>FSYS01001439.1_pt1 | contig 34586 bp, 32 predicted proteins | sample 1638491 | NCBI WGS metagenome assembly FSYS01 (sample SAMEA3914788, study PRJEB12502) | metagenome | biome: forest; material: soil | place: Canada | collected 2011-07-03 | depth 0.1 m | reverse complement strand
TTGTAGTCGTCTCCCGTTGTACCCGAGTAACTGGGAATGAGTTCGAGCAGCGCGTAGGGGTTGCGAGTATTCAGCGGCAGGTCTCGCAATTGTTTTCCATTGACCTCGTCGCTCACCTGCGAAGAGACGGTATCCAATCCGGAGACATCCGCGTTAACGGTGACACTTTGCTGCACCGACCCGGCACCTAGCCGAACTTCCTGGCTGGCGTGCTGGTCCAGCTCCAGGACGATGCCGGTTTGGTTGTAACCTTCGAAGCCGGTCGCCTGGACGCTGAGCGAGTAGGTGCCGGGAGGAAGGTCCAGGAGCGAGTACTCGCCCTTTTGATTGGTGGCGCCGACAGTTCGGGCGTTGGTGGAGTTGTTTGTCGCCGAGACGGTTGCCCCAGCGATGGTCGCGCCGCCGGCGTCGCGCACAACACCAAGGAGACTGGCACCGGTGTCCTGGCCAAATCCGGCGCGACAGAGCACCAGTAAGAGGGATAAGACAAGCTGGTATCGGAACAAGCCGGGAATTTCGCGCTTCGTGATCATCAGGAGCCTCCACTAGCCAAGGGTGTGCGAATTCAGTGATTTCAAGTTCGGTTCGGGAGACGGACGTGCGGGATGTCCGCCGTTCGCCATGCTGAACCTAGCCCAGGGCGGCAGGAGAAGTTCAGTGATTTCTCGGAGATTCTTGGCAGGTTAACGTCCTGACTAGGAATCCACCGCGGATAGGTGGCAAGCGCGGACTCGCGATTGACCGAGGTGAAACCCAGGTGATTTACATGTCTGTAATGATGCGAGCGATAGCCTGAACCTGAGCAGGAGGAAGGATCGCATGGCATATGGAGCATCCGTAGATATTCCGGGCAAGGAGTCAGACGGCGAGATCGTGCTGGAGAAAGAATCCCGCCACGAACTCGTGCAACGGATTCTTGCCTCGCCTGACTTCGTTCGGTCCCCCCAGCTCTCCAAATTTCTCCTCTACATTTGCACGGTGTCTCTTCAGAGCGGCGGCAAGAATCTCAGTGAGCAGCATATTGGTGTCGAGGTCTTCGGGCGAGAGCCTGAATTTGACTCCGCAGCGGACACCATCGTGCGGTCGCATGCCCTCCGCCTTCGCAAGCGTCTCGAACAGTATTTTCAGCGCGCCGGTGGCGACGAGCCGGTTCATTTGATCGTGCCCCGGGGCAGCTATGCGCCTCTCTTTGTGGCCGCTCCGAATCGTTCAAGGAGCGAGCAACATGCGGACGCTCTCGCCACTGAGCCGTCCTACCTGGAATCTGTGGACTCGGTACGTGAGCACGCACCGAGTCCGCCCTCGGGACTTCCCGGATATCGCCCTGAGAGCTGGAGCCCCTCATCGGGTCTTCCCGCGGAGCCTGCCCATGCGGTTCCGCTCATCGCCGCCGAGCTCGGCACTAGAGAGTCGCCAACCGCAGCTCTGGCCAAACGCGTTAACTCTGTGGTCTGGCGTTACCGCGTTTTGTCGGGATTTCTGGCAGTTCTATTCGTCGCTCTGGCCATTGCCTTTGGATTGCATCTGCGTACTCACTTTCGCGCCGACCGCCGCCACCTTCTGTGGGGACGGCTCTTCACCGAGGATGAGCCGACGCGGATCGTCCTTGGCGACTCAGGCCTGGTTCTGTTTCATGCTGTCGCCCGAAGGCACGTCAGCCTTCACGATTACCTGAATAACGATTACAGCCAGCAGTTGCCTTACGTTGAATGGAACCATCAGCCCGTGGACCCGAAGCTCGCGGATTTTCTCCTTCATCGCCGTTACACATCCATGACGGACGCGATGACGCTCGCCCACCTGCTGCGCCTGCCTGAGGCGATCCCGCAACGCACGCTCGTCAACTATAGCCGGGACATGCACGTCGAAGACTTCTACTCGAGCAATCTCATCATCATCGGTGCGCAGGAAGCCGTTCCATGGCTAGACCTCTTCGAAAACCACATGGACTTCGTCTTGAGCCTCGAAGGTCCCGAAAAGCACTCCGCCTTTCTTAACCGACTACCGCGCGCGGGGGAGCACGCAGACTACAACTCGTATACACCGGAGACCGCGGCGAAGGTATATGGGGTTATCGCGTTCCTGCCGAATCTCAGAGGTACAGGGAATGTACTGATTCTCGAAGGGCTAACGATGGTAGGAACCGAAGCGGCCATCGACCTTGCCATCGATGACGCCAAGCTGCTGCCGATTCTGAAGACGATCCGTCGGCCCGATGGATATTTGCCCCACTTCGAAATGCTGATTGAAAGCGATGTGCTGGGCGAGGGGTCCGGTCCGGCGCGTGTCGTCGCCATCCATTTGCACGATTGAGTCTTACGCTCCGGCAGGCCCGGCAAACTATGGGGATTGACAGGGTAATAGGCAGGTCGCATGCGTCCGCGGTCTGCCCATTACCCTGTTGTTCATGGGTTTGGGGTTGTTGAGGCCTTGGATCGAACGTCTAGCGGTTGTGCTGGGTGTGCGGAGTGGGAGTGTGGTCACTCTCGTAGTCGGAGAGATCGGTTCCGGGAGTGAACTCCACGCCACGCAGGACCTCAGCGAAGCGAGCGGACTTCAGTTCGACGAAGGACTCCTTCGCGGCGACGGTGGCCTCGGTGTTGTTCAGCTTGTCGAGCACCACGACCAGCTTGTTGGGATCAGCACCGGTATCGCCGCCACCGCTGACGGTGGAGGTGATGGCCCAGATAGCAACGTAGCCAGCGCCGAGGTTGCGGCCGGTGAAGTTCCGCAGACCGTCGGTGGCCGGGCCCCAGGGAAGGCCGGTGGCGGCGTTGGTACCGGTCGGATAGCCCGGGACGGTATAGGGCTTGCCGAGGTTGAGGCCGTCGGTCAGCGTGTAGGCGAGCTGCCAGGTATTGGTTGTGGCATTGAAGACCCACTTCTGGAGGCCAGCCGTGGTCTGCTGCGCGGCGTGGGTGTAGAGGTCCGTGCCGCCGGTGTAGCCGTCGCCCTCGTCGGTGACGTAGAGGGTATTGGCGTCGGCGAACCAGAGCGTTGCCGGGGCGGCGGGAGTGGTCAACGACTTGTTGAGCGTGGAGGGGAATCCGGCAAGGATGCACATGTTGTTGGGCAGTCCAGTGGAGGAGACGGTGGCTGGATTAAAGCCCGCGAGCGGCGTGGTGGGGAGCTTGGCTCCGGGGAGCGGAAGGCCGACGCCCTTGGGGCAGGCGATGCCTACGGTGTCGACGAAGTATACGGTGTTGACGCCGTTGCTGCCGCTGTCTTTGGTGAAATAGAGGACGTTGTTGAAGATGGTGATGCCGCGGAAGTTGTCGTCCTTGCCGACCTTATCCGCCTTGGCGCCGAGCTGGGTGACGGAGAAGCTGGCGACGGGTGTGGGCAGGCCGGGGGACTGGGTATTCTCGGTGGTCTGGAGTGCATCGATGAGCTGCGCGCCGGCGCCGAGGACGACGCCCTCGGGCTGTGGGTTGGAGCCGTTGCCTGCGTTGCCCGCAGTGTAGAAGAGCGGGGTGTTGCCCGAGTTGTTCAGGATGACCGCACGGCCGTTGTTGCCGCTGTAGGCGTTGGTCTCAGTGAAGGTGAGGTTTCCCTGCGCATCGACGCGGGCGACGGCGCGGAGGTAGGTGAGGCCGTCGGGGTTGGTGGAGTCTGGTGCCAGAGGTGTATTGGCGTTGGAGACGTCGATCGCGTTGACGGGCGCGACGTAGCCCATGAAGCTCAGGTAGCGGCCGTCGGTCGAGAGGTGCAGCGCGAGTTCGGACTTGGAGCTGAAGCTGGTTACAAGCTGGTTGGTGGTGGATGTGACGCCGTGGTCCAGGCTGTTGGGCACTTCGAGCGAGTTGACGTAGCCGCCCCAGGGGGTGATCTGATCGAGGAAGATGCGTGAGGTGATGCCGAAGGACGGATCGTAGAGCACGTTGTTGAAGACGCCGGGATAGAGCCCGTTGCTGGTGGCTCCGGTGGAGGCTCCACAGGCGCCGGAGGCGGCGGGGCAATCGGGCGGGAGGATGGCGCCGACCTTCACGTTGGAGGGCAGGTTGTCGTATTGGCTTCTGCTGACGACGAGGTTACCGGGAAGGAACTGGAACCTGTTCTGCCCGCGCTCGCCGTGAGCGTTCGTGTGTGCTTCCCAGCCCTGCTCGAGGGGATTGCCCTGAGCGTATGCGATGCTTACCAGCATCGTCGCGAAGAGCATCGTCGCGAAGAGCATCGTCCTGCTTGCCTGTTTTGCCGCGCCACCGATACGTAATACCTGTTCGCACTCCAACTTTTTGGCCATCTAAATCTCCTTTGTGTCAGGTTGTAACGCGTTGGGATTGTGAAGCTGACGACGCGGAGAACGGTACGCGAGCCGTGTGAACGCGCGGTTATCTTTTCTCTCAGTGTTCGAATATTGCGAGGAATGCGTGGGTGGGAGGGGGATGTCGGCGATGGGCGCGAAGAGGCATGCGGAGGGAGAGCGCGGATACGGGCTGAAAAGGGCTGCGGTTCGTCGGGGTCCGTTCGACTCCGCCCCGCAGCATAAGCGTTGCGAGGCTTCGGTCAGGAGAACGCCTGTAGCTCTCATCGCTATTGGCGTAATGTTTCATCCGCCTACACGATCACCCTCTTCTAAGAGGAGATCAAGCGGCGGACCATCTCAGTGACCGCGTTTTTGATTAAACGCTCATAGCCTTGGTGTCGAGTGGGGCGATAACTTTACTGGTGCCTTATTGATTCTGCGGGCAATATTCTGGTCGCGCTTGAACTCGGCGGCGATGCAGGATGAGACGTTGTGTAAGGGCAGTAGTTCTCTCGAGAGGTTGGCGGGTTCATGCCAGGCTGACGGCTTTTCGGTTGGTCGGACTCTACCAGCGGCGCGACAAACTCGAGCAGCGACTTCAAGCTATGGGTACCCTTGGCATAGAACGCATCGGCCATCACCCCTGCAGGAAGTCGCTCCCCGAAGAACGCGGCGCTCATCGCTACCACCCGGATCATGGGATATCGCTGCCTAACTACGGAGAGTAATTCGAAGCCGGACATGCGCGGCATGTTGAGGTCTGACAGAAGCACATCGGGAGTGTGACGTTCTATCTCCTCAAGCGCGGAGAGGCCATCTTCTGCCAAGCGAACTTGGTAGCCCTCTCTGCTGAAGATGATCGACAAGACCATCCGGAGGCCGACGTTATCGTCAACGATTAGGATAGATGATGCAGCAGGTATGTTCGACACTCCGTTCCTCACTTTCTTGTGGTGTTTTTAAGAGGCGCATGCCCGTGGTTGCTAAGCGGAATGCGACAACAGATCGGGGAGGCGGAACAGGCGCACTTGCCCTGCCTCACCATCCCAATCCGTTTGATTTCGAGTGGGCCAGAAGTGTCTTTTCAAGATTACTTCGAGGCTGGGACCCAAACCGCGGCGTGAGTAGACAACTCTACTCCTGCAACCTCGATGCTGAGGCTTACAGATTGCAGACCGGCCTTCTTGCTTGGCTTCGCGACGAAGCTGAGAAGGTACTGGTTGTCCATTTTTTCTTGTAACTCATCGAGGTAGGGTGTGATGCTCACCGGGCCTTGCAGGCCGAGGAAGAACGACTCGCCGCCGGTGTTGTACGAAAGCTTTGCCGCGTTCATTTGCCCGCTGGTCTGTTCCCAGTAGGTACGACGATACCGTCCCACGCCCGGAGCGTAGATGGTGTGAATCATCGTTCCGGTGCGTTGGGCCACGGAGGTCGCATAGTCGACATCCGGGTTCGAGATAAACCCGCGCCGCAAGCGACTGTACCCGCGTGCGCGATCGATCCCGTCCGTAATCATCAGCACCTCGCGACGATTCGTACTCTCCGGCCAACGCTTCATCAAATCGACGATCGACAGATAGGGGCTGCTATATATCCCAGGGAATCCCAGCGGCAAGCGCAGCGCATTCGCAGCCTGAGCGTGGTCTGTCGTGAACTGCTGGGTGACTTGCAGTGTCGCATTCCGGATGTACCCGACTCCGACCCGGGTCGTTGCGGGCTGCCCATCGATGAAGGTGCGCAACGCATCCAGTTGCGAGCCGAGCCTTGGATCCAACGCGTCGTCGATCAGGATGAACAGGTCGAGTCCGGCGTGTGTTCCCCTCGCCGGCACCCAATCCGTTACCTCGAGACGTTCGTTCCCATGTCTCACATGAACAGCGTGCAGGTTGATATCGGGCATCTGCTTGCCATTGGCAACGCTTGCCGTAACCGTCATTTGTACAGAAGGGACGGGCGCCTCCCTGTCTGCTGCCTGTGACGATGTGATGTTCAGGAGCACACCTAGCGCGGTTAGACAGCTATAGAACAATTTCATCCTTCGTGACTTCATGGCATTTCTCCTTTTCTCTTGCAGTGTCCTTTGCTCGCTGCGAGAGTTCCTTTTCCATGCAAAATCAAATCCTTTAGCGCTATATGTGCCGCGGTTACTCAGAGGAGGGCAGCGGGTCAAACATAGATATCGGTGTCATACGAGACCGCCAGCGATGGCTTGAGGAGGTCGGCGAGTCCCATATTGCGTAACATCTCGGCACGGAGCCGGTCGGCGATACCGTTGACGATCTCGGCTCCATCCTGAGCAGGATCGATGTGTACGCGGAAGGGCCGCGTGCCGAAGGGCATATTGACGACATCGACGATCGCCTTGGCGACCTGCGTGGCATCCGCATCCGGGGGCGCAGTCAATTCAAAACCCTTCAGGATCTGTTTTGCCAAGCGGGCGGTTGGTCCCGATGCGTACGCCTTTGTGCGCGCCTTGTCGTCCGGGGCGCCGGAGCGAGCGAAGTGATTGGTCTCTGCGGTGAAGGCACCCGGAACGATGATGGTGCTCTCAATATTCCAGCGCGCGAGCTCTCCGGCGTAGCTGACCGCGAGCGCATCCATGCCGGCCTTTGCAGCGAAATAGGGGCCAAGATAAGGCGGCGAGCCTCCACGCGTGCTACTGCTGCCGACCCAAATCACCAGACCCTTTGCCTGCTCCCGAAGGATAGGCAGCGCCGCCCGATTCACGCGTTGTGTGCTCAGCACATTGATGTCATAGAGCTCTGCGAGTTGTTCGGGGGCGAAGGCCTCAGCCGGACCGAAGGCCGTATGTCCGGCGTTGTGAATGACGACGTCGAGTCGGCCGCTCTCGCCCACGATCTGTTGAATTGCAACGTCTACAGACTCCGACGAAGAGACATCCAGTTCGATCGCTCGCAGATCGATTTTGAACTTCGCGGCAAATCTTCTGGCCGCTCTTATTTGCCGCGCGTTTTGTCCTTGCGTGTCGCGGATGCCGGCATAAACGATATGACCGGCTTTCGCTAATTCGCGGGCAGTCAACGCTCCGAATCCGTTCGATGCTCCTGTGATTACGATGACCTGTTTCATGACGCTCCTCCTATATTTTTCGAACCAGATTGTTTGCGTGCCCGTTTGAATTCGCATGTTGCGCTCTCCGGTCTTCCCAGTTCCTGAGTCATACAAAATGCTGCGCACAGGCGACCCATCCGGCCCGCCGCGTGGGCTGGCTGGGTCGCGTGCAGGGAGTCAGATGGTCCGCCTTCTACGAATGCTTCCGAGCACCAAGGACGCGGCGGTAGCCAAGCCACCCAGCAGCCCGATCAATGGCAGCTCGGAGCCGGTCTTGGGCAAGGTGGTCGGCAGCGGTTCATTGCTCGCCACCATGACCGGTTCCGGCGCCGGTGTGGACGAACGGAGCGTTGGCTGAATCAGGAGAACTCCAACCAATGTCGGCGTCTCCGGGGTAGGCGCTCGTCCGACTACCGTCTTACTTTCGGCGACAAGGGTTTGGGGTTCATCGGTAATGATCGTCGCCTCGAAGGACATACCCTTCTTCAGATCCCACACTGTCTTGGGTTGGCTATTGACGATGAACTTGGCGTGACTGGGAACCTTGTAGAGATGGTTGGTTCCGTCCGGCAAGGACACAATGACAGAGGACGGAGCATTGACATGCCAGACCTTGCCCTTGAGTGTCCGGACCGTGTTGACGGTGCGGGGCGTTGTGGTCGTCGTGATGGATTGAGTCAACGTCGTTCCGGGCTTCAGGTCACGCACTGTTACATTCTTCCCGTCAATCAGGAACCGGTCGCTATCGGGCACGACGAGATGTTCGACTTTTCCATCCGTGAGCTTGAGTACCAGGTCGTTCCCCTCGACATAAACGACCCGCGCGTTGCGCACTACTGTTTTGTACGAGGGGGTGTGGTGGCGGACGGTGACGGTGCTTGCGTCCTGCGCCCAGACTCCGGCGCTCATCAGGACGAAAAAGGCGGTGTAGGTGATCTTGCGGATGATCGAGGCTGAGGTGGAGCGAGTGCTCTTCATTTCTTTCTCCTTGTGGTGTTACTTGGTTGTGACAGTCAAGCGAGCATCGCGATCTGGCTGCGCGCCTTCTGTATGCCGTGTAAGTGAGGCCTGGACGATGAATCGTTGTGGGGAGCTGCCAACGAAGTGAAAGGGGTAACACGTCACTAGAGTCAGAGACGGCTTAGGTCCCGCTTGAAGAACGTCGACAGATTCTGGCGTGACAATCTTGATTCGATCGATAACGTAGGTGTCCGTTCCCTTGAGAGTCTGTAACTCAATGGGTTCGCCGACCTTAGTCTTTTCGAGGCCGCGAAAGAAGCTGTCACGATGGCCGGCGATACCGATGTTTCCCGCCTCTCCCGGCCGCGCGGTTCCCGCGATTCGACCTACTGCGTGATTCAGCGTGAGGCTATCCGCTCCATCCAGAACTGGCACAACGAGATGAATCTGCGGAATTCGCAGCACCGCCAATGGAGAGCCATTGCTCTTCAAATCGTCGTTCCCGAGGGGTCTGTTGCGTGTCTCGTTCCCGCGAGAGTTTGTATCTTCGATCGCGGTGTAACCTGTGTCCGCGTTGGCAATCTCTTCGGTCTGGGGAACGACGCGGGCGAACTGTACCAAGGCGTGGCGGGATTGGATGAAGCGGTCAAGGCGAGCTGCGCCGTAGCCTGCGAGAAATGCAATTCCTGCGATAAGCAGCGCTCGTTCGATCCACACCCGGATGTTTCTCCAAATCCTTGGCGATTCGGAATCAGCCGCTGGCTGATTCCGAATAATGTTTTGGTTTTGTGGCGTGTTGGGCATGTGTTTCCTCGCGGGCATGATCAGATCGAGTTCGTTCGAAGGGTGTTGTGTTACGCATGACCGCACTCGTCTTACTCATCTCCATGACTGCTCGAGATGGGTTGGATTAGGTACGGTTCGTTCTGTATTTATCGACTGCCTGGATGCTTTCGCAGGGCGGTGTGAATCTGCTGGAGCAAGGTGTCACGGCGTACCGGCTTGGTCAAGAAACCAGCAGCGCCAGCTTGCATCACCATCTCACGAAGCGCTGCATCGCCGTGGGCAGTGATGAAAATAATTGGAACAAGACTACTAACAGCGAGAAGCCTTCTTTGTAACTCGATGCCACTCATTCCGGGTAAACGAATATCGACAATCAAACACACAATGCTTTGCCGTCGGGGAGAGTCGAGAAATGCCTCCGCCGAGGGAAAGGTCGCGACGGAAAATCCAGCGGCCTTGAGTACGCTATCGAGCCCTTCACGGAGTGGTTCGTCATCGTCCACAATGGCGATAATCCCGATATTGAGGAGAGTGTTGTCCACTTGATATATCCAATCCGCCGCTTGATGCAACCGCTGCTAGATTGGAGGCTAACAAGCTGGGGATCGAAAAGATATCCTGCTTTAGGAGGAGACGTGTGCTTACTTGCGAAGGGACGCCTTGAGCGTCTCAGCCATGCGAACCAAATGCGCGAGGGACTCTGCCTTGGTCTTCTCCATGACATGGGCGCGATGGGTCTTGATGGTTAGTTCGCTGGTTCCTAGTTCATCGGCAATTTGTTTATTGAGAAGTCCCGCTACCACCAACTTCATGACCTCTGTCTCGCGCGGTGTGAGGGAGACGAACGATCTGCGAATCTTCAGCAATTCCGCACGCTCCTGTCGGAGCTTGCGGTCGACGACCACCGCTTTCTGTACGGCATCCAGAAGGTCCTGGCCGCGGACGGGTTTGGTCAAAAACTCGAATGCTCCTTCTTTCATCGCCCGCACACTCATTGGAATATCGCCATGCCCTGTGATGAAGATGATTGGGATGTGGATGTCGGCTTCGCTCAGTTGACGTTGCAGATCCAATCCGCTTTGGCCGGGCATGCGCACGTCGAGTACGAGGCAGGCCGGCGCGTCGGGGCGGCTGGAAGCCATAAAATCGCGGGCTGAAGAGAATGTCTCGGCGCGAAGGCCGACTGAATGGATGAGGCTCTTGATGCCATCGCGGATGAGCGCATCATCGTCAATCACGAAGACGATTGGATTCGATTCCTTCATAGGCCGGTTCCATCCCCTCTGGGTAGTGTGAACTGAAAGACCGATCCTTGGTCCGGCGTCGATTCCGCCCATAGCCTGCCGCCGTGCGACTCGATGATCGAAAGGCTAATCGCGAGGCCCATACCGATGCCCTGCGGTCGCGTGGTAAAGAACGGTTCGAAAAGGCGCGCCATGACCTCCTCGGTTACGCCAATTCCGCTGTCCTGCACCGAGATGTGTACCTGGCCCTTGTCCTCTGTTTGGGAATGGATTTCTAGACGGCGCACATGGTCGGGTGCGGCCAGCATGGCCTCGATCGCATTGCTCATCAGATTGAGGATGACCTGCTGCAACTGGATTCTGTCGCCGAATACAGCGGGAAGGTCCGCTGTCAGTTCGGTCGTGACGAGGACATTATTTCTTGAGGCTTGGCCGTCGGCGAGAGCGACCGCTTCCTCAATCAGTTCATTGAGTTGTACCGGTGCCCTGTCCGGCGCGGCCTTTGTGATCAGCGAGCGGATGCGGCCGATCACGTCTGAGGCGCGAGTCGCTCCCTCGATCGCGCGCTCTGCCGCAGCCTGCGCTTCGTCAAGGTTGGGAGTTTCCCGGGCTAGCCACGCCACACAGGCATCGGCGTTGGCCACGATTGCGGCCAGCGGCTGGTTCACCTCGTGTGCGATGGATGCGGTCAACTCGCCGATTGTGGTGATTCTCGCCACGCGGGCAAGCTCCGTGCGGGTGATCTGGAGCGCCTCCTGGGTGCGCTGTTGCTCCTCAATCTGGTGGCGCAGAGCCTCGTTGGCGCCCTTGAGTGCAACGGTTCGCTCTTCCACCCTGAGCTCGAGTTCGTCGCGCGCTTGCCTGAGGGATTCTTCGATTCGTCTCCGCCAGGAGATCAGCCAGCTTGCGGCCAGCTCGCAGGCCACGAAGGTCAGAAAAAGCGGGACATCGTATGGCATTACGTGGAAAGAATGGAATGGGCGCGTGAAGTAATAGAGTACCGCCAGGGTGCTCAAGCAAACCGCGAACCAGCCGGGGCCGCGTCCGCCAAACCATGTGCTTGCAATCACCGCAACCGGGAAGAAAAACCAGAAGGGGTTCCCGAACGGAACGCGCAGAACAAGGGATAGGAAGAGCGCGAGGAAGACGAGCGCGGTGGCCAAGCCGTAGCGCGATAAGGACCGCAACTGGGAGGTTGCGCGAGGAGTTTCCATCGGAGTATGGAAATTTCTTGGTAATCATAGCACACCGCAATCGCAGATCGGTGGCACTGTGCAGCGCCGCGCAAGAGTGGAACGCTCCCACTTTGCAAACAAATCTCATTCTTAAAATCTGTTCAGCGGGTGGCGTATGACTCGGCTTCTCCTCAAAACAAGCGCCCACTCGCGCAGATTTTGCAGAGAATCGGTGTCAACCGCGCCCGATTATCCGATTCCTACCAGTGCTTTCGGGCTGTTTCTGGTGCCAACCGCGCCCATAACGTTCAATGGTTTCGAACACTGGGCGCTCTGTCACGGCAGAACGCGATGTCTCGATCGGATCGGCAACGTGAAACGCCGCAGGGCCGGTATTCCGGCGTTAAGGCCCGATCAGAATTCCTGGACTGGCCGACATAACGGTATCTATCGATGTCTCGATTTATTGATTGGCAATTTGCACTCGTGAGTTCCCACAGCCTCGAAAGACCTAACAAGGAACCCGCGGCTTGGCCCAGGGATTCTTACGGCTATCTCCTGCATACTTCGATTGGGCTGCCTCAAATCTCTTTACATTCGCCACTGTCCAAAGCCAGACCGGGTGCAACTGAAGCAGCAGTTCCTCACCGAGCTTTGTAATCTGATACTCAACTCTCGGCGGCACCTCGGGGAAGACCGCGCGCGTGGCGAGCCCGGCACGCTCCAACTGTCGAAGAGTCTTGGTCAGAGATTTCTGGCTGATCCCTTCCACCCGCTCCATCACCCGTGAAAAACGCATCGGGATCCCAGCTTCGGCGAGCACCGACATCGTCCAGAGTGTCCACTTTTCAGAGATCTGAGTCACGATCTCTCGTACTAGCACATCCTGTTTGTCGGAGAGCCTTTCGCAAATCGCATTCGCCTCGTCCCAATCAATCTTCTTCATAGTTACCTCAAGGTAAGTACCCGCCGTCAAGGTGCCTTATTGCCAATGGATACTGGATCCAGAATACTCTCCGTATGTCAGAGAGAATGAAACAGACAAAGCATTGGACCGCTGCATTCATCCCATCGCAATCAGGTCGCCGCGTATTGATTACCGGCGCAAACTCCGGCATTGGCTTTGAAGCGGCCCGTGAACTTGCCCGCAAAGGTGCCGAAATCATCCTCCCAGCTCGCTCCATGGCGAAAGCAAAAGATGCCGTGGACCGCATCCGGAGAGAGATACCGTCAGCGAGCCTGATTCCTGGTATTTTGGATCTGGCCTCGCAGGCCAGCGTAGGCGAGTTCGCGTCGTGGTTTTCTGGGCTGTATCCTGGCCCATCGATCGATCTGTTGATCAACAATGCGGGCGTGATGGCAATCCCTAAACGCGAGTTGACGGTGGACGGTTTCGAGCGGCAATTCGCCACCAATTTTCTTGGCCCCTTTGCTCTCACCGCTTTGCTTTATCCTCATATGCGGCAGCGGGAAGGAACCCGGATCGTGATCGTCTCGAGCTCGGCGACAAAGTGGGCGAAGATCGATTTCACCAATCTCCAGAGTGAGCATCGCTATAGTCCAATGGCGCAGGCATACGGCCAATCGAAACTTGCCGACTCGCTGTTTGCGCTTGAACTTCACCGCCTGTTGACCAGGGCTGGCTCTCCTGTAATCGTCACTTCGGCACATCCTGGTTATGCCATCACGAATCTACAGACCAGTGGGCCTGGAAATGGCTTCTCTTCATTTCGAATCATTGGAGCCATCTTGAAGCCGCTGCTCTCCCAGGATGCGGCTCACGGCGCTCTTCCGACGCTCTTTGCCGCCGTAGCGCCTCAGGCTGTGCATGGCGGGTACTATGGTCCCGACGGATTGCTTGAACTGAAGGGATATCCAAAAGCCGTCCCTATCCCATCCCGAGCGCAGGACCCTAAGGATGCCGAACGCGTTTGGAGCGAAGCGGAGAGCCTCACCGGGATCGCGTTCCGAATCTGAAGGAATGTCCGGATTAGTACTGGAAATGCTCTTGGGTTGATCCATGTGCGACTCCCGGGACGCCGGCGTGTTGTAGCAATCTTCACAGCCATCCGTTAGCGCTGATTCGAACTCACGGAGCCAAATTCGGCATCTCTTAGTCCGCTCGACCTTGTCAGGACATATATGGCGACGAGAGCTGCAACAAATCCCGACGACGCACCCACGCCAAGCGCCCAACGCGGACCGAAATGGTTTGCTACCCACCCCACGATGGGCGCCCCTATCGGCGTACCTCCGAGTGCGACAGCGAGGCGAAGGGCCATGACTCGGCCTCGCATGGCTGGCTCCGTCGAGAGCTGCATCATGCTGTTGGTCGCGTTGGTGAGTGTTAAGGCCGCAACGCCTATGACGACGAGCGCAGCGGCGAACCACCAATAACCGGGAGCTAGCGCAGCGAAAGTACATCCGATTCCGAAGACTGCCGAACCAATCAGCAAGGTGCCAAACCTGGGCTTCTCGCGACCGGCAGCGATCAACGCCCCGGAGATCGTGCCGACCGCCATGATGGAGGACAGGAGCCCGAAGCCGCGCGCATCGGTGTGGAAGACCTTGACCGCCATCGTTGAGGTAAAGATCGGAAAGTTGAGTCCGAAGGTCCCAATCAGAAACAGCATGAGCAGGATCGCTCGGAGGTCTGAGCGACTCCAAACATAGCGGAATCCTTCCAGAAATCCTCCTGCGGTATGTCGAGCCCTCGTGTTTGGATGCAGTTCGGATACGCGGAACAGCGACATCGAGATTAGAACTGCAGCGAATGACAGACCGTTGATCACAAACGCCCATCCAGTTCCCACTTGCGCAATGACTAAACCAGCGACCGCAGGACCGACCATACGGCCGGCATTGAAGGATGTCGAATTGAGCGCGACCGCATTATGCAAGTGCTCGTCACCTACCAGCTCTGCAACAAAAGTCTGGCGCACAGGAGCATCAAGCGCAGCTGCTGATCCAAACAAGAACGCAAATACATAGACGTGCCAAAGATGGACGTTACCTGCGACCGTGAGAACTCCCAGCGCCAGTGCCAGGACACCCATCGTCGCCTGGGTGACCATCAGCAGCTTGCGTTGGTTGAACCGATCCGCAGCAGATCCGGTCCAAGGCAACAGAAGAAGTTGTGGCGCGAACTGGAGCGCCATGACAATGCCCAGAGCCGAGGCATCATGGTGTGTTAGTTGGGTCAGGACGAGCCAGTCCTGACCAACACGCTGCATCCATGTCCCGATGTTGGAAACCAGAGCGCCCGTTGTCCACACACGAAAATTGAAGATGTTCAAAGCGCGGAAAGCGCCGGCCACTGGGCTCTTCATGAACGCTCCGGCGCGTTACCTCCATGGAACTGGCCGAAGTGCCGGGCCAGGTGAACACTGATCAGCAGGACGCCAATTGCGACAGCAAGAACGTCGCTTGTTGATCTCAAATCAAAATGGCCAACGCGTACCACGAGAAGGTAGCCGACGACGGCATTGAAGAAACCCCATAGAACATTCACCGTCGATGAGGAAAAGCCTTGTCCGGGAGGTTTTGCGAAGGGAGTTTGGAAAGCCCGTCCCATCATGCCGCCGACAAAATGCGGAACGGCGTTGGCCAGGAACACTCCTCCAAAGAAGTACGACACAAGATGAAGCCAAGTCATAGTTAGGCGTTCCTCGTTGCCAGCAGGTCAAGAATGTTCTGGGTTGAACCCGTCTCTCCGAGCCGGGGGAAGACATGCGCGAGGCTGTACGCATGCGCTTCAGGGAGCACATCGGTCATGGCATCCAGAGCAAGCGTGACATTGAATCCCTGTTCATACGCCTGACGCGCTGTAGCTTCTACGCCGGTTCCCGTTGCCACGCCAGTGACGACGACCTGCGTCACCCCCTTCGACTTCAGTTGCGCTTCAAGATCCGTGCTGGCGAATGCACCCCACGTGCGCTTCGTCACGATGATGTTGCTGGACTGGCGATCTAGCTCCGGAATCAGATCGCTGAATCCTTCGGGTAGCGTCGAATAACGGCGCGGTTGCTCTGTCCGTCCCGGCGCTCCTCCAGCGACATTGAGCAGTACGATCGGGAGAGCACGCTGACGAAAAGCGGCCAACAGCACACGGTTCCGCTCGATTACATCAGCGATGGGGTGAATAAAGGATGAATTGATAAGGCCTTTTTGAAGATCAACGACAAGAAGGGCGGTCTTCGGATCAAGCGTTGTCAGGGGCATTAGGTTCTTCTCCTCAAGAGAGATCTGAATGAGTTGAGCATCTGCAAAGAAAACATCAGTCCTCGATGAGCCGCGTGAGCAGGTCCACGGCAGCCGCAAGCTTCTCCTGCTCCTGAGAGGAGAGTTTTCTCTGGATAGTGGTTGTGAGCCAATCCTGCCTTGCTGCACGACCTTCCTTGAGCAGCTTCTCGCATTTGTGGGAGAGTGAAATCAATGTCTGCCGTCCGTCGTTCGGGTCCGGAGAGCCACCTACCAATCCCGCTTTAAGTAATGACGCGATGATGGCGCTCATGGACTGAGGACGCATGCCCTCAGCTCGAGCCAGGCTCGACACTGCCGCAGCGCCGTCTTTCTCAAGACGAAGCAGAACAGAGATTTGCGAAGGCGTTAGATCGCTTCGCCCACCCTGTTCGCGCAGCTTCCGCTTCAGTTTGCCGAAGATCGCCCGGAGTTCCACTGCAAGCGCAGGGGCCCGCTCGGCTTGAGAACGAATTGCTCGATCGCCCATGGGCTCCATTATGCCATATAGGCAGTTTACCTGTACAGACGAACTGCATACATAAAGTGCGCCAGGGCTGGAATGTACCCATCGGTGGCATTGCGGATTGATTGCGACACATGCCGTTCACGTCAGTAATCATCCGCGCTGCATCACGCGAGCTATTTCCGCAAAGTTTGGTGGAGACGGCAGACCTCTCGAACATGAAAAGGGATCTGCCGAGCTGCTCACCATCAAGCGAAAGATTCGCCGATGATCTCTTCGCTTTTCTTCCAGAGCGCTTTTGCGTTTTCGGGGTCGAGCGCATATCCGCGTACACCTCTGCTGATCGCGCTTACCTCCAAATGAGCGGGGATGAGTTCACCGATCTGGCAGTCCTCACAATACTTGCCTCCGACTTCATCAGCAGATGCCACCACTGCAGCCCAAACCGATGTCGCCGTACCCTGCGGAATTGATTTGAACTCGAAGGGCGGCTCGCCTGCGGCGGCGCGCTGCTCTTGCACTTGCTGGACAAAGGCCTCGATGGCGCCATCGGGCATATGCCGCGAGAGTTCGGTCATGATTCCGCCAGGATGCACCGCCGTGGCGCGCACGCCTCGATCGCGATAACGCCGATCGAATTCGACTGCGAAGAGGATGTTTGCGGTCTTCGAACGTCCATACGCGAGAATGGGTTCGTACGGCGTCGTCTCAAAGTTCGGGTCGCTTAGGTCGACATTGCTGAAACGATGTCCGGATGAGGAGAGGTTGACCAGCCGTCCCCCTTCTTTAATCAGTTTCGCGATACGGTTCACAAAAACGAAGTGCCCCAGGTGATTCGTGCCGAACTGCGTCTCGAAACCATCCTCGGTCTTCCCGAACGGAGTTGCCATTACACCTGCATTCGCGATGATCACATCGAACAAGCGGCCATCTGCAACTAGCTTGTCGGCGGAAGCGCGCACGCTCTTCAGGCTGGCGAGGTCGAGCTCGATCAACTCGAAATTCGCGCCGGTCTCCGCTGCGGCCTTGCTGACTTCCGATGTCGCGCGCTTCGCCTTCTCGAGGTCACGCGCTGCACCCACGACGTCCGCACCATGTCCAACCAGCGCACGCGCTGTCTCGATTCCTAAACCAGCCGAGACACCAGTCACCAAGATCCGTTTACCCTTCAGCGTGACCCCTGCGAGGACATCTTCCGTAGTCGATTTCGCACCAAACTTTGCTGCCATGCTGCACTCTCCTGTCGGAAACCTTTGACACGGGCCGCAGCCCGAATTAAAACGGAATCAGTCTCCGTTATGCTGATGAGATTACCGGAGGGATCCTCCGGTTTCAAAAAATGCGATGAAAACTTCAGCAGCAAAAACCCCAATCCGCAAGCCCCGCGCCGACGCGCAGCGCAACCGTGAGCGGATTCTCGAAGTCGCTAAGCAGGTCTTTACGAGCCGCGGAGCGGAAGCCAGCATGGACGAGATTGCCAAGCGTGCCAAAATCGGCCCGGGGACGCTCTACCGTCACTTTCCCACGCGCGACGATCTGCTTGCCGCGGTCTATGTCACCGAAGTCGAGAAGCTGGCTCAGGCGCAGAGAAAGTTCTCCGCCGAGTTGCCTGCGGTCGAGGCGCTGCGGGCGTGGATGCTGGTCTTCATCGACTACATTGCTGCGAAAAGGATCATCGCCCCGGCGTTAAATGCTATGGCCGGCGGACCTTCGCGGGTGTTTCATGAGACCACCCGCGTCATGGAAGAAGCTGCCAACGCGCTAGCGAACCGCGCCATCGCTAGTAAAGATCTTCGTCCGGATGTCGATCCGATGGATATGCTGCGCGCCCTCTATGGCGTCGCCAGCGCTGGCAGCGCGGAGGACTGGCCCGCAAGAGCGAGGCAATTTGTGGACATTCTCATTCAGGGCTCACGGCCCTAGAGAGCATCCTCCTCTACTGAGTAGATGGTGCTGCAGCACTCACATATCGGGGCAAGGGCACTCTATGGGCACGGAGAGGGCACAACAGCTTGGGGTGACCCCCTAAAGGTACGGTTGGCCCGCGACCAAGGCGTGAGGGCCAAGTCAGGCCGTTAGGGAGATTTCAAATGTCATCCCGCGCCGCAGCGCGGCTGCGGCTTGAGACTTCATGCGTTGTCAGGACTAGCGTAGCTTTTGGAGTTTCTGTCGCGCGTATTGGAAATACTCTTCACCTACCGTCATTTCGAGTACTTCGTCGATGACAGGAAGGAAGTAAGCCAGAGAGCGCACGGTGGTCAGCGGCGGAGCATCGGCGGGCCGGATCACCCGGCGCAGTGCAGCAAGAACGAGGGCGTTCTCGATTTTGTTCAAGGGCACGCCGCGTTGATAAAGCTGGATGGCCAGCGCGCGGTCTGACCGGCGCAGAGTGCCGCAGGTTCCCGGAGTGTCGCGGTAGGCTTCCAGAACCCTGCGCACGTAGTCTTCGCGTTCGGATGGTGGTCTGTCCATAGCCGTTCCTCAACCTTGCGGCAACGATGGTCCGTCGATGCCGCACAGTCTGACAGTAATGGCGGACGCGGTGCAGCAGCGCATCGACCATGCTCGGATTGCCGAGGAAGTACCCCACTCCTCGTAGCCGAGGTTGGTAGTGGTGATGGTGGAGTGGCGGTGCTAACGCTTCTCCATCAGCTTGAACAAGATATTAGACTGTTCAGATTTTAGATTTAAATAGCCAAGCTCGTCGACCAACAGAACATTCGGGCGGATCGTCAGTTAGATGGACACCGCTGCACTGCAGTCGCAGAATGCCGCGTTCTCAGGTCCCTAGAACAAGTAAATTACGATCGTGAACTCGCCGGAGCTACGCTTGCCGGACGCGATGACAGGCAACTCTCCGGCGTGGCAACTCTGGAGAGACTCAGCACATTTCTCATGTCGGATTTTATGGACATACTGGCGGAGCGCATCCGAGTCTCTCGGTGGCCTCTTGATCCGGAACAGTTGTCACACATTCGGACCATGTTATCGGAGTTCAGGGAATATCTTCTGGCACGGACAAGCCACTGCCTCGGGTGATGCGGATGGCGCGGTAGGTCTTCGACTATGTGATTCAACTTCGGGGCGTGGTGCATCGATACGGCCGGACCCCGTCTCATCGCGCCACGTGCGGGCTCACCTTCGATTCCAACTACACCCTGGCGAAGAATGTGTTCGACAACCAAGGACCCGCTCGAGGTGGGCGGAACCCGTGCCTCATGGGCTGGCAACCGCGAGGTCGACTTCGGTCAGGTCTACGGTATGGCAACTTACGCAGGCGGCCGGGCGGTGATGCGGCGCTCGAGGTGAAGCTTGCGACTGATTCGGAGCGTCCGCAGTTTCCCCTGCTGCCGGCGAAGAACTAGAGGAATGATCCGAATGGGCCGATCTACTTCAAGGGCCGCTACACTCGCCCGGCGAATTTCGTGCCAGTGGGAGACCTATTTAGCTGGACACTTGTCCCAGCCACACACTCACAGCAACGGTCGCCGTCGCTGGTTGCCGTTTGTACCGCGCTGTCAGTGGCGTGCGCCAGCGTGGTCCAACTGAGGGTCCATGACGGGTCCAATGCGCGTTGCGTAGGATCGCTTCCCGCTCTCTAATGCGCTGATGGATAATGCGAAGTCTCTGCTCCACTCTGGAGCAGGCAATCCCGACATGGGTTTGTTCACACCCTCTCGATCACGTGGCCGGGAGCACCTGGCGTTTCCCATTTTGGCCCTCCATCTCCGCAGCCGCCTCATTTCTCTCACGCGATAGCCCCGATGTGCCGTTAGGCTCGTTGCGTGGGTTCAGTTGGCTTCGAATGCCAACACCTCTGAGTTCCCTCCCGCATGAGGCGCTCGACTGCGACCGCAAACGTAAACCTGACCGTGCAGTAACCGCGCAACCAGGTTGGTCTTCCGTCCATTGCGGAAGGCCAACCCCGCAAACGAAGATCGCGACAGCCGAGGCTGTCGCGATCTTCGTTTCTACACACTGCCCAGCCTCTAGTGGCGCTGCGGAAGCGGATCCGCCGACCGCACCCACGCCGTATAGATCAGGTCACGCAGCTCCACCGCCCCCGCCGCCAGCTGCTGATCCACCAGTTGCTTGCCCTCCGGAGTCCCCGCGCCCGCGAACGCGCCCGTCTTCTCCATCTGGTAGGTCTTCTCGACGAAGCTGTGCGTGTGCCGCAGGTAGCCGACATACTGCTCGAATACATCGTCGATCACCACCGGCTTGATATCCACCAGCGGAGTCACATCGCTCAGCTTCACATTGGCCGCCACAAACTTACTCTCGAACAGCCCATGAATGTAGTGCTCGGTCGTATACCCATTCGGATTCGGTCCAATCCATCCATTCGGCTTATTGGAGGTGTGCAGCGGCATCGATCCATCGCCGACGTAGTGCCCGAGCCAACCCGCGAGAAACACGATCTCCGTCTCAACGTTCTTCGTATCCTGCTTCTCCGCCACCAGCTCGCGATAGTCGCGCATGCCGATCAGCAGCCGCTCCCACACCTCATCCGCCTGGTACGGCTGCAGACCCACCTTCTCTGCCGTCAGCACCAGCTCCGGATGTTCCGGCTGTGCCGCCGCCAGCGCACGCACATAGTCATAGCGATTGCGTGGCAGCGTCTTGAAGATCTGATCGACGGTCTCCAGCTGGATAAAGTGCTCCGGTGCGGTCGCCACCGTCAGTTCCGGAGCCGCCGGGCTGCGCCAGTGGTCGGGCAGGGGAGCGTAGTAGCTCATCGCGTCCAGGGCATCGGGGCTACGAAGGAACGCAGGCACATCGGCCGGCAGCGTCTGCCCCGCCAGCCGGTTGATCATATGGTGGCCGTCCACGCCCCAGGCCAGCGACTGCTGCACCGTCATCATCGGAACCAGACTCAAGACAGCGACAGCACGCAAAACATCGATAAGCTTCTTCATCTAGAAAGCTTAGTCAAACCATGTTGCAACCCTGTAACAAAGATCGGGGGATGCGCTCGCACCCGCCCCGATCCCGCTCGATTGCAGCCTGCCTACTTCGTCGCTGCTGCAGCTGTCTGCCAGTGCGCCTTTGGGCGAGCGATCGCGTACATCTGCGCGCTGATCTGGTCGAACAGCGCATAGTGATCCTGCCCGGCGACATAGATGTCGAAGTGCGATCGTCCCGGCAGGTAGGTGAAGTGCGGCTCCGCGCCCAGCCGGTCCAGCACCGCCTCGAACTTATGCGCCGCGCCGTCCAGGTAGAAGGTATCCGCTGTACCCACCGTCAGGTGAATCCGTCCTGTCAGGTCCGGCTTCAGCTCCGGCCAGTTCGCCTCGACGATGTGCGCCAGATCGTAGTGATCGTGCCAGTACGCGACCACTGCCGGATTCACATCCCCGGTCACGCGATCGAACATCGGCACCGGCGCTCCCGACGGCCCCTTCGGCGAGAAGACCCAATCGAAGGAGGTAAGCTGTCCTCCATACGGTCCCAGCACCCGCTCCAACTGCGCGAACTGCTCCACTGTCGCCACCACCTTGCCGTCCATCCGCACCAGCGGCCACGCCGACCCATCCGGCTTGCGGTACATATTCGCATGCGGCGCATACAGGTCCGGCCCGGTAAAGTCATGGAAGTCGCTGGGATCGGGTGAGGTCGACCACGTTCCCCCAAAGATCTTCGGGTAGTTCACCTCCAGCTGCAGCGTCGCCCAGCCGCCGCTCGAGTGCCCATTCAGAAAACGGCCGTTCGTCCGCGCGTCCATCCGGTACCGCGCCTCCAAGTACGGCAAAAACTCAGTCGTTAGCGCCGCGCCCCACGGCCCGTCATTGGCCGAGTTCGCGAACTCATGCGTCCCCTGCGGGCACGACTCATCCAGCATCACCCAGATCATCGGCGGCATCTTGCCCGCCTTCATGCGGTCGTAGATCCGCATCCCGGTCATCAGGGCCGAGTCGATGGTCCCCGTAAAGCCATGCGTCCAGTACACCGTGGGATAGTGCTCCTGGCGGTGTTCGGAGTAACCAGGCGGCAAGATCACCCAGGCCCGTATGCTCGTAGGCCGCCCCCAGAAACGAGAAAGCAGCGGGCTCTGCATCTGCTCCAATAGCGCGCCGCTCTCGGGAGCCTCAGCCTTCGCCTTGGTCAGCGCCGCGGCACGGTCAGCGTTCTCCGGAGCGTGCTCGGTCAGCTGCAGCGTCGGCTCCGTGCCCACACCCGGCGTCCAATGCGCCAGCGAAACCACTGGGCTCACCCAGTCCTCGGTCCCGCGGCCGCTGTAGTTATAGCTGTGGTCGACATCGAGCACAGCCTGTACCTCGTAGTCCCCGGTCGGGATGGAGGCGAAGGGCGTCGGGAAGGCGATGTCCTCGGCGTCCGGATCGACCTCGATCGAGGCTCCCGGGCGGAGATCGTGTACCTCGCGCGCTCCCACCCAGGTCGAACCAAGGTGCCACTCGTCGTTGTCCACTGCCATATCACCGTGGCCCGCCTTAAGGAACAACAGCAGCCGCCCGCTCAACGGAGCAGTCAGATTCGAAGGCGCCTGCACCAGGAAGTGGACCGGGGGATGCGCCGCAGGCGTCTGTGCGAGCGCCGGCAGGCAGGGAAGGGCCGCAACCAGAAGAGCGGTGGAGGCAGTAGCGGCAAAACGAGCGAGTCCTACAGGGCGAAGCTTCGACATTCCGTATCCCGGTGCTGAATTTCAGGCAATCATAGCAGCCCAGCTTTCCCCGCTGCCGTTGCCTGTTCCTGCCGCTGGAATGCCGTCGCCGTTGTCTCCTGGTCCCCCCACGAAAAGTCTCCCCCGCAGCACCCCGCGGAGGAGACCAGCATTGATGCTACGGCCCAACGAGGAACTGCTCCAGCTTCCCGTCCAGCATGGTGTAGGTCGTCAGCCGCAGCGACCGGTTGGAGAACTGGATCGTGAATACGCGGAAGGTCATGCCGCCGCGCAGCTCCTGGATCCGCTGGGTCACGTTGGTGACGGAGCCGAGCGGCGCGAGGCTGGTCTGGAAGTCTCCAATCGCCTGCGGCGAGAAATAGAAGTTGCAGTCGTCGGTAAACAGGCTGCGGTCGAGCTTGCCGGCCTCGAGGCCGTTCAGAATCTCCTTGGCCTGCGCCTCGGCCGCCGTTGTCGCCGCGTCCGCCGGTTTGGCCGCGTTCGTTGTCGCGAGCAGCAGCGGGCTCACTGCCCGCGCGATCGCGCCCGCCGCCGAGCTTGCCTCTTCGTTGGTCAGCACGACGATGGCGATCTTGTCGTCGGGATAGACCGCGTTCTCTGCGACAAAGCCGCCCACCTCGCCCGAGTGCTCAAGGAAGCGGTGTCCGTCGCGGGTGCCGACGTCCATGCCCAGGCCGTATCCGGTGCCCTTGCCGCTCTTCAGCTTCACCTCGGTCTCGAAGGTGTCATAGCTGGCCGGTTGGAGCAGCGTCCGGTCCATGATGCTGATGTCCCATGCCAGCAAGTCGGAGGCCGGCATCGCCAGGCTCGCGTCGCCGAAGTACCACCTTGGCCCCTCCATCACCGCCGGCCGCAGCGGCCCCAGCGCGTTCTGCATGTAGCCCTGCGGTTCGACCTTGTCGCGGTCGGTGTCGAGATTGATCACGTCCTTCAGGCCCAGTGGCCCCAGGACGCGCGTCTCCATAAATTTCCAATAAGGCATGCCGCTCGCCTTCTGCACGATCAGCGCGGCCAGCACGAAGTTGGTGTTGCTGTATTGCCACTCGGTTCCCGGATCGAAGTCCAGCGGCTTCTCCGCCCACTTGTGAATCAGCTCCAGCGGATTGACCGGTGTTCGCCAAAGCGGAATGGTGTAGTCCTGCGGCGCGTAGTCCTCGTAGCCGCTGGTGTGCGAGAGCAGCTCGCGGATCGTGACCTCGTTGGCGCGTGTCAGCTCCGGGAAGTACTTGCTGACGGTGTCGTCGAGCGACACCCTACCGTCCTGCACCAGCAGCAGCATGGCGGTCGCGGTGAACTGCTTGGAGATCGATCCAACCGGATACTTCATCGCCGGCTCGGCCTTCCTCTCGGGCGACAGCCGCGCGTTGCCGTACGCAGCCGTCAGGACGATCTTGCCGCCCATGACGATGCCAACCGATGCGCTGGGCACGCCCGTCTGCTCAAGTACCTGCGCAGCCGCGGCATCGACCTTGGCGCGCAGCTCCGGTGTCATCTGCGCGGAGGCTGCGGCGGGAAGGGAACAACAGAGAAGAGCGGGAAGAAACCACGGTCGAACAGCAAGGCGCATCGTGCGGAGAACTCCTGAAGGGGGAAGCTACTGGGGAGATTCTAACCGGCCATCGCCCCAGGCGGTCTCAGGCGCGGTCGAGCATCTGGAGTCCGGTCAGCTCCTCGCAGACGCTCCACAGCCTCGCCGCCGCGGCCTGGTTCAGCGTCTGCGGTGCGATCATGGCCTCGCCGACGTCGCCGCCACGCATCTCCTGAAAGCCCTGCGGCCCGTAATAGCCGCCACCGCGCGCCTCGGGTGCGACCGCAGCGTAGAGCGTTGGAAGTGCGCCCTCTTCGTCGCTGTTCAGCAGCGCGCCGATCAGGTGGCCGACCACCTGGCGAATCGAGCGTTCGAGGGCGGGGCGGCCGACAGGCTGGAAGAGGTTGGTGTTCGCGACTCCGGGATGCGCGGCGTTGCAGAGGATCCGAGAACCCGCAGCCTTCAGGCGGCGATCCATCTCGAGGGCCAGCATCAGGTCAGCCAGCTTCGTCTGTTGGTAGCTCTTCATCGGACTGTAGTTGCGGGTCGATTGCAGGTCGTCGAAGTCGAGCTGGCCGCGCTTGTGGGCGATCGAGGCCACAAATACGACGCGCGGCGAGTCTGCCTGTTGTTTGGCGGCGGCGCGCTCGAGCGCCGGCAGCAGCAGCGCGGTCAGGGCGAAGTGGCCGAGAACGTTGGTGCCAAACTGAAGCTCGAAGCCGTCGACCGTCTCGAGCCGCCTCGGCGGCGCCATAACGCCAGCGTTATTGAGGAGCAGGTCGAGCGGCAGACTGCGCTCGAGTTCGCGGGCGGCGAAGGCGCGTATCGAAGCCAGGCTGGCCAGATCGAGAACTCCCAGCTCGACCTTGGCGTCGGGAACCTCGTGTCTCAGGCGCGCGAGCGCGCGGTTGCCTTTCTCCGTGTCTCTACAGGCGAGAACGACCGAGGCGCCGGCGCGGGCGAGTTCGCGGGCTGCGGGATAGCCGATGCCGCTGTTGGCGCCGGTCAGGATCACGCGGCGACCTATCAGGCTGGGAATCTTGGTGCTGTTCCATGGTTGTTTCATCTTGGGATACGATACGTCCTCCCAGAAAAAAAGCACATAAATTCTGCTGTTTCGCAGCGGGTGTACCGTTTCAAAACAAGAACGGACAAGCATCTATGCGCATTGGATCTTTGACCTCTCGATACTCGCGCTCGAGTCTCATGCTGTACCGTGGCCGAGCGCCTGCGCGACTCGGTGCGGGCGACCGACTCGGTGCTGCGCATCGGCGGTGACGAATTTATCGTCGTGATGCCCGATGTGGTCGAAGACCTCGATATTCTGCGCTCCGCGGCGAAGATGCTGACCGCGCTGGGCCGGGAGGGGCCGCCCGGCTTTGAGCGGCTGAACCTCCCCTGCAGCCTGGGCGTCGCCATCTATCCGATCCTGGCGCGCTCGGTCGCCGACCTGATCGCGCGTGCCGATGCCGCCATGTACCGCGCCAAGTTTCGCGGCGGCAACTGTTACGAGGTCTGCAGCGGTGAGGTGCTGGGGACGTATCCGCCGACCATTCTGCCGTTTCCCTTGCGCAAGCCGCGGGAGGGCAACGGCAAGGGGGCGAAGATTCTGGGTGGAATGGTGCCGGCGGTATGGGTGATGCGGCGGGTACCGGGGTCCGTCTGAGTTCGCAGACGAAGTGCAACAGGCGGCTAAGGTCGTGTTGCCATGGAAGGGACCTACAGACATCTGTCGTTGGAGGAGCTGGGCAATCGGCTTCCCTATCGGTCCATTGCGCGCTGCTGATTTCAGGGTTTGGGGGCGGCGGTGGATTGCGTGGGGGCGGGGGACACGCCGATCAAGGTGCAGTTTTGCAACTCGAAGGGGGTTTCGGGGCCATCGCCGACCTGCACGAGGACACGCTTGGGGAGGAGCATGTCGCCGACAAACTGGTAGGAGTAGGTGAAGCTGGTCTTGCTGGCGTTGCCGCTGCTCGCCGGGGCGGTGCTGCTGGTGCTACTGGAGCTGGCGGCGGGCTGGTCGGGCTGGGCGCCGGTGTCCGTACTGGTGGCCAGGGAAGTGAGCAGCCAGCCGTGGCTGCTGGGATCAAACTGCGGGGTGAAGTCGGTGACAGTGCCGTTGAGATGGCTCTCGCCGTGGGTGATGCGGAGATCGGCGGAGAGATCGAGGATGGAAAAGAAGGTGCCGCCGTCGAGGGTGAGACGGTAGCCGGCGCTGACGCGCTCGAAGTGGTAGCGGGTGGCCTCCATGGGGAGGATGCGGTCGCTGAGGAAGGGGTTCCAGCCGGCGAAGGCCGCGGCGATCATGCGGTTGAGGATGTTCTGCTTGGTGTCGGCCGAGGAGCCGGGGAGGGGCTGGAACTTGGCGTCGGGGAAGGTTGAGGTGACGGTGGCGCCCTTGAGGATGTCGTCGGTGAGGGTGACCTTCGCGGCGCTGAGCTGGGTGAGGGTGGCGTCCTTGGAGGGGATGCGCTTGCCGGTGGCGCGCTCGAGGAGAGGCTGCCAGTCGATGGCAACGGAGCAGGAGAAGCCCTGGACGTTGCGCTCGAGCGGGAGGTAGTAGGCGTGGCGGGCGGTGGCGAGGAGGGTCTTCTGGTCGATCGCGGCGGCGGGCTGGACCGGGGCCTGGGCTGAGGCCTGAGCCGGGGCTTGGCAGCAGGCGGCCACGAGCGGTAGAAGAAGGGCAGCGGAGCAGAGACGCATGATGGGATCCTGTGGGCTTCGGGTGCGACCGGTTCAGGTTTGAGTTTAGACGATGACGCTGGGGGGACTGGGCGGGGAGAGCGCGGAGAGATGAAGGACGTGTGAATAATGGGTGGTCGGTTTTCTGGGGAGGATTTGGTGAGGGGAGCGGTGGAGGCGTGGGGCGCGACGTGGCGGGCGGAGGTGCTGGCGGGGGCGCCGATGATCGCGCCGGCGCGGCAGTTCGTCTACCCGAGGGCGGTGGTGGGTGAGGAGGATGCGCTGGCGCGGGGGGCGCTGCGGGTGCTGGTGCATCCGGCTGCCGGCGGGACTTTTTTGGCGACGTGCGCGCTGGGGTTTACCGATCCGCAGATGCCGTCGGGGGTGTGGGCTTGCCCGAATCCGGAGGAGATTTGCCTGGTGGCGGGAGGGTATGCGTATGTCGTGAGTACGGCCGAGCCGCGGGTGTGTGTGCAGATCGCGCTGCGGCCGGTGGTGGAAGTAAGGGTGCTCGCTGAAGCGGAGCTGCTGGTGTTTGTGGGGTTCCACGCGCTGGTGGGGTGGGGGGGGAATGGGTTGGCCTGGGAGACGCGACGGCTGAGCTGGGAGGGGGTAAGGATCGAGGGTGTCGAGGGGGAGTCGCTGCGCGGGGTTGGGTGGGATTTGCGGACGGATAAAGAGGTGGGGTTCGCGGTGGATCTGAAGACGGGAGAATGCTTAGGGGGTGGGTTTTAGGGGCGGTCTCGCTGCGCTCGAGGCCCACCTTAGGCGCGGTAAACTGCGCCGAAGATGGGGCACCCGGATCTGATCTTTCTCTTCACCTGGGGCCTCGGATCTTCTACTCCTCCTCGGGGGATGGAGCTTCGGGGGGGAGGGTGTAGAAGCTGAGGGAGGCGTCGCCCTGCTTGACCAGGCGGGTGTGCGTGAGGGCGCCGAAACGCTGGGGGAGTGAAGATTTGGTGCCGTGCTCGGCGATGACCAGGGCGTTGGGGGCGAGGATTTGGCGGCCGCGGGCGCTGCCGAGGAGGTTGAGGGTGAGCTCGTATTCGGCGGCGGCCTCGTAGGGAGGGTCGAGGAAAACCATATCTATTGTGTTGGCGAGCTGCGGGGCTTTGGCGAGGCGCTCGAGCAGGGCGCCGGTGCTGCGGTCTTCTATTGTGAAGGCCTTCGAGATCTTGAGGGCGGTAAGGTTGGCGCGGAGGGCGGCGATGGCATTGGGGGCGTTCTCGGTGAACCAGACGTGGGCGGCGCCGCGGCTTAGAGCCTCGATGCCGACGGCTCCCGTGCCGGCGTACAGATCGAGGAAACGGCAGTCGGGGATGCGCGGGGCGAGGATGTTGAAGAGGGTCTCGCGGAGGCGGTCGCTGGTGGGTCGGGTGGTGGTGCCCTTGGGGGCGGTGAGCTGGCGAGAACGATGGATTCCGGCGATGACGCGCATCTATCGATGGTAGCGGAGATTGAGGGTGGGGGTCTCTCGACAGCCTGCCGCGCGGCGGACTGGGAGACGGTCCGCCGCTTCGGTCGAGATGATTGTGAGGTTTCGGTGGCGCGGTTAGGCGGCTTTGGTCAGGGCGTCGCGGTGGGCGCGGACGAAGTCGTGGGACGTCTGGATGTGGGTCTGCTGGGTGGTGAGGAGCTGCTTGATGGGCAGCGGCAAGGGCTGGGCGAGGGCGTCGGCATAGGTCTTCTTGACGTGGTCTTCGCCTTGTTCGGCGGTGACGAGGAGGGCGTGGTCGCTGTGGGTGAGGTGGGCCTTCAGGTCGCCCCAGACACGGTGGAGGGTGCCGGTGGTGGTGCCGGTGGCGTCGATGTCGTGGACGCCGACGTGGTGGAGCTCAGCTTCGAGGTCGCCGTGGAAGCTGGCGCGCTTGAGGGACTCGGCAAGGAAGTAGCGCTTGAGGGTTTCGTCCTTGAGGTGCTCGCCGATGTCGGCTAAGCCCTTCTGACTGTCCTGGAGGGCGTTGACGACCTCCTTGAGGACACGAATTACTTCGTCGTTGTTGATCGATTCCGCCATAGCGTGGGTGCCTTTCGCGTGCAAGGTTCGGTTGGTAGCGCTCCGGTTGGAGCAGGGTCCGCCGGTTCGTTGGCCATTCTCCAGCACCGGCGACAGGCGGGAGAAATGGCGAAAATCCCACTCCCCTGCCAACCGTTTGCTACTGCGTGCAACAACTGCTCACTGCGACTTGCGGCTTACGACTAAGGGCCGCCGGCTAAGCTGCTGCCGACGGTGTGTCATTGGTTGGTGAGATGCGGGTGGGAGTGGGGGCGTTTCCCGGGTTCTGGTGGAGGGAGAGAGAAAGGGGAAAGACAGGGGATCTGCGCGGCTTCGAATCGAGAGGAGGGTGCTTCAGATGGGGTACGCGGCATGGGTGGAAAGGTCCGAAGGGTATGGGGCAGTGTGAACGGTAACGAGGTCCGTCTGAGTTTGCAGACGAAGTGCGACAGGCTGCGAAGGTCGTGTTGCCATGGAAGGGACTTAGGGACGTCTGTCGTTGGAGGAGCGGTGCACGATTGCCCAGCTCCAGGAAGCTGGGCAATCGCGTCGGGCGATCGCTGCGGCTTTGGAACGCGCGGCATCGACGGTCTCGCTGGAGCTGAGTCGCAACCGGGCGGCCGGATGGAGCAGTGGGAGGAGGTGCTGGAGCGGTGAGGCAAGGGCACTCACCGGAGCAGGTGGCGGGGCGGCGGGCGCTCCGGTGCTGTCGGCCGAGTCGATCTATCGCTTTATTTACGCGTAGATCTGACGACACCGATTGGAGGAACTACCTGCGGCGGCACAAGTTCAAGCGGGCCGCATCGGCGGCCGGAGCGGAGTCGCTCGCCGATGCGGCCCGGCGCGGGTGTCGCCGGCGGAGCGGCCGGCAGAGGTGCTGGGAAGGGGCATGGGCGGACTTTGGGAGGCCGATCTGATGCCGTTGCCGTTGCGGCGGCAACTCAGTGGGTGGGATGGCAGCTTTGGTGTGGCGGCGGTTAGACCGTCTTCATGGCCGATTCGATGCCGGAGTTGACCTCGGCCTGAGCGAACTCGGCGGCGACGCGGATGCCGTTCATGATGGCGCGGTCGTTCGAGGAGCCGTGGCCGACGATGCAGACGCCGCGGACGCCGAGCAGCGGCGCGCCGCCGTACTCGGAGTAGTCGAGGCTCTTTTTGAACTCCTGGAAGGCCTTCTTCGAGAGCAGGGCGCCGACTTGGGAGGTGACGGTGGACTTGAGGGACTGGCGCAGCAGGGTGCTGAAGAGGTGTGCGGCGCCCTCCACCGACTTGAGGGCGACGTTGCCGACGAAGCCATCGCAGACGGCGACGTCGCAGCGACCGTTGAAGAGGTCGCGGCCTTCGACGTTGCCCATGAAGTTGATGGGCAGATCGCGGAGCAGGGGGAAGGTGTCGCGGGTGAGGGCGTTGCCCTTGGCGTCCTCCTCGCCGATGGAAAGCAGGCCGACGCGAGGCTCTTCGATCTTGAGGACGTGCTTGGCGTACATCTGGCCCATGATGGCGAACTGGACGAGATTCTCGGGTTCGCTGTCGACGTTGGCGCCGACATCGAGCAGGAGGGAGGGCCAGCCGTTGGTGGTGGGGATGATGGTGGCCAGGGCGGGACGATCGACGCCGGCGAGCATGCCGAGCACCATCTTTGCAGTCGCCATGGCGGCGCCGGTATTGCCGGCGGTTAAAAAGCCTGCGGCGCGACCCTCGCGCACCATCTTGAGACCGACGCGCATGGAGGAGTCGCGCTTGCTGCGGACGGCCTGAGCGGCCTTGTCGGTCATCGTGATCCACTCGCTGGCGGGGACGATGAAGACAGGGGGCTTTTGGCCGTGCAGGTGGCTGCGCAGAATGGGACGTAAAACGTCTTCGGGTCCAACCAGGTGGACCCGGACGTCGAACTGACGGGCAGCAAGGATCGCCCCCCGAATTTCGGGCTCGGGGGCCTTATCGGAACCCATTGCATCTACAACGATGTCGATAGGCATGCGGGGCGCCGTGCAGCGTGCGAGTGCAGCAGGTTAGCTTGCTTCCTTAACTGCGAGGACGTCACGGCCCTTGTAGGTTCCACACTTGCGGCAGGCGCGGTGGGGCAGCTTGCGCTCATGGCAGTTGGGGCACTCGGAGAGGCCGGTGGGGGTGAGGAAGTCATGGCTGCGGCGCTTTGCGGTGCGCTGCTTGGAGTGGCGCCGTTTCGGATTAGGCATTGCGGTATCCCTTTCAATCGGCCTTGCGCCGGTGAAGAATGCGCGGCGAGGCAAAACTTGTCGAACTCAAAAGCGTGTGCTGCTCAATACGAGTACCGGCCCTTGGCTTTCCGGAGACCGGAAAAGCAAAGCCGGCAAATCTTATTGCTTGACCTGCTTGACTGTATCTGCCAGACCGGCGAGCGCATTCCACCGCGGATCGACCAAAGTCTTGTCGCATCCACAGAGGGCGCTGTTCAGATTCTGACCACAGCTGGGGCAAAGTCCTTTGCAGTCCGGCGTGCAGAGCGTGCGACCGGGCAGGGAGAGCAACACCTGTTCGCGCACGACATCCTCAAGCAAAAGACCGCTCTCTTCATAATACCCGATTTCTGTCTCGTCGACGGTAATTGCGCGTTCGCCGGATTCGGCGTCGGCGGCCTGGGGACGGAAGATGAGGTCGAAGTCGCCGTCAATGGGGACGGGGACGGGTTCGACGCAGCGGGCGCAGAGGACCTCGAACTGGCCTTGGTAGGCGGCGCGGATGCGGATATCGTTGACGTCTTCGTTGTGGCCGCGATGTTCGACGAGCAGATCGGCGCGGCCCTCGACGGGGAGGGCACCGACCTGGCGGATGTCGACGGCGTAGTCGATCACCCCGGGAGCGATGGCCTGATGGATGACAAGAGGCTCTTTTTCGAGATCGATGGGGGTTATCAGCACAGTTATCAGGGTAAGGAGAATGCGCGGGAAGGTCAAATGGGCGCGGGTTTCGGTGAGATATCTCTCATGCTGTTGATACACGGGACGGTGGCTCGCTTGCCCTCCTCTCGGATGGCCGCCGCGCGCCTGGATGAGGGCATGGTGAGGCTGATTTGGTGGCAGGAAAAAGGGGGGAATGCATGCACGTTCATGGTAACTACAACGTACCGACTCCCCAGGCGAGCGCGTATCAGCAGACGCAGGCGCTGGCGCAGAAACGGGCAGAGGAGACGCGGCGCAAGCTGGCTTCGTCCATGTTTGCGCTGACCGAGCACGAGGATGGGGCGCGGTCCGGCGGGCAGTCGGACCGCGAGCGGCAGGGGCAGAGCAGGCGCGATTCCGGAGGACGGCGAGTTCGCGCACCTGTTCTCGGCGCTGGGGTAGGCGGAGGCGTCAGGGGTTCGGTGCTGGCTGGGGCACGGCTGCGACGGTCGCGTCAGGTTGTTGGAAGAGACGGATTCCGGCGATGCCAGCGGCTCCCGCTTGCAGGCAGAGGGCGGTGTTGGCGGGGGTGATTCCCCCCAGGGCGAGCACGGGCGTTTGGCCGGCGAGGATGCAGGCAGAGCGCAGGGGGTCGAGGCCGGTGGGTGGGGTGACGGTTCGGTAGGTGGACTCCGGATTATCGGGGGCGGGGCTGTCGGGAATGCGGATGGATTTGCCGAAGATGGGGCCGAAGAGGATCAGGTCGACGCCGTCGCGGGCGGCTGCCTGGACCTCCTCGGGGGTATGGCAGGAGATGCTGAGAAGCGAGGATCGCCGGGCGAAGGTGGGAGATGCGGCGAGGAGCTGGCGCGCCTCGGATACGGGGATGGTGTGGCTAGCGCTGAGGTGAAGGCCGTCGATCAGGTACTCGATCGAGGCCGCGGCCTCGAGGGCGAGGCGGGGCTGCGCGTTGAGAAGCAGTTTGGTGGGGGAGGAATGAGCGCGCAGGATGGCGCGCACGTCACGGGTGAGGCTGAGGAGTTCGGCGGCGGAGAGGTCCTTTTCGCGGAGTTGGATGAAGTCGATGCCGAGGGTGGCCCAGCGGGCGACGCAGGCGAGCAGGACGGAGCGGCGAACCGCCTCTTGCGCGCCGAGCTGCGTCCGATCGGTGATGGCATACCGCAACATGTCGCTAATCGTTCAAAGGGCGTGTCGCCCCGGTTGAATGTGGTACTTTCTAGGCAGTATACGAGTCCCCAGTAGCCGATGATCGGCCAGGCCCTGAAGGAACTATCAGCAGGTCCACTTACCCACAGGAAGAGCGTCAAATCGCATGAGTAGTGTCTACGATCTGATCGTCATCGGGTCCGGCCCGGCCGGACAGAGAGCTGCTATCTACGGCTCCAAGCTCGGGAAGAAGGTCGCCCTGGTCGAAGCACGCGAGTTGGTGGGAGGCGCGTGCATCCATACCGGCACCATTCCGTCGAAGACCATGCGCGAGGCGGTGCTGCATCTCTCCGGGTATAACTACAAGTCCATCTATGGCATGAACTACCGGGTGAAGGAACGCATTACGATGGCGGACCTTGCCTTTCGGGTGCAGCATGTCATCAAGACCGAGATCGATGTGACGGAGGCGCAGCTTTCGCGCAACAACATCGAGATGCTGGTGGGGACGGCGTCGTTCGACGATGCGACCCATGTGCGGGTGACGAACTCGCGCGGCAGCAACGTGTATGAGGCGAAGAATGTGCTGATCGCGACGGGCACCAAGCCGGCGGTCTCGCCCAAGGTTCCGATCAATGGGACCAGCATTATCAACAGCGACCTAGTGCTGGACCTGCCGAATCTGCCGAAGACGATGATCGTGGTGGGCGGCGGCGTGATCGGCGTGGAGTACACGTGTATGTTCGCGGCGCTCGGGGTGCGGGTGACGTTGATCGAGCGGCGGCCGAGGCTGCTGGAGTTCGCCGACCAGGAGATCGTCGAAGCGCTGAGCTACCACCTGCGGGATGCGCGCGTGACCATGCGACTGAACGAAGAGGTGGAGAGCGTCGAGGAGATGCCGGATGGCACGGTGGTCGCGAATCTCGAGAGCAAGAAGAAGCTGCAGGGCGATGCGCTGCTCTATGCGGTGGGCCGGCAGGGCAATGTGGATGAGTTGAACCTGGCGGCGATTGGACTCGAGGCGGATTCGCGCGGCAGGATTCCGGTCGACAAGGACTTTCGCACCAAGGTGCCGAATGTGTTTGCGGGCGGCGATGTGATCGGATTTCCGTCGCTGGCGTCGGTGTCGATGGAGCAGGGAAGGATCGCGGCGGCGCGGGCGTTTGGCGATGAGACAGTGCTGTCGAACCCGAGCTTCTATCCCTACGGGATTTATACGATTCCGGAGATCAGCTTCATCGGCAAGACCGAGGAGCAGTTGACCGAAGAGGACGTCCCGTACGAGGTGGGCGTGGCGTACTACCGCGAGATTGCGCGTGGACAGATTCGCGGCGATACGACGGGACGGCTGAAGATCATCTTCCACCGGGTGTCTCATGCGATCCTCGGGATCCACATCATTGGCGAGGGCGCCAGCGAGCTGTTGCACATCGGCCAGGCGGTGATGGCGCTGGGTGGAAAGCTGGATTACTTTGTGGAAACTGTCTTCAACTATCCAACGCTCGCAGAATGTTATAAAGT
>FSYS01001441.1_pt1 | contig 35624 bp, 27 predicted proteins | sample 1638491 | NCBI WGS metagenome assembly FSYS01 (sample SAMEA3914788, study PRJEB12502) | metagenome | biome: forest; material: soil | place: Canada | collected 2011-07-03 | depth 0.1 m | reverse complement strand
GCCGCCACGGTGCTGCTGATGATGCAGGTGATGACCGGCATCCTGCTGGCGCTGGTGTATACGCCGTCGGCGGGTGAGGCGTGGAACAGCCTTCAGTTCCTGAACCACAACGTGACCCTGGGCTGGTTCCTGCGTGCGCTGCACGGCTGGGGATCGGACTTCATGGTCGCGGTGGTGCTGATCCACATGGTGCAGGTCTTCATGTTCGGCGCGTACAAGTTCCCGCGCGAGCTGACCTGGATCATCGGTGTGGTGCTGCTGCTGCTGACCCTCGGCATGGCCTTCACCGGCCAGGTGCTGCGCTTCGACCAGGACGCCTACTGGGGCCTGGGCATCGGCGCCTCGATCATGAGCCGCGTGCCGTTTGTGGGCGCCTACCTGGTGCATCTTGTGAACGGCGGCCCGATCATCGCGGGGCCGGCGCTGTCGCGCTTCTTCGCGCTGCATGTCTTCGTGATTCCGGGCATTCTGCTGCTGGGCGTTGGCGTACACGTGTGGATGGTCCTGCGTCTGGGCATCAACGAGTGGCCGATGCCGGGCCGCCTGGTTCGCAAGAGCACGTATGTCCGCGAGTACAACGACCTGGTGCATAACGACGGCGAACCATTCGTTCCAGATGGAGTCTGGAAAGACGTGGTCTTCGCGGCTGCGATCATGCTGTCGGTGATGGCGTGCGCGCTGTTCCTCGGGCCGTTCGGACCGACGGGCCAGCCCGACCCCACCATCATCCAGACGGCGCCCAAGCCGGACTTCTTCTTCCTGTGGATCTACGCCGTGCTGGCGTTCCTTCCGCCGGAGATGGAGACGCCTCTGCTGCTGATCGCGCCGCCGATCATCATCGGAGCGATGCTGCTGCTGCCGCTGTTTGCGGGCGAGGGCGAGAAGCACTGGTCGCGGCGCCCGATTGCGGTGCTGATGGTTGCGGTGATCGCGGTCACGCTGGGTGTCTTTACCCGGCTGGGCACGTACACCCCGTGGAGCCCGATCATGAACGCGTGGTCGAGCGATACGGTGCCGCAGCGCTACCTGCATGGGCTGTCGCCGATCGAACGCCAGGGCGCGATCGTCTTCCAGAACAAGCAGTGCCGCAACTGCCACTCGGTGGGTGGCGAGGGCGGACAGCGCGGACCGGAGCTGGACGCGGTCGCGAGCCGCATGACTGAAGACCAGATGGTGCGGCAGGTGCTGCAGGGCGGTGGCAACATGCCGGCCTACGGCAACGCGCTCAATCCGGATGAGACGACGGCGCTGGTGGACTTCCTGAAGACGCTGCGCGGCGGCAAGGAGAATCTGCAGCCGGCGCACGATGCCTCGGACGTGCTCTCGCATGCAGCCAGCAACAAATCGTACTAGAGCAAAGCGACCCGCCGCGGAGACGCTCTCCGCAGCCGAAGGCCACTCCCGTAGGGAGTGGCCTTCGGCGTTAAGATCGAGGCCGCCCCGACCACAGGATGCGAGCGTCCAATACTCGACACGTACCCCCCTGAGAATGAGCGGTGGCAACCGGGTGCAGCCAAAAAGTCCAACCCAAGTCCCCGACCTGGCGGACTTCAAGGTTGGACTTGGTTTGGACGTAAAGTGACTTCTATCTAGATCTAGACTTTAGGACTTCCCCTGGGGAGGGGGGAGGACCTTGATTTCGAAGATCGTCGGCCATTGCTTGCCGGTGACAAAGAGGCGGTCGTGCTGGGCGTCGTAGGCGATGCCGTTGAGCACCGACTCGGAGTTGACGCGCTGGTCGTCGGGCAGGATTCCGGTGAGGTCGATCCAGGCTATGACGTGGCCGTCGCGCGGCGAGATGCGGGCAATGCGGTCGGAGTGCCAAACGTTGGCGTAGATTTCACCCTTGACGTACTCGAGCTCGTTGAGCTGGTCGATGGTCTTCGCTCCGTCCTTGACGACAATGTGGCGGATCTCCTTGAAGGTATTGGGATCGCGGAAACGCAGCGTGGCGGTGCCGTCGCTGGTGATCAGCTCGGTGGCGGTGCGGGTCATGCCCCAGCCCTCGCCGGTGTAGGTGAACTGCTTGATGGGCCGCAGGGTGAAGCGGTCGTAGACGAAGCAGATGTGGGACTGCCAGGTCCACTCATAGATATTTGGACCCCAGTCGACGATGCCCTCGCCGAAGTACTTGGGCGCGAGGTCGACCTCCTGCACGGGCTTGCCGGTGGCGGGCTGGACGGCCATCAACGCGGAGTGGCCCTCGAGGCCGGTGCCCTCGTAGAAGAGGCCGTTGAGGTAGAAGAGGCCCTCGGTGTAGCTGCCGGTGGAGTGGGGGAACTGCGCGATGACCTTGTAGCCCGAGACGGGCGCGGCGGAGGCACAGCCGGCGGTGAGGAGGAGAGCAAATGCCAGCGTGAGGGCGTGACGGTACAGGGTGCGGGTCGCGGAGAGCATCAAATCCACCTTATCCCAATCCGGCGGGCCGGTGCAGGCGCGCGGGGAGGATGCCTGCGGATGCGTGGCGCGCGATTTGGGCTGTGCGGGACGTGGAACTTTATGGGCGTTGTATCGTCAACAGTATATGTACGAGTCCTCTGCTGTTCGCTTCCAGCCGTCGAGGCTATTCCTGTCCTTTGCAGGATCGCGTCGCGCGTTTCATTCCGGCATCCTTGCCGCCGTCACCACTGTTGCCTTGACGAGCTTCGCTCCGCACGCTGCAGCGCAGCGGCTCCCCCAGACGGCGCGGCCGGACCACTACTCGCTCTTGTTGGCGCCGGACCTGAAGGCGGCGACCTTTACCGGCGACGAGACGATCGATGTGACGCTCACCGAGCCCTCGAAGACGATCACGTTGAACGCGGCGGAGATCGCATTCAAGAGCGTGACGGCGACGGCGGCGGGAGCGACCGAGGCGGCGGCGGTGTCGCTCGACGCGGACAAGGAGCAGGCGACGTTCACGTTTCCGCAGGTGCTGCCGGTGGGCAAGGTACACCTGGCGATCGCGTACAGCGGCATCCTGAACAATGAGCTGCGCGGCTTCTACCTGTCGAAGACGGCGAAGCGGAACTATGCGGTAACGCAGTTCGAATCGACCGACGCCCGACGGGCGTTCCCGTCATTCGACGAGCCGGCGTTCAAGGCGACCTTCAACGTGGCGCTGACGGTGGACAAGGGCGACACGGTGATCTCGAACACCAACCAGATCGGCGACACGCCAGTGGGCGCGGACAAGCACACGATTGCATTCGCGACGACCCCGAAGATGTCGACCTATCTGCTGGCGTTCCTGGTGGGCGACTTCCAGTGCGTCTCGGGCCGCAGCGACGGGATTCCGATCCGTGCCTGCGCTACGCCGGACAAAGTGCAGCTGGGACAATTTGCGGTGTCGGCGGCAGAGTTCATCCTGCACTACTACAACGCGTACTTCGGGATTAAGTACCCGATGCCGAAGCTGGACATGATTGCGCTGCCGGACTTCGAGGCGGGCGCGATGGAGAACTTCGGCGCGATCACGTATCGCGAGACCGATCTGCTGATTGATCCGAAGACGGCGACGCTGGATCAGAAGAAGCGCGTGGCCGTGGTGGTGGCGCACGAGATGGCGCACCAGTGGTTCGGCGACATGGTCACGATGCAGTGGTGGAACAACATCTGGCTGAACGAGGGCTTCGCCAGCTGGATGCAGAACAAGGCGTCGGCGGCGTGGCATCCGGAGTGGCACTACTCGCAGGACGACGCGGTTACTTTGAACGCAACGTTGAACCTGGACTCACTGGCGACGACCCATGCGATCCGCGCGGAGGCGAATACGCCGGGCGAGATCAACGAGATGTTCGACGGCATCTCGTACGGCAAGGGTGGCGCGGTGCTGGCGATGGTGGAGAACTACCTGGGCAAGGAAACCTTCCGCCAGGGCGTGCACAACTACCTGGCCGCGCATATGTACGGCAATGCGACGGCGGAGGACTTCTGGAACGCGCAGACGGCGGCCAGCAAGAAGCCGGTGGACAAGATCATGTCCTCGCTGATTGCGCAGCCGGGGGTTCCGCTGCTGAGCTTCAGCGACCCGAACAACGACAGCGTGGAGGTGGCGCAGAGCCGCTTCTACCTCGATCCGACGACCAAGCCGGGCGCGCCGCAGACCTGGACGCTGCCGGTGTGTTTCAAGTCGGGCGACGCTGCTTCGTGCGAGCTGCTTTCGTCGTTGAAGCAGCAGCTGCAGGTACCGCAGTCGAGCTTCCTGTTCCCGTATGCGGCAGCGCACGGCTACTACCGCAGCGTGTATCCGAAGGCCGTGTATGCGAACATCGTCGCGCATGCGGAGACGGATCTGACGCCTGAGGAGCGGATCGGCGTGATCGGCAACGAGTGGGCGCTGACGCGGTCGGATCGTGCGACCGTGAACGACTACATGAACCTGGTGGCGGCGCTGCATAGCGATCCAAATGCGATCGTGCTGGGCGCCGCGCTGCGCGATATCGCCACCATCGAAGGCCGCATCGCGGCGACCGATGAGGAGCGCGCTGCGCTCCAAGCATGGGAGCGGAAGGTCTTCGCGCCGGTGTACGAGGCGCTGGGACCGGTTCCGACGGGTAAGGATGAGGAGTCGCAGGACAAGAAGCAACTGCGGGCGTTGCTGTTCTTAACCCTGGGGAATGCCAAGGATCCGGCCGTCGTAGCCGAGGCGCGTACGCTGGCGGAGCAGTATATCGCCGACCAGAACTCGGTCGACCCGTCGCTGGCACAGGCGGCGCTGGAGATCGCGGCGAGCAACGGCGACGCGGCACTGTACGACAAGGTGCTGGCGCTGAGCGCTTCGACCAACAACCCGGAGGTGCAGACGGGCATGCTGTTCCTGTCGGCCGACTTCACCGATCCGGTATTGGTGACACGGACGCTGGATTCGGTAGCCGCCGGCAAGATCCGCAACCAGGACAGCTGGATTCTGCTGGCAACGCTGCTGCGCAACCGCGACACGCAGCAGCAGGCGTGGACATACATCCAGGAGCATTGGGATGCGATCCATGCGCAGTTCACGACCAGCTCGGGAAACCGGGTTGTGGGCGCGGCGGGAAGCTTCTGCTCCCCCGAGAAGCATGATGAGGTGCTCGCGTTCTTCAACACGCATAAGGTGGCAGCATCCGAGCGTGAGTTGAAGATCGCAGGCGATAACATCAACAGCTGCGTGCAGTTGCGGCAGGCCCAGGAAGGAAATCTGAAGACCTGGCTGGCGGAACAAAAGTAGCGCACCGGGAACGTCTATAGGGCGTCCGGTTGCTCGCAGAGGAGTGCGAGAGGCCGGATGCCCTTGTTTTTTGTGGCCGGGATTCGTGGTCCGGATATGCTTAAAACATCTATGTCGCGAATTCTGACTGCATTGCTTTGTTTTGCTGCTTTGGTGTGTACCCGGCCGGCGGGAGCGATCGAGGTGAAGGTGTCCTCGCAGTCGCTGGAGCGGACGCTGAAGGCACAGCTGTTCAGCTCGGCCGATGGACGGTACTACCTGCGGGGCGATGCCAAGAGCCCGTGCTATGTGTATGCGGAGAATCCGCATGTGTCGTTCGCGGGAGATCGCATCCTGGTGCATGTGACAACTAAGGCGAAGCTGGGCAAGGTGGTGCGCGGGACGTGCTTCGGGGTGTCGCTGGCGACGGATGCAGATGTGTCGTTCGTTCCGCAGGCCGAGGAGGAGTCGATCGGGTTTCGGGATGCGCGGCTGGAACGGCTGAGCGAGTCCAAGGAACTGAACTTCCTGCTGGTGCCGTTTCTGAGCCGGCAACTGCCGCAGCAGATGAAGGTGAACGCGGCGACGTTGATCCGGCAGCTGCTGAGCCGATCGACGGAGACGACCGGATATACGCTGACGTTGGACCGGCTGAAGCTGCACTCGATGATGATCGAGGGACAGGTCTTGGATGCGGATCTGGACGCGGATATCGGGGTGAACTAGGGTTTTGCCCCGCTTTCCGGATCAGAATACACGGGGGGGCCGCAGGGATTAGGATGAAGCTCCCGGAATAGCCGGGTGGCGCGGTGCGGCGGGAAGAGAGGCGTTGCGATGTCAACAGCCACGTTCCAAAGGATTCTGGTCGCCGACGATGGGTCGCCGGACGGGGAGCGCGCCGCGGGGGTTGCGGTGGAGCTGGGCGCGAAGTTCAAGGCGGAGGTGATCCTGCTGGGAATCGTCGAGCCACCCAACATACAGGCCGAGGGGGAGGGGCTTCCAATCGAGGATCCTTCGTGCTGCCGGCGCGGGATGGAAGAGCGTTTCGAGCGGTTTTTGCGGCTGGGGAAGGCGTTGGGCGTCGAGATGATGGTCGAGATCGTCGAAGGGCGACCGGCGGAGCAGATTCGCCGGCGGGCGGACGCGGAGAAGGTCGATCTGATCGTCGTGGGGCGGCGAGATCTGTCGCGCACCCGCAGATGGTTCGAGGGGTCGACCTCAGAGACGGTGTTACGCGAGGCCGGTTGCTCGGTGATGATTGCGCGGTAGGATGCTGTAGGTTATTAGGGATGGGAATGAGGTCTCCCGAAACCGCCTGAAGATTGGGCTAATGACCTCTGCCGTTTCGATGTTTCTGGATTCGGGAGGCAGACGATGTCCTATCTCTGGGTCACGATCGGAAGTGCCATCGGGGGGCTTCTGCGCTATGCCCTGACGCGGCTGACATTGACGTTCAGCGTTCAATTTCCGTACGGGACAATCTTGGTCAACGTACTGGGGTGCCTGGTGATCGGGTACTTTGGCACGCTGACGCTGCAAGGGGAGCGCTATGCGGTGTCGGACAACCTGCGGCTGTTCGTGATGGTCGGGCTGTGCGGAGGGTTCACGACCTTCTCGTCGTTCAGCCTGCAGACCTTCGACCTGCTGCGCGCAGGGGCGTGGGGACGGGCGCTGGCAAACATTGTTTTGTCGGTGGTGCTGTGCCTGGCGGCGGTGGCGGCGGGTCATTTGCTGGCGTTGCATGGAATAGGGAGTGGCGAAGAGAGCTGAGTCGGGGCTCTGCCTTCTTCGACCGGCTACTTTTCGACCAGCTCGGCCTGTGGCTCGGCGCGCAGCTTCGCGACCACGGCGAGCGACATACCTTCCTCGGCGGTGGCGGCGTGGTATTTGGTGCGGCCGACGCGCTGGGCGGTGTAGATACCGGAGTGGCCGGAGAAGAGATAGCTGAGGATGGAGGCGATGCCGGCGAAGGCGCCGACCTCGGCACCGAAGAGCTCGACCGCCATCAGGGTGGAGGCGATGGGGGTGTTGGCGGCGCCGGCGAAGACCGCGACGAAGCCCATCCCGGCGAGCAGCGAGGCGGGCAGCGGGAGGACGTGGGAGAGAGCGTTGCCCATCGTCGCGCCGATGAAGAAGAGCGGCGTGACCTCGCCGCCCTTGAAGCCGGTGCCGAGGGTAAGCGAGGTGAGGAAGCTCTTGATGGCGAAATCGTAGGGCGGAAGCTGCTGGTGGAAGGCAGCGAGGATCTCGGGGATGCCGAGGCCGAGGAAGCGGGCGGTGTGGGCGGTGCCGATCGAAAAGACGATGCCGGCGACCAACGCGCCTCCGACGAAGGGGCGGACGGGAGCCCAGGGAATGAGGCGCTGGCCGAGGTGCTTGATGGCGTGAGTGGTCTTGGCGAAAAGCATGGCCATGAGACCGAAGGCGACGCCGGCGACCATGGCGGCGAGCAGGCCGCGGATGGTCATGGCGGGGACCTGGGTGACGGTATAGACGGTGTGGTGGACCCCCCAGGCGCGAGTGACCATCTCGGCGAGAAAGGCGGCGACGACGCAGGGGGTGATGGCGTCGTAGGAGACGCTGCCGATGGCGAGGACCTCGATTCCGAAGATGGCGCCGGCGAGCGGGGTGCCGAAGACGGAGGCGAAGCCGGCACTGATGCCCATCATGAGCAGGATGCGGCGGTCGTAAGGCTTGAGGCGGAGGGGGCGGCTGAGCTGGTCGGCGAGCGAGGCACCGGTCTGTATGGCGGTTCCCTCGCGGCCGGCAGAGCCGCCGAAGAGGTGGGTGACGATAGTGCCGAGCAGGACCAGCGGGGTCATGCGGATGGGGATGGTCTCGTTGGGGTCGTGAACCTCTTCGAGGATGAGGTTGTTGCCGGCCTCGACGGAGCTGCCGACGTACCAATAGAGGAGGCCGACGGCGAGGCCAGCGAAGGGCAGCAAGGCGATCATCCAGAGGTGCTGGTTGCGGATGTCGGTGGCCCACTCGAGCGAGATCAGGAGCACGGCAGAGGCGCTGCCGGCCATGACGCCGACGACGGCGGCGATGGGCAGCCAACGCAGGAGATCGAAGAGGATGGGGAGTTGCTCGAAGCGGGTGTAGAGACGGGAGCCGAGATTCAGGGATGGGGTTGCTTCTGCTTCGGTTTGCAAGTCTTCCAACGCACGACCTCCTACAGGATTGTAGGAGTCATCAGCGCTGGACCGAAGAGAAGTTGACGCCGGAACAGGCGGTTTTGGCGGAACTCCATCGCCAACGGGTTTGGTTCCACGGTAGCAGTTGGCTGGGCAGAGGGTCAACGCGGATGGTTGAGAAAAGGAGGAAGGGCGGTCTCGCTTCGCTCGATGCCCACCCACACGATAAGGCTGCATGGATGGGGCACCAGATTCTGTAATGGCGCGACCTCGGTATCGCCGATGACGATTTGAGCGCGTAGATGAGTCTGGTAGACTCGCGGGCAATATGCGCAAATGGAACGCCGTTTTCCCCCTGACCTTGGTTGTGGGCTTGAGTGCTACGGTTTTGGCCTTGAGCGCTGCGACCGTTGCCTGTGGCCAACAGAGTTCAGAGACACATCCGCGCGACCACGAGATTCATGACGCTGATACGCGGGCGTGGTGGCATACGACCGAGGCCCTCTCGGGCGACGACATGGAAGGGCGCGACACCGGGACCCCCGCTTATCAGCGGGCGGCGGAGTACGTCGCAGACCGCTTCCAAAAGGCGGGGCTGGAGCCGGCGGGCGACAACCATGGCTACTTCCAGTCGGTGCCGCTGCATGAGATTGCCGTCGAGCCGGAAGGGACGAGCTTCACGATCGAGCGGGAGAAGAGCGGGGCACTGTCGATCGATTTTTTGCAGCAGATCACGATTAGCCCGGCGGCGAATCTGCCGGAGGAGACCGAGGCGGCGCTGACCTTCCGCGGGTACTGCGGCAAGGACGCGATGCAGGAGATCGCGGGCAAGATCGTGATGTGCTTCGGGACGCAGCGGCAGGGGCTGCCGACCGGCGGCGAGCGGATGGCGAACGCGCGCGCCGGCGGGGCCAAGGGGCTGATCAACATCGACGATCCGTACTTCACGATCGAGCCGCCACGTTGGCCGGCGGCGTATGCGCGGAGCGTGACGCTGGATACGACACCTGCGGCTACGGGGACTCCGCTGCTGCTGATGCGGGCTAGTGATACGGTCTTCGCGCAGCTGCTGGAGGGCTCGGGGAAGGACGCGGCGACGGTGCTGGCGACGGGTGGGCACAAGGAACCGCTGGCGTCGTTCGATATCCCGGCGAAGCTGAAGGTAAGGCTACACCTGACGACGCGACGGTACTCCTCGCCAAATGTGCTGGCGGTGCTACCGGGCACGGATGCGAAGCTGAGGGACGAGTATGTGGTGATCGCGGCACATCTCGACGGGTATGGTTACGGGACGCCCGTGGCGGGCGACCGGCTGTACAACGGGGCGCTGGATGACGCCGCGTATGTGGCGCTGCTGATCCAGTTTGCGGAGGACTTGAAGGCGGAGCATAAGACGCTGAAGCGGTCGGTGCTGTTCTGCGCGTTTACTGGCGAGGAGAAGGGGCTGCTGGGCTCGAACTACTTTGTGGAGCACCCGACGGTGCCCAAGGCCGAGCTCGCGGCGGACATCAACCTGGATCAGCTCAGGCCACTGTTTCCGCTACATATTCTGACGGCGCTGGCGATCGACGAGACGACGCTGGGAGCGACGGCGCGGCAGGTGGGCACGTCGATGGGCATCGAGCTACGCGCGGATCGCGAGCCCGAGCGCGGGCTGGTGCGGCGGGCGGATCATGCGCCATTCCTGCGTATTGGAGTGCCGGCGATTGGGTTCATCTTTGGTTATGATCCGGGCACGGATGCGGAGAAACGCTATCGCGAGTGGTACGACGTGCGCTATCACCGGCCACAGGACGACCTCACCCAGCCGATGGACTTCGACGCCGCAGCGCAGTTCGACCGGTTCTTTTACAGGCTGACGGAGACGGTGGCGGATGCTCTGGTGCGGCCGGCGTTTGTGGCGCGCTGACGCCCCGAAGTTGGTAGAGTTGTACCGCCGGCCGCAGAGCATGGAAGCGCGCTCTGTGGCCGACGTTCTTTCGCAAACAATTCTGCCAAAGGGGTTTTCGCGTGAACGATCGGTGGTCTCGGGAGAGGTTCTGCGGGCGGCGTATGGCCGCTGGGTTCTGCATGGTATTCGGCGTGGCAGCGGGGTTGGCGCTGCCGGGAATGACAGCACAGGCGCAGTCGGCGAGCGAGGTGGCGCGGATCACCCAGACGCTGCCGGAAGGCTCGAAGGCGGTGATTGCGCGCCTGTCGCAGCTGGACCAGCTGCCGGCGGAGACCTGGCGCTACCATGCGGGCGACTTGGGCCATGGCGAGGCGACGGATCTCGACGACTCGGGCTGGACCGAGGTGAAGGCGGGGAGCGAGGCCGCGAACGAGGCGGTGTGGTATCGGCGCACGATTGAGGTGCCGAAGACACTGCATGGGTATGACCTGACGGGGGCGCGGATCTGGTTCCAACTGCACGCGACCGCGAATGGGCCGATGCCGCAGATTGTGTACTTCAACGGACGGCGGGTGGCACTGGGCGACGACCTGGAGCCGGTGGTGCTGTTCGACAAGGCCGAGCCCGGCGAGAAGGCCGTGGTGGCGGTGAAGCTGCTTCAGACGGTGGACAAGAAGACGTTTCGTGGGGCGACGCTGAAGATCGACTTCGCAGAGGGACGGCCGAATCCAGAGGATGTGCGGCTGGAGCTGCTGTCGGCCGCGGTGCTGCTGCCATCGCTCTCGAAGAACGTGACGGCGGATATGGCGACGCTGGAGCGGGCGGCGGATTCGGTGGATTTGAAGGCTCTCGATGCGGGATCGCAGGCGAGCTTCGATGCCTCTCTGCGGACAGCGCAGACAGGGCTGGAGACGTTGAGGCCGGTGCTGCAGCAGGCGACGCTGCACCTGACGGGGAACTCACATATCGACGCGGCGTGGCTGTGGCCGTGGACGGAGTCGGTGGACGTGGTGAAGCGCACGTTTGGGACGGCGCTACAGTTGATGAACGAGTATCCGGACTACACGTACACGCAGTCGGCGGCGCAGTACAACGAATGGATCGCGGACAAGTATCCGGCGATGAATGAGGAGATCAAGCGGCGGATCAACGAGGGCCGGTGGGAGGTGGTCGGCGGGATGTGGATCGAGCCGGACCTGAATATGCCGGACGGCGAGTCCCAGGTACGGTCGCTGCTGCTGGGCAAGCGGTTCTTCCAGAAGGAGTATGGGGTGGATGTGCGGATTGGGTGGAATCCGGACTCGTTTGGTTACAATTGGCAGCTCCCGCAGATCTACAAGCGCTCGGGGATGGACTATTTTGTAACGCAGAAGATGACTTGGAACGATACGAACCCTTTGCCGTTCAAGCTGTTCTGGTGGGAGTCGCCGGACGGGAGCAAGGTGCTGACGTACTTCCCGCATGACTACGCGAACAACAACCTGAATCCGGTGCGGCTGTCGGCGGATATGGCGGACGCGCGGAAGAAGGCTCCGGGCATGACGGAGATGATGGACCTGTATGGAATCGGCGACCATGGCGGCGGGCCGACGCGGGCGATTCTGGACGAGGGCGTGCACTGGGCGCAGCCGGACAAGGTGGCGGCGAAAACGCAGTTCGGGACGGCGCAGACGTACTTCTCGTCAGTGGAGAAGGAGATCGCGAGCGCGTCGCCGCAATGGGACTATGCGTCGATCGCGAAGGGTTACCTATACCCGACGGCGGAGGCGGGGAAGATCAGCATTCCGACGTGGAAGGACGAGCTGTATCTCGAGTATCATCGGGGCGTGTTCACGACGCAGGCGAATCACAAGCGCAATATGCGCGACAGCGAGGAGTGGACGCTGAACGCGGAGAAGTACGCGTCGCTGGCGTGGCTGAGCGGCAAGCCGTATCCGGGCGCGGAGCTGACCGAGGCGTGGAAGAAGATCACGTTCAACCAGTTCCACGACCTGGCGGCAGGGTCGGGCATCGGCGTGATCTACAAGGAGGCGCAGAAGGACTACGACCAGGTGTGGCTGGAGACCAATGAGGTCTCGGGGGACGCGCTGGCGGCGATTGCGGCGCAGGTGAATACGACCGTGGCAGCCGGAGTTCCGGTGCTGGTCTTCAATCCTCTCGGATGGGTGCGGAGCGGCGTGTTCACGATGTCGGTGCAGATGCCGGCGGCGGTCGAGCATGGGGTTGCGGTGTTCGACGCGCAGGGGGAGGAGCTGCCTGCGAAGGTGCTCTCGAGCGATGCGAAGACGAACAGCTACACGCTGCTGGTCGAGGCCAAAGACGTGCCCTCGATGGGCTACGAGGTGCTGAATGTGCGGCCGATTGCTGCTGCTGCGGCGGCGGAGACGCATAGCAAGCAGCCGGGGACCGCGGACATCGTGATGGAGAACGCGGCGCTGCGGGTAGCGATCGATCCCAAGACCGGATGCATTACGAGTCTGTATGACAAGCGGACGAGGTTCGAGAGCCTGGCCAAAGGCGCGTGCGGGAATCAGCTGCAGGCGTTCAAGGACACGCCGAAGGACTACGATGCGTGGAACATCGATCCGGGAACGCTCGACCACTACACGCCGATCGAGGAGGTGGATTCGGTGCAGCAGGTGGAGCAGAGCCCGCTGCGGCAGGTGGTGCGAGTGACGCGGAGCTGGCAGAGCTCGAAGTTTGCGCAGGACATCATTCTGTATGCGGGCGCGAACACGGTCGATGTGGAGAACGACATCGACTGGCACGAGACGCACGTTCTGCTGAAGGCGGCGTTCCCGCTGGCAGCGAGCGCACCGACGGCGACGTATGAGATTCCCTATGGCACGATCGAGCGACCGACGACCCGGGACAACTCGTGGGAGAAGGCGCGGTTCGAGGTGCCGGCACTGCGCTGGGCAGACCTGAGCGCGGGAGGGAGCGATGGACAGCACGGCTTCAGCCTGATCAACGAGTCGAAGTATGGGTACGACGACCAGGGGAATGTGCTGCGGCTGTCGCTGCTGCGTTCTCCGACGTGGCCGGATCCGGAGGCGGATCGCGGGCAGCACCACTTCGGTTACGAGCTGTATCCGCATGCGGGCGGCTGGAAGCAGGCGCTGAGCGAGCGTGTGGGGTACGAGTACAACTACAAGCTGCGCGCGATGCAGGTGGCGGCTCACACGGGCTCGCTGCCGGCGGAGCACAGCTATGTGTCGGTGGCGCCGGAGAACGTGGTGCTGACGGCGGTGAAGAAGGCCGAGGACGCGAATGGGCTGATCTTCCGCGTGGTCGAGTGGGCGGGCAAGGATTCGACGGTGCGCTTTACGGTGCCGCCGGGCGCTATCTCCGCAACCGAGACTAACCTGATGGAGCAGCCGGTGGGAGGCGGGTTGAAGCTCGACGGGAACTCGGTGCAGGTGCCGATCAAACCATACGAGATTCTTACGCTGCGCGTGGACTACAGGAGATGAAGAGGCAGGCGCCCAGGTCTTAGCGGCCTGGACACTGCGAGAAGAAAGTAAATCCGTCCTCCTTCCGTCGCATGGAAGGAGGACGGATTTTTCTTGGGGAATGACCGCTCCGAGCGGTGTTGTCTAGCGGGCGGGCTGGTCTGTGCAGCGGACGCACTGCTGGCAGAAGGTGTGGTTGCGGCGGTGGGCGGCGATCATACAGGCGCTGCCGGCGAGGGTGATGGCGACCTCGCACCAGTGGTTCGGGAGCAGGTCGCCGAAGTAGGCGCCGGAGAAGATGAGGGCGAGTCCGACGGCCATGAGAATGAGGATGGAGCGCCGTTTGTGGCGGCGGTAGCCTGTGCCGAGGGCGAGCGCGCCGACGAGCGTGACGACGACGGCCATGGTGCGGTGGGTGTGCTCCTCGGTGGGAAGGAAGTGCGCGGAGACGGCTGAGAGCGAGAGCACGACGGGCGTGGCCAGACAGTGCACGAAGCAGAGCGCGGAGGCGTAGATGCCGGCGCGATCCAGATGGGCAGTGAGGGTGGGACTAGAAGACATGGGGTCTCCGGCCTGCGGGGCGCGCAGATTGGGTTGGTGGCAGAGATGAAAGGTATAACGAGGGACCTAGCGTGCGTGAGCCGGGCCGCGAGAAGACAGTCTCGCTCGCGCGAGATGCCCACTTGGGGCGCTCGGTCACCCCAGTGAGCTAGCTCGCCGGGAACCCGACACCGCGCCGAAGATGGGCACTCGGCTTGGCGGTACTTGAGGGGAGGGGCCCAGGTCTTGGAGGCGAGACCTGGAGCACCCGGGTTTGGTGGAGTTAGAAGTGGAAGCCGATCTCGGCCGTCAGGGCGCGCGGGGTGACGTAATGCGTGCCGCTGAAGGTGGAGAGGAAGTTGTAGAGCGCGTACTTGTTGGTGAGGTTGACGCCGGTGAGGCGCAGACTCCACTTGTAGCGATCGCCGTTGAACATATTGTCCTCGCCGATGGAGGCATCAAAGAGGTTGCGCGGGGCGATACGGGGCGGGTTCTTGTCGTTGTTGCCCGTTCCGGGAGCGGGGATGTTGACCAGCTTCGAGCTGAACTGCGAGGCGAGGCAGGTGGTGGGCAGGGCCTGGGTTGGGGTGGCGACGACACCGTTGCAGGTGAGGCCAGCCTGGAACTCCTCATCGGCGGTGAGGCTGCTGAGATCCACCGCGGGCTGACCGTTGAGCGTAGTGGAGGTGGCGCCACAAGCGGAGTTGGGGTCGTTGGAAACCGGGTTGTAGCAGGGCACGGCGCCGGCGACCAGACCGCTATCGTAGCGCCAGTTGAAGCCCATCCAGGGGCCGGTGTGCAGCCAAGGGAGGAAGTGCTGCGAGGTGGGAATCTGGTACTGGAGGTGGGTGGTCTCGTTGAACTTCTCGTCGTGGTCGATGCGGAAGGGATAGTACGTGTTCCCCGCCTCGGCTGGGGTCGCGCCGGCGCCGGCGACCTGCGGCCCGAAGAAGCGGGCCGCGACCGAGCTCATTACCACGTAGGCAGAGAAGTTGTGGACGTTGGGGACCTCGGCGCGCAGCGCGTAGCCCGGGATCTTGGAGTTGTGCCAGTCGATGGGGAAGGTGATAGGGGTGTTGCCGAGTACCGAGAAGTCGAAGGCGTTGTGGGTGTACTTCCAGACGTAGTCGCCGCTGACGACGAGGTACTTGCTGACGGTCTGTTCGAGGCCCGCGTGGAACTCGTTGCGGTAGCCGGGCTGCATGGTTCCGGAAGCCCCTGGGCTGCAGAGCAGCAGCGGGCTCAGGACGGCGTTGGAGCAACCCTGGCTGGAGAGCACGAGGTTCTCGTTGAAGGGCGTCTCCAAGGTGCGGGCGTAGGAGGCGCGCAGCACGGTGTTGGTCTGCTTGACGGTATAGGAGAGGCCAACGCGGGGCTCGGCCTGGCGGGCGACGGTGAGGCCGTTGTAGAGGTCGCCGCGGATGCCGACGTTGAAGAGCCACTGCTTGAGCTTGATTTGGTCCTCGACGTAGAGGGCAATCTCCTTGACGTCGGTGTGGCCGTCGTACATGTAGTCGCTGCCGCCGCGGGTGAAGTCATAGGGAGCGAGGACGGGGTTGTAGGCCGGGTTAGCGTAGTTTGCGCCGCACTGGGTGGGGCTGGCGTAGCCGGGCAGGGGGTTGCCGTTGACGTCGACGCAGGGCGAGTTGTAGGTGGGCTCAACGACGCCGAGCTGGTCATTCTCCCGCAGGAAGGTCTGGGCGTAGTTGCCGCCGATCTTGATGTTGTTGATGCCCTTCACGTAGGACAGGTCGGTGTGAAAACCCGAATTGGTGAGGCTGCGCTGCTGCGCAATCGAGGAGGTCTGCAGATTGGGCGGACCGAGGTCGGCGAGCGGATCGCCGCTGGGGTAATAGTTGTAGGCGTCCTTGCGCACGAAGGCGCCGATGTTAAAGACAGCATCGGAACCGAGGACCCGGGTGTAGGTGGGGGCGATGTCGAAGGTTTGGATCTTGGAGCGCTGGTCGGTGTTGCCCACATCGCCGAAGACGGGGTTGGCAGTGGTGCCGCCGGAGACGACGTTCTGGATGTTGAGGTTTTCGAACGCGTTCGGGGTCTGGAACCAGGAGCGGCTGTAGTTCAGATTGAGGTGGATGGAATCGTTTTTGCTGATCTGACGATCGATGCGATCGAAGACATTCTGCTCGTTGCCCTTGTCATGGAAGACGGTGAACTCGGGGGGATCGAGGAAGCGGCCGGTGTTGAGGCCGTCGACCTCGAAGAAGTTGCCCCAGTTCTTGCCGCCCCAGCTGAGGTCAAAGGCGCCGGTGGAGGAGCCGAAGGTTCCATAGGAGGTGGTAATGCTGCCGGTGGGCTGGTTGACGCCCAGACCAGAGCGAGTGGTGACCTCGATGACCAATGAGGTCTTGCCGCCGAACTCGGCCGGCGGAGCACCGGAGATGACCTGCATGGACTGCACGGAGTTGGAGGGCAGTTGGTTGGAGAAGACCTTGCTCTGCTGGTCGGTGATGGGCTGACCGTCGATGGAGAAGGAGTTGGAGGCGTGATCGCCCATGCCGTGGAAGAGGCCGTTGGAGTCGGCGGCGACGCCGGGCGAGGAGAGGGTGACCAGCGAGCTAAGCGAGGAGGACTGGCTCTCGAGCGGGACCTTGGCGAAGGCGTCGCGGTCGATCGAGGTCTGAAGGCTGGTGTCGTTGCGGATGAGGTCGCTGGCGTCGACGCTAATCACGGTGGAGTCGCCGCCGACCTTGAGTGCGTTGGTGACGCTGAGGGGAACGGCGGAGCGGATCTCGACGTCGGCGGCGTAGGCGTTGAAGCCGGACGCGGAGACGGTCAGGTGGTAAGGGTCAAACGGAACGTTCGCGAACTCATAATGACCGGCGCCGTCGCTGACGGCGGAGCGGGTGAATCCGCTGACCGGATTAAGGATGGAGACCCTCGCGCCGGGAACGACGGCGCCGGTGGGGTCGGTGACACTGCCCAGAATGGTGCCGTGGTTGCTACCGGACTGCGCGTGTAGCAGGACAGTTCCACTGGCCAAGAGAAAAGCAAAGAATGCAAATGCGAAGAGGACGCGTCGTAACGGCGTGTTCATGCGCTGACTCCTAATGTTGTGACCCTTTAAAGTTGGAAGAGATGGCTAGGCGAGGGTCGAACAAGAGGGCGGAGGCCGCGTAAACAGATCGAAGATCGAGAGTGCCCGCGCGGCAGAGGATGGAACCAGGTGCGGGACGGCTTCGACCAACATGGCGACGGCGGGAAGCGCCGGAGACGCGGCCACCTGGGCCACAATATGCGCGGTAACGCAGAGGGCGCAGTCGGGATGAAAGGCTTCGGGACCGGGGTGGCTATGGGACGCTTCGAGGGTACTTCCGACCAGCAGCAGGAAGACACACAAAATGCCGACCAGCAGCCGCGTAGCACTGGTCCGACGGCCTCCTGGCAGCGATTTTGAGTGATTTCCTTGCATGATAGCGTTAATATACCGCATGTTTCGGGGTCCGAACGACCGGCTATCAACGTCCAGACGCTTCACATTGCGCTGCCCAGGATTGCCGGGGCGTGTATGACGGAACCCGATATTAGTAATGTATTCTCATTATCCGGAAAAGTCATCCCCCGGCTGAGCGGCCCCGGCAAACTCCTTGATCCGACCGCTCCCTCCGCATCCGGATTGACTGACCCTGCGGCGCAGGCTATCGTTGGGAATCTGGTGTTCGGGAAGGCGGTGCGAATCCGCCACTACCCCGTAACTGTAAGCGCTGAGAGATGGACGATCGGAAGAAGCCACTGGGATGCGAGTCCTGGGAAGGCTGTCCAAGCTCACTGAGGCGCAAGTCAGGAGACCGGCCAGATGCCAGGCGTAAACTCTGTCGGCAGTTCCAAGCTGATGGAGCTTTGCCACCTTTGGGCTTGATTCAGCTTCGATGGGAGAGCTGGAGAGCAATCGCGCGGACCGTTTCTGAAGCTGCCCTGCCATGGGTCCGCATGAGCGCTGCCTTCTATTGATAGATCCCGCTTCGCGCGTGATGCCTCTCGGGCCTTTTCCTGCGGGATCGTTGCGCGCCAGGTGAACTGGATGCAGGAGAATCGCCGCAATCGGGTGACCCTCGTGCTGGGTGGTGTGCGGAGCGGCAAGAGCCGGTACGCGCAGCTGCTGGGCGAGCAGGTCGAACGCGTGCTCTTTGTGGCCACGGCGTCGCCTTCGGGCTCGGACGACGAGATGCGGGCAAAGATCGAACGGCATCGGGCCGACCGGCCTGCGGACTGGGCTACGGCCGAGGAGCCGCTGGAGCTGGCCCGGGTGCTGGCGGAGCAGGGCGCGGGGTACGATCTGGCGATCGTCGATTGCCTCACCTTATTTGTCGCCAACCTGCTGCATGCCGAGGAGCGAAATAACGGAATTCTTGATCGACAGACGAGGGCGCTGTGCGCGGCGCTGGCCACGGCTCCGTGTGACGTGGTGCTGGTGTCGAACGAGGTCGGCAGTGGGGTGGTTCCGCCATACGCGCTGGGACGGCGGTTTCGCGATGCGCTGGGCGAGTTGAACCAGCGGGTGGCGGCGGCGGCGGACGATGTGTTGCTGCTCGTGGCGGGATTGCCGCTGGCGTTGAAGGGCGAGGTGGCGGCACGGAAACCAGCGGTGATCGGAACCGGGGTGCGAGCTTGATCGGCATGCTGGTGGGCGGGACGGCGAGCGGCGTAGGGAAAACTACGGTGACGCTAGCGCTGATCGCGTGTATGCGCCGGCGCGGGCTGACGGTGCAGGCCTTCAAGGGCGGCCCGGACTTTTTGGATACGACGCATCACAGCCGCATGTCGGGACGGCCGGCGCGGAACCTGGATACCTGGATGTTGGGTGCGGAGGCGAATCGCGAGGTGCTGCGAAGTACGGCGCGCGGCGCCGACGCGGTGATCGCCGAAGGGATGATGGGGCTCTTCGACGGCAAGAGCGGCGGCTCGGAGGTAGGCAGCAGCGCGGAGATCGCGAAGCTGCTGCGGCTGCCAGTGGTGCTGGTGCTGGACTGCGCGAAGAGCGCGCGGAGCGTGGCGGCGATGGTGCTGGGATTCGAGCGCTTCGACCCGGAGCTGCCGCTGGCGGGGGTGATTCTGAACCGAGTCGCCGGCGAGCGCCACTATGCGATGCTACGCGAGGCGATCACGGGAGCGTGCCGGACGCCGGTGCTGGGCTGGCTGCCGCGCGAGCTGTCGATCGCGATCCCGGAGCGGCACCTGGGACTGCATGGCGCGACGCAGGTGAGCTCGGCGGAGGAGGCCGAGGTGTTGGAGACGCAACTGGACACGCTGGCACGGTTGGCGGAGGAGCACCTGGCGGTGGAGCAGATTCTCGCGCTGCGGTGCGACCTGGAGTTGAGCGAGGGCGCGCCGGCGGTGCGGCCGGAATCGGGAGATGCGAAGCTGCGCATCGGTGTGGCGCGGGATGCGGCGTTCTCCTTTTATTACGAGGACAATCTGGATCTGCTGCGCGAGCATGGCGGGGAGATTGTGCCATTCAGCCCGGTGCAGGATCGCGATCTACCTGCGGATCTCGATGCGCTGTATCTCGGCGGAGGGTATCCGGAGTTGGAGGCGGAGCGTCTGGCGGCAAACACCACGATGCGGGAGCAGGTGCGCGCGTTCGCGGCGCGCGGCAGCGTGGTCTATGCCGAGTGCGGGGGAATGATCTATCTGGCCAGATCGCTGGCGACAGTCGATGGCGCGATCCACGCGATGGCCGGAGTACTGCCACTGATGATGGAGATGACGCCGCGGCTGGTCGACTTCGGCTACGTCGAGGTGGAACTGACCCGGGATTGCCTGCTGGGGCCACGGGGAACGGAGATTCGCGGACATAGCTTCCATACGTCGCGGATTGTTGCGGGCGCGGAGGATCGGACGCTCGAGACGAGCTACCGCGTGCGGTTTTCGCTCTCGGGCAAGGAACGGGCTGAGGGGTTTGCACGCGGCAATGTGTTGGCCAGCTATGCGCACCTGCACTTCCGCGCGAATCCGGCGGTGGGGCCGCACCTGATGCAGGCAATTCGCACGGCGCAACAGACACGACAGAGAGAGGAAGCACGGGCATGAGGAAGACGGTTCCTGTATCGCGGCTGAGCGCCTTCACGCTGTTCGCGGCCGTGCTGTGTGCCGCGCTGCCAGCGCGGGCGAGTCGCGTCCTGACGGACGAGACCGGCCGCACCGTGACGGTGCCGGACCATCCTCATCGCATCCTCTGCCTGACGCCGAGCGTGACTGACACGGTGTTTGCCATTGGCGCCGGTGACGATGTGGTCGCAATCAGCGATTACACGAAGTATCCGAAGGCAGCGCTGACAAAGCCGAGCGTGGGCGACCTGATTCATCCTTCGATTGAGCGGATCGTCGCCTTCCATCCCGACTTGGTGATCGGCAACGCGCCGCTGGGGCCGAGCGAGACCGCGAAACAACTGGAGCGGCTGGGAGTAGCGGTGTACCTGGTGAATCCGCAGGGGATTGCGGGGATCCTGCACGCAGTTCGCGATCTCGGCGATGCGGTGAATCGCGCGCCGGCCGCCGCGGCGCTGTCGGCATCGCTCGACGCGCGGGTGCAGGCGGTACGCGCGCGCACCCAGAACCTGCCCCAGCCCACGGTGCTGATGCCGGTTTGGTATGACCCGATCACGACGATTGGACGGCACGCCTTCATCACGGAGATTATCGCCGCGGCGGGCGGCCGATCGGTGACCGACGACGTCGCCGCGGACTGGCCGCAGATGAGCATGGAGGCGGTGATGGAGCGCTCTCCCGAGGCGCTGCTCCTGGTACGCGGGGGCAAGGTCTCGCTCGATGTCCTGAAGGATCGGCCGGGCTGGAGCGCACTGCCCGCGGTGCAGACGCGCCGCGTGTACTACGTGGACGACCGCATTAATTTTCCCAGTCCCGTGGCGATCGACGCGCTCGAGGATCTGGCACGTGAGTTTCATCCTTAGAGCCGTCTGCTGTTCGGCTCTGCGATCATAACCAGCAACACAACCAAGCAAGGTGTCGGGAAGGCGGTGCGAATCCGCCACTACCCCGTAACTGTAAGCGCTGAGAGCCCGGCGCGGACGCGCAAAGCCACTGGAACCAAGGTTCTGGGAAGGCAGCCGGGCTCGAGGAAGCGCAAGTCAGGAGACCGGCCTTGCTGCACCATCCCGAGGGGGAATATTTGTCTCGCATCTCTTCCGTTGTATCGACGATTTCGTTTTCACACGCCAGGCTCCGTATGCTGGGCGCGCTCTTGTTCCTTGTGCTGCTGGCACCGATGGCTGGATGGGCAGCGTCGCCAGCCACGCTGCACGGTGTAGTGAGCGATCCGTTGGGCGCGGTCGTTGCCGGCGCGCGTGTCGAGTTGGTGCAGAACGCGAAGCAGGCGCATGGCTTCAAGGTAGTGCAATCGACCACCGCCGATGCGCAGGGCAACTATAGTTTTTCAATTCCCGCTGCTGGCCGCTATGCCGTGCGAGCGGCGGCGGCGACCTTCCAGGCGACAACCAGCGCAGCGGTGTTTATGAGTGGATCTGAGCAGGCAGTGTTGAACGTGACACTGGCGACAGCCACGCGGACCGACGAGGTAACCGTGACGGCCACCGGCACGCCCACGCCTGAGGCGCAGCTGGGTGCGGCAGTGACGGTCATTGGAGCCGAGGACTATCGCGGTCAGACCGAGGTGCAAGATCCGCTGCGACATGTGCCCGGCGTCCAGATCACGCAGACCGGGCAGGTCGGGGGCACGACGGGGCTGTCGATTCGCGGTGGCAACACGAATGCGAACAAGGTAATGATCGATGGCGTGCCGGCCGATGACATCGGCGGCGCGGTGGAGTTCGCCAACCTGGCGACGGTGGGCGTGGACCAAATCGAGGTGCTGCGCGAGCCCAACAGCGCGCTCTACGGATCGGATGCGCTGGCCGGCGTGGTAAGCATGACGACGACGCGGGGAACGACGCCGCTGCCGCTCGTGACATACACCGGTGACGCAGGCAACTTTGGGAGCTATCGCAACCAGATCACCGGCGGCGGCGTGTACAAGGGCTTCGACTACTACTCGGCGTTCGGCCGCGTTGATACACACAATAACCTGCCCGACGACGAGTTCCACAACGGCACGTATGCGGGCAACTTCGGACTCGCACTGAATCCCGAGAACGACCTGCGCTTCACCGTGCGGCACTTGACGGTCTCGGGCGGTCAGCCCAATGCGATTCTGTTGTACGGTATTCCCGACGACGCGGCGCAGAAGGAACAGGACACCTACCTGAGCGCGAGTTGGAATAACCAGGCGACGAGCCGGTGGCATAACGAGATTCGCTATGGCGGGCTGCGGCTGCGCTCGCAGTTCTACGACTTCGCGTACACGGGCATCCCCGATCCCGCGGGTTCGGGGAACTATCTCGGCGACGTGATGACGATCAACGGTGCCAACGGCGATAGCGTGACCGGGCAGGCGATCTTTCAATATGCCGGGACCTACCCGAGCGAATATGTAACGGTCACAGATCGCGACTTCGTCTACGCACAAACCGACTATCGCGTGAACAAACACCTGACGGCGCTGGCGGGCTTCAAGTACGAGGCCGAGCGCGGCACGACGGACACTCTGGGTACACCCAGCACCTCGATCTCGCGCGGCAACTACAGCTACATGATGCAGCTGGAGGGTGATCTCGGAAACCGCTTGTACTACACGCTGGGCAGCGGCCTTGAAGACAACGGGCTGTTCGGATTCGCAGCGACACCGCGGGCTTCGCTCGCGTATTACCTGGCGCGGCCCTCGAGCAGGAGATTGCTGAGCGGAACCAAACTGCACAGCAGCTTTGGCAAAGGCATCAAGGAGCCGAGCATTTATTACCAGGCGAACTCGCTCTATGGTCTGCTCTCCGCGCAGCCGGACGGAAGCCAGACGATTGCGCAGTACGGCATCAGTCCCATTGGGGCGGAGGAGTCGAGGACCTTCGATGGTGGCGTTGAGCAAGAGATCGCCGGTGGCCGCGCGCGCCTGGGCGTGACCTACTTCCACAACCAGTTCACCAATGGCGTGGAGTTTGTGCCGCCGGGAGCGCTGCAGGCGCTGGGGCTGTCGGGCGCGAATCTGGACGTGGCGCAGGGCGGCGCGGCAGTCAACTCCGAGGCGTATCGCGCGCAGGGTGTAGAGATCGAGACGGAGTACAAGATCAGCCAGTACCTGTTTGCACGCGGCGGCTACACATACACCGATGCCGTGGTGCAGCGCTCGTTTGCGACCTACGGCGAACCGCCGGCCTATAACACCGCGTCAAGCTTTCCCACGGTACAGATTGGCGCGTTCTCGCCGTTGGTGGGCGCGCGGCCCTTTCGCGTGGCGCCGCACACAGGCTACTTTGGCCTGAACTATACGCGGTCGAAGTTTTACGGCTCGCTGACGGGCACGATGGTCGGGCGGCGCGATGACAGCGACTTCCTCTACGACGCGAACTATGGAACGTCGCTGCTGCTGCCGAATCGCAATTTGGATGGAGCCTATCAGCGACTCGATGTGAGCGGTGGATATCAGTTCACACCGATGTTCGAGACCTATCTGGAGGCACAGAATGTGTTAAGCGAACATTATGCGGAGGCCTTCGGTTTCCCTGCGCTTCCGCTGACCTTTCGGGCTGGTTTGAAGATCACCTTTGGAGGCGAGTCCTGGCGCGTGAGGTAGCCAAACACGGCATTGCGCGGACCTGCTCCGTCGCTGCTTCGGAGGAGACTTCGGAGCAGCGGAGCGGAGCGCCGTCGCAGAGGCACGCCGGCGCAGCCCGTTGGTATGCGCTGCTGCTTCTGCTCGCGCTAGCGCTCGCCGCGACGACCGTATTCTCGATGGGCATCGGCGCGGTGCATATCGCGCCAACGTCGATCGTGCGGTCGCTGTTTCAAGCGCATGCGCTGACCGATACAGACCGCGTTATTCTGTTCGACGTGCGCCTGCCGCGCGTACTGGCGTCGGGCCTAGTTGGCGCTGCACTCGCGGTGGCCGGGCTGATGTTTCAAGGGCTGTTTCGCAATCCAATGGCCGACCCGTATGTGATCGGCTCATCGGGTGGCGCAATTCTGGGAGCTGCGCTTGGCATCTCCTTCTTCTCGCAGGTATCGTTGTGGGGATTCAGCGCGACGGCACTGCTCGCATTTACGGGATCGGTGGCGACCATGACGCTGGTGTATTGGCTGGCGCGCTCGGACGGCCAGACGAATGTCGTGACGCTGCTGCTGGCGGGGGTCGCGGTGAGCACAATGCTGACCAATTCGAGTTACTTTTTCGAACTCCTCGACAACAGCGGCAACGTTGGCAGCCGTATTTTGATTGCGTGGCTGCACGGCTCGGTCGCGACGCCACCTTGGACGCAGCTTGCGATCTGTGCGGCGCTCGTCGCGCTGGCAGGGACCGCGGCATTTCCGCTGATGCGCCGCTTGAACACCCTGGCGCTGGGCGATGAGTACGCACAGCAACTTGGCCTGCGCGTAGAGTACACGCGCATGGGCATCATTCTGATCGGCTCCATGCTGGCCGCGATTGCAGTGTCGCTCGGCGGGCTGATCAGTTTCGCCGGGCTCGTCGTGCCGCACGTGGCGCGCCTGCTTCTGGGACCGGACCATGTGCGGTTGCTGCCGGTGACCGCGCTAGGCGGCGCGATCTTCCTGATGCTCGCGGACACGATCGCGCGCAGCGTAATGGCGCCCTCGGAGATTCCGGTGGGCATCCTGATGGCGTTTCTCGGCGGTCCATTTTTTCTTTACCTGCTCCGCAGGACGAAACGGAGCTATGCGGTATGACGACGTTGTTGCGATTCGACTCACTGCGCTTCGCCTACGGGCAACGCGCGTTGCTGCGCGATGCGAGCTTCGACCTGCCGACAGGAAGTTGCACCGCGCTGATTGGCCCGAATGGCGCGGGCAAGACGACGCTGCTGCGAATTGCCGCCGGTGTACTGCGCGCGGACCATGGCTGCGTGCTTCTTGGCGGAGCACCGCTCAATCGGCTCTCGACGCGGCAGATTGCGCGCTCCATCGCATTGGTTCCGCAGCATATCGACGTGCCATTTCGGTTCACGGTGCAACAGGTGGTCGAACAAGGGCGCACGCCCCATCTGAGAATGCTGCGCGGAGCGACACACGAAGATCGTGCCGCAGTGGATCGGGCGATGGAGTTGGCCGATGTTGGAGCTCTGCGCCATCGCATCTTCAATGAGCTGAGCGGCGGCGAGCGGCAGCGCGTCAAGATCGCGCTGGGGCTCGCGCAGGAACCAAAGCTTCTCCTGCTGGATGAGCCAACGCAGAATCTCGACATTGGCCGTCAGGTCGAATTGATCGACCTGCTGCACTTTCTGCGTGCGGAGGGCATCACCATCCTTGCGTCGATTCACGACCTACATCTGGTCCGGGGCAACTTCGATGGTGTTCTGCTGCTGAGTCCCGACGAGCCGCTGCGGAGTGGGACACCCGAGATGATGCTGCAACCGGCACTCCTGGAACGGGCATTCAACTGTCCGCCGAATCGCCATCCTGTGTTGCTGAAAGAGGAAAGAATCGCATGAACGAAACCGCGAAGGAATTGATCGACCGACTCAGCGCGCGCATTCCGGCAGCGGACGCGGCGAAGCGGGCAGAAGCGCGCGGGCATCTTGATGACCTGACCAAACCGCTGGGAAGTCTGGGGCAGGTGGAGGAGATCGCGGCGCAGATATTCACGTTGCGTAACGGCGCGCTTCACCGAGCTATGAAGAAAGCGGCGTATGTCTTCGCGGCAGACCACGGCATCACGGCCGAGGGCGTAAGCGCGTACCCATCCGAGGTGACGCGGCAGATGGTCGAGAACTTTCTCGCGGGCGACGCCGCGATCAATGTGCTGGCCCGCGCCAACGGAGCGGCCGTGCACATCGTCGATGTTGGCGTCGATGCCGATTTGAGTGAACGCGCGCATCTGCTGCACTACAAGATTCGGCGCGGCAGCCGCAACATGCTGCGTGAGGCTGCGATGAGTGACGCGGAGGTTGCAGCGGCTCTCGCTGCGGGCGCCGCGCTCGGCGATGTGGCGGCGACGGAAGACGTGGCGCTGCTCGCGGTCGGCGAGATGGGTATCGGCAATACTACCGCTGCGAGCGCGATCACCGCGGCCCTCACGGGCGCAGCCGTTGCGGACGTGACCGGGCGCGGAACGGGCTTAAGCAAAGAGGCCTACCAGCGCAAACAGGCTTTGATTACCGCCGTTCTGCGCCTCCACTTTCCTGGCGGTGGATCGTCTGCGCCGAACACGTTGGAGGTGCTGCGCTGCGTTGGCGGGCTCGAGATCGCCGCGATGGTGGGCATGATGCTTGCGGCTGCCGGGCATCGCATCGCACTCGTCATCGACGGATTCATTTCAACCGCAGCTGCCGCGGTGGCATGCGCGCTCGCACCGAACGCGCGGGACTATATGTTCGCGGGCCATCGCTCGCAGGAGCCTGGACACCGCATTCTGCTTGAGCGGCTGGCACTGCGACCGATCCTTGATCTCGACATGCGGCTCGGCGAAGGGACCGGCGCGGTGCTCGCGATGCCCATCATCGAAGCTGCGGTGCGCATCTACACTGAGATGGCGACCTTTTCTTCGGCCGGCGTCAGCGAGGCGAAGCCATGAACGCAGGGCGCGGAGCCATGCGGGATGCGGTCGCAGCTTTTCAGTTCCTCACGCGCCTGCCGATGCCGGAGGTCGCGTTCGATTCCGACACTCTGGCACGGTCGGTGAAGTACTTCCCCCTGGTGGGACTGGCGGTCGGCTTTGGCGCGGCGGGGCTGCATCGAATGCTGTCTCCGCATCTCGCGCAGCCGGTCCTGGCGTGGGTAATTGTGTTGTATCTCGTATTGATCACGGGGTGCCTCCACGAGGACGCGCTGGCCGATGTTGCCGACAGCTTTGGCGCATGGACACGAGAGCGACGCCTCGAGATCATGCGCGACAGTCGCATCGGAAGCTATGGCGCAGCGGCGCTGGTGCTCTCGGTCGCGGGGCGCCTACTGTTGCTGCGGGCTCTGCCCCTGGAGCGTTTCGCTGCCTATGTGATCGTCGCGCAGGTGCTGTGCCGCTGGTCCACATTGCCGTTGAGCTACCTTCTCCCCGCCGCTCGCGCGGCTGACGCGAAGAGCGCGGATGCCGGGCAAGGAGCGCGCATCGCGCGGCTTACCTCGCGCTCCTCTCTGCTGCTCGGTTCCATTTTCAGCGTAACGGTTGCCGTGATGGCGCTGCGTTGGGCGGCGATCGCGCCTCTGCTCGCGGTGTGCGCGGTGACGGCTGCGAGCGGGCGAGTCTTCCTGCATAGGTTGGGTGGCGTGACGGGGGATTGCTTCGGAGCGACGAACCAAATCGCGGAGATTGCAGTGTATCTATGCGGAGTGTGGGCGGCATGAGCAATATTTTTTTGATACGTCATGGCGCAACGGATCTGGCCGGAACCTTCTGCGGACAGTCCGATCCTCCGCTCAATGAGCGTGGGCTGCAGCAGGCCGCAACGTTGGTCGAGGAGCTCGAGAGCGAGCAGATCGAGGCTGTCTATTCGAGCGATCTGACCCGTGCCCACCAGACAGCGGTGGCTCTGACAACAGCAAAGGCAGCTCCTCTCTTCCGTCTCTCCGGGCTACGCGAGATCAACTTTGGAAACTGGGAGGGCCTGAGCTGGAACGAGGTTGAAGCGATCGACGGACAGTATGCGGAGCGCTGGCTCGCCGAATATCCCAGCCTCGCAGCGCCCAACGGCGAGGTGGTGGCCGCGTTCGAGGCGCGGGTACTGGCGACGGTTGAGACGTTGCTGCAGATCGACGGGCGACCGATCGCAGTGGTCAGCCACGCGGGCGTGATGCGCGTGATCATGCGCCGGCTCGGCGGGTTCGACGAGGACCAATGTTTTGCCCGCACCAAAGCATATTGTTCGGTCGTCCGGCTTTCGAGAGAACAACATGCGATTGCGGCCCACAGCGCATTCTCACGTGGAGGATCACGATGAACACACGAGTAACAATACGCGAGCTGGCGGCTTGGGATTTCGATATGTATCCGTGGCGAAATCAATTCGTTGATGCCGCCATGCTCGAGCGACGAGCCGCGGTCGCGGCGAGGCGCCTCAGACGCGAGACTCCGGGCGATGGGCCCTTTGGCACCGAAGCGCTACTCGCTGAGGAGACGCGCTTCCACAAGGCGACGCTGGAGGAGCAGCGACTTCGACCCGCACTCCTTGCGGAGATGCGTGGACTGGACTGGTCTGTCGGCGTGGTGGATCTGCGTCGATTGATCGCATTTCAACGCAGACTGGTGCTCGATCGTGAGGCACCCGCAGTGCACATCCCGAAGCAGGAGGATTGGCCTGGATTGCGCAGTCTCGCCTTCGAAAGCAGACGGAGCTTGGCACACTGCGTCCACTCCTTTGCCCGCAGTGCAAACGGCTGTGCGATCCAGTTGCATTCGACAAATCCGGACCTGCGCATTTCCTTGGCGGAGTCCGTCTCCGACGGAACTCTGCCGTTGATCCTGACCGGCGGAAGTCCGTTCTTCGAGGTGGCAGAGTTTCGCGACAGGTGGTTCCTGCGCGACGGCTACCATCGCGCCTACCGGATGCTGCGCGCTGGGGTGACGAAGGGCTTTGCGGTGATTGTTCACGCTCGCACACTGGAAGAAATGGGGGCCGTAGAGCCGTTCTTCTTCGGGGAAGAGATCCTTTTCTCCGCGCGGCCGCCTGTGGTAGTCGACTTTCTCGAGGAGGATCTGGTTTTGACTTATGAGCGCCCACGCATGCGAAAAACGATTTCGGTGCACATCGAGGAGTCGCTTGAACCAGTAACCGATAGCGTTACAAGTGAATATGTAGGCGCTGAATATGTAGCACAAGGAGGAATAGAATGAGCATTGCAACCAAGCGTGGCGATCAAGGACAGACGGGACTTGCCGGTGGCATCCGCATCTCGAAAGCAGATCTTCGCGTCGAGGCCTATGGTACAGTCGACGAACTAAACACGGTGCTGGGTTTTGCACGCAGCATCTGCACGGACGAGCAAATCGCGCAGTGGACTCTGGAGATCCAGAAGACACTGTTCCGCGTGGGTTCGGCGTTGGCAACGCCTCCCGAGAGCAAGAAGAAGCCACCGGTGATTACGGCAGAGGACGTGGAAGGTCTGACGCAACTCGTCTATAAGATAGAGGCCACCGAGGGGATTTTGTCCGATTGGTCGCTGCCCGGCGCCCATCCCGAGTCAGCGGCGTACGAGATGGCGCGGACAGTTTGCCGGCGTGCGGAGAGGGCCGCGGTGCGTCTACAGGAGACCGGTGCGGAGATTCAGCCGGAGGCGCTCGCGTATCTGAATCGGCTTTCCGATCTGGTGTGGCTTTTCGGCCGTTTGATCGAGCAGAAGGCAGGCGTCGATGCTCGGCTGCGCGACGGAACCAAGACGGGGCCGAAGTGGTCGAGAGCCTGGTAATGGCTGCTGAAGGCTTCTCCAGAGAGGAACGTGAGGCGGTCTACCGGGCGATTGCGGAGCGTCGCGACGTACGCCGCGGCTATCTTCCGGAACCGCTTGCAGACGTGACGCTGTGGCGAATTCTCGAGGCCGCACACTGCGCACCCTCCGTGGGTTTGATGCAGCCGTGGCGCTTCATCGTCATTCGTGATCGCGAGGTCCGCGCGGCTGTACATGCGAACTTCGTACGCGCCAATGAGGCCGCGCAGCAGTCGTACGAGGGCGAGCGGGCGGAGCAGTACAGCGGGTTGAAGCTCGAGGGCATCCTCGAGGCACCGCAGAACCTCTGCGTCGTCTGCGACCCGTCGAGCATACAAGGGCATCGCCTGGGCCGCCACACGATGCGGGAGACGGCGCTTTACTCCGCCGTGTGCGCGGTGCAGAACCTTTGGCTCGCGGCGCGCGCGGAGGGGGTTGGTGTGGGCTGGGTGAGCATCCTCGATCCGCATGTTCTCCAGCAAACGTTACAAATTCCGGAGGGCATTGTTCCGGTCGCCTACCTGTGTCTCGGTTACGTCGACCGGTTCGCGGCGGAACCTGAGCTGGAAAAGGCGGGATGGGAGCGCCGCACGCGGCTCGAGAGCGTCGTCAGCTTCGAGCGCTACGATGCACGCTGGAAGGTGGGTGAGAGACCGTGACGGTGGAGAGATGTGGGAACGCTCACTCACGTGCGCGGGCTGTGATGGTGTTGGGAACCAGCTCGCATGTGGGCAAATCGCTGCTTACGACGGCACTCTGCCGCATCTTTGCGCAGCATGGATGCCGCGTGGCGCCATTCAAGTCACAGAACATGTCGCTGAACTCCGCGGCGACGGTGGAAGGTTTGGAGATGGGGCGCGCGCAGGCGTTACAGGCCGAAGCTGCGGGCGTAGCACCCTCCGTCCACATGAATCCGATTTTGATCAAGCCGTCGGGTGAGGGCTCCGCGCAGATCGTGGCGCGTGGCAGAATATGGGGACGTGTTTCGGCTAGCGAGTATCATCTACGGCGCGTCGAGGAGTTGCTGCCGCTTGTGCGGGAGAGCTATGACCTGCTGTCCCAGACGCACGATGTGATTGTGCTCGAAGGCGCGGGGTCGCCGGCAGAGATCAACCTGAAGCAGCACGACATCGTCAACATGCGCATGGCCGATATGGCGAACGCGCGCTGCGTGCTGGTGGCGGATATCGACCGCGGCGGGGTGTTTGCCTCGCTGCTGGGAACGATCGAGCTGCTTGAGCCCGAGGAACGCGAGCGGATCGGCGGCTTCCTCATCAACAAATTTCGCGGCGACCTCAGCTTACTCGAACCGGGAGTGCGCATGATCGAACGGCGGTTGAACAAACCGTGTCTCGGCGTCGTTCCGTACCTGCACGATCTTGCGCTCGAGGAGGAGGACAGCGTTGGGCTGCCCACGGTTACGGACCGCGCGTGGTCGCGTGTCGTGAATCGATCTGCGCGCCGCCCGTTGCGCGTGGCGGTGATCGCGCTGCCCTCCTTCTCGAACTTCACCGACTTCGACTCGCTGCGCGCAGAGGCTTCGGTCGAGCTGCTTTTCTGCCGCTCGGCCGAGCTGATCCGCGGCACCGACGTCGTGATTCTTCCCGGCTCCAAGCAGACGGTGGACGATCTCGACTGGCTACGACAGAGGGGGCTTGATCGGGCCGTGATCGCACATGCCGCACGAGGCCTAGTGATCGGCATCTGCGGCGGCATGCAGATGTTGGGCGAGACGATCACCGATCCCGAGGGGGTTGAACGCGCAGGCAGCGCACCTGGGCTGGGACTACTTCCGATACATACGTCCATGCGCGCGGAGAAGGTGACACGCAATGCCTCGGGCACGCTCTATGCGAGCACTCTCTTTGGTCAGCAGATCGCGATCGGGCAGGTTGCGGGCTACGAGATTCACGTTGGAGAAACGCGCTACGCGGCACACGCGCGGCCCTTCGCAACACTCGCGACGGCAGACGGAATGGGCACTCAGTGGGATGGGTGTGTGAGTGAGGATGCACGTGTGCTGGGTACCTATCTGCATGGGGTTTTTGACGAGGATTCGTTTCGACACGCGTTTCTGTTGGCGGCACGCGCTTTCGCCGGGCTGAGCAACGATGTGGCCCTGACGGGGTGGAAGGCGAAGCGGGAGGAATCGTTGAACCGATTGGCGGCGGAGGTGAGCAGGGCGGTGGATCTGCGAGCGATCTTTAGCTGGGTCGGACGGGAGTACCCCGATGGCAAGCAGAAGGTGGACGAAGAGGAGGGCGCGCGATGACGCGACGACAGACGATCGTGGCGGCGTATCTTCTGGATTGCGTGTTCGGGGATCCGGAGTGGTTCCCACACCCGGTGCGGCTGATGGGTCGGGCGTGCAGCACTGGTGAGACGTTGCTGCGCGGGCTCGGCAAGGACCCTGCGAGCAAGCCAAAGCGGCGCGCGATGTATGAACTTGCTGCCGGAGCCGCGCTGACTGCGGGGATCGTAGCTGGCTCGTACTATGCAGTGGACCGCGCGATTCGATGGACGCGCATGGTTGACCGGCGGGCTGCCGCCGCGCTGGAGGTGCTGCTGGCGTGGACGTGTTTGGCGGCGCGTAGCCTCGACCAGGAAGGGAAGAAGGTGATCTGTGCGCTCGAAGCGGGTCAATTCGGCGACCTCGAGACTGCGCGAACGCGGGTGGCGCGGATTGTTGGGCGTGACACGAGGGGTCTTGACGAGAGCGAGATCTGTCGCGCAGTGATCGAAACGGTGGCCGAGAGTGCGAGCGATGGCGTCATTGCACCGTTGTTTTATATGAGCCTTGGCGGGGTTCCACTCGCTATGGCGTACAAGGCGGTGAACACGCTGGACTCGATGATCGGCCATGCCGATGCGCGCTACTTCTATTTTGGCAAGGCGGCCGCGCGGCTCGATGATGCCGCGAATTTTGTGCCCTCTCGCCTGACTGCATTGGCAGTCGCAGGCGTTGCCGGAGCAGATGATGCGAATGCAGGAACTCGGGCGCTCGCAGTTTGGCACCGTGATGGTTACAAACATAAGAGTCCGAATGCGGGACAGCCGGAGAGCGCGATGGCCGGAGCGCTGGGAGTGCGGCTTGGCGGAGAGAATCTCTACGCCGGCGAGGCGATCCGCACGCCTCTGCTGGGTGCGGAGTTCCCGGCTCCCGGCGTTGCGCAGGCAAAGAGTGCGCTCCGCATTGTTGCTGGAGTTGCGGCGGTGGGCGTGTTCGCAGCGCTGTTGCTGCCGTCTGTTCTGCGGACGCATCGGAGGAGGTCGTGAGCACACTGCCGATGCATGGCGGGCAGCTGCGAGCGATCGCCGAGCAGTTTGGCGTCGAGTACGATCAACTGCTCGACTTCAGCGTCAACATCAATCCGGATGGGCCGCCGGCAGCTTTGCTTGCGGGGCTACGCGCGGCGGTAGAGGACCTCTCGCTGCTGACCAACTATCCCGACCTCGAAGAACGTGCGCTGCGCAAGGCCGTGGCTGAGTTGGCTTCGGTCGCAATGGAGTGTTGCAGCGTTGCAAATGGATTTGCACCGCTGCTCGCGGCCACGGCGCAGGCGCTTGCGGTGCAGCGCTGTCTGCTTCCGGTGCCTGCGTTCGGCGAGTATCGCCGCGTGCTCGAGCAGGCCGGCGTAGAGGTTGTGCCGCTGGCTCTCTCTGCGGACGGCGGGTTTCGCTACGACGTCGATGCCATTCTCGACATGGCCGCAGAGGCTCGGTGCGATGCGCTGTTACTCGCGAACCCGCAGAATCCGTCCGGCGTGCTGTTTCCGGCGGAGCAGATGCGGATGCTGCTGGCACGCGCCGCACGGGCTGGGCTGCGGGTGTTCGTAGATGAAGCGTTCATCGATTATGCTCCGGAGGAGTCGATCACCGGCGAGGTGCCGACGGCCTCCCACTTCGTGGTGTTCCGCTCGGTGACGAAGTTCTTCGCCGTCCCCGGGCTGCGCGTTGCCTTCGCCGTGAGCAACGCACCGTTAGCCGAGGAGATTCGCCGCAGGCTGGCACCGTGGGCGATCACCACACTGGCCGCGCGCGCAGTGAGCTGCGGCCTCGCCGATACTGTATTTGCGGATGCATCGCGAGAACGCAATGAGCGACGGCGCATAGAGATGGCGACGGCGCTCGAGGCGCTTGGCGTGCGCGTGTACCCGGGCCGCGCGAACTTTCTGCTCTTCACTGTTGCCGATGGGGCAATGGTGCGGGAGCGGTTGATTACGCGGCACCACATCGTGCTGCGCTCCTGCGCGAACTACGAAGGCCTCGATGCCAGATACCTCCGCGCTGCGGTGCGTACCGAGGCGGAGAACCGCTTGTTGCTCGCAGCGCTCGCCTGCGAACTTCCACAGCGACGCGCTTAAAACTGCTGCAACGCGAGACTGTCGGCGTCGACCAGCGCGTCGACGGCCGCGGCGATCTGGTCGATGCCCCAATCGAGATCTGCGCGATCGATGACCAATGGGGGAGCCAGCCGGATGACTGTCTCGTGGGTCTCCTTGCAAAGCACGCCGCGCTCCTTCAGGGCCTCGCAGAAAGGACGCGCCGAGCTGTTGAGCTCAAGCGCGAGCCACAATCCTTTGCCGCGCACCCCGGCGATCTGCGGACTCTTGAGCGCTTTGAGGCGATCGAGCGCGTAGGCGCCAAGCTCCGCGGAGCGGCCTGAGAGGTCTTCGTCTACAACGACGCGGAGCGCCGCGCGCGCCACCGCACAAGCCAGCGGATTGCCACCGAAGGTGCTGCCGTGATCACCGGGCTGGAAGACACCCAGCACCTCGCGTGAAGACAGCACGGCGGAGACCGGATAGAAGCCGCCGGAGAGCGCCTTGCCAATGATGACGACGTCGGGCACGATCTCGTCGTGCATGTAGGCGAAGAGCTTGCCGGTGCGGCCGAGACCGGACTGAATCTCATCGACCATGAGCAGGACGTTGTGCTCGCGGCAGATTGCGGCGACCTCGCGCAGGTAGCCTGCGGGCGGCACAATGATGCCGGCCTCACCCTGGATGGGCTCGACCAGGAAAGCGCAGGTGTTGCGCGTGATGGCGGCGCGAAGAGCCGCGGCGTCGCCGAAGGGAACCTGCTGGAAGCCCGCGGGGAAGGGGCCGAATCCCTCGCGATATTGCGGCTCCGAGGAGAAGCCGACGATGGAGATGGTGCGGCCGTGGAAGTTGTTGGCGGCGACCAGGATCTCGGACTTGTCGGCGGGGATGCCCTTGATCTGCGCGCCCCATTTGCGGGCGGCCTTCAGCGCGGTCTCGACCGCCTCGGCGCCGGAGTTCATGGGCAGCGCCATCTCGAAGCCAGTGAGCTCGTGCAGCTCCTTGAGGAGGAGCGGCAACTGGTCATTGCGAAAGGCGCGCGAGGTGATGGTTACCTTCTGCGCCTGCTCATACATGGCCTTGAGGATCGCCGGATGGCAGTGGCCCTGGTTGACGGCGGAGTAGGCCGCGAGCAGATCGAGATATCTACGGCCTTCTACGTCGTAGACCCAGGCACCTGCGGCGCGCTCGATCACGACATCCAACGGATGATAGTTGTGAGCTCCATAACGGTCTTCGATAGCGATAAGTTCCGAGGCAAGCACGAGCGAACCTTCCTGAAGTGACATTGCGCCCTACGGCGCATTACTGCAGAAGATGCAAAATCCGGGGACTATGAAGAGAGTCCCTGATACGGTCGGGAGCGAGCTGGGCCGTTAATGTTTTCTTTATGCTACCGCGCTTTCGGGGTGGTCTCGCGGCGTCCGTTCCAGATGGATCAATATGCAGCAAAACCGGCGATTTATGCGGTGAAATCCGGCCACGAGTGCATAAAGTTGCAGGCTGCGCGATCCGGCTTAAGGCGTACAGCCGCAGGAGCGGCGCACGATCAACTCGACGGGAAGCACCCGACGCTTTGCCTTGGCTGGGAGGGAGCTCTCCTGCAGACGCTCGAACAAGATCGCGGCGGCCACCCGGCCTAGCTCTTCGAGGGGCTGGCGG
>FSYS01000993.1_pt1 | contig 36267 bp, 35 predicted proteins | sample 1638491 | NCBI WGS metagenome assembly FSYS01 (sample SAMEA3914788, study PRJEB12502) | metagenome | biome: forest; material: soil | place: Canada | collected 2011-07-03 | depth 0.1 m | reverse complement strand
GGTGACCAACCGGCGCAAGCGGCTCAATCCCGGGAAGACCGTATTCACTTTCGCAATGGGGCAAAAGGCCATGTACGACTTCCTCGACGACAACCCGTCTGTCGAGAGCCACCCCGTGGATTATGTCAACAATCCATACATCATCTCCCAGAACGATAACGTCATGTCCGTCAACGCCGCGTTGCAGATCGACTTGACCGGTGCCGTCAACGCCGAGCACATGCTCGGCCACCAATACAGCGCCACGGGGGGCCAACTCGACTTTGTGCGGGGTGCCTATGCCTCCCGCGGCGGCAAGTCGATTATCGCCTGCCACTCTACCGCAGCCAGAGGCAGAGTATCGCGCATCGTCCCCCGCCTGGATGGTCCAGTGACCACGCCCCGTATCGACACGCACATCGTCGTCACGGAATTCGGCTGGACAAACCTCAAGGGGAAGTCATCAACAGAGCGAGCGTATGCCTTAATCGGATTGGCGGATCCAGCATTTCGAGACAAGCTGACCGCTGATGCAAAAGTAATGCACATCATATAGCCGCGTTCGGCGGCGCTCAACGCCGCCCCGTGGGTCCGGCCGGTCGGGTGGAACGCCCGAGCCCGTGTGGCTCTCTGTGATCGGTCCGGGATAACAACTTAAGGAGCAGAGTCATGGCAAAGGTAGCAGAGGTACTTGTTCAGACATTGGTTAACGCAGGTGTGAGGCGAATTTACGGGGTTGCCGGCGATTCGCTGAACGGCATGACCGAGACGATTCGCAAGAGCAGTCAGATAGAGTGGCTCCACGTGCGCCACGAAGAAGTCGCCGCCTTCGCAGCCGGTGCCGAGGCTCATCTCACCAACGAGATCGCAGTATGTGCGGGCAGTTGTGGCCCTGGTAATCTGCACCTAATCAATGGACTCTTCGATTGTCATCGCAGCCGTGTTCCAGTCCTGGCAATCGCGGCACAGGTGCCAAGCTCGGAGATTGGTAGCGGGTATTTTCAGGAAACACACCCGGAACAGCTCTTCAAGGACTGCAGCCACTACTGTGAACTCGTGTCGCAGCCAGAGCAGATGCCCCGGATTCTAGCCATCGCAATGCGCACGGCCATTGCCAAGCGAGGTGTTGCCGTTGTGGTGATTCCTGGGGATATCGCACTGCGTCGGTGCCCTTTGCCAGCAGCTTCATTGGGGATCATGGAGTCTTCCTCAGTCGTACGTCCATCGCAGAATGAATTGCAGAACGCCGCCGACATTCTCAATGACGCGAAGAAGGTTACGATTCTTGGCGGAGCCGGATGCGAAGGAGCGCACGAGGAGCTGATGGTTGTCGCTCAACGCCTGAAAGCGCCCATTGTGCATGCCATGCGCGGCAAGGAATTCATCGAGTATGACAATCCCTTCGACGTAGGCATGACAGGACTTCTGGGCTACTCGTCCGGCTATCACGCCATGATGAATTGTGATGCATTGCTCATGCTCGGCACTGACTTTCCGTATCAGCAGTTTTATCCGAAGAACGCAAAGATCATCCAGGTTGATGTGCGGGGCGAACAGATCGGACGACGTACCCCCGTGGATCTTGGCCTGATTGGCAAGGTCAACGATACCTTGCAGGCGCTTGTTTCTCTGCTCGAAGATAAAAATGACACCTCGTATCTCGATAAATGCCTCAGCAATTATCAACAAGCGCGTCAGGGACTTGACGATCTGGCCGTAGGAAAACCCGGCCGCACGCCAATTCATCCGCAGTATGTCGCGAAGCTCATTGATGAGCTGGCAAGCGAAGACGCGGTCTTTACCTGCGACGTGGGCACTCCCACTGTCTGGGCTGCTCGCTATCTGCAAATGAATGGAAGGCGTCGCCTGCTTGGCTCCCTGATTCATGGTTCGATGGCAAATGCCTTGCCACAGGCCATCGGCGCTCAGGCCGCGTACCCCGGCCGGCAGGTAATATGCCTTTCCGGTGATGGCGGGCTGGCAATGCTGCTTGGAGACATACTGACGCTCAAGCAACTGAATCTTCCCGTGAAGCTGGTGGTCTTCAACAACAGCTCGTTAGGTTTTGTCGAACTTGAGATGAAGGCTGCTGGACTCATCGACTACGGAACGGAACTCGTAAATCCGAATTTTGCGAAGCTCGCACGGTCGGCGGACATACGAGGCATTCGGGTGGAGACGCCGGAGGATTTGCGCCCAGCACTCGAACGTGCCTTCGCTTACGAGGGACCAGCGCTCGTGGAAGTGATTGTTAGTCGACAGGAACTCTCGATGCCACCAACGATTACTGCGGAGCAAGCACTGGGGTTCAGTCTTTACATGCTTCGGGCTGTGATGAACGGACGGGGAGATGAAGTGATCGATCTGGCTAAGACGAATCTCCTTCGTTGAACCCTCGCCTCAAGTGAGGGAGGTCTAAATCGATTTTCATTGCGGGATTATGGAACCGAAAAAAAGGAGTTACATCATGGGAGTTAATCGCCGAGCATTCTTGAAGAGCATAGGTACATTGGCGGCAACGGTCACGCCCGGCAACGCTGTCATTTCCCAGGCATTGCCTGTCCAGCAATCGGGCCAGTCCGAAAGCTACGCCGCGACCAAGTACCAGCCGATCGGAAGCGGCCCGAGCCAGGCTGAAGGTATTGCGAAGTTCGCAAGCAGAGTAAGATACGAGGACCTTGGCCCTGAGCGGCGTGAGCGGCTTAAAATCAGTATCCTTGATTCGTTGGGATGTGCCATCAATGCCCTCGGAGCACCGCCGATCGAAGCATGCCTGGAGCAGGCAACGGAGTTCGGTGGCCGGGACGGCCGTTGCACTCTGATCGGCGGTGGGAAAGCCAACGTGATCTACGCAGCTCAGTACAACACGGCACTCGTGCGCTATGTCGATTTCATGGACAGTTATCTCGGCGGGGGAGAAATCTGCCATCCTTCGGACAACGTTGGAGCGGTCCTCGCCGCCTGCGAGCATGGCGGACGATCGGGCAAAGATTTCTTAACCTCCTTAGCCGTTGCCTATCAAGTCGAGTCACAACTTACTTCTTCCGCACCATTCATGGCGCACGGGTTTGACCTTACCACGCAGTTGTCTTTCTCGATCGCTGCCGGGGTCTCTAAAGCGCTGGGGCTAGACGAAGCAAAGTGTGCAGCGGCCGTCGAAATGGCTGGCGCCAACATCCCCCTGCTGGTTGTGCGCACCACGCCAATTTCGCAATGGAAGGGTTTGAATTCGTCCCAGGTGGCTTTGAGCAGCGTACAAACGACCTTTCTTGCGTCCCGCGGGGTAACAGGGCCAACATATGTCATCGAGGGACCAGACGGGCTGGCTCAGGCGCTTGGCCAGCCGGTTCATGTCGACTGGGACGGAGTGCAACTGGATTGCTTCGATCGGCTCTCGCTCAAGAGCTACAACAGCGCGGTTCCCACCCAATCGGCCATCTTTTGCACACTCGAGTTGCACAGGATTTACCCATTCGATTCGGCTGAAGTCGTGAGCATCGAGGCTTCTGTTTTTCAGGACGCCTACGATTTCACCGGAGGAGGACGCTTCGGCCCCAAGAAAAACGTGCACACAAAGGAGGATGCCGATCACAGCCTTCCATATCTTCTGGCCGTCGCAATCCTGGATGGCAATGTACAGCCCGCTCAGCTAGAGCCGAGCCGAATTGCGAAGCCGGACGTCCAGGAGCTTTTACAAAAAGTTACGGTGAGGCCGGACGGGACCTTCACCGCTCGCTACCCTGCCGAGGTCCCGAGTCGTGTGATAGTCACGTTGAAGAACGGGCGGACGTTCACCCATGAGGTCTCGGCCTACCCAGGGGCTCCTAACCGGCCATTCACGTGGGACGAGGTCGAGGCGAAGTTTGACAAGCTCACAGCCGTCCATGCCAACGAGCAATCGCGGCGACAGATCAAGGATGCCGTGCGCTCACTCGAAGATATCGAGGTCAGCGATCTGATGGAGGTTCTGTATGGGGCTGCTTGGCATGAGTGACCTTCTTGCGCATCTGCCCGCGATCCTGATTGCGCTCGGTGTCCCCACCCTGGTTGGCTGCGCCCTAGGCTGTGTATAGCCCCAGCGAGGCGGAAGGATGACCTGCTCCACCGCGTCGTCTATGGAGCGATCAGGCCGTGATCGAGGTTCTTTCGCTGGCGACAGCGAAGAACAGTATGCGATTCGATAACCGCTACTGCTGGGTGGTCGGTTTTCAGGACGGGTTGCTCGTTCGCGTGCGCGCCTACCTCGACCCGGCCCTTGTCGCCCGGCTGTTTGAGGAAAATCCGATTGCATAATCGGTGAAAATTGTCGTTTCTACCGCTTTCCGGTACCGCTGTACCCGATATCGTGTGGGCCGGATCAACAACTCATCACCCTTGTTGCTTGAGGCACTCACTTGAGCTACACTCACCGCAAATCTGCCGGTCAATCCGGCACAAACCGAACCACGTAGGTCGAAATTTCCAACCTCGTTCGGCTTACTTTTCCGGGTCGGGTCAACAGGCGAAAATCTCCAACGGATTTTGGCGTAGTTTCCCGGGGCGGGTCATCTGAACGAAGATGAAAGGTTCTTATGGATACGCAACAAAAAGCAGATGCCACTCAGATAAACCTGTCGGCCGGAGCCAGTCTGCGCGCCGCCGTGACCACAGAGCGGCCACTACAGATGATCGGCGCCATCAATGCCTACCACGCCCGGATGGCGGAACGAGTTGGTTATCGCGCCCTTTATCTTTCGGGCGGCGGAGTCGCGGCGGGTTCGCTCGGAGTTCCAGACCTTGGCATCTCGGAACTAGAAGACGTGTTGGTGGACGTACGGCGCATTACAGCTGTGTGCACGCTCCCGCTGCTGGTAGATATTGATACCGGCTTCGGAGGCGCCCTCAATATCGCACGCTCCATACGCTCACTGATACGCGCAGGTGCTGCGGGGTGTCACATTGAAGATCAGGTGCAGGCCAAGCGCTGCGGTCATAGGCCGGGCAAAGCGATCGTTCCGAGCGAAGAGATGGTTGACCGCATCAAGGCTGCCGTCGATGCAAGGACGAACGCGAATTTCGTTATCATGGCGCGCACCGACGCCCTGGCCAATGAAGGCTTGAGTGCAGCTCTCGACCGCGCGGCTGCATGCGTGGAGGCTGGCGCGGACATGGTCTTCCCTGAGGCCGTAACGGAATTAAGCCAATATAAAGCATTCGCGGATCGCACTCATGTTCCAGTTCTCGCCAACATCACCGAGTTCGGATCAACGCCGTTGTTCACTCTCGACGAACTGCGCAGTGCAGGCGTGGCCATCGCGCTGTATCCTCTGTCGGCATTTCGAGCGATGAACGCCGCAGCGTTGAAGATTTATAAGTCCATACGACAAGATGGCACGCAGAAGAACGTGCTCGATGCAATGCAGACCCGGGCTGAGTTATATGACTACCTTGGCTATCACGCATTCGAGCGAAAGCTGGATGAACTGTTCGCTCAGGAGAAGGAGAAGTAGTGGGAGCAGAGCCGGTAGCGGGGTTCAGACCCCAAAAATCCGCGATCAAACAATCTGAAAGGAACAGAAATGGCAACAGCATTTATTGGTCTAGATTTCATCAATGACATCGTTAATCCGGAGGGCAAGATCTCGCACACTGCTGCCCCTGCCGCAGAGCGCGGCTTTGCCAAAGGCTATGCAGATCAGCCAAAGCACTCGCCGTTTTTTGGACGTCTCCACGAGATTGAGGCGCTCGAGGCGGAATCTTCAGGTATGGACTTTCACCCGGAGCTCAAGGCAGAGCTTGCCACGCGCAAGGAGAACCATGCAAAGGTCGAGAGCAAATGTGAACGCGGCAAACATGGAACTTCGAACTCGGTCGAGAATCCTGCTTGCGTTGCGGCGCTAAGGGTAGAGATCCTCCGCCTACGGCAGCTCGTGGCTGATCTGCTGCTAAAGAATCAACGTTTGCGGCACGCGCTCGGAAAGCTGAAACTGTGCTGGCTGATCGGTCGGTTGAGGCCAGCAGCCCACAGTCAGCATTCCATCCTCACTGGGACGGAGTGCACCCGGCGTCATTTCAGGAGAAGAAAAATCAGTGTAGCGGCAGTCGAGAGATGAAGCAGGATACACCAAGCACTTGTCTCCTGTGTGGGCCCATCATTTTCAACTGCTGAGCTGGCCATACCATAAGCGACCCCGGAGTGGAGTTTCCAGCTCCACCTGCCGATCGGCACGGGAGCAACAGCAGCAACGCCGCTGTCAGCATTAGAAATCCCGCCTTCGTTTCAGGGGCTCCTCAGTGCCCCACGTGACGCGTTCTACCTGATCGGACCGCTCACTAGCTCAAAGACCTGTCCCTCGAGCTCGAAGTGGCAGGTCTTCATCACGGTCGTAAATATCCACAATCCGAGTTTTTTTGCCATTGCCGGTGCGAGACCTTATTTCCAATAACATATGGTCAAAAAATATCCACAATAATAGTAATTTGACGTCCGCGGCCGCAGGGGGCGGATTCTTCAACTCTACGATGACGCACTTGGCAAGGTTCCCAGGTCGGTCGACGTCCTCAGTCTGGATGATGGGGAAGATTTGTCCGCCGGATCAGGGTCCAATAGGTCGTTCGTCCGGCGAATGCTCCTTCATGAAAAGCGGCGCATTCTTCATTTTCTTCAGACTGACCCGATTTGGCGGTGACGCTCCCGCCCCGTTCACTGAGCCCGGCAATCCGCTTTCACTCTTTACCGCAGAGACTTTAAGCTCGCGGCGACACAGCAATCGAAGATCGATCAGGTCCCGCCCAATCGCTTCAGAGGCGGGCCATGCCCCTCGTGGATTGGGGAAAGATTGGCGAAGTGCGCACTTTTGACATTGGCGGGACAGTAATTGAGCAAAAAATGGACAGCAATTGCGACAACCTACACCACCTCCTCCCCTCGTCTTGCTGCAATCTCCTGGCTCCGATTTATCATCAAAGAAACTGGGAGCACCGCATGAATTTTTCCGATCTCGCAAAAATGAAAGACATGATGGGCCAGGCCCAACAGATGCAGGAGCAGATGGAGCGCAAGCTCTCGGAGACCATCGTTGAGGCGTCTTCGGGCGGCGGGGTTGTGACCGCGCGCATGAACGGCAAGAAGGAGCTGCTGAAGCTAACGATCGATTCCTCCGTGATGGGCAGTTCGTCGAGCAGCGACATTGAGCTGCTCGAAGACCTGATCACCGCCGCGATCAACGAGTGCGGCCGCCGCGCCGACGAAGCCATGAAGTCGAACGTTCAGGGCATGATGGGCGATATGATGGGCGGCCTTGACCTCCCTGGCCTGACCTAATGCAGAGTCGCTTCGCTGAACCCATGTCGCGCCTGATCGAGGAGCTGCGCAAGCTGCCCGGCATCGGGACCAAGAGCGCACAACGCCTGGCCTTCCATATCCTGCGGTCGAGCGCCGAGGACGCACGCGAGCTCGCTGTCGCCATTGAGCAACTGAAGCAGCATCTGCGGCTGTGCTCAATCTGTAACAACATCACTGACGTCGATCCGTGCACGTACTGCACCAGCCCGACGCGCGACCAGCGCGTGGTATGCGTGCTCGAGGAGCCGACCAACATCGCCAGCATCGAGAAGACGCGCAGCTATAACGGGGTGTATCACATCCTGCATGGGACGTTGTCGCCGGTGAACGGCGTCGGGCCGGAACAATTGCGGATCGCGAACCTGTTGACGCGGGTGCTGGCGCCGACGACGGACACGATGCACGATCACGCGCCGGCACAGCCGATCGAGGAGATCATCCTCGCCACCTCGCCGACGACCGAGGGCGAGGCGACCGCGGCGTATCTCGCGCATGAGCTGCGGCGCGCTCGGCGCGACCTGCGCATCACCCGGATTGCGACCGGGGTACCCGCGGGCTCCGACATCGAGTACGCTGACGAGGTCACGATGACGCGCGCGATGGAAGGCCGCCGCGAGCTTTAGCTCTCTCGCGCGGCTTTCTCTTGGACTTTGCCACCATGGCGGACGGTTTTTTAATCGCGGCCGCGAGCTTGCCGAAGTACCATGGTTCCACCCATGCAAACCACCACTACACCTACGCTGTGGCAATCCGTCCGCGAGGCGCTGCGGGGCAGCCACCAAGACTACACGGCCGGCTCGTTGAACCGGTCGATCCTGCTGCTGGCGATCCCGATGGTTTTGGAGATGGTGCTCGAGTCACTGTTCGCGGTGGTCGATGTGTTCTGGGTGAGCCGGCTGGGCTCGAACGCGATCGCAACCGTCGGACTAACGGAGTCGGTGTTGACGCTGGTGTTCGCGGTGGGCATGGGGCTGGGCATGTCGACGACGGCGATGGTGGCGCGCCGCATCGGGGAAAAAGACGGCGACGGTGCGGCCATCTCCGCAGTACAGGCGATCTTCCTCGGAGCCATCGCGTCTATCGCGCTAGGACTTCCCTTCTTTGTGTTTGCGCCCAAGTTGCTGGCGCTGATGGGCGCGTCGCCGGCGATCATCGCCAGCGGCGTGAACTATACAAGGATCGCGCTCGGCGGCTCGGGCGTCGTGCTGCTGCTATTCCTCAACAATGCGATCTTTCGCGGAGCCGGCGATGCGGCGCTGGCCATGCGGCTGCTGTGGGTCTCGAACATCCTGAACCTAGTGCTCGATCCCTGCCTAATCTTCGGGCTCGGGCCGTTTCCCAGGCTGGGCGTGACGGGCGCGGCGCTGGCGACCTTCACCGGGCGCAGTATCGGCGTGCTCTACCAGTTCTACCGGCTGGCGCGAGGAACGGAGCGGTTACATATTCTGGCTCGGCACATGCGGCTGAACGCCGAGGTGCTGCTGCGTCTGCTGCGCGTATCGCTCACCGGCATTTTGCAGTTCTTGATCGGGCAGGCTAGCTGGCTGGGTCTGGTGCGCATCGTCAGCCTGTTTGGGGCGCCGGCGCTGGCGGCGTACACCATCGCAATTCGGATCGTTATCTTCGCGATTCTGCCGTCGTGGGGGTTGAGCAACGCCGCGGCCACGCTGGTCGGGCAGAATCTCGGCGCGCGGCACGTCGACCGCGCCCGCAATGCGGTGTGGCGGACGGGCCTGTGGAATATGCTCTTTCTTGGGTCGGTTGGGTTGGTCTTCATCGCCTTCGCGCCGGCGATCATCCACCTCTTTACGAACGACGCGGCGGTGCTGCCGGTGGCCATCGACTGCCTGCGGATCTTCAGTTGCGGCAACATCGCCTACGCTTATGGCATGGTGCTGCTGCAGGCCTTCAACGGCGCCGGCGACACGCTTACGCCGACCTACGTAAACCTGTTCGGCTTCTGGGTCCTGGAGATTCCGTTGGCGTGGTATCTGGCGCGACACACAACACTGCACGTCAACGGCGTGTTTGTGTCGGTGGTGGTGGCGCAGTCGGTGATCGTGCTGCTCAGCCTGGTGCTGTTTCGCCAGGGGCGGTGGGCGAAGCACCGCATCTAGAAAGGTCGGCGAGCGGCGGCCCGGAGCGCTGTCTAGCGAACAGCAGCGCCCCGGGATGGCAACGGACTGGACCGATCTAGTACTCCGGCTTCTCACCCTTGGCGGGGACGGAGGTCGGGATGCCGGGCGAGCCGGCATAGGTGATGAGCAGCACGGTAGGCTGGTCGCCGGACTCGCCGCGATGCACGTCGTCGACCGACTCTCCAACCGCCTCGCCGGCGCGAACGACCCTCGTTTTGCCGCTCGCGCGGTCATGCAGGGTGAGGGTTCCCGAAAGCACGTAAACGGAGTTCGGGACCGGATGCTCGTGCCACGGCAACATGGTGTGTGGCGCGATGGTCAGCCGGATCGTAGTCAGTTGCGGCTGGCCCGTCGGGTAGTGGGTGTAGGGCTTGCCGTTCCAGGACTGCGTGCTCTGGAGCAGGATCTCGCGTTTGCCGGTCACGCCGACCTTGCCTGCGGTCTGGGCTCCGTCTTGAGCCTGCAGCGCGGTCAAAGAGGCGCCAGCAAAAAGGGCGGTCAATACTGCGATGCGGTAGTTGCGTCTCATCTCGGTTTTCTCCGTGTTGGTCTTGGCTTCAGGTGGATACAGCCCCTTCGCGACGGCCCTTGGGGGATTCGGCGGACGCGGTCGATCGCCAGATATATCCCTTGGAGCTACCCCTCTAGATGACGCGTGACTCCCTCTTGATGCAAGCCCGGGAGGCTGGGCGCATGGCCTCGGCGCACGACCGGCGGCAGGATCAGAGCTCGCTGTTCCGCAGCCTCACAGGCGTTCCCCCTTGAACGACGCGGGTGACATCGATGCCCCGCTCCCAAAGGGAAGGGGTGCGGGGGCCGCTTTCGAGGCGGTTCTTCGCCTTGAATTTAAGCGGAGTTTTCGAGGATTTTTAGTTCCTTTACCGGCATCGCCGCGGAAGCGGAGAGAACGCTGCACAAAGTTTTTGGGAGCGCCCGCCGGGAGCGCTCCCAAAAGAGTGGTGGAGGATGATGGCCGGCTTAGCGCCAGTAGCCTGGGTGCCAGACCTGGCCGCCGCGCTCGCCGCGCCACTCGCCCCCTACCCAGACGGCTCCGGGATGCGGGGGTCTGGCGTAGTGGCCCCGGACCCAGACGTAGCGATGGCCGTTCCAACGCTGATAGCCGGGAACCCAGACCCAGTCGCGGTGCCTCCCGGGCGGAGCAGGGACGACCTCGACCGGGTGCGGTGGAGGCGGCCCGATACGAACCACGATCTGAGCGGGAGCGACGGCTGTAGCCAGGATGACGGTAGCGGCGGCAGTGAGAAGACTTCGCGTCAGGTTCACTCTTCCCTCCTTAAAGTGCTGGTGTTTTGAGAGCAGGATTGCGAAAAAACGTTGCCTGCAGCGCCGCACGGCGGTGGCAAAAAAGATCCGGAGGGCGGGACACGGTACCAGACAGGAGCACCTCGGAGGGGTATAGTTCTGGGGCAGCGCGCGGCTCGCGAAGTACTCATTCTCAATGGGCTTCCCGGGTGATGCGAAGGATGGCTCGACATGACGACCGGAGTCTGGAGGATCGTGGGCGGGCGAGCGCGGCGGGCAGCCACAGTCGCGCTCGTCTGCGCGAGTCTGGTGACGGGCTGCGGCAAGCACCGCGATCCCGCGCCTCCGCCCCCCCCGCCGAAGCCGACGGTCAAGGTGGCGCCGCCCACGCCGATAGAGACCAAGAAGGCCGAGCTGGGCGGCACCGAGTGGGATCCGCAGTGGGACCGGATCGTGGAGCAGACGCTTCCCCAGGCGATGCTCTCGCGACAGGTCCCACGCGACGTTCGCCGCTTCTGCCCGCGCTTCTACCAGATGAGCGTGCTCGACAAGCGGTCGTTCTGGGCGTACTTCTTCCAGGCGCTGGCGGGCGCGGAGGCGGGCCTCGATCCCACGACGCGAGTGCGGCACACCGAGCCTGAGGTCGCGGTGAAGGACGGGGTCACGGGGCGTTTTGTCCGCAGCGAGGGGCTACTGCAGTTGACCTATGAGGACCAGGAACGGTACGGCTGTGACTTCGATTGGGAGCATGATCGACTGCTGAAGGCCAACGATCCCGCGAAGACCATCCTGCAGCCGAAGAACAATCTCGAGTGTGGCGTCAAGATTCTGGCGAAGCAGATTCTCGAGCAGCACAAGGCGCTGTTCTCGAACACCGGCTACTGGGCGACGCTACGCCCCGGCAATGCGAGCTACCCCATGTTTGCTAACCAGATGACGAATGTTCCCATCGCCTGCGGCGCAGTCCATCGGCCAACGCGGAGGGCCTTGCACGAGGAGGCCAAGAGCGACCGGCCGCGATAGCTCCTCTCGCTTTCTGTCATGCTGTTGGTGGAGGAACTATGAAGGCTGTTGGATATACGACCCCGCTGCCGATTGCAAATCCGCTATCGCTGCTCGATATTGAGATTCCCGCACCGATCGCAACCGGGCGCGACCTGCTGGTGGAGATCAAGGCGATCTCGGTCAATCCCGTGGATGTGAAGGTACGCGCCAGTGGCAAGCCGGACGGCACCGAATACAAGGTGCTGGGCTGGGATGCAGCCGGCGTAGTGAAGGCCGTGGGGCCGGCGTGCACACTCTTCAAGCCGGGCGACGAGGTCTATTACGCGGGCTCGATCGCGCGGCCAGGCACTAACGCGGAGTTGCACCTGGTGGAAGAGCGCATCGTGGGCAAGAAGCCGCGCAGCCTGAACTTTGCGCAGGCCGCGGCGCTGCCGTTGACCACCATCACCGCATGGGAACTGCTCTTCGACCGCTTCGGCGTGCAGCCGGGCAAGCCTGCCGACGCTGGTTCTCTGCTGGTCGTTGGCGGTGCGGGCGGCGTGGGCTCGATCCTGATCCAGCTGGCGCGCAGGCTCACCGGGCTGACGGTGATCGCGACCGCCTCGCGGCCAGAGACGCAGCAGTGGTGCCGCGAACTCGGCGCGCATCATGTCATCGATCACACGCAGCCGTTTGCGGAGCAACTGAAGGCCATCGGGATTCCCGAGGTCGAGTACATCGCCAGCCTCACCGGGACGGAGGGCCACTATGCGAATCTCGTGCAGGTGCTGGCGCCGCAGGGCAGCTTCGGGTTGATCGACGATCCCAAGACGCTCGACGCCAAGCCGCTGAAGCGCAAGTCGGCGTCGCTGCACTGGGAGTTCATGTTCACGCGCGCAGTCTTCGGCACGCACGACATTCTGGCGCAGCACAAGCTGCTGAACGAGGCGGCGGATCTGGTCGACGGCGGGGTGTTGCGCACGACACTGGCCGACACGCTGGGTGCGATCAACGCGGCCAACCTGAAGCAGGCGCATACGCTGCTCGAGGGTGGCCGGGTGCGCGGCAAGCTGGTTCTGGAAGGCTTCTAGCTTCATCTGATGGACTGAAGTATTTCAAACTGTTGTACCTGGTGGAGAATGTAATGGCAGAAAAGCAGGACTTTCAGCGCTTCAAGTTGCATGACATCGCACAAGCCTTCCCCGACACCGCAGAGTCGTTGCTGCTGGACACCTATCTGACCGACTCGGAGCACGCCAGCTCGCGTTTGTTCCGCGTCTACCGGGCGACACCGCCGCACTACCACGCGGGCAGCGATGAGCACCTCTACGTCCTCTCCGGGCGCGGCACGTTCTGGATGAGCGATCCCTCCAACAGCGGCGAGTTTGGCCCCGGCGATTTCCTCTGCTTCAAGCGCAACGTCGTCCACGCACAGCCTACGATTATCGAGGGGCCGGTGGTCTTTCTCGCGATCGACACGCCGCGGCGGAATCCAACCGACATCATCTTCGTCAACCCCGAGGATGGCACGCCGGAGACCTTCATCCGGGGGCGCGAATAGAGCACTGCTTTTTTGAACAGCATGGCAAGACGGCGGCAGTTGCGGCGCGCAGAATCCTCTTTTGCGTGTTGGGACTGCCGTTTTCAGTCTCCACGTCGGATATGATCTCTGTTATTAGGAACCGTAAGGAGAGTTGAATGCACCTTTTGCATCGCGTCCTGATGCTCTCGGGCGCGCTTGTTTTTGTGGCGGCCCAGGCACACGCACAATCTCAGCCAGATTCCGCGTTGGGGAAGACCAGCACCTATGATCCGCGACTCAGCTTTGCTCCGCTGACGCTGCCGGATCCGGTGAACGCCTATCGCTCCAGCAACGGCGCGCCCGGCCCGGCGTACTGGCAGAACGAGGCCGACTACGAGATGCACGCCGACCTGGACACCAAGGCCAAGGCGCTGCACAACGACGAGGTCATCACCTACACAAACAATAGCCCCGATGCGTTGCCCAGTGTGTGGATCCACATGGAGCAGAACATCTACCGGCAGGACTCGCGGGCGCACATTGCCAACGGCGGACAGACACGCCGCAGAGCGGTTCCCGATGACGAGGACAACTCCAACGGCCGCAGCACGGACGGCTTCGTGCTCGAGGCTGTGGAACTGGAGGTGGGCAAGGAGCGCGTCAAGGCCGACTACCTGCTCAGCGACACGCGTATGCAGATCCGGTTGCCGCAGCCGATGGCGCCCAAGGGCAGCGTGATCAAGATTCACATCAAGTACCACTATCAGATCCCGGGTGTGTGGGGCGGCCGCAACTCGTGGGGTATGTCGAAGCAGGGCGAGATCTACGACACCGCGCAGTGGTATCCACGGATGTGCGTGTACGACGATCTGCGCGGCTGGGATACGCTGCCCTACATCGGCAGCGAGTTCTATCTGGAATACGGCCATTTCGACTACTTCGTGACCGTGCCCAGCGAGATGATCGTCGCGGGCTCGGGCGAGCTGGTAAATCCCAAGGACGTGCTGACCGCGACGGAAGTGACACGGCTCAACGAAGCGCGCAACAGCGACAAGACCATCGCCATTCGGACCGTTGCGGAGGTGAACGATCCGGCGAGCCGGCCAAAGCAGGGCGGCACGCTGACCTGGCACTTCCACATGGACCACACCCGCGATGTTTCGTGGAGCGCGAGCCCCGCGTTTGTGTGGGATGCGGCGCGGATCAACCTGCCAGACGGCAAGAAGAGCCTCGCCGAGAGCGTCTATCCGCCGGAGAGCGCAGGCGATGAGGCGTGGGGACGGTCGACCGAGTATGTGAAGGATACGGTCGAGCGCTTCTCGACGCAATGGTTCCCTTACCCGTGGCCCGCGGCGATCAACGTCGCCGGCTTCTCGACGGGCATGGAGTATCCGGGGATTGTTTTCGACGGTATTCCGGACAAGGGCAAGACGCTTTTCTGGATCACCGCGCATGAGATCGGCCACGACTGGTTCCCGATGATCGTCGGCTCGAACGAGAGGCGGAGTGCCTTTATGGATGAGGGCTTCAACACCTTCATCGACATTCAGGAGTCGGCCGAGTTTCAGGGCGGTGTCTATGGACCGAAGCGCGACTCCGAGTACTCGGCGGGCGGCGAACCGGCGGAGACCATTCTGAAGGTGCTCGACAACCCTGTGGCGCCGAACATCCTGATGCCTGCCGATGCCTACACCGGGCCGCTGGGCCATCCCGTCAGCTATTTCAAGGGAGCCTACGGTATGACGCTGCTGCGCGAGCAGATCTTGGGGCCAGAGCGCTTCGACTGGGCATTCCGCAAATACATCCGCGATTGGGCTTTCAAGCATCCGTCGCCCTCGGACTTCTTCCGCACGATGAACAGCGAGGGCGGCGAGGAGCTAGATTGGTTCTGGCGCGGCTGGTACATGCACAACTGGCGCATGGACCTGGCGGTGGAGAAGATCGCGGGGAACACGGTGACCATCGCGAACAATGGCCAGCTGGTTCTGCCGACTACCGTCGAGGTGCGATACACCGATGGTACGAGCACGCGGTGGAAGCTCCCCGTGGAGACATGGGAGAGCAAGGGCACGATGAGTTGGACTGGCGAGAAGCCGATCGCCAGCGCGGTCATCGATCCGGACAAGGTGCTGCCGGATGACGATCGCAGCAACAACTCGATGGAAGTGAAGTAAAAGGGTGCGGCTCTCGTTTGGGAGCTGCACTTTTTTTTGCGCGACCGGCACGCGGCTCGCACACCGATCCAGCCGCACGGTAGTCTAAATAGGTAATTGGAGGAGTTTTCGAGTGAATCTAAAGCGTGCCTTGTGTCTGTTTACCCTACTCACACCGTTGGTCCCATACGGGCTTCACGCCCAGGCTGCCTCCGAGCACGCGAATGTCACTCGCTCGACCCTGTCGAACGGGATGCGGGTGGTCATCATCCACAACGCTCTGGCGCCGGTCGTGACGGTCGAGACGAACTTCATGGTGGGTGGGAACGAAACGCCCGACGGATTCCCCGGCATGGCGCACGCGCAGGAGCACATGGCGTTTCGCGGCTGCACCGGCATGACCGCGGACCAGACCGCGGCGATCTATGCGCAGCTCGGCGGCCAGAACAACGCGGATACGCAGCAGAACATCACACAGTACTTCGCGACCGTGCCCGCGGCGGATCTCGACGTTGCACTTCAGGCGCAGGCCACCTGCCTGCGCGGCACCGACGACTCGCAGGCTGAGTGGGATCACGAGCGCGGCGCGATCGAGCAGGAGGTCTCGCGCGACCTCTCCAATCCCACCTACAAGTTCATCAACCGCTTGAACGCGGATATGTTTGCCGGCACGCCGTATGCGCACGATCCGCTCGGCACACGGGACTCCTTCGACAAGACCACCGGCGCCATGCTCAAGGCCTTCTACGAGAAGTGGTACACACCGTCGAACTCGATCCTGGTCATTGTGGGCAATGTCGATCCGGCTACGACCCTGGCGAAGATCAAGCAACTCTACGAGAACATTCCCAGCCATCCGTTGCCGGCGCGCCCCGCTGTGGCTCTGCAGCCGGTGAAGCCGGAGACCTTCACGCTCGATAGCAATCTGCCGTATGTACTCGGCTTTGTAGCATATCGGATGCCGGGAACGGACTCGCCGGACTACGCCGCGAGCCAGGTGCTGGCCGATGTGCTCGCCAGCCAGCGCGCGGACCTCTATGGAATGGTTCCTGCGGGCAAGGCACTGGCGGCCGAGTTCGGCATGGCCGAGACCTACCCCAAGGCAAGCGTTGGCTTCGGCCTTGTGGCACTGCCCTCCGGCGGCAACTCCGACGGCGCCATCGCGGAGATGAAGTCGATCCTCAACAGCTACGCGGAGAAGGGCGTACCAGAGGACTTGGTGCTCGCCGCCAAGCGCAGTGAAGTGGCGCAGGCGGAGTTCCAACGCAACTCGATTCCCGGGCTGGCAAGCGTGTGGTCGACCGCACTCGCGGCGGAAGGACGGACGTCGCCTGAAGAAGATGTCGAGGCGATTCGGAAGGTCACGCTCGCCGATGTGAACCGTGTTGCCAAGAAGTATCTGTTCAACGCCAACACCATCACGGCTACGTTGAAGCCTGTACCCACCGGCCAGGCGGTCGCGTCGAAGGGCTTCGGCGGTGGTGAAGAGGTGACCTCAGCGCCGACCAAGCCGGTGCAGCTTCCGGAGTGGGCTGAGGCCTCGCTTGAGAAGCTGAAGGTGCCCACCGACTTTGCCAAAGCATCGGATACTACGCTCGCCAACGGCATTCGCCTGATCGTCCGCACCGACACCACCAGCCCCACCATCACGCTGATGGGATCGGTCAAGCATGATGGCGACCTCGAGACTCCGGCCGGGCAGGAGGGCGTCTCCGATGTGCTCGATCAGCTCTATTCGTACGGCACGCAGTCGCTGGACCGCATCGCCTTCCAGAAGGCGCTCGATGACATCGCGGCCAATGAAAGCGCAGGCTACAGCTTTTCGCTTAGCGTCCTCAAGGACAGCTTCTCGCGTGGCGTGGAGCTGTTGGCCGACAACGAGCTGCATCCCGCACTTCCGGCGCAGGCCTTCGCGGTGGTACAACAGCAAACGGCACAGTTCGTCGCCGGCAATCTGCAGAGCCCGGGCTATCGCACCAGCCGCGCGCTCGATCTGGCGCTGACGCCAGTGGGCGACCCGAGCCTGCGCGAGCCTACGCCGGCGACAGTCTCGAAGCTCACGCTTGATGCGGTGAAGCAGTACCACGCGGCGACGGTACGGCCTGACCTCACCACCATCGTCGTCATCGGCGACATCACGCCGGAGGCCGCGAAGGCCGTCGTCGAGAAGTGGTTTGGCGAGTGGAAGGCCACAGGCCCCACGCCTGAGACCACGCTGCCTGCGATCTCGGTCAACAAGCCCTCGGCCGCGAACGTCGCCGATGCCGAGCAGGTGCAGGACTCGGTCGTGCTCGCTGAACAGCTCTCCATCAACCGCTTCGACCCGGACTACTATCCGCTACAGCTCGGCACGCATGTGCTGGGCGGCGGCTTCTATGCGACGCGACTTTATCATGATCTGCGCCAGGTCGCCGGATATGTGTACACGGTCGATGTGGTGCTGCACGCATCGAAGACTCGCGCCAGCTATAACGTGAGCTATGGCTGCGATCCGGAGAACGTCTCGAAGGCGCGGCAGCTGATCGAGCGCGACCTGAACCAGATGCGCACCGATCCGGTGTCCGACGCGGAACTGCACCAGGCCAAGGCGCTGCTGCTGCGGCAGATTCCGCTCAGCGAATCGAGCGAGGAGGCGGTTGCCGGGGGCATGCTGGCGCGCGCCCGCATCGGGCTTCCGCTCGACGAGCCGATCCGCGCTGCCAACAAGTATGTGGAGCTCAACGCACAAGACGTGGAGGCTGCCTTCGCGCGGCACATCCGCACCGACAACCTGGTGCAGGTCGTGCGCGGGCCGGCACCCAAGTAGCAACAGCCCAAAGACGCTGTAACCAGGGGGACCAATACATCGGTCCCCCTTTTCTTTTGCATTTGAGCTATGCAGGAAGTCGGCGGCGCTGTTTGCTCTTTAAACGCTGATGGACGGCGAAAACCAGGATGAGGAACGGCACCAGCAGGACCTCCCAAAAGATTTGGCCACCGAGCGGGCTCTTCGGCAGCACGTCGAGCGTCGTGGAGCACTCGCCCGACTCGCTTCCCTGCCGCACAGCGACCGTCACCCTCCAAGTGCCTGGATGCAGCAGCTTCACGTCGGCGGCCTGCAAGAAGGCACTGGTCGCGGCCGCGTGCGTGGCCTGCAGCTCGATGCGTCCGCGTTCGCCTTCGGCAGCGGGCGTCAGGATCAGCATGATGTCTGCGTCGTTGACCAGCGCACCGGTGGAGGCGCGCTCGAGCGCCACGCTGAAGTCCGCGTCGTCCGCGCGTAGCGGGTCAGGTGTCGTGAACAGCGTCACGACGAACGGGCCGGCGGGCGCGTGCATGCGCAGCCTTCCGCCATCGGCATAGGCCGAAGCAGCGAAGCCCAGGAGACAGCACACAATCAGGAGCCGCTTCATCACATCGCCATTCCGCGCATCTCCATCGGCTGCGTCAAGACCCACACGCAGACCGCGTAGAGCAGCGCATTGCTCACGCACCATACCGACAACATCGCGGCCATCGAGCGGCCGGAGGCCGTCATCTGGCGCACGAGGCGCAATCCCACGTAGAGCGAAAAGAGCAGGCCCACATCCATCGTCAGCACCTGCACGCTTAACAGGTTCGTGCCGTCGAAGCCCTGCGTCAACTTCAACGCCATCGACGACTGGCTCATGCCGGGCATCATCGCCATCGACGATTGGCTCATCGTGGTCATGGTGACCATCGAGTCCGCGACGTGGCCGGCGCCGCGATGCAGCATGACGTGGAGGTCGGCCGCCGCATGCAGCATCGCCGGCATGATGGAAGGAACCGTGATGGTTACATGAAACATCAGGTGGGCGGCCCACATCGCAATTCCCAACGGAAGCAGGGCAAGGGAGAAGCGGCAAAAAACGACGCGCACGCTCTGCTCTGTCGACAAGACCTGCATCGCCTTCGCGATGCCCGCCGCAAGCAACAGCAACGCACCCGAGAGTATGAAGCTGGCAGAGAGGGTGACGAGATTGGATCCCAGAATCGGGTGTAGATCCTGTATTTTTTGCAGCAGATCGCCGACTGGCGCGATCATGACCGCCGCGCTGAGCAGCGAGGAGAAGATCACCACCAAAATCAGCGTCGCGACGTCGATACGCGAGGAGAGGCGCCGCAGCGAGGAGCGAATGGGGTCGCGGAGCAGATCACGTACCGGCGTCTGCGCCGTGATCGCGATGTTGTCGTGCGGGCAGGCCTTCACGCAGTCCATGCATAGGGTGCAGTCGAGGTTGCCCACCTTCTGTGGGATGTAGAGCTCGAGCTCGCAGCCACGCTGCGTCTCGTTGCCGCGAATGCAATCGCGCGTCTCACAGCTGGCGCATACGTCCAGGTTCTTCGCTCCGAGCTCGAGCGGCGAGACCATCGATGCGACGAAGTTGAACTGCCCAATGGGGCAGACATACTTGCAGAAGCTGGCGCCCTCGAAGATGGAATCGATGACAAGCGCGCCCAGGATGTAGGCAAGCAACAGGAAGGCGGTCGTGTGCGGCGAATCCCACAGCGCGAACTGCTCATAGGCCCAGAAGAAGACCGTCATCAACACCACCGCCGTCCACTTGTTCTTCAGCCACGAGGGCCAGCGAAGCCGCGCGATGCCGAGATACTTCGCCAGAGCGCGCGGCAAGGTGAACGGACACGCCATACAGAACAGGTTGCCGGCAAAGATAAAGAGCAGCAGGTTCAGCGGGCGAAAGATGTTCCACACCATTGCGCCAGCAAGGTTCATGGAGGTCAGCCGCGTGCCCCAAAGACCGTGAACAATGACGATGGTGACCACAAGCAGACTTACCGCTTGCAGCGCAGGCCGGCCATAGCGCGCTCGCAACAGCTTGCCGATGACGGGCGCGCGCAGCAGATCGAACGGCTCCGCCACCGAGCGGGCCTTCTGCTGATTGTTCAAGATCGGAAAGCTGTACGCTGGCTGCTGGCGCTTCGGCGTGAGCAGCTCGAGCACCGTCGTCGAGAGCGGGATCAACGAGATCAGCGACGCGATGACCCACATGCCCGAGCCCGCGATGACCTGGTCGGTCATCGCGTTGATGCCAAAGATGTGCGGCGCGTTGATGTAGGTCGGATACGCGGGATGGTCGCCGAACGCAAGCGACGCGGAAACGCCGGTGTTCACGAGATCCGCTCCAGCGAGGTAGATGGGGATCATCCAGCGCGTCCACAGCGGCTTGCTCGGCCACGGCTGGAGCACGGTCCACCACAGGGAGAGCGCGGGAATGAAGAAGCACGCGTGTTCGACGTAGTGCCAGTTGTTTGAGCGCAGCGCGAGCTCATAAGCGGCGGGTGCGTGCCACGCGACAAACGCGAGGTTCATCCCGATCCAGCCGAAGAGTGGGTGCGTGAAGAAGCGCTCGAGGAAGTGAACCGGCTTCAGGTTGATCCACTGCGCGACGCCATCGCGGATCCAGCCGCGCGGCAGCCCGCGCAGAAGAGGCACCTGCGGTGCACCGAGAACGATCAGCGGCGGCGCGATCGACATCAGGATGAGGTGCTGCGTCATATGCGCGGTCAGCAGAAACTGCCCCATGGGATCGATCGGCGAAGCGAGCGCGAACCAGAGCGTGAACAGTCCCGCCATGAAGCACTGCATGCGCCACGGCGGCAGCTCCAGGGGGCGGGTCACGGTCGCCAGCCGCCAGCCGCGCCAATACACCGCCGCGGCAATGAGCACCCCGAGCGTCGGGCCCAGCGGCAGTGACCACGACTGCATCACCGCTTGCGTCACATTGTCTGACACGTAATCCTCAAATCCAGCCTGCTTCTTCGCGACCGGCGCTGCGGGCATTTATTCCCCGCCCGGAGCGAAAGGTGGCGATCCACACAGCGTTCGCTGTATCTCTATTCTATCGCTGGAGACCGAGCAATTTCTCCGCATGCAAGGGGATTACGCGCGCTTGCCCGTTTCCCGAAGTGCAGCGTGCACCGCCTCCACCACCGAGGGCCAATCGCCGAACTGCGGTTGGCGAAAGAGACGCATGGTCGGGTACCAGGGGCTGTCCTCGCGGCCGAGCAGCCAGCGCCAGTCGGGCGAAAACGGCAGCATCACCCACACCGGCCTTCCCAGCGCGCCGGCCAGATGCACCACGGCGGTATCGACGGCGATCACCAAGTCGAGTTGCTGCATCAGGGCAGCAGTGTCGGCCAGGTCGGTGATGGCCGGCGCGAGATCCGTAATGAGGGCTTGAGACGCAGCCAGCTGCGCGCCCTCGGCGCCCAATTGCAGGGAGAAGAAATGCACTCCTTCGACGTGCAGCAGCGGCTCCAACAGAGGGAACGGGATGGAGCGGAAGCGGTCGCCAAGGTGCGTTGGACTCCCCGCCCAGGCGATGCCGACGCGGAGACCACTCGCAGGCCACGGAAGTGTGGCGGCCTTGCGCTGTGCGTCCTCCGGGACCAACAGGTAAGGGACCTGTGCGGGAATGGTCGCAAGCGTAGTGCCAAACGCAACCGGCAGACTCATCAGTGGGCAGTGCCATTCGAACTCGGGCAGAGGCTCGCCGGAGCCGCCGAGGTACGCGAGGTCCGGCAACTCGGTCACCAAGCGGCGCAGGTTGGCAGGAACTCCGAGTACCACCGCTCCGCCCGCCGCCTGCACCAGGGGCAGATAGCGTAGGAACTGCAGCGTGTCGCCCAGGCCCTGCTCCACATCGAGCAGGATGCGGGCTCCGTTCAGTGGCTCGCCGCGCCACTGCCGACGCTGGAGATTGCGCGGCTTGTTGGCCGAATGCCAGCGCCACTCATAGTTCCGCAGGCCGGACGCAAAATCCCCAAACAGCAGTTGCAGCAGCGCCTGGTTCCAGCGTGCATGGGCGTACTCGGGGTTCAGCGCGATTGCTTGCTGGTAATGCTCGGCCGCTTCTTCGAATCTGCCCAGCAGTTGGAGGCTCAGCCCCAGGTTGCTGTGCGCGTCGACGTAGTCAGGATTGAGCGCGAGCGCGCGCTCGTACAAACGAATCGCCTGCTCCAACTCCCCCTGCGCCTTCAGCACATTGCCCAGGTTGTTGTGAGCCTCGGCGAAGCTCGGATTGAGTGCCAGCGCCTGCCGGTAGCGCGCGACGGCCTCGTCCATCCTGCCAAGCGCCTGCAGCGCGAGCCCGAGGTGCGAGTAGAAGCTGGGCTCCTTGCCGTTGCTCGCGATCGCCTGCTGGATGGTGGCGACGGCGGCTTCGTGATGGCCGGTCTGATGTGCGAGCACGCCCAGCAGATGCAGACCATCAGGATGTCGCGGATCGAGTGCGAGGATCTGGCGGTACAGCCGTTCGGCATCAGGCAGGCGGCCTGCCTGATGATGGTTGAGTGCCTCGGCGAGCAGCCGCTGCGAACGGGGATCGGACAAACGGCTCATCGAAACGGTCTATCCCTCCACGCAAAGAATCTCCACATCGCGGAAGAGGCCCTGGGGCCGCTGCGCATTAGCGCGGAGTACCGATAAGTTTATCGGTGTTGCAAGACCTTTTGTTAAACGGCGAAGGCAGCCCACGATCGGGCTGGCAGGTCGCTCGGTCTGCGGCGGGCGGTTAGTTGGCCGGCTTCGGTGCGGCGTTGGAAAGCAGCTTCATCAGCTCCGCATCGTCCTGCTCCTTGGCGATCGAAAGAGCGCTCATTCCGCGCACATCCTTGATCGTCGGGTCGGCCTTCGCGTCAAGCAGCGGCTTGATCACAGCCTTGCGCCCGAACTCCACCGCATACATCAGGCTGGTGGCTCCGTTGGCGTCGAGGACATTCACCTTGGCTCCGTGGTCGAGCAGCAGCTTGATCGATTGCGCATCGCCCTGGAACGCCGCAGCCATCAGAGCGGTGCGGCCCATCCGATCGGTGACCTCGGTCGAAGCTCCGTCCTTCAACAGCAGGGCGACGACATTCGGGCTGCCGTTGTAGCTGGCGAGCGTGAGCGCCGTATAGCCACTCTCGTCGACCTGATTGATATCAGCCTTGGCATCGAGCAGCGCCTGCACGGTCTTCACATCATCCGCGCGTGCGGCGTCGAAGATATTGGAGGTCTGCGCGTGTGCGACAGAGGCGCCGAGAGAAAGAGCAAGGAGGAGGGCGAAGAATGTTCGTTTCACGGAAGGAACTCCAAAGATGGGATGAGGCGGATATCCCCGAAGCTGCAGCCTCAGTTGTTGGGTGCCGAAGTCACGGCGGACTTCGAGGCCTCATTGGCATGCAGAATCTTCGCCGCGGAGAGCTTGCCGAACATGACGGCGTACATCATGCTGGTCATCCCATGCGCGTCTTTTGCATTCGGGTCCGCGCCGTACTTGAGCAGCAGCTCGACCTCGCGATCCTCGCCTTTGAACGAGACGCCCATCAGGGCGGTCCGGCCCGAGGTGTCCTTCTTCTCGGTGGCCGCACCGTGGTCGAGCAGAAACTGGGCTACGTCGTAGTTTCCGTTGTAGGTCGCGATGATCAGCGGGGTGTAGCCCTTCTCATCCTGCTGGTTGACGTCCGCCTTGTTGGCCAGCAGAGCCCGCGCGCCGACTACGTCGTTCGTCCGCGCCGCAATGAATAAGTTCGCGGACTCAGCGTTTGCCGTCCCGGAAAAGGTGACAGCCGCGAGCACAATTGCGATCCATCCAGTCTTCATAGAGTTCACTCGTTTACTGCACAGGTGCAGCCCGGTCGTTGGAATCCACGCTCTAGCTGCACCTGCTGGTTGTTGGGCTTGTGATTAGAGGGTGGCAGCGCGATCGACAACCTGCTGCAAGTTGAGGTGCAAGGCCTCCACGAGGCGAGTTCCGTAGTCCTTGTCCGCCTTATAGAAGTTGCTGACCGCCGCTATCTTGATGTCCGGGTTGGTGATCTGCGAGAGGTCGTGCACCAGGTTCGTGATCAGATCGTCCCGATCCTGCTGGCTCAGCGAGCGGTACAGCTCGCCTGCCTGGCGATAATCATCCGTGACGCGGATGGGCTTCTGCTGGCTGGGACCGCCCCCATCAACCGGGGAGTAGTCGTAGGCCGGGTTCTCGGCGATCGTGGTCTGGGCGCGATTCGGCTGGTAGTTGTAGTCACCGTGCGTCTCGCGGGCGTCCATGTGGCCGTCCTGGCTGTAGTTGTTGACCGGCACAATGGGACGGTTGATGGGCAGCTGCTGGAAGTTCGGTCCGATGCGGTAGCGCTGGGTGTCGAGGTAGGAGAACAGACGGCCCTGCAGCATGCGGTCGGGCGAGGGCTCGATACCGGGGACCAGGTTGCCGGGAGCGAAGGCCGACTCCTCGGTCTCCTGGAAGAAGTTATCCGGCATCTTGTTCAGGGTCATCTTGCCGATCTTGTGCTGGGGGAAGATGGACTCGGGCCAGATCTTGGTGTCGTCAAAGGGATCGAAGTCCAGCTTGTCCAGCTGCTCCTGCGTCGCCATCTGGACGCTCAGCTCCCAAGAGGGGAAGTTGCCCTTGCCGACCTCGCGATAGAGATCGTCGGTGGCCTCCTGGGGATCCTTCAGAATCGCGGCGTCCATGGTGCGCGGGTTGAGGTTATTGTAGCCCTGCATCGAGGTCCACTTGTACTTGACGAAGATCACCTTGCCCTGCGCATTGACCCAGCGGAAGGCGTGCACACCCCAGCCGTCCATCTGGCGGTCGTTCAGCGGAGTACCGCTGTCCAGGTACATGTAGGTCATCATGTTGGTCGATTCCCTATCGAGCGAGAGGAAGTCCCACTGGCGGGTCGGCTCCTGGCGATTGGTCACCGGCGAGGGCTTCATCGCGTGCACGAAGTCGGGGAACTTGATCGCGTCGCGGATGAAGAAGATCGGATGGTTGATGCCGACGATGTCGTAGTTACCCTGCTGGGTGTAGAACTTTACCGCAAAGCCGTGAGGGTCGCGCGTTCCCGTCTCGGCCGAACCGCGGAATGGCATGACGGTCGAGAAGCGCACGAAGACCGGGGTCTCCTTGTCCTTGGCATTGAGGAAGTCAGCCTTGGTGTACTGCGACTCGTCGCCGTAGGAGACGAAGAAGCCGTGTGCGCCAACGCCGCGCGCGTGCACGACACGCTCGGGAATACGCTCCCGGTCGAATGCCTGGAGCTTCTCGATCGTTCCGATGTCCTGGAGGAGAACGCCTCCGTTCGGACCCGCGGTCATCGAGTCCTGATTGTCGCCAATGGGCGCGCCCGAGTTGGTCGTGAGTTGCTTGGTCTGCTGCTGGGCGACAAGCAGCGAGCTGGATAGAGCGAGTGCCGTAAAGAGCGAGGCCTTCTTCATATGAGTGCGTTTCCTTTAGTGTTGCTAAAGAAACGCTAGCAGCGCCGCGCGCACTTACCTAGACGGCGACGGCTATGTCACTCATAGGCTATCGATAGGTAGAGCCAGGGAGTCCTTGCGCAGCCAGTCGGTAAAGGCGCGCAAGGGCTTGAACCCAGCACTGCTGCGCAGCCTCGCATAACCTACGCGACGCACCTTCGGCTCGGCCAGGGGAAGCAGAATGCAGCCGGACGAGTGCGGCGCGGACATCGCCGGGACGATGCTCACGCCCAGTCCCGCAGCCACTAGGGAGAAGATCGTAGCTAGGCTGTCGGACTCGAAGGTTGCATGAAACTCCGCTCGTGCGCGTGTGCACGCGGTCAGAACATCGCCGCGGAAGCAGTGTCCCTCGCGCAGCAGCAACAGCCGCTCCTGCTGCACCGTACCGATATGCGCGACCTCCTGTCCTGCCAGTGGATGATTCTTCGGGATGGCGAGCATCAGCGGGTCGCGCACCAGCTCGCTGCACACCACCTCGGCCACCCGCAGCGGCAGCGCCACCAGGATCACATCGAGATCGCCGTGCTGGAGCTGCTTGACTAGCTCCGTCGTGGTCTCCTCCTTCAACTCCACCTGCACCTCGGGGTAGAGCGTGACGAAGTCGGTCAACCGCGGCGCCAGCAAATACGGCAGCACCGTCGGAATCGCGCCGACGCGTAGCGGACCGGAGATGCTCTGGCCCAGCTGGCGAATGCGCTGCGAAGCGTCGCGGCTGTGGCGCAGGATCTCCTGGGCGTGTTCGTGCAGCGCTTCACCGGCCGGCGTCAGCCGAATGCGGCGTCCCAGCCGCGTGAACAGCGGGGCACCCACCGTCTGTTCCAACTTGCGAATCTGCTGCGAAAGAGACGGCTGACTGATGCCTTCCAGCTCGGCTGCTCCGGTAAAGCTTCCAGTAGCGGCGACGGCGCAAAAGTAGCGTAACTGATGTATTTCCATGGTTGGCTCTTTTATTAGAGCCTGTTAGCGCTTTTGTATCAAGCTGCCCGGATAAATGGGGCTCACGGGAGGCCACGGTCGCCGATCTCCGCAGCGTCGCCCGGACACAGTTGCTCTCTGTCCTCCTGCGGCGCTCCGACATTTCCGCTTCTTCCTGATATCCTGACCCTATGAAGTTTGGCGTACTTGTCTTCCCCGGATCGAACTGCGATCACGACACCTACAATGTCATCGGCTCCCTCCTGCACGAGCCCGTGACCTTCCTCTGGCACGCCTCCGAAGACCTCGAGGGTTGCGACGCTATCCTAGTCCCGGGCGGCTTCGCCTATGGCGACTATCTGCGCACCGGCGCCATTGCCAAGTTCGCGCCGGTCATGCAGTCCGTCCAGCGGTTCGCCGCGAACGGCGGGTTGGTGATGGGCATCTGCAACGGCTTCCAGATCCTCTGCGAGGCAGGGCTGCTGCCGGGCGCACTGATGCGCAACGCCAACCAGCACTACGTCTGCAAGCAGGTCCACCTGCGCACCGAGACGACCAACTCGCCGTTCACCAGCGGGCTCGATGCAGCCGAGGTGCTTACCATGCCGGTCGGCCACATGGAAGGCAATTACTTCTGCGACGCGGACACCCTGAAGACGCTGAAGGCGCAGGACCGCATCGCCTTCCGCTACGCCACACCGCAGGGCGAACTGACCGCCGAGGCCAATCCCAACGGATCGCTCGACAACAGCGCCGGCGTGCTCAGCGAGGGCCGCAATGTCCTCGGCCTGATGCCACATCCGGACCGCTCCAGCGAGTCGCTGCTCGGCTCCGCCGACGGCATTCGCCTCTTCCAGGGCATGGCCCGCGCGCTCGCCACCGTTTAGCTACCTCCCGCGCATTCGGCGCAGCTTCACCGCAACGTGTCCCATCGTACGCCGCACTGCGAGCTGCCATGATCGACATTCACCACCACCTGCTGCCCGGGCTCGACGACGGGGCGACCGACATGGACATGTCGGTCGCTATGGCCCGGCTCGCGGTGGCGGACGGCATCACCCACGTCGTCTGCACGCCCCACGCCAACGACATCTACGAGTTCGATCCAGCAGCCAATGCGGAGAAGCTTGCCGCCCTGCGCGCGCGTCTGGAGGCGGAAGAGATTCCGCTCACCCTTGGGCTCGGCTGCGATCTCCATCTCTCCTACGAGAACATTCGGGCCGCGCGCACCGACCCGGCGCGCTTCAGCATCAACGGCCACAGCTACCTGCTCGTCGAGCTGCCGGACTACGGACTCTCCCCTTATCTCACCGAGACCTTCTACGAGCTGCTACTCGCCAACCTGATGCCGATCCTGACCCATCCCGAGCGCAATCGGACGCTACAGGCCGGGCCCGCGCGCATGATCCACTGGCTGCGCGGCGGCCTGCTGATCCAGGTCACCGCGGACTCCGTGCTCGGCCACATGGGCAAGCGCGCCGAGGCTCTGGCGCACCGCCTGCTCGCCGACCGCTGGGTCCACTTCCTGGCCACCGACGCCCACAGCGCCCACGTTCGCCCACCCCGCATGCGCGAGGCGCACGCGCTGGTCGCAAAAAAATATGGCGCCTCGTACGCCGACCTGATCTGCTTTCGGAATCCATCCGCCGCGTTCCACGGCGAACCGCTCCCAGCCCAGGAAGAACCCGTTCGCCTTTCCGAAGACATGGCGGCAAAGGGCAGCTGGTGGAGCCGGCTCTGGGAGAGCTAACAGCCCGCGCAGCGACGGCGTTCGGCTAGAGCCCCAGCCCGCCGTCGACCGCCAGCAGCTGGCCGGTGATGAAGTGCGGTCCGGTCGCGAAGAAGACGGCCGCCGCCGCCACATCCTCGGCGCGGCCGTTGCGTTTCATCGGCGTACGCCGCGCGAAGTCTTCGTAGCCGGCCCCCACCTCGCCCTGCACGATCATCCCCGGCGCAATGCAGTTCACACTGATCTCCGGCGCCCACGCCTTCGCCATCGTCTGCGAGAGCATATGGAGCGCCGCCTTCGACGTGCAGTAGTGCGCGTGCGTCGCCCAGGGATGGATTCCGCCCAGCGATCCGATGTTGATGATCCGGCCCTGCGCCGCACGCAGATGCGGATAGACCGCCTGCGCGATCAAGAACGGTCCCCGCGTGTTGGTGTCGAACATGCGGTCCCACTGCTCCGGGGAGATCTCCTCGAGGGCCGCCGACTCGAAGATGCCGGCGTTGTTGACCAGAATATCCAGCCGCCCGAACTCCTCGGTCACCGCGGCCACCGCCTCGCGAATGTCCTCGGGGTCGCGCAGGTCGCAGCGCACGGCCATCGCCTCGACCTCGAAGGCCGCCAGCGCCCGCACCGTCTCCTCGGCCTCATCCGCCGACGCGCCGTAGGTGATCGCAACATCCGCGCCCAGCTCGGCGAATCCCAGCGCAATCGCGCGACCGATTCTCTTGGCTGCGCCCGTCACGAGCACAGCCTTCCCTGCCAACGATCTATCCATGAACTCCTACTGGGAACTTCTACTGAGGCGTCGAACCCGACTGCGCCGGAGGATTCGCCGCTGCCTGCGGCGCCGGAGTCGTTGTGGCCTGCGGAGCCGGAGTCTGCCGATGCGGCTCCTGCACCCCGGGCTGAATCTGCGACGGCTTGCCCGTGTTGTCCACGTAGGTAGAAACCTGCGCCCGCGGACGCAACAGCTTCACGTGGATATCCTTCTCCGCGTCCGTCAGGGTGTAGTCCTGCGCGAAGGTCGCGAATCCGTCCGCGAACACCTGAACCGTCACCAGGCTGCCGACCGGAATCACATCGATCGTCGCCTTTCCATCGGGATCGCTCTTGATCTCGAGATTGCCCTCGTCCTTGCCATCCTTGATCGGATGGAAGACCACCGAGGCATTCACAACCGGCTTTCCGTTCGACGCCTTGATCACCTCCACGACAACGTGCGTGGTCGGTGGCGGAGCCTTGTATTTGCGGCCACGCTCGTCCTGCCCAGAGGCATACCCGGAAAAGAGCGGTGCGACGCAGGCGCAGAGCACGGCGGAGGTGCACAGAAGAGACGGAAGAGGAAGACGTGTACGGAGAAGCATCGCTCTATATTACGCCGCCTCGCGCCGACGCGACAGAGCCCAAAACCGGCTCGCGGAACCCTACCCCCGCGTGCGCCGACCGGATCCGCGCCAGCATTCCGATCGACCAGCTTCCTGCTCCACCATTGCTCCGAACGGTGATTCAGCTTAATTCCCGTTGATCCCAGGAAAACAACTTTCAGTCACACCGAATAGGCCACCGCCCGCATTCCTTCTCCGCTCGCTCCAATGCCCGCGGATCGACCGCACCTTTGCCGATATCCCGACGGCGAAAAAAAGTCTTGTCAAGCCCACTTATTGGGCACTTCTCGGTAATCTTTCCCTATTGCCACCGCCACGCGCGGTCGATACTCTAGTGGTAAGATCCACGGAGTGTATGGCTTCCAGTAACGACACGGTTCCACAAGGAGTTTCCTCATCTATGCAGTCTGGGCGATTCATTCTCTTCGCGGCCCTTGTGCTCGCTACGGCCGTATCGTCGTTTGCGTCCACCCGTGCACGCCGTGGTCCCACCTCACATAGCTCCGCCAAGCGCCACGCCGCCCGCGCCGTGGCCAGCCATCCCGCCGGCCCGCGCACCATGGACTCCGATCGCGCCACCCAGATCCAGGCCGCGCTGATTAAGTCCGGCTACCTCACCGGAACGCCCTCCGGCCATTGGGACGCCGCCAGCGAGACCGCCATGCAGAAGCTACAGGCCGACAACGGCTGGCAGACCAAGCTCACCCCCGACTCGCGCGCCTTGATCAAGCTCGGCTTGGGACCGAAGCAGGACGTCGCCGAGACCAGCGCGCCGTCGGCGGTCGCCTCGCAGTCCTCCGGCCAGCTACTGCCGACCGCCAACACAGCCGGCGCCCAGCCGTAGTTCTGTCCACCGTGGTTCTGGCTTTAGCCAGTCTCTAGCTCTGTTCGCAGTCCTCTCCGCCTAGCCGCCTCCTCTTGCGCCTGCTGTGTCCGTTACGCCTGCGCGCCCATGCTGAACAGAGAGTCGCTCACATCCTCCAGCCGCAGCGCCGCGCTGCCCAAAGCGGCCCTGGCGCCTGCCGGCGTCCACACGCGCAGCCAGTAAGCCGCACCAGCTTCGACGCACCCCCTTTGCCGCTGCTCCAGAATCACCGCAATGCGCGCCGCCAATGCATCACTATCCGACACCTCCTTGCCGTAGGCCTCGGGGAACTCGCACTCCAGCAGCCGCCTTCTCGCCGCCTCGAACTCCGCCTCGGCCACCACGCCGCTCTCGATCCGCAGGCCGCTCATCCGCTCGGTCGCAAAGGCCAGCGAGGCGTCCAGCCGGTCGCGAAACCCCAGGTACAGGATCCGGTTCCCCGCCATCCGCAGCGGCAGCATCCCGTAGTCCTTGATGAAGAACCGCGGGAGCACCATCGCCATCGCCGCGCGCAATCCTGACCCTTCTGGCCCTGCCAACCCTTAGGGCACCCGGGTCACGCGCAGCGCCATCGTGTGCTCCACCACCTCGAACTCGCCCCATGTAATCTGCACCGAACCGATCTTCATCGGGATGTCGTCGCTCAGCGCGCGATCGCTCTCGATCATCTGCCCCTTGTCGAGCAGCAGCAGCGACCACACCGTGAACGGCCGCAGCGGAATCAGCGCCGTCAGCGTCTCCGGAACCCGCGACGAGGAGGGCCACGCAGGATGCTCCTCGATCCGCTTCATCCAAGAGCCCGCGCCGCGAACCTCCCCGGCTGCGATCAACGGCGTATCGGTAGCGGGCGATATGGTCTCGGTCTGCGGCATCGCCTTCCCTCCTAAGCTCTCTCGCATTTGGTCTGTACCAAGGTCTCGCAACCCGCCTGCTCAACTCGTGCGGCCCACTGCCATGGAGCTATGGCTGCACGAGAAAGTCGGAGAAGTAGAGGGTCCGCACCTTCAAATCCGGGTTGTGCAGCTCCAGCGCGGCCTGCAGCTCCTGCTTCAAACGATCCTTGCCGCCCGGCTCCAGCAGGGCGCTGCTGGTCTGCGGCCCGAGAACCATCAGCACCGTATCGCGAATCGGAATCTCGCGCTCCCGCGACAGGTTCATCGCGTGCGCAGCGTCCGCCGAGGAGGCCGTCACCGGGGCGTCTTCAATCCCCAGCGCCAGACCGAGCCGTAGATAGGCGTGGCCGCTCGGGTCCGCCAGGTTGGCCAGAATCGGATCGACGGAGATGGTCTGGGTCGCAGCTGCAGGGGTCGGGCTCCGCTCCGAGAAGACCAGCAGCGGGCCGGTATGCAGCTTGCCAGTCCGGACGAGGAGGTAGGCCCCGCCGGCAAGACAGGCCACGCCGAGTACGATGCCCGCGGTCACCGCCAGGACCAGAACCAAAATGGGAAGCTTCGCCGCAGACGGCGCGTCCAAGGCGCTTCGAGTAGGCGTGACAGAGGGCATGCCAACACACAAAGCAAGCGGCGTGCCAGCCAAAAGTGTTGTTCTATGAGCGAATTCTCACAAAAGCAGGCCCGCCGGCAGCTCCCCTACGAGTCCCCATCCCGCACGCGGCATCTATTATGGAGAGAGGAGAGTTCGACGGCACGACCCATCGCCGACCTCCGACTGTGGCTCCTGGCCTCCTGAGCGAGTCGATTCCGTAGCGTGGGTTTTCCCCAAACTCCCGACTCGCGCCAACCCAACACCACAACTTTCCGTCAGAAATCACGTTGATTGGAATGCAGGTAGAAAGCAGCCATGAAAAGACTCGCTACATTTGCTCTTTGCGCTACGCTCCTCACCGGGGGAGCCGCACTCGCCCAGGCACCTATTGTTCGCCAGGCGCCGCCGCCACCACCTGACCAAACGCAGGCTCCAGCCTCGCCGGATCAGCAGCAGGCACAGCCCGCCTACCCGCAGCAGTACCCCCAGCAGAGCCAGCCCCAATACCCGCAGGGCCAATATCCACAGAGTGGAGCTCCGCAAAGTCAGTACCCGCCGCAGCAGGGACAGTATCCCCCGCAGGCGCAGTATCCGCAGCAGGGCCAGCCGCAGTACCCGCAGCAGGCTCCGGAGCAGGGCCCCCCGCCCGCTCCCCTGCCGCCGCAGAGGCTCGACCAGATAGTGCAGCGCATTGCGCTCTATCCCGATCCTCTGCTCGCCCAGATCCTCACAGCCGCCACCTTCTACGACCAGATCCCCGAGGCCGCCGGCTGGGCGCAGCAGCATAGCTACCTGACCGGAGATGCGCTCTCCGGCGCCATCGCGGCCGACAACCTGCCGTGGGATCCCAGCGTTCTCGCGCTGTTGCCCTTTCCCAGCGTCCTCGATATGATGGCGCGCGATCCGCAGTGGACCGGCACGCTCGGCAACGCCGTCCTGGTGCAGCGCAACGACGTCATGGACGCCGTGCAGCGCCAGCGCCGCGCCGCGCAGAGCTACGGCTACCTCGCTCCCAACGCCTATGACAACGTCGTCGACAACGGCGGCTATGTCGAGATCCAGCCCGTCAATCCGGCCTACCTCTACGTCCCTGTCTACAACCCCGGCGTCGTCTTCTTCGCGCCACGCCCTGGCTTCTTCGTTGGCGGTGCAGTCGTCTTCGGACCGCGCGTCTTCCTCTCGCCCGGCTTCGCCACCTTCGGCTGGTTCGGTGCCGGCTTCGGCTGGGGAGGCCACGCCATCCTCATCGACCACCGTCCGTGGGGCCGCACCTACTGGAACCGCGGCGTCTACGTGCATCCCTATGCGCATCCCTTCGTCCACGGCGGCGCGCGCTTCGAGGGCCACGCTTTCGATCACGGCGGGTACCACGGCCACGACTACCACCGCTAAACCTGCACCAAGAAAAACTGGCCCGGCAGAGTCCCCTCTGCCGGGCCAGTTTCTTCCCTTCCTCGCTGCCCGAATAACCGAAACGCTACGCCACCGCTCCTCCGCCCGGCGCGGCCCGCTTTCGCGTCAGCAAATAGAGTCCCAGCCCCATCCCGAACAGCGTCACCATCGCCGCCACTCCCAGCAACCGCAGCACCGCCACCGTGTAGCGTCCCGCCGATGGAACATAGTTGCAGCAGTACAGCAGGATCAAGTCCTTCGCCGACCCGATCCGATGCTCGGAGGCGTCCACCAGCGCCAGCCGCACATCGCGCGACGGGTAATCGATCCCCGCCAGATACTTCGACATCCTTCCATCGGGCGTCGCGAACATCACCACGCTCGAGTGCGCGAACTGGTCCATCTTCCCGTCCGGTCCCGGCACCCGCACATAATGGAAGCCCGTGGCCTCGCTCAGCGCCGCGATCGCGTCCGGCCTCCCGGTCAGAAAGTGCACGTTCGCCGCCACAGCCGAGTCCTGCCCCAGTTCTCCCAAGAATGTCTCTTTGGCTGCCGCCGCAGACGCGGGCGTATCCATCGGATCGATGCTCGCCACCACGACATCGAAGTCCCTGCCCGCCACAAATCCGCTGGCCTTCAACCCCGCCGCCAGCCCATGCAGTACCTGCGGACATAGCATGCCGCAACTGTAGTACACCAGCGCCATCGCCACTGGCCGATCGTGGAAGTACGTGCCCAGCACCACCGGCGCGCCGGCGTCATCCACGAACCGCGTCCCCAGCGGCAGCGGCTGATTCAATCGCTGCTCCAGCCCCGCGTCCTTCAGATACTGCGGCAGTGCCTGCGCCGTTGATCCCAGCGGCTTCTCCGCATCCGACAGCTGTCCATACGCGGAATGCGCCCCCAGCACCATCCCCACCACCAGCAGGCGTCCGATCCAACACGTGCGACACGTGTGCTCCCATCCGGCCAAGGCGTCCCCCAAAAAGAGATCCAGACGATCCAGATCGTCTGGACCGTCTCCGCCTGCCATCCTACGCCGTCGGAGCACAGTTGGGGCGCCGTCCGGGCGCCATCGGGGGCGATCGCCGCCCCAGCCGTGCCTCCTGCACCACCGCCACGCCCGGCCCCGGGTCCGCATCCACGTCCTTCCACAGCACAAGAAAGCGGTCGTACGCCGAAGCCCTGCCGGCCGTGTCTCCCGTCTCTGCCAGCGCCCGCGCCAGCCCGCTCTCGGCCATCGGATACACCGTGCTCCGTCCCAGCACCGGCCTCGCTGCGATCCGCTCCCGCAGCGTCTCGCCCTCCAACAGCTCCAGCACCAAGTAAAGCTCGCCGTCCTGCTCGCCGATATCGAAGATGGTGCAGATGTTGGGATGGGTCAACCCGGAGACCACCCGGGCCTCGCGCATCAGGCGCTCCCGCATCTCCGGCATTCCCGCGCGATCGCGGATCAGCTTGATCGCCACCTCGCGATGCAGCCGGTCGTCCCGCGCCCGGAAGACCCCGGCCATCCCGCCAACCGCCAACCGCCAACCACCCCGTATCTCATACGGGTCCAAGCCTCTGGCCCGCCTCAGGAATCATCTCCGCTCGCCTCGCACTTCTCTCGAAAGATCCGGCCCGACCCTCTGCAACCGCCCGCTCGTGCGCAACCGGCAATCGTCCCGCCCAAAGCGCCCCAGAGCACCGACCCGGCTCGATCGGTCCTCTGGCAAACTTTCTCGCTCATCTATCCCGTGCTTATCGGCTCAGGCTTAGAGAAAGCTAATCTTCGGGCCGCGACCTTCCTTCGCCCTATACTGACCTCCGTGACCTCTCCGACAACACTCAGCGACCTGGGACGCGTGGCCGCCGGTCAAACGCTCCTCTTCGACGCCGACGACACGCTTTGGGAAAACAACATCTACTTCGAGCGCGCGATCGCCAGCTTCATCTCCTACCTCAACCACCGCCAGTTCAGTCCCGAACAGGTCCGCGAACGCCTCAATCACGTCGAACACGCCACCATCCGCGCCAACGGCTACGGCCTCAAGAGCTTCCGCCAATCCCTGGTCCGCTGCTTCGAACAACTCACCGACGCGCCGCTCACCCCGGACAAGCACACCCGCATCGTCAGCTTCGCCAACGCCATCGCCGAGCAGGAGATCGAGCTCCTCAACGGCGTCGCCAAGACCCTGCCCCTGCTCGCCAGCCGCCACCGCTGCGTCCTGGTCACCAAGGGCGACCTCGAGGAGCAGACCCACAAACTCACCCGCTCCCGCCTCGAGCGTCACTTCACCGCCGTCGAGGTGCTCCCCGAAAAGCACGAACTCGCCTACCGCAGCCTCAGCGCCCACCACGGTCTCGACGCCGCCCGGACCTGGATGATCGGCAACAGCCCCCGCTCCGACATCAACCCCGCTCTCGCCGCCGGCCTCAACGCCATCTTCATCCCCCACGACTTCACCTGGGTCCTCGAGCACGAGCCCGTCAACCCCGCCCCCACTGGCCAGCATCTGCTCGAGCTCGCCAGCTTCGCCGACCTCCTCACCCTCTTCTAGCCCGGTACCTTCCGCATCGCAATACCGTCGGAACCTTTCAACCCGGAACCGCGCCGCCCGCCGTTGCTCGCTACTCCCTGATCCCTGTTCCCTACTCCCTGCCTTTCTTCCACTAACCCCATGCATCGAAACAGAAAACGAGTTCTCCACAACGACAAACCACCGCCGCGTGATGCTATACTCAAATTCAGGATTGCTCACCGCAGTTGTTCTGTTTGAACTGGTTACCAATCAGTTTGCAGCACCTGAGCGGAGGTGGCGAAATTGGCAGACGCACTAGCTTGAGGTGCTAGCGCCGCAAGGCATAGGGGTTCAAGTCCCCTCCTCCG
>FSYS01001585.1_pt1 | contig 36499 bp, 33 predicted proteins | sample 1638491 | NCBI WGS metagenome assembly FSYS01 (sample SAMEA3914788, study PRJEB12502) | metagenome | biome: forest; material: soil | place: Canada | collected 2011-07-03 | depth 0.1 m | reverse complement strand
GAGATCGAGAAGGCGCATCCGGATGTGTTCAATGTGCTGCTGCAGGTGCTCGATGATGGCCGGCTGACGGACTCGAAGGGACGCACGGTGGACTTTAAGAACACGGTGCTGATCATGACCTCGAACATCGGCGCAGCACAGCTGACGAGCGCGTGGGCCGAGGGGCCGGAGGGCTTCGAGGACGCGAAGACGCGGGTGATGGATGAGCTGCGCAAGCACTTCCGGCCGGAGTTTCTCAATCGCGTGGACGACATCGTCACCTTCCACTCGCTGGGTCAGGAGCAGTTGACGCACATCATCGACCTGCGCCTGAAGGATCTCGAAAGCTTGCTGGCCGACCGCAAGATCACGCTCGAGCTGACGCCCGAGGCACGCAAAGCGATCTTCGCTGCGGGCTACGACCGGGCGTATGGCGCACGGCCGCTGAAGCGGGCGATCCAGCGCATGATCCAGGACCCGCTGGCGGTGAAGATTCTCGACGGCAGCATACTGCACGGCGACCACGTGGTGGTGACGGTCGGCAGTAAGGGGTTGGAGTTCGAGGTGGTGCGGCCGCGGGAGATGGCGACCGTCTGATTGGGCGTCGCCGGTTGCAGATTGGCCTCGGCTTGGGTGTCGAGGCCATTTCTTTTTGGAATGTGCCGCCTGCGAGGGCAGGAGGCTGGACTCGATATAATAAATCGTCTGCTATACGCACTAACTCCAAGGTTTTGACAGGATGGAATGGGTAAGACAGCAGTACTGATTGGAGCGGGGCCGGCTGGTCTTACGGCCGCATTGGAACTGTTGCGCCGAACCGATATCCATCCCATCGTGCTTGAGGCGAGCGGCGAGATCGGCGGCATCTCGCGGACCATTCGTTATAAGGGCAACCGGATGGATATCGGCGGCCATCGCTTCTTCTCGAAGAGCGACCGGGTGATGCAGTGGTGGATGGAGCTGATGCCGCCCGCGCTGAACGAGGCCCAGGAGACTTCGGAGATAGAGGAGATCAGCTATCAGGGCAAGCACCGCCTGGTGACGGTGCCGGCGCATCCGCCGGAGGAGCCGCCGCTGCGCGGGCTCGGTCCCTTGCAGTATGAGACCGCTGATGCGGAGGGTGCCGAGGAGGTGCTCGCGGACGAGATACTCCAAAAGCAAATCGAGCATGAGGACGAGAACGTCGTCGCGCCGCTGCCCGCCGATCCCGACCTGGTGATGCTGATTCGGCCACGCAAGAGCCGGATTTATTACCTGCGCAAGTTCTTCGATTACCCCATCAAGCTGACGGCGCAGACGCTCGAGAATCTTGGGCTGCTGCGGACGCTTCGTGTCGGTGTGAGTTACATGAAGTCGCGCGTGAGCCAGATCACGCCGGAGAAGAGCCTCGAAGACTTCCTCATCAACCGCTTCGGTCGCGAGCTGTACCTGACCTTCTTCAAGAGCTACACGGAGAAGGTTTGGGGAACGCCGTGCGACCAGATCTCTGCGGAGTGGGGCGCGCAGCGGATCAAGGGCCTGAGCCTCACGACAGCGGTCAAGCACTTTCTGAAGAAGAGCTTCAGCCGGAAGAACACGGGCGACGTGGCGCAGAAGGGCACAGACACCAGCCTGATCGAGCGCTTCATGTATCCGAAGTACGGCCCGGGACAGCTTTGGGAGCATGTGGCCGACCAGGTCGTGGCCAAGGGCGGCGAGATCCGCATGAGCTGGAAGGTCGACCGCATCCATTGCGAAGGCGAGCGTGTAGTGTCGATCGAGGCGGTCAACGAGGCCGGGGAACGCGAGACGTTGACCGGGGACTATTTCTTTTCGACGATGCCGATGAAGGAGCTGGTGCGGGCTCTGGACGCGGACGTGCCTGCGCCGGTGCGCGAGGTGAGCGAGGGGCTTGAGTATCGCGACTTCATCACCGTGGGGCTGCTGGCGGACCGGCTGAAGGTGCAGGAGCGCGACGGCGGATTGCTCAAAGATACGTGGATTTATGTGCAGGAGCCGGATGTGCTCCTGGGACGGTTGCAGATCTTCAATAACTGGAGCCCGCATCTGGTGGAGGATCCGACCAAGGTGTGGATCGGGCTTGAATACTTTTGCTACGAAACCGACGATCTGTGGAAGATGCAGGACGAGGATCTGAAGCGGTTTGCGATTGCAGAGGTCGCGAAGATCGGCATCCTGAACGCGGAGGATGTGAGCGATGGGCATGTGGTGCGCGTGCCCAAGACCTATCCTGCGTACTTCGGAACCTACAATCGTTTCGATGAGTTGAAGGTGTACACCGACAGCTTTGAGAACCTGTTTCTAGTTGGGCGCAACGGAATGCATAAGTACAACAACCAGGACCACAGCATGCTGACGGCGATGACCGTCGTCGATGGCCTGGTGGCTGGCCGTGTCGACAAGGCGTCGCTATGGAGCATCAATACCGAGCAGGAGTATCACGAGGAGAAGAAGTAGTTCTTCGAAGTGGCAAGCGCGAGCATGGGAAGGCGCCTCAGAGTGGATGAGGCGCCTTTTCATGTTCGAAAGTGTGGCGTGGGCTTCGATTGGGATCGCGATTGTCTGCGCGGTGTGGATCGCGATCGATGAGATGCGCCGGCCGCAGACGATGTGGATCATGAATCTCGTGTGGCCGCTGACTGCGCTGTACTTCAGCGTCTTCGGGTTGTGGACGTATGTGCGGCTGGGGCGAGCGCGGCCGAGGACGGAGCAGCGCGCCGCGCACCCCGCGCATACGGAGACTGGACCACATGCGCGAGGAGGCTAGCGGATCACCGCCGCGCAGGTAGCGGTCGCGACCAGCCACTGTGGCGCGGGCTGTGTGCTGGCGGATCTGCTCGCAGAGTTCGGTATCGCGACTGCCGGGATCACGCTCTTCGGACTTACGCTGTGGGCAAGCTACGTGATCGACTTCGCGGCCGCGTGGACGCTGGGCATTGCATTTCAGTACTTCTCCATCAAGCCGATGAGCGATCTCTCGCCCGCCGCAGCGCTGGTGATCGCAATCAAGGCCGACACGCTCTCCATCCTCGCGTTTCAGGCGGGGATGTATGTGTGGATGGCGGTGGTCTTCTTCGTATTGTTCCCGGAGCCGCACATGGCCCCTTCCAGCTCGCGTTTTGGCTGATGATGCAGGTCGCCATGATCTTCGGCTATGCGGCTGCGTTTCCGATGAATCGCTGGCTGGTGCTGCGCGGGTTGAAGGCGGCGATGTAGGCGGCTGCCCGATTCGATCTTCGGAGTGAGGGAAGGGCGGTCATGGGTGCGCGGCTCAGAAGCTGCGGTCGAGGTGAAGCGCGTCGGCGGCGCTGTCGATCTCGGCCTGGGAGTGGAAGAAGCGGTGTGTGGGATTTGAGCCGGGGAAGTAGCGGATGACGATCTCACGCTGCTCGACCGCGTAGGTCTTGCCATCGAGGAAGGGATAGCCGAGGGAGCGAAGGAGCGCGAGCGAGCCCTCGCCGCCGCTGGCGTTGCCGGTGTCGCCGGCGATTGCGTAGACGGTGCGGTGGGTGCGGTCGCTGTGTACGACCACGAGGTCGCCGAGATGGACGTGGTGGCGCATGGCGAAGCGGCCAAGCACGATGTAGGAGATGCGGGTGGCATCGAGATACTTGCGCGGGTTGGCGTCGTCGTCGATGGAGTCATCGCGGAAGTCGGTGGTGGAGATATAGTAACCGGGGCAGGGATCATGCGGTCCCTGAAGGATCGGCGTGTGATGGTCGCGGCGGGTGAGATAGCCCACGATGGGCGTGTTGGCGGTACCGTCCAGGTGCGCGTTGTGTAGGTAGTCGAGCGTGGGTAGGTTCGCGGGGCCATAGGCATTGGGCGCGCCATCCACGTCGACGGTCATCTTGGTACGCAGATCGAAGTGGGGTCGAGGTTGCACCGCAGTGTCCGCGGCGTGTACGGGCGCCGCCGCGCCATGCATCGCCAACCATATCGGTGCCGCGAGGGCGCATGTGCGCAGAAGTCCATACCGGTGCGGGGACAGCTTGCCGAGATTTCGGACCCGGAGGAACATGCGCTACTTCATTAGACGGCATTTGTTTGGAGAAGCTCCGTGAAAACTCTGCGATTACGTCTGCCGTCCTCAGCGCAAGGGGAGTATTAACTTGCCGAAGATGGTGAAAAGTCGCAGAGTGAGAGGCTGAGTTCGAGAATTAAGGAGAGCGTGATGCCGGATGCCCCACTGTCGAATCCTGGGGAAGACGCTGTTGTCCTCCGGGTGGTGGCCGGGGCGGCTCCTCTCCAGGAGAGTGTGGAAGAGTCTGTTCCCGTAGATGCTCCGCCGGTTCCGCGCGCGACGATTCGCCTGGAGAAGAAGCATCCGCTGGCAATTCGCTGGATGCACTGGATCAACTTTCCGGTGTTGTTCACGATGATCTGGAGCGGGTTGCTGATCTACTGGGGAGACTCCGACAACGCCTATCAGCATCCGCATCGCGTGTACCGGATCGGCATCGGTGCGTGGACGCTGTTTCGCTTCTTTCCCGAGTGGGTCTATCGCTGGCTGAATGCGCCGTATCAGATTACGGCCGGGCTGGGATGGCACTTCGTCTTCATGTGGATCTTCGGGATCAATGGGCTGCTGTATGGGACGTATCTGACGGTGTCCGGGAACTGGCGGCTGATGGTGCCGCGGCCGGGCGCGTGGATGGCGACGATGAAAGAGGCGATTCAGGTGACGCTCTATGATCTGCATCTGAGCCGTGAGCATCCGCCAGCGAAAAAGTACAACGGCGCGCAGAAGATCGCGTATACGGCGATCATCGTAATGGGGGCGGGATCGCTCGCGACGGGATTGGCGATCTATAAGCCAACGCAGGCGCATTATCTGACCTCGCTGCTGGGCGGCTACGAGATGGCGCGATGGGAGCACTTCTGGCTTACGATGGGCTTCTGTGCCTTCTTTTTGCTGCACGTGGGCCAGGTGATCAAGACGGGCTGGAACAACTTACGCGGGATGGTGAGTGGTTATGAGATACGCCCGGCCGACTCCCTCCCGCACAACGAAGAGACGAGACCGATGCAGAGCAACACGCGGATGAAGGAAGGAGAGGATGCACCATGAGTGACGGACGCGAAGAGCGTGAGGAACAGGAAAAGCGGCGTGAGTGGGAGCGTGAGAAGCGACGACCCGATGACGACCGCATTCCGGATGACGATGACTGGGTGCCCGAGCGCTACGACTCGAAGGCGGTAGAGCCCCCAATCGCAGAGGACACGGCAGCGGCCGCAGAGGCTACTGTATCCGCAGCCGCGGCGGCGAAGGCCAACGCGGCGGTGCTCGCGGAATCGCGGCAGCGGACGCGGCGGAGCTTTGTGGCCGCGGCTGCCGCGGCTGCGGCGGGCTATGGGGTGTATCGGTGGATCGACCGCAGCGCTTTGATCGGGCGGCAGCAGAGACCGCTGCGCAAGGGCTTCCAGACGAATGCGGCGGTGGCTCGCGCGGTCTTTGGGGAGCGTGGTATCGCGCCGACGTATCCGGCCGCGAAGGCGGTGGATCTGCGCTTCAATGGGCCCTATGGGCTGCGGCAGGAGCTGGCGCTTGATAGCTGGCGGCTGAAGCTGGTGGGCGTCGATACGCCGCAACGCTTTCCGCAGTTTGTTCCCGATGTGACGGCGTGGAACTACGTGGAGAAGCCGAACGTCGCGATGGCCTCGGGCAAGTCGGGGCAGACGGATGACTCGAAGGGAAAGGTGGAAGCTCCGGCGGTCTGGATGCGCGCCGTGAATCCCGATGGCTCGCCGATGCGCGGGCAGGAGGAGGCGGGCGAGAGTGAGACGGATTACACGGACAAGACGCCGGGGCTGCTGCTGACGCTTGAGGATGTGAAGAATCTGCCGCATCGCGAGCTGGTGACGGAGTTCAACTGTATTGAGGGATGGAGCGAGATCGTGCATTGGGGTGGCGTGCGCTTCGCGGATCTGATCGATGCCTATCCGCCGGCGAAGACGGCGCGGGGCAAGCTCCCGCGGTACGTATACATGGAGACTCCCTTCGGCGATTACTACTGCGGTTACAACCTAAACGCGTGCAGGCATCCGCAGAGCCTGTTGGCGACCGAGATGTCGGGCGCACCGCTGACCCAGGCGCACGGCGCGCCACTGCGGTTACATATGCCGATCAAGTACGGTTACAAACAGATCAAGCGCATCGCGCTGATCGCCTATACGGACCAGCGGCCGGACGACTACTGGACCAAGCTTGGATATGACTGGTACGCAGGGCTCTAAAGGCAGGGAATAGGGAACAGACGGCAGAGGCGCGTTAGGGGCGGTGGGCCAGGGCGACGCGGGGAATCTGTTGCAGGTCGTTGAGGAAGACGACATCCTTCCAAATTTTGAGGAGAGCGGCCAGGGCATCGCGTTGGCTGTGGCCGAACTCGAGCGCGAGGAGGCCGCTGGGGGGGAGTGCGGCGTGCGCTTCGGGGATCAGGCGGGTGTAGATGTCGAGGCCGTCCGGTCCGGCGAAGAGGGCGGTGGCGGGCTCGTGATCGCGGACCTGCGCATGGAGCGTGGCGCGGTCGGTTTCGGGGACGTAGGGGGGGTTCGAAACGATGGCGTCGAAGGGCGGCTCGCCTGCGACGGCGCTGAGGAGATCGGACTCGAGGAAGCGGATGCGGTCGGCGACCCGGTGGGTCAGGGCGTTCTCGCGGGCGACGGCGAGCGCGGCCGGCGAGATGTCGAGCGTGGTGACATGCGCGTGGGGACGGTAAACGGCAAGGGCGATGGAGATCGCGCCGGAACCGGTGCCGATGTCCGCGATGCGGAGCGGGCGCGTGGAGGGAAGGCGCTCGAGGACGGCTTCGACGAGTAGCTCGGTCTCGGGACGCGGGATCAGGACGGCCGGGGTGACGCGTAGCTTCAGGCCGTAGAACTCCTGTTCGCCGGTGATGTACTGGATGGGCTCGCCGATGGCACGGCGCTCGATGACGCGACCGTAGGCGGCCTGCTCGGAGATGGTCAGGGCGCGGTCGGGATCGAGGAAGAGCGCGGTGCGCGGGACAGCGAGGGTGTGCAGGAGCAGGAGTTCGGCGTCGCGATAGGCGTCGGGCTGAAGCTCGGGATGGGCGGCGATACGGGCGGCGGCGGCGGTGATGGTCTGGCGGAGGCTCATGCTTGGGGCTGATTCCAGACTACAAGGCCGGCGGCCGCGGGCTATGCGATGCTCGTGCGGGCGCACAAATAATAATTCTCAAAGGCTGGAGCGCGGCCCACTGGGGCGTTAATCTGGCTGCTCCGGCTTGCTGCATGCGCCTGTTCCAACCAATTTCCAGCGAGGTTCGGGGTACCCCCCTCCCTTCTGACTGAAGTTCTAAAGTACAGAAAGAAAATGACCTAAGTCCAAGCGAAGTCCACCCTGGGTCTGGACCTTGGGTCTGGTCCGGGAGCTGCCCGGAGACCGAATCGCGGCTTTGCCTCTGCTTCTATTTTATCGGGGGTGTCAAGAAGGAGGGGCTTCGTCGATGCCTCCTGCGATCATGCTGCGGGAGGCATCGACGAAGGATTGTGGAGGAAGGGGCGAGGTTTGCGGCACGGCTGAAGCCGTGCCCTTCCGTCGTACCGACGCTGCGCGCGCCGCGTCAGGGGGCGTCGCGCGGGCTTAGGCGGTGCTGGCTTCGACCTTGAGCTTTTCGGCGGTGTAGTGGGCGATCAGGGCGTCGATGGTGGGCTGAAGCTGGCCTTCCATGACCATGGCGAGCTGGTGGTTGGTGAGGCCGATACGGTGGTCGGTGAGACGGTTCTGCGGGAAGTTGTAGGTGCGGATCTTCTCGCTGCGGTCGCCGCTGCCTACCTGCTGCTTGCGTTCCTTGGCCTGGATCTGGTGGATGCGCTCGGCCTCCACCTCGTAGAGGCGGCTGCGGAGGACACGCATGGCCTTTTCGCGATTCTTGATCTGCGATTTTTCATCCTGGCAGGAGACGACGGTCTGGGTGGGCAGGTGGGTGATGCGGATGGCCGAATACGTGGTGTTGACGGACTGTCCGCCGGGGCCGGAGGAGCAGAAGGTGTCGATGCGGAGGTCCTTGGCTTCGATCTTGATGTCGACCTCTTCGACCTCGGGCAGCACGGCGACGGTGATGGCGGAGGTGTGGACGCGGCCCTGGGTTTCGGTGGCGGGGACGCGCTGCACGCGGTGCACGCCGGACTCGTACTTGAGCAGCGAGTAGACGCGGTCGCCTTCGATGATCGCGGTCACGTCCTTGAGGCCGTGGCCGATGCCGGACTCGGTCTGCGAGAGGACCTCGACCTTCCAGCGGTGCTGCTCGGCGAAACGGAGGTACATGCGGAAGACCTCGGCGACGAAGAGGGCGGCCTCGTCGCCGCCGGTGCCGGCGCGGAGCTCGAGCACGACGTTCTTCTCGTCGTTGGGGTCCTTGGGCAGGAGCAGGACCTTGAGCTGCTCCTCGATTGGGGCGAGGCGCGGCTCGAGCGTGGCGAGCTCCTCCTGCGCCATGGCGCGGAGGTCGGGGTCGGACTCGGTGAGCATCGCCTTGGCGTCGGCGATAGCGTTGCGGATGTTGCGGAACTCGCGGAACTTTTCGACGACGGGCTCAAGATCGCGGTGTTGCTTGGCGGTGGCCTGGAACTTCTTCTGGTCGTTGACGAGGGTGGGATCGGAGAGCTGCTGGCCGAGGTCCTCGTAGCGGACTTCAATCTGGTCGAGACGGTCAAACATGGGAACTCCTAAGAGCAGGGATCAGGGATCAGGAAATAAAGACAAAGACGGGAATGGGCGCAGCTAGGCGAAGTCGTGGCGCGACGCGGCCACGCGTCCCAAGGCGGGAGTGAGCACCGGGTTGGTCACGGAGTGCATGCTCTTTAGATGGTATCGCGAGTGTGGGGGATGCGGAAGGACAGGGAATAGGGATCAGTAAGGCAAGAGGCCGGGGCGCTGCGGGTGCATCTTTATGATGGTGTTCCGATTCTGAGGGGTGCGGTATGGCGAGGTTTGCGGCGGTGGCGGAGCTGGCAGAGGCGCTCTCCCGGGAGACGGGGCGGCTGAAGAAGCGGGCGGCGATTGCGGAGGGGATCGCGGCGGCACACGCCGAGGCGCCCGAGAGTGGGGACGCCGGGCTGTTCGTGCTGTATCTGGCGGGGACGCCGTTCGCCGAGGCGGATTCGCGGAAGCTGAACGCGGGTGGGGCGCTGTTATCGCGGGGGCTGTTGCAGGTGTCAGGCGCGACCGAGATCGCGCTGACGGCGGCATATCGGCGGCATGGAGATATGGGTGCGGCTGCGTTCGATCTGCTGGCAGAGCGGGCGGGGCGCGCAGCTACGCTCACGCTGGCCGAGGTGAATGAGGCGTTTGCCGCGATGGCGGTGGCGAAGACCACCGCCATCCGGGCGGCGCTGGTCGAGGGGCTGTTGGGGCGGGCCACGGCGCTTGAGGCCAAGTATCTGATCAAGCTGATGCTGGGCGATATGCGGATCGGCGTGAAGCAGAGTTTGGTGGAGGAGGCGATTGCCGTGGCGGCCCGCGGCGACGTGGCCGCAGTGCGGCATGCGGGGATGCTGGAGGCGGACCTGGCCGTGGTGGTGGGGCGCGCCTTCGCGGGAACGCTGGGCGAGGCTCGGATGCGGCTGTTTCATCCGCTGGGATTCATGCTCGCGAGCCCGGTGGAGACGCCGGAGGAGGCCGTGGAGCGGTTTACCGGAAAACCGGCTTCTGAGGGGGCACTGCCGTTGATTGAGGCGTATCTCGAGGACAAATACGACGGCATGCGGGCGCAGGTGCACTGCGGGGATCCGCGACAGCCGGGGCGGGTGGCAATCTACTCGCGCAATCGCGAGGAGGTGACGGAGAGCTTTCCCGAACTGGAGGAGGCGTTTGCACGGGTCGCTGCGGTCGATGTGGGACCGCTGATTCTGGATGGCGAGATTCTGGGGTGGGATCTCGAGCAGGCGCGGGCGCTGCCGTTTGCGGTGCTGTCGCAGCGGATCGGGCGCAAGCGGGTGGCGAATGCGCTGCGGGGACAGATTCCGGTGGTCTTCATGGCGTTTGATTTGCTCTACGGAGATGGGGAGTTGCTGCTGCACCGGCACCTGCGGGAGCGGCGGAATCGGCTGGAGGCGATCGTCGAACGGCTGGTGGAGGAGGTGCGGTCGCCGGTGACTGTGGATGAGCGGGCGCGGGGGGCGCAGGCGGTGTTGTTCGCGGCATCGGAGAGCGAGGCCGTGTCCCGGCTGCTGCTGGCGCCCTCAAGGTTGGTGGAGTCGGCGGAGGAGATCGATCGGGCGTATGCGGCGGCGCGGGCGCGGGCGAATGAGGGCGTCATGCTGAAGGCGGCGGGATCGAGCTATCAGCCGGGGCGGCGGGGGCTGGCGTGGGTGAAGCTGAAGCGCGAGCTGGCGACGCTCGATGTGGTGATTACCGGCGCGGAGTTTGGGCATGGCAAGCGCGCGGGGATTCTGAGCGACTATACGTTTGCGGTGCGCGGACCGCGCTTCCACGAGACCGGCGAGCTGCTGAATGTGGGCAAGGCCTACTCGGGGATGACGGACGCGGAGATTGCGGAGATGAGCGCCTGGATCATGGCGCATACGCTCGAGGACCAAGGACACTTCCGCACCGTCGAGCCACTGCGCGTTCTGGAGGTCGCGTTCAACAACATCATGCGCAGTGGGCGGCACGCGAGCGGCTTCGCGCTGCGCTTTCCGAGGATTCTGAAGGTGCGCGACGACAAGCCGCCCGGGGAGATCGACACGGTCGAACGCGTGGAGGAGATCTACCAGAGCCAGGTGGACAAGCCCGTGGAGTGAGACTCAGCCGAGGCGCTTGGCGCGGATGATGTCCTCGCAGTTGAAGCACTGGCGCATGGCGACGCCGGGCTTGCCGGTGATGCGTTTATTGCGCTGGATGGCCTGCAGCCGGGTGCACTTTTCGGTGGTGTGGAAGACCTCGCTGCCCTCGCACCAGGTGGGCGGGATCTCGGGGGTCAGGTCAGGGTGGGTTTCGAAGAGGAGGCCGGTCTGCACGGTTTCAGGATAGAGGCTCTGAGAGTGGAAGGGGGCAGGACGACGAAGGGGGGACACCTTCCCGCCAACATCGTTTCGGCTGGAGCTTTTTGCACCGCGGCGGGAAGACGGGCATCAGATGCGGTATGGAATATCGCCAGCTGGGCAGGTCAGGTTTGAAGGTTCCGGAGCTTTGCTTCGGGTGTGGAACGTTTGGTGGGCAGAATAGCGAATTCTTCAAGGCGTGGGGCGCCTCCGACGTCGAGGAGGCGCGAAAGATGGTCGACGTCTGCATGGATGCGGGGCTGAACTTCTTCGATACAGCTGACGTCTACTCGGATGGCGCTAGCGAAGAGGTACTGGGGCAGGCGATCAAACACCTGAAGCGCGAGGATGTGCTGCTGTCGACCAAGGCGACCTTTCGCCGGGGCAAGGGGCCGAACGATGTGGGATCGTCGCGCTACCACCTGATTCAGTCGCTCGATGGCTCGTTGAAGCGGCTGGGCACGGACTATATCGACGTCTATCACCTGCATGCGTTCGACGCGACCACGCCAGTCGAGGAGACGCTGAACACGCTGGATAAGATGGTGCGCGAGGGCAAGGTGCGGTACATCGCGTGCTCGAACTTTTCCGGCTGGCACCTGATGAAGTCGTTAAGCGTGAGCGAGCGCTACGGCTGGGCGAAGTATGTCGGGCACCAGGTGTACTACTCGCTGGTGGGCCGCGATTATGAGTGGGAGCTGATGCCGCTGGCCGCCGATCAGGGCGTAGGCGCGCTGGTGTGGTCGCCGCTGGGATGGGGCCGTCTGACGGGCAAGATTCGCCGCGGACAGCCGCTGCCCGAGACCAGCCGGTTGCAGTCGAAGATGAATACCGACGCCGGTCCGCAGGTCCCCGAGGAGTATCTGTACAAGGTGGTGGACGCGCTGGACGAGGTTGCTGCGGAGACGGGCAAGACGGTTCCCCAGATTGCGCTGAACTGGCTGCTGCGCAAGCCGACCGTCTCGACTTTGGTCATCGGCGCACGCACCGAGCAGCAGTTGAAGCAGAACCTGGGCTCGATCGGCTGGGATCTGACGCCGGAGCAGGTGGAGAAGCTCGATGCGGCCAGCGCGCAGCCGCTCGCGTATCCCTACTGGCATCAGGTGCAGTTCGTTGAGCGGAATCCGTTCCCGGTGCCGCAGAAGCACGTCTAGTCTGCGCTCTGCCAAGAGACCGGGTACCCTTGTCTCTCTCTTGAGGCACTGGGCACCCGGGGCATGAGGCTCCAAGGGTTGGCGGCAACCGCGGCGGGCAGAGGAACGGTCTCGCTTCGCGAGATGCCCACCTTAGCGACGATGAAGCTATCGCGAAGATGGGGCACCCGGCGGCAGGATTGGCCTACGCTTGCGTAGAATGAAGCCTGTTATGCCTACGCGCGTCCGTTCGCACTCGAAGATTAACCTCGGCCTCGCCATCGGTCCTCCCCGTCCAGACGGCTTTCACCACCTCAGCACGCTGTACCAGACGCTGGCGCTCTACGACGTCGTGACTGTCTCGGCCAAGCGCGCCGCGGCGACGGCAATGACGCTGACGTCGAATCACCCCGGCGTTCCCACCGACCAACGCAATACGGCGTGGCGGATGGTCGAGCGCTGCCTGGAGCGGCTGCACCTCCATGCCGAGGTCAACGTTCACATTCAGAAGGAGCTGCCTATTCAGGGCGGCATGGGGGCGGGCTCGGCCAACGCGGCTGCGGCGCTGCTGGGGCTCGAGCGCGAGCTGGGCGTGGCGCTGCCGGGGCTGGAGCGGCTGGAACTGGCCGCGACGGTCGGCTCGGATGTGCCGTTGTTTCTGCTGGGCGGTGCAGTACTGGGGCAGGGGCGTGGCGAGCTGGTGTCGCCGCTGCCGGATCTGCCTGAGACGCACTGCGTTATCGCGCTGCCGAGCGTAGGGGTGTCGACGCCGCAGGCCTTCCGGGATTGGGACGCTCTGCTGCTCGCCGAGGCAGCAGACGCCGGCGAAGGGTTGGGCAAAAGATTGACTGGGGCCGCCGGCACTGATAGGCTAGAACAGTTGAGTCTCGCTCTGGCTGCACCTTACGCCGAGCCAGGCACCTCCGGTATCTTCTGCGAGTCCAGTGCGAATCTGGATGCCCCTGAGAAAAAACAGGGAAGCTGCGATGGAAGTCGCAGTGCGCTGCAGAACGATCTGGCCGAGAATGCCCTTCTCGCGCTTGTCCGCACCGGGATAGAAAACGACTTTGAACGAGTCGTCTTTCCGATTCATCCCCCCTTGCGTGAGATCAAGCGTCAATTGATGGGAATCGCCTCGGCTGCGAGTTCTGAGCCGGGTGTCGATTTGGATGGTTCCGCGTTGTACGCGGCGCTCTCCGGATCCGGCTCGGCTCTGTTTGGACTGTATCGGTCCAGTGCGGATGCCAAGGCAGCTCAACAGCGCGTTCAGGCCGCAGGCGTCAAGGCTGTGTTAACCCACACCTTGCCACGATCTGCATACTGGCGCACAATGTTCGCAGGGTAACTTTCCTCGGCGGCACAACGCCGCGAGGATCTACTGGGCGATCGACTAATGGTAGGTCAAGTGCCTTTGACGCACTTTGTCTAGGTTCGAATCCTAGTCGCCCAGCCAACTCAGTCGACGCACAATACCTTGAGAACGAGCAACTTAGGGATCTTCTCGCGACAGCAACGTGTCGCTGAGGGTTGTACGGTTTTTGGCCGCGCGAGAACACCGCCGGCAGGAAGTCAGCAGTTCGAAGGGCCGAAGTCTTAATTTCGTAACCGAAGTGCGGGATGCCGCAACGAGGCGTCCCAAGACATAGCAGCAGGAGCTACCAAGGTCAACCAACCTGGAGGGTTTCACGTGAATCAGCAAGACACGACTGCGGTTCTTCCCCCTATTTCAGGGCAGATTGATGAGTTGGAAACGAATCATCAATCTGCTTCAGCGCTCGACGCCTCGGCACCGGCCGACGGCGGCATTGCCATCGCGGGTTCCCTGGGCGGGTTTCAAGCCAAGCCCGCCCCAGACCGAAAGCGTCCTGGCCGTCTCAGCGAAGACAAGCGCGTCAAGATTTTTTGCGGATCCTCCAATCGTGCGTTGGCCGAGGAGATCTGCAAGTTCGTCGGTGTGCCGCTGGGCGAGACCCGGCTGCAGAGATTCTCCGACGGCGAGGTCCACTTTCAGCTGCTCGAGAACGTTCGCGGCGCGGACGTTTTCGTCGTGCAGCCTACGTGTTTCCCGGTCGATCAGCACCTGGTTGAACTGCTGATCATGATGGACGCGCTGAAGCGCGCCTCGGCCGGACGGATCACGGTGGTTATTCCGTATTACGGCTATGCCCGGCAGGACCGCAAGGACCGTCCGCGTGTGGCCATTACGTCGAAGCTGGTGGCGGATCTGCTCACTACGGCCGGTGCGAACCGCGCCCTGCTGGTCGATCTGCACGCCGCCCAGATTCAAGGCTTCTTCAATATTCCGGTGGATCATCTGTTTGCCAGCCCGGTGCTGGTGAGCTACTTCCGGGAGTTGAACCTGCCCAATCTGACGGTGGTTTCGCCGGATGCAGGTGGTGTGGAGCGCGCGCGCTTCTTCGCCAAGAAGTTGGAAGTACCGTTAGCCATTGTCGATAAGCGGCGGACCGACATCAATGTCACCGAGGTGATGAACGTCATTGGCGATGTCCGCGGCCGGACCTGCCTGATCCTCGACGACATCATCGACACCGCCGGCACGCTGGTGAAGACGGTGGACGCGCTGCTGGCCCAGGGCGCACATAAGGTTTTCGCGTGCGCGACACATCCGGTGCTTTCGGGCCCGGCTGTCGAGCGTATCGCGGCATCACGATTGGAGCAGTTGATCGTGACGAATACGATTCCGTTGCGCGAAGAGGCGCAACAGGTATCGAAGATCAAGGTGCTCTCGATCGCCGGTCTGCTGGGTCGCGCGATTGAGAGCATTCATATGGAGACCAGCGTCAGTACGCTGTTCAACTAAAGGCAGGAAAACAGGGAGTAGGGATCAGCGAGCAACAACAAGACCCTTCCTCACCTTGGATTCCTCTCCATCACGCAGGATCAACAGCGGTTCAGCCGCAAAGGGAGCGAAGCAGTAAGAAAAGCGATTTGGTCCGGCGAGTCTTTCCTGATCTCTGTGCCCTGATCCCCGATCCCTGCTTTTCGTGCCCGAAAGGAAGACTCACCGTCATGGCAGAAATTCTCGTCGCAACCCCCCGCACCGGTAAGTTCAACAAGAATCACGCTCGCCGCGTTCGCGTCGCCGGCCAGATTCCCGCAGTTGTGTATGGAGCTGGCCAGGATCCGGTCGCCGTCGTGGTCGACCCCAAGGCTGTCACGCGCATTCTCCACTCTGAGTCCGGCCACAACACCATCTTCGACCTAAACGTCGAGAATGCGGGCAGTGTGATCAAGGCGATGATCGTCGACTGGCAGAACGAGCCTATCAAGGGCAAGCTGCTGCACATCGACATCAAGCGCATCGCGATGGACAAGCCCATGCGCGTGTCGGTGCCGATCCACCTGGTGGGCACCCCGGTGGGCGTAAAGAGCCAGGGCGGTATTCTCGACCACGTGCTGCGTGAGGTTGAGATCGAGTGCCTTCCTGCCGATATCCCGAGCCACCTCGATGTCGACGTCACCGGCCTCGGACTCAACACCGCGATCCACGTCTCCGACCTGCCGCACTCCGGTTCGATCAAGTTCCTGGGCGAAGAGAACGCGACCGTGGCGCACGTCACCGCGGTCAAGGCTGAGGCTGCCGCCGAGCCGGTTGTGGCTACTGCGACCGAGCCCGAAGTAGCGAAGAAGGGCAAGACGGACGCGGAAGCTTCCGACGCCAAGAAGAAGTAGTTCCTCGCGGCCTCTGCTCTCTATGGGAGTTAGGGCCGCGGTTGGTTGTTTTGAGTGTTTCGAACGCAAGCGGATGAGGGGAAGCACGTCGTGAAGCTGATTGTCGGACTCGGGAACCCCGGCCCCGAATATCAATTCACGCCCCACAACGCTGGGTTTCTGGCGCTGGATCGCATCGCGGACCATTGTGGGGTGTCCATCGCCAACCGTCGCGGCAGGGCATTGACTGCCCGGGCAACGTTCGCGGGGCACGACGTCCTGCTGGCCAAGCCCGAGACCTTCATGAATCTCAGCGGGCTTTCAGTGGCCGCTCTGCTTCGTGAGCTGGAGCTTGGCGTAGAGGACCTGATCATCCTCTACGACGAGCTGGCCTTCCCACTCGGTACGCTGCGCGTTGCAGAGAAGGGATCGGCCAACGGGCACAACGGGGTCAAATCCGTCTCCGGTGCGCTCGGTACGGAGCAGTGGAATCGCATTCGCATTGGGGTCGGCAAGCCGACGCTGGCGGATGGCCGGGAGATCAAGGCCGGCGGCAAGGAGTACCTGTTGGCTCCCATGCGTAAGCAGGAGCTGGCGGTGCTCGATGAGGTGCTCGACCGCGTGCAAACCGCTGTCGAGATGGTGCTGACCAAAGGGGTCGGCGCCGCGATGAATGAGTTCAACCGTAAGGCAGTAAGCGACGGGGAAAAGCAGTAATGGCAGCACCTGTACGCGTAGCAACCGGTAACTATTTTCCAAACCGTGAGGGCAGGGCATACGCCGGCACGGTGCGAAGCAAAACTTCGCAGAAAGAAGCAAACGAATGAATCGCAGCTACGAAGTCATGTTCATCGTCCGCCCGGACGTCGAAGAAGCCGATCTGGACAAGCTCATCGAAGGCTTCTCCAACAACATCACCACCGGTGGTGGCGAGGTTAAGACGGTTGAGAAGATGGGCCGTCGCCGGCTCGCCTACACCGTGCGCAAGTTCAACGACGGCTTGTACGTCCTGCTGACCATCCTCGCCGAGGGCAAGCTGATCACCGAAATCGAGCGTCGCCTCCGCGTCTCCGAGCAGGTCATCAAGTTCATCACCGTCCGTATGGACGAAGAAGAGAAGCGTCTGGCCAAGGTCAAGGCGATCCGCGACACCAAGGTCAAGCGCAGCGCACAGCCGATCGCGCAGCCCGTGGCGCATCACTCGGCGGCTCCGGCCGCTGTTCCTTCCGCTTCCGCGGCCGTTGCTGCTCCGGCAGAGGCCAAGGCTGAGGAAGAGGTTGTCGTGCCCGTCGCGGCTGCGGTCGAGACCGTCGCCTCCGACGCACCGCCCGAGACTGTTGCCACCGTTTAGTCTTCGCTTCTAGTTCTGGGACGGCGGTCTCGCCGCCCCGCTCGTACCATGTACACCGCCCGCAACCGCTTCCGCGCTCCGAGTTCGCTCGCGAACGCGTTCAGAGACTCCAGTGCGAGTCTGGAGCGGCCACCGGCACAACCTACTCTTTGAGAGGGAAATCACAATGGCTGACGAAACCAGCACGCCGCACACCTCCGCTCCCGCTGCTCACTCGACCGAGCACACCCCCCACACCCCGCGCCCGGCCTTTGCCGGTCCCGGCGGTCCTCGCACGCCGCGTCCCGCGGGCGCTCCCGGCGGCGGCCCTGGCGGCCGTAAGTTCTTCCGCCGCAAGAAGGTCTGCAAGTTCTGCACCGAGAAGATCGATGCCATCAGCTACCGCGATGTTCGCCTGCTTCAGGGCTTCGTCGCCGAGCGCGGCAAGATCGTTCCGCGTCGCCTGACCGGTGTCTGCACCCGTCACCAGCGTCGCCTCTCGCTGGCCATCAAGCAGTCGCGTAATATCGCCCTGCTGGCCTTCGCCGCCCGCTTCTAACCCCCGGCTTAACGATAGAAAATTCGGAGAATAGCAATGGAAGTCATTCTGAAAGAAGACGTCAACAAGCTGGGCCACCGTGGCGATGTCGTCAAGGTTGCCGACGGCTACGGGCGCAACTACCTGCTTCCCAGCAAGCTCGCCATCGAGGCGACCTCTGCCAACCGCGCCGTCATTGAGCAGATGAAGGCCTCGGCCGTCCGCAAGTCCGCCAAGGAGAAGGTCGAGGCCGAGAGCCTCGCCACCACCCTCTCCGCCCTCGAGCTCGTCTTCGAGCGCAAGGTTGGCGAGAACGATCACCTCTTCGGTTCGGTCACCTCGGGCGACATCGCGCACCAGCTCGAGGCCCAGGGCTTCACCATCGACCGCCGCAAGATCTCGCTCGAGGATCCGCTCAAGAGCCTCGGCGAGTACCATGTTCCGGTCAAGCTGCACCGCGAGGTCACCGCGCACGTCAAGGTGACGGTCAAGGGCGACCAGCCCGTGGCCGAAGCGACCCCGGTCGCCTAAGTCGCAGTTCGCAAGCTTCACTTTATTCCTCAGAGATGTGACAAAACCCCCATCCGACCTCGCAGATGTAGCGAGTCGGATGGGGGTTTCGTTTTGGGTTGCCGTAAGCGGGACATCGCGCAGGGGCGAGGTCTCGCAGCTCGATGAAGTTTTTGGATTGTCGGGGTTCGGTGGAGCAGGGGACAGGTTCGCTGATCCCTACTCCCTGCCTTATTCGTACTTCAGGGTCTCGACTGGGTCGAGGCGGGCAGCGCGGTTGGCGGGCAGAGTGCCGAAGGTAATGCCGACCAGCATCGAGGTCGTCAGCGCGGCGACGGCGGACCACCATGAGACGGGAATCTGGAACGGGGTCAGCAGTCGGACCGATAGCGGGATCGCGAGACCAATAACGGTGCCGACGAGGCCGCCCGAGAGCGAGAGGAAGACCGCCTCGGTGAGGAACTGCATCTGAATCTCGCGCTTGGTGGCGCCCAGCGCCTTGCGGATGCCGATCTCCTTGGTGCGCGCCTGCACGTTGGCGAGCATCGAGTTCATGATGCCGACGCCGCTGACGATCAGGGTGACGCCGGCGGCCAATCCCATCACGGCGGTCAGCATGGTGGCGATCTTCGCCATCATCGAGAGCACGTCGCGCAGCGTCTGGGCGCGGTAGACGGAGGCCGGATAGTGGCGGGTCTGGATGATGTGTGTGATCTGCTCGGCCGCGGGCGTCACCATGCTGGCGTCCTTCATGCGGAAGAAGATCTCCTTCACCTTGTCGGTACCGGTGAAGTAGCGGGCCACGGGGTAGGGAATCAGCATGGTCTGGTCGCTGAGTTCGTCCTGGCCGAAGGTGTCGATGCGCTCCTCGAATACGCCGATGACGGTGAACGGAATGCCTTGGATGGTGATCGACTTGTCGATCGCCGAGGCTACCGAGCCGTACAGGGTGATCGATAGGGGCTTGGCCATTACGGCCACCTTGGCGTGTTGCATGGCGTCCTGGTCATCGAAGAAACGCCCCGCGTCCACCTTCAGGTTGCGGACGTCCGTGTACTGCGGCGAGACGCCGAGAATCATCGTGTTCTTGGTAATGCCGTTTCCGACGCTGACGTTGTCGTGGGTCTCGAGCATGGGCGAGGCGGCGATGATGCCGCCCACCTGTTCGGTCACGGCGGTCATGTCCTCGCGGGTCATCAAGTCGGGGGTGCTGACGTTGTCTGGGCCCATGACGTTGCCGCCGCCATACTGCATCTCGACCAGGTTGGGGCCGATGCTGGAGATCATGTTGATGGCGTACTGTTTGCCGGTCATGCCGAGGGTGACGACGAGCACGATGGAGGCCGAACCGATGACCATGCCGAGCATGGTGAGGAGAAAGCGCACCTTGCTGGCGCAGAAGCTGTCGTAGGCGAGCTGCAGCACCTCACTGAAGACCATGGTGCTGCGGGCGCTGGCCAGGGTGCGCTCGAACGAACTGCGCGACCGCGCCGAGGAGGCAATGGCCGACGTTGCCGGCGTGGTTTCCACTGCCGCCGGGGTCGGGGGCGGGGGAGTGACCTTCGGGATGTTCGCAGTTGCCATCGCTATTTCGGTTTCTAGTTAATGAGACGCTCTCTAGTATCGCAGCGGCGCACTATTTCCTGCTAACCTTAACCATAGGCGCCTCGCAGAAGGATACGTGACCTCTGTGCCGCATCCCAAAAGCCGCACATGCCGAAACTGACCGAAGCCTCTTCCGCCGCTGTACCCAGCCGATTCGCTCACGCCTGGCGTGCTCTCCGGTACCCCAACTTCCGACTCTTCTTCTCTGGTCAAAGCATATCGCTAATTGGCACGTGGATGACACGGGTCGCGACCGGCTGGCTGGTCTACCGGCTGACCGGCTCCGCTCTGGTGCTGGGACTGGTCAGCTTCGCCGGGCAGATTCCCACCTTTTTGCTGGCGCCGTTCGCCGGGGTGCTGGTTGATCGCCTCAATCGGCGCAATCTGCTGGTCTGGACGCAGGTGCTGGCGGCGGTGCAGTCGCTCGGGCTGGCGGCACTGACGCTGGCTAAGGTGATCACCATCCACGAGATCCTGGCCCTGAGTGTCTTCCAGGGGCTGATCAACGCCTTCGATATGCCGGGACGGCAGTCGTTCCTGGTGCAGATGGTTGACGACAAACAGGACCTGCAGAACGCCATCGCCCTCAACTCCTCGATGGTCAACCTGGCGCGGCTGGTGGGACCGGCGCTGGCGGGGCTGGTGATCGGGGCGGTCGGCGAGGGCTACTGCTTCGCCATCGACGGCTTCAGCTATCTGGCGGTGATCCTGTCGCTGGTGCTGATGCGCGTCCGGGTCGCCCCGAGCAAGCGCGCGACCGCCTCCATGCTGGAGCAGCTCAAGGAGGGCTGGTCGTATGTGACGGGCTTCCGCCCGATCCGAACCATCCTGACGCTGTTCGCCGTGATGAGCCTGATGGGAATGCCGTTCGTGGTGCTGATGCCGATCTTCGCCTCGCAGGTGCTGCATGGCGGACCGCACACGCTCGGCTACCTGATGGGAGCGTCGGGGGTCGGCGCGCTGGTGTCGGCCATCTCGCTCACCCTGAGGAAGTCGGTGCGCGGGCTGACGACGATGATCCAGATTTCCGCGGCGTTGTTTGGCACGGGGCTGATCCTGTTCGGGCTCTCGCGCAATCTGGCGCTCTCGCTTTGCCTGATGCTGGTGGTGGGCTTCGGCATGATGCAGGGACTGGCCGCGAGCAATACCGTGATCCAGACGCTGGTGCCGGAGGACAGGCGCGGCCGCGTGATGAGCTACTACACGGTGGCCTTCGTCGGCATGGCGCCCTTCGGCAGCCTGCTGGCGGGAGCGCTGGCGCACCGCTTCGGCGCGCCGCATGCCGTCATGATCACCGGGGTCTGCTGCGTCGCGGGCTCCGCGTGGTTCACTACGCAGCTGCCGGCGGTCCGGGCCGTCATGCGCCCGATCTATGTCGAGATGGGGATTCTGCAGAGCCCGGCGGAGCCGGTGATGGAAGAGCGCGTAGCCACCCAGTAACGGCGAAGCCCTCTGTCTGACGCGACCTAGGATGGTCGGGAAAGGCAGAGGGCTCGCTGGGGGAGCTTCCGGCTGGTTACTGCGCGGGAGCCTCCGGGGTGTTGGCCGTGCTGATCATTGGGAGGCCCGTCACGGGCCAGTGCGAGACCTGCGCGCCCACGTTCGGAGCGATGGAGACGTTGGGGCCGGTGAAGGACGCGCCCTGTACGTTCCAGCCATCGACGAGGACGAGGGGAGAATCCCCTTTGAGATCGGCGGCGGCAGCTTCGATGGTAATGGTCTTGCTCTCATTGGGGACGAGCGAGAGGTAGTTGTCGCTATAGTAGACGGGGAGGACGCGGTCGCCCGACTGCTTGCGGCGCAGTTGGAGATGCGTCATCAGGGCAACCTGGGTGCCGGGGTTGTGCAGCGTGATGGTCAGCAGGCATTTGCCATCCGCATCCTCGCGCGTGGCCTTGGCTTCGAGGGTGATGGGAGCGAGCTGGTTGAGGGCCTGCAAGTTGTCCTGCTGCTGCGAGAGGGCGCGCCAGTAGAAGTTGTCGGAGAGCAGCTTGCCGCTCTTGTCGCGCAGCTCCAGTTTGACGAAGTAGACGGGCGAGAGATTGGCCGGCCAGGCCACCTCGCCGAGGTCGGTGTCGAGGCTCGGTGCCGCGTGCACGGGGGTGCCGTGTTGGTAGGCGATCTTGCCGTCGAGGTTGTAGAGGGTGACGTGGGCGGTGGCCCCATCGACCGCATCCGGCAGGTTGTTGATGACCTCAAGCTGCCCGTTGCTCTCGTTGAGCTGGATGTGGACCATCTCACCGGCCTTGCGCACGGCGAAGAGCGAGGAGTTGGGCTCGAGATCGTAGTGATAGAGTTGCCAGACGAAGCTGGGCTGGGCGGGGTGGCTCATCCAGGTGATGACGCCGGTGGTGGGGTGGAACATCTTCGCGTTGCGGCCTTCGTACATGGCGCGGAAGGCCTCGTAGTTGGCTAGCTGCGCCTTGCGGACGAAGTCAGCCAGATTCGCGATCTTGCCGTAGCGTGCGGCGATCTCGCCGGGGTAGAGGTTTCCCTGCTGGGCTCCCTTGGCGAGGTCGTGCTCCGCCCAATCGTCGTTGATGGTCTCCCAGTCTTTCTGCGGCATCATGCCGTGGATGGACTCGAGCGTGGGGATGGAGACGCTGCCGATCTCGGTCTTGAAGGCCTCGTCGAAGACGTAATACTCGCGCGGCGTCCGCCAGTAATAGGGGCCGCCGGAGTGCACGCCGCGCCCGGCGGTGGAGCTGGGCTGGTAGAGGCGCGTGGGCTCAAGCTCGGCCATCAACTTGCGTAGGGAGTCGTCGATCTCCTGCGGCGGGTAGCCCTCATTGCGCGCGCACCAGACGGCGATGGAGGGATGATCGCGGAAGCGCAGGATCTTCTCGCGGACGTTGGCGATGTAGAGGTCGAGATCCATCGGGTTGGGGCCGTCGCTGGGGTTGGGTTGGAAGAACTCATCCCACAGCAGAATGCCGTACTTGTCGCAGAGCTCGTAGAAGTCTTCGTTGGTGCTTTGTCCGACCCAGTTGCGGATCATGTTGAGGTGGGCGAGCTGGTGCATGCGGATCTGGGCTTCGAGGCGCGCGCGGGGGATGCGCTTCATGGCATCGTCGAGTCCCCAATCGCCGCCGCGGATGAAGACGCGAACGCCGTTGACGGAGAGCGTGAGGTTCTCCGAGTCGGGAACGGTGTAGGTGATTTTGCGGACGCCGAAGGTGGTGTCGTGGCTGTCGGAGATCTGGCCGTCGGCCTCGAAGCTTAGGTGCAGGGAGTAGAGGTTCTGCGGGCCGTATCCGTTGGGCCACCAGAGCTTCGGATTGTGGAGGTGCAGCGCCGGAGTGGTGGCGGGATCGAAGGAGACCAGGGTCGAGCTATTGGGTGCGAGCTCGATCTCCTTCTCGAAGGAGACGTTGCCGAAGCTGCCCTTGAGCACGCCGTGCTGCGGCTGATCGGTGACGTTTTCTACGGTGGTTTTGACGGCGATGTCGGCGCTATCGAGGCGCGGAAGGGGCAGGTCGGTGGTGATGAGCGGATTCTTGATCTGGACGGGGCCGCTGGCGGAGAGGAAGACCTTCTGCCAGATGCCGGTATCGCGGTCGCGGATGGCGGGGATCCAGTCCCAGCCGATGGTGGAGAGGAAAGTTGGGCCATCGATGGCGGTCATGCCGCCGTTCTTGCCGAGGCCGTCGCGGATGGTGTGTTCATGGGAGACGCCGGGATGCGGCTGGGGCGAGACCAGCACGGCGAGGACGGCGGTGCTGCCGGGCTGCACCACGGAGGAGATGTCGAAGGCGCCGCGTACGAAGGCCCCGAGCGTCGAGCCGACCTGCGTGCCGTTGACCCACATCGCCGCCTGATAGTTGACGCCATCGAAGTTGAGCCAGATGTGCCGGCCGGCGTAGGACGGGGGCACGGTGAAAGTCGTGCGATACCAGTAGTTGGTGCGGGTAAGGCTTTCGGGGATTATGTTGGGGCGGTTGTTCTCTCCGTAGAGCGGTTCGGGGTAGATGCCGTCCTGCACCAGCGAGGTGAGTACCGTTCCGGGCACGACCGCGGCGTGCCAGCCGGTGGCGGCGAAGTCGGGCGCGGAGAGGGCGGCGATCGACTGGGGTACCTTGGCGGCGTCCTGCAACTGCCAGCCGGAGCCGATCTCAAGCGGCGCAGGCAAGGTCGCCTGGGCTCGCGCGTGCGAGCCGCCGATCGCGGCGATCGCGAAGCAGCTGAGAAGCAGCAGTGCCGTTCGTTCGAGTACAGATCCAAATTTCATTCGCACTTGTCTCACTTAGGGGTTCCTTGGTTTCGGTGGTTGAAGGTCCTGTATTCCGTTCTACGTTGCGCGTGGTGTGTAAGAGTGCGGGCTTGGTCGTGAGCATGGGAACGACGGCTTAGTCAAATGCCTCGGCATCGATCAAGCCGCTACGAATTGGGCGCAGGGCCAGAGCGCGAGGTGACCGGGTCTTCTGTTCCTTGCCCGTGGCCGGTTATGCAGTGGTTGATCGTACGCTTTCTTGCGAACAAATGATATCGTTCTCAGGGCCGATTTGGCAGCGCCGTTGCCGCTTTTATTTTCGCTGGATCGTGAAGAACAAAAAACGCAGGTCGAAAAGGAAGCCAGCTCGGGCAACCTATCGGAGGGCATGAGAGCTCTAAGTTTCGTGGTCCGCGACAGGTGGATGCGAGCAGTCTGTCGTCGGTGCTGCGTCCCTTCTTGTCATTCCACTCGTCCATCAACTGCGCGCTTCCAGCCGCGGAGGGACGTGCGGGGTATGTGCGAAACTCGAAGGGACAAGTAGCCGGTAAGCAATGCAGAGGATGCGATCAGGAACGACCACACTCGGGTTGCACCGCGCCGAGAGATCATCCGTTTTGCGGATACGCCTGCTGGTGCTTGTGGAGCTTCTGTGCGGTGTTTTCGCGCCCCTGCTGGTGGCTCAGACGCGCCCTTCGGAAGACGATGTGAAGGCTGCTTATCTGTTCAACTTCGGCAAGTTTGTGCGGGAACCGGAGGCGATGGCGCAGCCGGTGGACTTCGTCATCTGCGTGCTTGGGCGCGATGCGATTCTGCCGGTTCTCGAACGCATTACGCTGCATGAACATATCGACGATCGTGCGGTGGAGGTTCGGCGCTACGACAAGGCGGCGGACGCGCGCGGCTGCGCGATCGTCTACCTGGGGCGGGCGGAGGCAGCGCGGATCGACGAGGACCTGGCGGCGCTTCAGGGAGCGAATGTGCTGACGGTGGGGGACGATCCGAAGTTTCTGTCGCGCGGCGGGATGCTGCAGTTTCTTCTGCAAGACAACAGGGTTCGGTTCGCCGTGAATCTGGATGCGGTCGGCCGAAGCAATCTGCATCTGAGTTCGGAGCTGTTGCGGGTTGCCGCGTCGGTCTCCGGGCAGCCGCATGTGGAGGTGCCGCGATGAACGCGCTGCGGAGCGGTCGATCCATATCGGCGAAGTTGACGCGGATGAATCTGACGGTGAGCGCGTTGGCGCTGGTGCTCGCGTGTGCGTCGTTCTTCGCCTATGACCTGGTCAGCTTTCGCCAGATGCTGATCGGGTCGCTGGCGACCGAGTCGCAGATCATCGGCGCCAATTCGATCAGCGCGTTGACGTTTGACGATCAGCAGGCGGCGAATATGACGTTGTCGGCGCTGCGCAACTCGCCGCATGTGATCGCGGCCGCGGTGTTTACCAGCGGGGGCGAACTCTTTGCCTCGTACACGCGTCCCGGCAGCGCTCCGGTTGCCATAATCCCGAGGCTGGGGCTGGGACAACAAAGCGCACGCTGGGGACAGGGAAGCAATGTCCTGCTGGGAAGCAGGATCGGATTCCGCGGGCAGTCGATTGGGACGGTGTACATTCTGGCGGAGACTAGCGAGGTCTGGATGCGCGCGGAACACTACGCCGCAATCTCGGCGTTTATTCTTCTGCTGTGTCTGCTCTGCGCATTGCTGGTGACGTCGCACTTCCGTCGTCTGCTGGCCAGCCCTTTGATTGGGCTGGCGGAGGCGGCGCGGGTGGTCACGCTCAAGAAGGACTACTCGATTCGGGCAAGGGATGATGCCGGCGAGGTGGAAGAGGTGTCCATCCTGGTGAACTCGTTCAACGAGATGCTGGGACAGATCGAGGAGCGCGACCGGGCGTTGCAGCAGGCCAAGGAACAGTTGGAGAGGCGGGTTGAGGAGCGCACCGCGGAGCTGCAGGCTGCCAATAAGGAGTTGGAGGCGTTCTCCTATTCGGTTGCGCACGATCTGCGCGGGCCGCTTGATGTGATCGGCAACATCGGATATTTGATGCAGCACGCCTCCGATTCTTCTTTGGATGCGGGGACACAAGTGCTGGTGGAGCAGCTGCTGCAGGGAACCAGCCGGATGTCGGGGTTGATCAACGATCTGCTGAACCTTTCGCGGGCGACCAGTGCGGGTCTGCATACCTGCCCGATCAACCTGAGCGAGATGGCGCAGTCGATCGCAAACAGCCTGCAGCAGGCGGAGCCGGAGCGCACGGTGGAGTTCCGGATTGCGCGTGGCGTCAAGGCGATTGCGGATGAGAATCTGATCCGGGTGGCGCTCGAGAACCTATTGGGAAATGCGTGGAAGTACACCTCGAAGGAGGAGCGGGGGCTGATCGAGTTTGGCTTCTCCCGCAGCGGGAGCGACTGCGTATATTTTGTGCGCGACAACGGCGCGGGGTTCGACCCGCACTTCGCCGATCGCTTGTTTCAACCCTTCCAGCGGCTGCATACGCAGAACGAGTTTCCGGGAACCGGAATCGGGCTGGCAACGGTGCAACGCATCGTTGCACGGCATGGGGGGCGGGTGTGGGCCGAAGGGGAGGTGGACTGCGGGGCGACCGTTTACTTCACCTTGCCTGAGCGCCGGGTTGGGTAGGGAGAGCGCCGCACCTCAGGAGTGAGGCGGCAGGTATCGAGCATCCTCGAGTGGGATAGGCTACCTAGGGCTGTACCTCTGCGTCGAAGACGCCGGTCTCCACGGTGGTGCCGTGCTTCATTTGGATGAAGATGCGATAGCGCCCCGGCGAGGGAAAGCCGTATGGGAAGGTGACGGTGGGAACGATCTGCTCGGCGGTGTCCGAAGCCATATTCATAGCGCACATCGAGCCCGGTCCCATGGCCTCTCCGGGAGAGGGATCGTTCGCGAGCATCACCGCGGCCATCGCGGCCGAGCCGTTGGGGTGGGTGTGTGCGAAGGTGCTGCCGTCGGCCTTGACGAAGGCGGCGTGTCCGGCCATGCCGAGGTAGGGCTGCATGTTCGCAGCGGGCTTGCCGGATGGGCCGAGCAGATGGAAGCGGAAGGCATACGCGGTATTGGCGGTGAGGTTCGCTGGGCGATCCCAAACCATCGTGTAGCCGTCGGGAAGGTTGTAGGTTGGGCCGAGATCACCCTTCGCGAGCGGTGGTGGAGCTGCGGATGCGTCCTCGCTGGCGAGCGGCGCGGGTGGCATGTCCGGAGGAACAGTAAGGGCGGCGGTGAGGGTCTCAGGGAAGCCGTTGGCGTGGACGATGTCGCTGTAGAGCTTGTAGGTGCCGGGCGGCATGGAGGGAAGCGTCATGCGCAGATCTCCGGCGGCAACCTGGGAGGGGTGCAGGTGGAAGACAGCGTCCATGCCGGGCTGACGGATCGCGTAGAGGTGCATGAGATGGCCGTGATCGGGCAGCAGGTCGGCGTTGGAGCGCAGCCGGGAGGCGCGCTGGTTGTGCTGATTGTTTGGATCGCGATCGACCTCGCTGGCGATCCTGAGGTCGAGGAGATTGCCGGTGAGGGTTGGGCTCAGATGCAGCGGACGATAGAGGGCCTGCGCGTAGCCGGTGGCTTCGACGTTCCACCACCAGCCGCCGAGAACGACAAGTGCGGCCACCAGGACGAAGGTGCCGGCGGCGGCGGTCGCCGCTTTGCGCCGCCGAGCCGAAGACGGCGAGATGCCGGGAGCGAGCCTTGATTCGCGCACGGCTGCAGCGACGATTCCGACCATGCCCAGAATCAGGACTGCTCCGAGCACCGCGAGGAGGACGCGGAGTGGACGAGCCATGGGAAGGATGGACAGCGGCATCGCAGGGACGGGGACGCTGGCGTGGGCGGTCCCGGCCGGTCCTTCCGCGAGGAATCGTACCTGCCAGGAGCCCGGAGCCATCAGCCAGAGCGAGCCGGTGAAGAAGGCGGGGTCGGCGGCGGAGCGTTGCATCGCGTCGGAGCTGGGCGGATGGGTCGCGGCTTCGCCGGTCAGCGGCGTGGGGGCGATGCTGAGTGCGCTTACGGCGGAGCCGGAGGTGCGGACCTCGATGACGGCGACCCCGGGAATCACGTCCGGTGGACGAATCGTGATGAAGAGTTGATAGGGGCCGGCGGGGACCTGCTCGAAGATGTCCTTGCTGCCGACATGCGCCTGCGCCGGCCCGGCGAGCGCGAAGGCCGCGAGAAGAAGCAGGAGGGTTCGCCAGGGTGCTCTGAGACGGTTCACCGCTGCACTTCTCGCATCCAGCGACCGAAGGCGAGGCCGATCCAGGTCGAGATCGAGGCATAGAGCGTAGCGCTGGCAAGCCCGATCCAAAGCGCCGAACCGGGGGCAGGAGAGACGAACCGCCGCATCCGATCGTAGCTGGTGAAGCGGGCGTTGTAGCTGGCGTACATCGTGCCGAAGAAGCGGTTCTCGCTGACGTGCGACATCAGGAAGTTGGCGAAGGGCCATTCGACCGCCGTGAGCACCGCGACGAAGACAACGCCCGAGAGCAGCGCGATCTGCCAGGACTTCCATGCGCGCACACGCTGCCACAGGAGGTCGAGCGCGAAGGCAGGGAAGAAGAGGAGGATGGGGAACTTGGCGGGCACCATGTGGGTGATGGGATGGAAGACCGGACCGAGCTTCGGTTGCGCGGGGAAGAGCGGCAGGATTAGGATCTCGCCGATCACAAAGAGCGTGTATACGGCGGCGGTTGACGTAGCGGCCCAGCGAAAGCCCGAGGCCTGCGAGAAGACGGCAAACAGGATGGGCATGGCGATCGCCATCGCGATATAGGGCGATGCGCGATGCAGCATGACGTCCGAGGTGTACTCCTGCAGAAAGAACATCTGGCCGCCGATGGCGAGGCCGCCGAGATACAGGAAAAGGATACGGAGCCGGGAGAAGTCGGCGGTGCCGGCCTCGGCGGCGCGATTCATTGCGGCGAGGATCAGGAACATCACGCCGACCGCGATGGCGCGGATGCCGAGGATCAGCAGCGCGTGCGGGGGGCTGACGATCTTGACGTCGAGGCCGTAGGCGTTATGCCACCAGTTGTCGAAGGGCGCGGAGGTGAGCATTGCGATGCCTCCCCAGGCGGCCAGGAAGACGCCGAGGGGAGCGCGCAGCCCGAGCACCTGGACCGAGGCGGCGCGAAGCTTCGCATCATGGCCAAAGGTACACTTGCCGACCAGCCAGGCGCCGATGATCGCGGCTAGCAGGCCGCAGGCGTAGATCGCCATGTGTGCCGGAGTCCAGAAGGTGTCGCGGCCGATCGAGCGGTGCCAGGAGACGTCCCACGCCCCGCCGATCGAGGCGGAGGTGACGGCGAGGACTCCAGTCCAGATGTACCAGGGGACGGATGCTGGCTGAATAGGTGTCGGTGCTTCTGCGAGGACACCGGCGTGCATGGCGTCCAGAAATCCTGAGCGGCCTGCGGTGGCGGACATAGATCCTCCGTGCGATCCCAAACGGCATGGGATGCGTGAGGACATAGTACGGCCTGCCGGCGTTGGGTGCCATGCCGTTTGGGATCAGTTTTCAGGAGGATCCGGTGTCAGGAAGACTGGGACGGCGCCACTCTCCCGCGCCCCACTGCGGGAACGTGGCGCCCGTTTCGATTTAGCGGCCGTGCTCTTCGAGATACTTCTCGACCTCAAGGGCGGCCATGCAGCCGGAGCCGGCGGCGGTGATGGCCTGGCGATAGCGGCGGTCCTGGATGTCGCCGCAGGCAAAGACGCCGGGGATCGGCTGGCCGTTGAGCGTCGGGAAGACGTTGTTCTGGGTGAGGATGTAGCCATCCGCGTCGAGATCCATCTGACCTTTGAAGGCGCCCGCGTTGGGGGTGTGGCCGATGCCGAGGAACATGAAGGAGACGGGGAGTTCGGAGCGCTCGCCGGTCTTCTTGTTGTGCAGCTTGAGGCCGCGCACGTCCTTGTCTTCCACGCCGAGGACCTCTTCGACCACGGTGTTGTGGAGGAACTCGATTTGGGGATGGGCGACTGCACGCTCGAGCATGATGCGCGAGGCGCGGAAGTGTTCGGTGCGGTTGATGAGTGTGACCTTGGTGGCGAAGCGGGTGAGGAAGAGGGCCTCTTCCATGGCGCTGTCGCCGCCGCCGATGACGGCGATCTCCTTGCCCGAGGCGAAGAAGCCGTCGCAGGTGGCGCAGGAGCTGACGCCGTGGCCGATCAGGGCCTGCTCGGAGGGCAGATTGAGCCAACGGGCGCTCGCGCCGGAGGCGATGATCAGGGTCCGTGTGTGGATGATCTCCTTGCCGATGTTCAGGGTGTAGTGCTGCTTGGAGAGGTCCGCGGAGATCAGGTGCGCCATGCGCAGCTCGGCGCCGAAGCGGGTGGCTTGCTCCTTCATGTTCTCGATCAGTTCGGGACCCTGGATGCCTTTGGGCCAGCCGGGGAAGTTTTCGACTAGCGTGGTGATCGAGAGCTGGCCGCCGGGCTCGTGACCTTCGAGGACGAGCGGCTTGAGGTTCGCGCGTGCGGCGTAGATGGCGGCAGTGAGACCGGAGCAGCCGGAACCGAGAATGACGCAGTCGCGGGTGCTGGATGCGGAGCTGGGGGTGGAAACAGTGTCGGGCATGATGTCCTAACTAGTGTAAATGCGCGGCGGAGGCGAAAGGATTCATTCCTCGCGCGTGAGGGTACCGCTTGGGGCTGGACGCTGTGTCGGGAGCGGCTTTGGTGAAACAATGACTTATGGCAAATCTGACGTTGGTCTATGGAATGCGGCTGCTGCCCGCCGATGAGGTAGCGAGTGTGAGCGAGGCTCCGATTGCGCTGAAGAATGGCAACGAGGCGCATGTCACCATGCATGTTCTGGAGGGATCGCGGGAGCAGATCGAGGCGCAGCTTCGTCTGAGCATCGAGGCGTTCTTCGACTTTTACCCCGAGATCTAGAGCAGAATCGGGCGATGTGCCTGGGCCGGCTCGTTCCGGTGGCTTTTATTTGAGAAATGCCGCTTGGGGAACGAGCGCCGGGCGCCTCCGTTCCGATTTGGCGCGCCGCATGTCGCAGATTCGGTCATACCCTTCTCGTTCTTCCCCGGTATTGGCGCATTTGCGCTGGCGGTGCGGACCCAAAGTCCACGGCGACCGTTGTCCTCCCGATTACGGCTGCGGCCCTCGCGCGCATGGCGGATTTGGGCGAATTGGTGGCTTCCGCCGAAACTCCGAGCATCTGATGGATAGATAGCTTAAAATTGGGACTTGCACCAAAAGTTGAAATTTGTGGAGCGTGGCGTTATGGCTGGATTGGCAGTTGGGGCACGGGTGCGGCAGCGGGTCATCATCCTCGGAGGCGGCTTCGGCGGCATCCATGCAGCACAAGGACTGGCCGACCTGCCAGTCGACATAACGGTGATCGACCGCAAAAACTATCACACGTTTCAGCCGTTGCTGTACCAGGTGGCGTTGGCGGTGTTGTCGCCGGCAGAGATTGCGCGGCCGATTCGTTCCATTTTGCGCAATCATCCCAACGTCCAGGTGTTGATGGATGAGGTGGTAGGGATCGACAAGGAGTCGCGGCGGATTCAGTTGAACTCGGGCGCGATGATGGAGTACGACATCCTAGTGGTGGCGACCGGGTCCACCCACTCCTACTTTGGCAAGGACCAGTGGGCCGCGGTAGCCCCGGGGCTGAAGACGATCGAAGACGCGGTCGAGATTCGCCGCCGGGTGCTGCTGGCGTTCGAGCTGGCAGAGCGTCAGATGCTCGAGACCGGCACGCACCCTCCGCTGAACTTCGTGGTGATCGGGGGCGGACCGACCGGCGTGGAGCTGGCCGGCGCGATCTCCGACATCGCGCGGCTCTACATGAAGAAGGACTTCCGTCATATCCAGCCGGCCGAGGCGCAGGTGCTGATCCTGGAGGGTGCGGGCAGCATCCTGGGGCCCTATCCGGAGGACCTGCGGCGCAAGGGCGTGGAGCAGCTGTCGGCGCTGGGGGTGAAGGTGCGCACGGGCGCGATTGTGACCGACGTGCAGCCGGGGTACGTGATGGTCGGCGAGGAGCGGATCGACTCGGTGGTGACGTTGTGGGCGGCCGGTGTGCAGGCCTCTCCCGTGGGCAAGATGCTGGGTGTCGAGACGGACCGCCGTGGCTGTGTGATGGTCGACAAGCACCTGAACCCGGCGGGATATCCGGAGATCTTCGTTCTGGGCGATTTGGCTCACGTGGAGCAGGACGGCAAGCAGGTGCCCGGCGTGGCGCAGCCGGCGATGCAGATGGGCGACTACGCGGCCAAGCGCATTGCGCGGATGCTGAAGTACGGTCCGGACGACGACGGTGGCAAGGATCGCGGGTTCCGCTACTTCGACAAGGGCGACATGGCGACGATCGGACGCAAGGCGGCTGTGGCGAAGATCGAATGGCCGTTCAAGGCTCATTGGAGCGGCTTCCCCGCGTGGGTGATGTGGCTGACGGTGCACGTCTTCTTCCTGATCGGCTACCGCAACCGGCTGAGCGTGCTGCGGCAGTGGGCCTGGACGTACATTACCTTCAACGACGGAGTGCGGTTGATTACGGGCTCGCAGGAGCTGCCGGGCTGGGAGGACGCGAACGGCGGCCATACCGGACCACCGGTGATCGAGCCGGCTGGCGAAGAGATCGCGCGCCGGCCGTAAGGGACCGCAGGAGCAGAGGAAGGGCCGTCGTTTGCGGACGCAGACGATGGCCTTTTCGTTTGCCCGGGTGTAGCGGGCGATGCACGAGCAACGATTACTGCAAGACAACGATGCCAAGGGGAACGAACGGCAAGAACGGTGAAAACGCAGAAAGGTTGGGAATGTCCGGAAACGTCGGAACGATGTCGTGGCGATGAGCGCCGGGGGCAGTTAGGCTCCGGTTATCAGTTGTTAGTCCATCTCGTAGTTCGATTTTCCGAGGAGAGTTTTGTGTCCCAATCTATCAATCGCCGCACGTTTATGAAGGCTTCGTCGTTTTCGGCTGGCGCGCTCGCGCTGGGCGCGGTCGTGGCCGAGGCTGCACCGGTTCTCGCTCCCGCCGCCGCTCCCGCGGGCCAGGTCTACGCCAGCAGCCTGAACTTCCGCCGGCCGAAGAGCATCATCCCGCTGCCCAAGTCGTCGCCGAAGCCGGTTGCGCCCGGGGTTCCCGATAGCAAGCTGACCCGCGAGGCCAGTGGCCTGCTCTACGAGTACAGCACGCCGCTGCTGATCAACCACTCGCACCGGGCGTTCTTCTGGGGCAACGAATTCGGTAGGCAGAGCGGGCTACCCTACGACGTGGAGCTGCTGTATGTCTGCGCCGCTTTTCATGATCTGGGACTGCTGAAGACCTTCCGCAGCGAGGGCGACCGCTTCGAGGTGGACGGCGCCAATGCGGTGCGCCAGTTCCTGGAGCATCACGGCGTCCCCCAGGCTCGCATCCAGACTGCCTGGGATGCGATCTCGCTGCACACCACGCCGGGTATTGCAGCCTATAAGCCGATCGAGGTGGAGCTGTTGTACAACGGCGTCGCTCTCGATTCGTTGGGCCAGGGCTATCACGACTTTCCCAGCGAGGTGCGCGACCGGGTGCTGGCACAGTTCCCGCGGACCGACTTCCACCGCCAGATCGCGCAGGCGTTCTATGACGGCTTCGGCTACAAGCCGCAGACCACCGAGGGCACCTGCAACGAGGACATCTGCGCGCACTTTACGCGGAACTACAAGCACAGCAACTTCTACGAGCAGGTGATCAATTCGCCGTTCCCCAACTCGTAAGCGGCGGGTATCTGAGGGAGTTGGGCCCCTTCTCAGAAGCGAGGCATGGGCCGCCCGGGTTCTCCGATGCAGGCGGTGTTTCGACGAAAAAAGGCAGCCTGTGCGAGGGGAGAACCTCCGCGTACAGGCTGCCTTTTCGCAATTTGAAACCGTCTGAGTTACGAATAAAACTGGCTGTAACCGACGGTGTGGCTTATGCGTTGACCGGCTCGGCGACCTTGACGTTGACCGGGGTGAGCCAGTTGAAACGGTCGGGGACGAGGCCGTTGACGATGTCGAAGAAGGCCTTGTGCAGGGCGCTGGTAACCGGGCCCATGCTGCCGTCGCTGATGAGAATACGATCGACCGAGCGCAGGTGGGTGACCTCGGCGGCGGTGCCGGTAAAGAAGGCCTCGTCGCAGATGTAGAGCATCTCGCGGGGCAGGGCCTGCTCGACGACCGGGATGCCGAGCTGCTTGGCGAGTTGGAGGATGGAGTTGCGGGTGATACCGTTGAGCACGGAGTTGGCCAGTGGGGTGGTGTAGAGGGTGCCGCCGCGGACCAGGAAGAGGTTCTCGCCGGAGCCTTCGGAGAGGTAGCCGTTGACGTCGAGAGCGATGCCTTCGGCGTAGCCGTTGGTCTCGGCTTCCATGCGGATGAGCTGGGAGTTCATGTAATTGCCGCCGGCCTTGGCGAGCGAGGGCATGGTGTTGGGAGCGAGGCGGTTCCAGCTGGAGATGCAGACGTCGGCGCCGGCGTTTCCGGGGACGTACTTGCCCCAGGGGAAGTTGGCGATGTAGATGTCGACGGGAGACTTGAGTGGGTTGACGCCGATCTCGCCGTAGCCGCGGAAGGCGATGGGGCGGATGTAGCAGGGGGCGACGCCGTTGGCCTCGATGACATCGATGACCGCGGTGGAGAGCTGGTCGACGGTGTAGGGGAGCGGCATGCGGTAGATCTTGGCGGAGTCGATGAGGCGCTGCATGTGCTCGGGCAGACGGAAGACACTGGCGCCGGTGGGCTGGGTGTAGCAGCGGATGCCTTCGAAGACGGAGGAGCCGTAATGGACGACGTGGCTCATGACGTGGATCTGGGCCTTATCCCAGGGGATAAGTTCGCCGTTGTGCCAGATGTGGGTGGTTGCTTGGATGGGCATGCGGGAGCTCCGTTTCGCGGCGTGAAGTTGGCTTCATTATAGCGAGAGCGGGGTGGGGATTCTGGCGCCGGGGGCGGCGGAGCCGGCCACAGCTCGCATAAAAATGGCGTAAACGTGGGAGAATGGGGATATGGCCTTCGATCCCCATGCCGTATCCCTGACGGGGTTCGAGCATTCCATTTATGTCCGGTTTTCCTTGCTCGCGCTGAGCTCGATCTTCTTTCTGGTGGACCCGTTTGCGGCGCTGCCGACGTTTCTGGCGGTGACGGCGGGGGCGGACAAGGCCAAACAACGACGCATGGCAGGCAAGGCGTCGTTGACGGCGCTGATCTTCCTGTCGGCGTTTGCGCTGGGCGGACAGTTCATCTTCCGCATCTTCGGGATCACGCTGCCGGCGTTCGAGATTGCGGGCGGGATCATCCTGCTGCTGATCGGGCTGGACATGCTGGCGGCTAAGCGGTCGCCGACCCAGGAAGCGAGCGGCGACACGGAGGAGGCGGCGACCAAGGAAGATGCGGGGATCGTGCCGCTGGGCATTCCAATGCTAGCCGGGCCGGGCTCGATTACCAGCGTGATGGTGCTGGTGGCGCAGGCGCAGACGCCCTGGCAGATGCTGGCGATCCTGGGCGCGATCGCGGTGACGGCGGCGATCTGCTACCTGGTGTTGGGAAATTCGGACCGGGTGGCAAGGGCGCTGGGGGATACGGGGATTCGCATTCTGGTGCGCATCATGGGGCTGCTGCTGGTGGCGCTGGCGGTGCAGTACTTCGTCAATGGCATGGCGGATCTTGGGGTGATCTCGAAGCCGCAGTGATGGGACCTCCCGTTTAGTGAGGGAGGAGGAACGCTGAGACGGCGATGAGCAGGCCGACCACCCCGAGCGAGAGCCCAAAGTAGAAGTATTGGCGGCGCCGGGTGAGCAGGGTAATGGAGGAGAGGACGACGGCGATCTGGAGGAGGGCCTCTCCGAGATCGTAGCGGGAGGCCTGGGCCTCGGCGTGCTCGACCTCGTCCTCGAACTTGTGGGCGCGAGTCTGGTCGTCGGTGAGTTGGACGGTCCATTTGGCGATCTTGGCGTTGTAGTCGGCGATCTTCTTCTGGGCAGCGGCGGGATCGTTGACGGGTTGGAGAGTGAGCAGGTCGACGGTGACCTGGAGACTCTCGGCGCGAAGCTTGCGGGACTGGTACGCGTTCCACTGATCGGCGGCGCGGGTCTGCATGAGGACGGCACGGGTGTGGGTGCGGTGGCCGAGGACGGTGACCATGGCGACCAGGACCGCAAGGATGCTGATGGCCAGCGAGATCCGGGTGAGCGAGGTTTCTCCGGCCTCTTTCATTTGTTGCGAAAACTCGTGGATCTCGGTGGGTTCCATGCGGATGATTCTAGCGCGGGGGTGTCGGGGCGCGACGACTTGGGTTTTGGGGGTGGTGATGTGGAGCCGAAACCGGGTGGTTTTGAGAAATTTCATGACACGATTTACCCTGTATTTATTGGCGATGATGCGGTTCTCCTTCTGGAATGCACAGCTTTTCAACAAGATTGGGTTGCGTGTATGGGGGTGGGTTGCTATTCTCAGGAAGTCGCAAGGGAGCGCGGCGCTGGCGGAGCGGTTAGGAGCTGGCGCTGAGTTTGAGCGATTCGCTTCTTAAGGG
>FSYS01001189.1_pt1 | contig 38133 bp, 19 predicted proteins | sample 1638491 | NCBI WGS metagenome assembly FSYS01 (sample SAMEA3914788, study PRJEB12502) | metagenome | biome: forest; material: soil | place: Canada | collected 2011-07-03 | depth 0.1 m | reverse complement strand
GGAGGCCGTGGAATCGGCGCAGCAGCCGAGCAGGATGCCGTCGACGCGTTGCGAGAACAGGGTCTTCAGATGCTCCTGCTCTCGGAGGGGATCCTCGTTGGAGTCGCAGAGCAGCACGCTATAGCCGAGCCGTTGTGCCGCGTCTTCGATGCCGCGCACGACCTCGGGATAGAAGGCGTTGGTGACGTCGGGAACGACGATGCCGATGACGCGGGTGCGGCCGGTCTTGAGGCTGCGCGCGATGGCGTCCGGATGGTAGTCGAGTGCCTTCATCGCGGCGTGCACTTTCTTGCGCCGCGCCTCGCTCACCGGTAGAGTCTGGTTGATGACTACCGAGACGGTGGTGACGGAGACGCCTGCCAGTCTCGCCACATCTTTCATGGTGTACTTCGATCGTTGCGTCATACGCTCCGGGCCCAGGTTCCTTCGATGAACCGGAGCTTACCAGAAGATGGGGGAGGCTGCGCGAAAACTGAAGCAGGACAAGCATTCGGGGAAAACTGGTCTATCCCGCATCGGGCGAGTAGTCGCTGTGTGTCCGAAAAACGAAACGTTTCCCTTGACAGTTCATCCGTGGCTTCTGTAGATGTTAATGCGCATTCAGAAGGAGTAATCGGATGGTGCTCCGGTTTCTGTGGGGCGATGAGAGGGATTATTTTACCTATCTGCGTAACGTTTCGATGCTGGTCCGGAGCCAGAGCAACGTGCCACTGCCTCCTTCGACCGGATGTCGCAACGCCTACGTACACTCACGCCACAGGAGGTTCCGCGGGACCCTCTCGAGTGACAAAAAACGGCAACAGCAACAAGCGACCAGCAGGAACCGAACGCACTGGCATCGGAGTTGTAACTCTTCGTCCTTGTGCATCATTGGCAGTTGATGACATATAACCGCGAAAGGATTTCTCATGTCGACTCCTCGTGTGGATAGGCCCATCAAAGAGGTCGTTCTGATTACCAGCGGCGATCTGCGGCAATCGGCGAATCAGGTTTGCTGGCCGGCGCAGGAGGAGCTGGAACGGAAGCTAACCCAATGCTTTGCGCAGGAGGGTATCGCCGTGAAGCGGGCCCTGCCGGTCGATGCGCGCACGGGGCACGGCTTCATCTCGAGCCAGCGCATGGGCATGGATGTCTTCAGCGAGATCGATCCGGATGCGCCGCTTGTCTTCGCGACGGCAGCCTGGCAGTACAGCCATCACGTGCTTCCTGGCATGCGCGGCCATCGCGGCCCGATGCTGACGGTGGCGAACTGGTCGGGGCAGTGGCCCGGTCTGGTGGGTCTGTTGAACCTCAATGGATCGCTGGTCAAAGCTGGAGTGAAGTTCCATACGCTGTGGAGTGAGAACTTTACGGACGAGTATTTTCTGCGCGGTCTTAGGGAGTGGATCGAGCAGGGGCTCGTCACGCACGATCTCTCGCATGTGCGGGATCTGGAGGTCGGCGCGCTGCCCGCACGTGCTGCGACGATGGGGACGGATCTCGCGCACTCGCTGCAGGGGCGGAAGGCCATTCTCGGTGTCTTCGACGAGGGATGCATGGGCATGTATAACGCCATCATCGATGATGAACTGCTCAATGGTGCGAGTGTGTTCAAAGAAAGGCTCAGCCAATCCGCGCTGGTGGCCAAGATGGGCACCGTCTTGGATGAGGAGGCAAAGGGCGTGCGGCGATGGCTGGACGCGAAGGGGCTGCGCTTCGTCACGGGAAAGGACGAAGCGACCGAACTGACCGATGCGCAGATTCATGACCAGTGCAAGATGTATATTGCGGCGGTTCGCATCGCAGACGAGTTCGGTTGCGATGCGATTGGTATTCAGTATCAGCAGGGTCTCAAAGATATGGCGCCGGCATCGGACCTAGTGGAGGGCTTACTGAACAATGCGGACCGTCCTCCGGTCTATGGCGAGCATACCGGTGAGGAGCTCTACGCGGGTGGCCCGCTGCCGCACTTCAACGAGGTGGACGAGTGCGCGGGATTGGATGCTCTGGTGACCAATCGCTGTTGGACGGCGCTGAAGCTGGATCCCGCTACAACGCTCCATGATCTGCGCTGGGGCGAGCACTACAAGGGCGAGGGCATCAATGACTTCGTTTGGGTGCTGCAGATCTCCGGGGCGGCTCCGGCGAGCCACTTTGTGGATGGCTATCGCGGCGCATCCAGCGAGCGCCAGCCACCGATGTACTTCCCGCTGGGCGGAGGAACGCTGAAGGGCGTTGGCAAGCCGGGGAGGATCGTGTGGAGCCGCGTGTTCGTCGAGGATAACGCGCTGCATGTCGATATTGGCCTTGGCACGGTCGTGACGTTGCCGGAGGAGGAGACGACACGCCGTTGGAGCCAGACGACGAGTCAGTGGCCGATGGTGAGCACGATCTTCGACGGCATCTCGCGTGACTCCTTCATGGCGCGCCACCGGGCGAATCACGTCAGCGTGGCGTATGCTCCCGATACGAAGACCGCGTCTGAAGCGCTGGCGGTCAAAGCGGCGATGTTCCATGAATTGGGCGTGAAGGTGCATCTGTGCGGTCCGGTAACCTTTGAATAAGTAAGCGCGAGCGGCACGATTGGGAGCACGTTTGTGAGTATTGTTGCGGGTATTGATTTTGGAACCTTGAGCGTGCGGGTATCGCTCTTCGACAAGCACAAGGGGAGGCTGGGATCGGGGGTCGCGGATTATCCATTGAAGCGTTCCGCGCAGGATCCCAACCTCGCTACGCAGAGTCACGCGGCGCAGATGGATGCGCTGGTGAGCGCCATGCGGAAGGCGCTGGAGGCGAGCGATGTACGTGGCGACGCGGTGAAGGCACTGGCGGTCGACACTACCGGGTCCAGCGTGATTCCCGTGGGCGAGGACCTGCAGCCGCTGGATGACTACTACCTCTGGTGCGATCACCGGGCGTGGCAGGAGGCGCAGGAGATTACAACGGCCGCACATGCGCAGGGACTCGAAGCCATTCAATGGTGCGGCGGCACGTACTCGTCGGAGTGGGGATTTGCGAAGCTGCTGCATTGGCTGCGCCATAATCCCGACAAACGGACGCAGCTTGTCACCGCGCTCGAAAACTGCGACATGGTGGTCGCAACGCTTTGCGGTATCACTGCGCTCACCGACCTGCCGCGAAGTGTGTGCGCGATGGGACACAAATGGATGTGGAATCCGCGCTGGGAGGGGCTTCCGTCGCAGGAGTTTCTCACCTCGGTGGATCCGCTCTTCGCGGGCATACGGCAAAAGCTCGCCGGCCGCTATGAGACCTCGGATTCGATCGCAGGCACCCTGAGCGAAGCGTGGGCAGCACGGCTTGGCCTCTCGGCGGGCATCCCGATTCCGGTGGGCGCGCTCGACGCGCATTGGGACGCGGTCGCGGCTAATATCCGGCTCGGCGACGTGGTGAACGTCATCGGCACGTCGACGTGCATCATTGGCGTCAGTGAAGAGAACACGCTGGTGCCTGGGGTGTGCGGAATTGTGCCTGGCTCGGTGCTGTTGGGGTATACCGGGATCGAGGCTGGCCTGTCCGCCGTCGGCGATCTCTTTGATGGAATCGCTCGCCGGGCAAGCGCGCGGCTTTCCGACCTTATGCAGGGGCTGGAATCGTATCGCGCCGGACAGACGGGGCTTTTGCGCATGGCATGGGATAACGGCGATCGCAATATCCTGGTGAACCCGAATCTTGGCGGTGTGACTCTCGGCTGGAATATGATGCACTCGGCGCAAGATGAGCTCTTCGCGGCGATCGAGGGAACGGCGCTGCACTCCCGCATTATTCTCGAGCGCATGGAGGAGAGACGCGTGCCGGTGACTCGGATCATCAATGGTGGCGGCATTCCGCGGAAGAACGACGTGCTCAATCGCATCTATGCTAACGCGTTGAATAAGCCGGTCCTGATTACCACGGGCGATGTGACGAGCCTCGGTTCGGCGATCTTCGCCTTCCTAGCGTGTGGGGATTATGCCTCCGTCGAAGAGGCGCAGGATGCGCTCTGCCCTGCCTACAGGATCCAGATGCCGGACGAAGGTGAGGCCGCGGTCTACGACAAACTTTATTCGTTGTATCGCGACGTTTATTTCTCGCTGGGGACGCCCGATGCCCCGGCTGTACCGATAGGTCGTGTCTTGCCGAGCTTGCGGAAGATCGCGATGCAGACAAGCCACTGACGGCTTCTATGGAAGAAGGCAACGATGCTTAGGAATGGAATTCTCAATCCGCACATCAACGCGCTTTTGAGCCGGGTTCGTCATACCAACACGCTGGTGATCGCGGACCGCGGCTTTCCTTTTTGGCCGCAGGTGGAGACGGTCGATCTGTCGCTGGTTGACGATATTCCCACGGTGCTCAACGTGCTCGAAGCGATATCTTACAACTTCATCATCGGGAAGGCTTGGATGGCGGAGGAGTTTCGCGAGAAGAACGCTGCCAAGGTCGTCGATGCTTATGCGGCGCTGCTTCCCCTGATTGATTTCGATCCGCACATCGAGTTCAAGCGGCGGGTGCCCCATGCGATCGGCATCATTCGCACCGCGGATACGATTCCCTACTCTAATGTGATTTTGGAGTCGGCCTGAGACGCGTGGTCACGGTCGCAGTGGGACTGAGGTAAAGAAGCGAGGACGCCGATGCAGATTTCATCGATGAGTCGAGAGCGCGCAGAGCAGCAGGCGGATACCGCCAATGTGCCTGTTTTTCCGACGCAATACCTGCTGCCGTTTGTGCTGGTAACCGGCTTGTTCTTTCTATGGGGCATGTCGAACAACCTGACCGACATTCTGGTGCAGCAGTTCAAGAAGTCGTTCGGGCTCTCGCCGCTGCAGGCGCAGTTGGTGCAGACTGCCGTCTTTATGGGGTACTTCTGCATGGCGTTGCCGGCGGCGATGTTCATGCGGCGCATGGGATACAAGGCGGGCATTCTCGTGGGTCTGTGTTTGTTCGGCGGTGGCATGCTGTTGTTCTGGCCGGCCGCGATCTCCGGGCACTATGGGGCATTTCTATTGGCGCTCTTCACGGTGGGCTGTGGGTCGGCGACGCTTGAGACCGCGTCCAATCCATTCATTGCGCAGTTTGGAGCAGCGGCGACATCGGAGCGGCGGCTCAGCTTTTCGCAGTCGTTCAATCCTCCCGGAACCATCACGGGCGTGCTGATCGGAACCTTCTTCATCTTCTCTGGTGTGCACCTCACACCCACCAAGGTCGCGCATATGGAGAGGGTCGGTACCTATGGGCGTTATCTGCACTCGGAGATCATGCGCGTGGTGCCGCCGTATGTTGCGCTCGGCTGTGTCGTGCTGTTGATGGCGTTGTGGATTGGGCTGACGAAGTTTCCGCGGATCGAGTCCGAAGAGGAAGCGGGTGGCAACAAGGGACAATTCGTTGAGCTCTTCCGGTATCCGCATCTGTGGCTTGCGGTGCTGGCACAGTTTTGCTACTGCGGAGCGCAGATCAGCACCTGGAGCGCCTTTATCTTTTATATGCTGCAGTACACGGCGGCGACGGAGCGAACGGCCGCGCTCTTCCTCACGGGCAACCTGGTGGCGCTTGCCGTAGGACGCATTCTCTCGACGGGCCTGATGCGGTGGTTCGCTCCAGCCAGGATGATGGGCACCTATGCGCTGATCAATATCGCGCTTCTGGGGGTGGCAATTCTGCATCCCGGCCGGTGGGGCGTGGGAGCGATCCTGGTGACCAGCTTCTTCATGTCGATCATGTTTCCGACGATCTTCGCGTTGGGAGTTAAGGGCCTGGGAGCGAACACGAAGATCGGCGGGTCGGTCCTCGTGATGACGCTTGTGGGCGGTGCGATCTTTCCCCCGTTGCTGGGGTTCATCGCCAAGCGGACGGGCAGCTACGCGCTGGGATATAGCGTCGTGTTGCTGGCCTATGTTGTCGTCGCACTGTATGCCTTCCTGGGTTCCGGCACCAAGGGCGAGCCGGTGCTCGACGCGCGCTAGGCGGACAGCACGTGTTCCTTGTGGTGGAGCACAAAAAACACGTGCTGTCCGCGATTCGTCGCAGAGATGAAGCCGACAGCCCGTCTATTGGACGGTGAGGGTTACATTTGTGGCTGCGATGGCGCCTGTCTTGGTGTCCGTTGCGGTGACCTTGACGGTGTAGGTTTGCGGGCTTTGGTTGAAAAAGCCGGCGCCGGTTCCGCAGCCACTTAGCCCGAGGATCGCGCCGAGGGAGAGAGCGATGACGCCGAGCATGAGGAATGGCCGCGGCAACCGCCGCAGTCGCTGGCGCGCGCGCGTCCCTCCGGCGAGCGGAAGCAGGAGGCAGCTCAAGATGATCGGCAGCGAGACTCCGCCTACGAAGGGTGGTTCGGTGTGTGCGGTTTGGGTGCTGCTGGTCCGGATGGTCAGCGTGATCGGTGTGGCCGGGCTGCCTGCGGGGATCGAAGCGGGCGAGAAGACCGCGGTGGCTCCGGGTGGAAGGCCAGTCGCGTTGAGGCTGACTGGGTCGGGATAGACTGTGCCCATCGGCGCCAGCAGGAGGGAGAAAGTGGCCGCTCCGCCGGGCACGACGGGGCCGCTGCCGGTGGTCGCGCCGGTGTCGCTGGAGGTGGGCGCCAAGGTGAAACCGGGCTGCGTCACGGTGAAGCTCAGCTGCGCGGTGGCTGCAGCGTAATTTCCACCCGCCACCTGGGCCGCTTGGAGGACGACGGTTCCTGCTCCGGTGAGGGTGACGAGGTTGCCGGCGATGGTCGCTGGACCGCTGAGTACGGAGTAGGTGACGGCGGCGATGGAGGTCGAGTTTGCGGTGACGGCGAAGGGCGCGGCGCCGTAGGTCTGAGCAGCAATCGCCGCGAGGCTTAACACGGGCGTCGCCTGCAGTACGGTGAGGGTGGTCGTCGCGGTCGCCGAGGCGTACTTCGTCGTGGCCGTTGGTGTGAAGGTCACCGAGAGCGTGTGTGTCCCGGCGTTCAGAACGATTCCCGCCGCCGGGGCGTAGACGAACGTGCCCGGCACGGCAGTCATCGCGTTCAGCTGCGCGGTGGTGAGCGGTGCGCCGTAGGTGATCGAGGCGGGCGCTGCCCACTGGATGGTGCTGGATGCGTCCGTTACCGTCAGCGTTCCCTCGGTTACGTTGAGCGAGTAGTTCTGGGCGGCGGTCGTGTTCCTCAGGACTGCGGTAATTGGGTAGGTTCCGGCTGCGCTGGTCGAGGTTGCAGTCGTGGTATATGAGAGGCCTGTCGAGGCCGCGGTGTCCCCGTTTACGAAGGTGCCGGGAGTGCCGGTGAAGTCCGGATTCGCGGCGCCGTAGCTGCGGGTTGCGCTGTTTGCTGCGATGGCCAGCGGTGCGGGGTTTGCCTGGATGCCGTGTTGTATCGGCGTCGCCGCTGCGTAGGTCGCGTTGCCGGCCTGGCTTGCCTCCACCACGACGGTGCCGGCCCCGGTAATGCGCAGCGTCGCGCCGCTCAGCGTTGCCGGTCCGGAGATCAGCGAGAAGGCCACGGGCAGCGCGGAGCTGGCGGTGGCGTTCAGCGTGATCGGCGCCGCGCCGTAGGTGAGTTGCGCTGCGGGCAGTGTGAAGGCAATGGTCTGCGGATCCGAACTTACGTCGAGCCCCGTCGTCGCTTTCCGGGTGTAGGTCGGAGTGATCTGGAGCGTTGTCCTCAATGTGTCATCGCTGTCGGTGCTGTTCGCCGTCAAACTGCTGAAGGTTGCACCCGCGCCGCCGACGGTCGCGATCGGTCCCAGCCCGGTCGCCGTGCCGGTGCCGGAGAATGCGAGGGTTACTGGCACACCGCCCTGGTTCAAACCGCTCTCGGTTACGGTCACCACCGGCGCTGGGCTGATTGCCGTGCCGAGCGTGCCGCTATAGCTCAAAGCCGCGAACTGCACCGACTGGTAGTTGGTTTGGACCGCGCCAACATCCAGACAGGAGTTGCTGCTGTAGCTTGTGTTCAGACGCGCGAAGCCACGCTGGTCTGTCGTGATCCCTGCGGGCAGGAGACTGATCGAGCCCGCACAGATGGCCGCACTGCCGGGCAGTGGGAGCATGGTCTGGGTGGGACCGCCGTAGTTGCTCAGAGCGGCGAGCATGGGATCTGTGGCAATGGGCTGGCTGTTGATGGCGCAATTGAAGCAGTCGCTCTCGCTGCCGGTGCCGCTATCGATATTCGCGAAGAAAAGATTGTTGTAGGCGTCGACGACAAAGTTGGAAGTAAAGACCGCCGCTCCGTTGCTGGGGGTGGTATTGTGCGCAAAGATACTGTTCGTGATCGTGGCCGTACCGCCGAAGACGGCCACCCCGCCGCCGTTGGCCGAGGAGTTGCCCACGAAGGTGCTGTTGCTCACCGTCAAGGTTCCCGTGTCATGGAGCGCGCCGCCAGCGCCGCCGTCGGTGCCGGAGGAGTTGCCGCTGAAGGTGCTATTGGCGACCGCGAGCGTTCCGCTATTGTCGATGGCGCCTCCAGCGCCGCCGCTGTTGCCGCAGGAGTTGGTGCTGAAGGTGCTATTGGCGATCGTCAGCATGCCGCCATTGTCGATGGCGCCGCCAAGGCCGCCGGGAGTGGAGTTGCCGGCGAAGGCACTGTTGGTTACCGTGAGCGTGCCGTGGTTTAGGATGCCGCCGCCGCCGCTATTCGCGTTCCCGTTTGCGACGGTCAGGCCGAAGAGAAAGATTTGCGCGCCAGAATCGACCGTCAGGACACTCCCCACGGTAGCGGATCCGCCACCAGAGACGATCAGATTCGCCGCGCCAGGCCCGGCGATGTTGATCTGACCGGTCAGTGCGGGGAGCGCTCTGCCGAGGGTGATGGTTCCGGTGGCGCTGGAGGCGAAGGCAATGTCACCCATGCCCGCACTCTCGGCCTGCTGGATCGCGTCGCGCAGCGAACAGGTAGCACCGCAGGAGGTGTCGTTGCTATCGGCGGTTGTGTCGACCATCAGGTAGTTCGTCTGCACGGCACCCGCATCGACACAGGTGGTCAGAGGGAACCCGCGCTGATCGGTGGTCACGCCGGAAGGAAAATGCGCAAAGGAGCCCGCACAGATCGCCGGGCTGCCGGGCAGCGGCAGCATCGTCTGGGTAGTGCCGCCGTAGTTGCCCAACGGGGCGAGTTGGGAATCGGCGTCGATGGCGCCGAGATTGCTGTTGCAGCTTACGCAGTTACTCTCGTTGCCGCCGGAGTCGAGATTCTGATAGAAGACGTTGTAGCCGGCATTGACGGTTCCCCCCGTGCGCTCGACACCGGCACCGGTGCCGCTGCCATTTCCCGAAAGGATGCTGTTGCTCAGCGTGAGGGTGCCGCCGGTGTTGACGATGGCGCCGCCCGTTCCGCCGGTGCTCGTATTGCCGACGAAGGTGTTGTTGCTCAGCGCAAGGGTGGCGCCGTTGGCGATGGCGCCGCCTTTACCCTCGGGAGCTGAATTGCCCACGAAGGTGCTGTTGCCGACGGTGAGCGTGCCGCCGTTATTCTGAATCGCGCCACCGGTGCTCGCGGCGGCGCCCTGCGGCGCGGTCGAAACAGAATTATTGAGGAAGAAGCTGTCGGTTACCGTCGCGGTGTTCGCGCCGCTGTTATTGAGGATGGCTCCGCCGTTGGTCACCCCATCGTTGCCCGAGAAGACGCTGTTGCTGACCGTCAGTGTGCCGTTACTCCAGATGGCACCGCCGCTGGAGGCGCCGATGGTTTGATTGTTCGAGAAGGTGCTACCGCTTACGGTGAGTGTGCCGGTGTTATAGATTGCCCCGCCGGCGGAGGTGGCGACGTCGCGATTGAAGATGACGTCGCTCACCGTCAGGCCTCCGCTGTTGGAGATCGCACCCCCGGGGCTACTATTGTTGGCCGTGGCAATGGTCAGTCCCGAGATGCTTACCGTCCCTGTGCTGACGGTAAACACTCCGTACTGGTTATTGCCAGAGATCGTCAGCGAACTCGCGCCCGGCCCTGTGATCGTCAGGTCCTCGGCAATCGCTGGCAACGGCCCCGCCAGCGTAATTGTCCCCGTGACCGTAAGGTTGATAGTGTCCCCGGACGCCGCTGAAGTCAGAGCGGCGCGCAGCGATCCCGTGGCCGGACTAGAGATGCTGTCACTCGAGTCCGTCACGTCCACTGTAGTCGCGTGCGCGGCGGTTGCCAGGAGAAGCACGGCGGTTGCACAGAGCGTGCGCAGAAACTGTCTGGGCTTGGGGCGTCGCGGTGTCTCCGTCGGATGCGCGGAAGCCAAAACGGAGAGGCCGGCGGTGCGGACGGGCCGAGATGCGGCAGGAAAAAGGCGGGCGTGGCCGAACTTCAATAACGAAATCAACATCGTGTCCCCAAGACAATATTTCGCGGTGCGAGAAGTGTTCATGGACGAAGTGAAGCAGTTGTACGTGTCGGCCTTAAACGATACGCTATTGAGGTTAAAATTCATCAGAAAAACGGGATGCAGCGGCCTTCGGGAGTCCAGGGAATCCAGCGAGTTCGAGAGACGTCGCGGGCGCGGTGGTCGCAGCCGGTTTCCATGAGATCACGGAGGGCGAATCCGGGCGGGCTCTATGCCACGCTTTGGTGATCTCCTATGCCCGTTGACATGGGGTTCGATCCATATTAGAAGAAGAGCACGCCTCACCAATAAGCCCCATTTTCAGCACCACTCGGCAGCACGTTTTTTGCGTAACAGATCGCGTTGCAAATCGCTGTTCGTGAGTTGAGCCACAGAATGCACCTCGTCTCCCTCGCGGGAGGAGCGGTGGTTGCGCGCGTTGCCACGACGCGGCGTTGGGAGGCCAGACGCGGCCGCCGTCCGTCAGGTGCCGGGAGCTTCCTCGATCGCCGGTGCACGATTCCGTTTTCCACAAAGGAGCCTTCCCTGATGAAGAAGATTGCCGTCGTTCTTGCTTTACTGACCAGCAGTGCGTTCGCTCTCGATGCAGGCCAGGCGCCGCTTCGCGGCTATACGCCGGAACACTCCGCGGCGGAGATGCAGTGGGAGCAGAAGTTTCGCGAGCTGCCGGATACAGCGCGGCTGCGCGAGAATATGCAACGGCTCTCGGCGCGGCCACACCATGTGGGATCGCCGTACGACAAGGACAATGCCGAGTGGCTGCTGGCGCAGCTGAAGTCGTATGGACTCGATGCGAAGATCGAGGTCTTTGAGGCGCTGTTCCCTACCCCGAAGCTGCGCAAGCTGGAGTTGCTGGGGTCGGTGAAGTTCGAGGCCAAGCTGGAGGAGCCGGCGCTGAAGATCGATCCCACCTCGGATCAGAAGAGTGAGCAGTTGCCGACCTACAATGCGTACTCGCGCGATGGCGATGTGACGGCGCCGGTGGTGTACGTGAACTATGGCGCGCCGGCAGACTACGAGCAGCTGGCGGCAATGGGCATCTCGGTGAAGGGAGCGATCGTGCTGGCGCGCTACGGACAGACCTGGCGCGGGATCAAGCCGAAGCTTGCGGCGGAGCACGGCGCGGTGGGCTGCTTGATCTTCTCCGATCCGAAGGACGATGGGTATGTTCGCGACGAGACGTATCCGGAGGGACCGATGCGGCCGGCGGAAGGGGTGCAGCGGGGCAGCGTGATGGATATGCCGGTGTATCCCGGCGATCCGCAGACGCCAGGGGTCGGCGCTGTTGCTGGGGTGAAGCTGATTCCTCTCGATCAGGTGAAGACGATCACCAAGATTCCGGTGATGCCGATCTCGTATGAGGACGCGAAGCCGTTCCTCGAGGCGCTGGGCGGCGCGGTGGTGCCGGAGGCGTGGCGCGGCGGATTGCCGCTCACCTACAGGACGGGGCCGAGCGTGGTGAAGGCGCATCTTGCGCTGGCGTTCAACTGGGATCGCAAGCCGCTGTACGATGTGGTCGCGAAGATTCCGGGATCGACCTATCCGGATCAGTGGGTAATACGCGGCAACCACCACGATGCGTGGGTGAATGGCGCGGGCGATCCGATCTCGGGCACCAGCCCGGAGCTGGAGGAGGCGCGCAGTCTGGGCGAGCTTCTCCAGCAAGGATGGCATCCGCAGCGGACGATTCTTTATTGCTTCTGGGATGGCGAAGAGCCGGCGCTGTTGGGTTCGACGGAGTGGGTAGAGGCGCATGCGCAGGAGCTGAGCCAGCATGCAGTCGCCTACTTCAACTCGGATGGCAATGGGCGCGGCTATCTGCGGGCGGAGGGATCCCACTCGCTCGAACACTTCGTCAACAACGTGGCGAAGGACATTCAGGATCCCGAGACGAAGATGACGGTGTGGAAGCGTGAGCGGCTGGTGGATCTCTCGCGTGCTACGACAGATGGCCGCGCGGAGCTGCGTTCGCGGGCGGACCTTCGCATTGGCGCGCTTGGCTCAGGATCGGACTATACCGCGTTCATCGACCATCTTGGCATTGCGAGCGTCAACCTGGCCTATGGCGGAGAGGACCAGGTAGGCGGGCAGTATCACTCCATCTACGACGACTTCTACTGGTATACGCACTTCGAAGATACGGACTTCGTCTATGGGCGAGCACTGGCGCAGACCGCGGGCACGATGGTGATGCGGATGGCCGACGCCGATGTGATTCCGTTCCAGTATGCGGACTTCGCGGATACGATCCATATATATGTGGGCGAGGTGAAGAAGCTCGCCGACGGAATGCGCGCGCAGATCAAGGAACGCAACACGGAGATCGGGGACGGTGTGTATACCGCGCTCGAAGACCAGAAGAAGAAGAGCGTGACGCCGGCGGTGGAGGCAGTGCCTCCCTATCTGAACTTCGCACCGCTCGATCAGGCGTCGGACGATCTTACGGTTGCGGCCACCGAGTACGAGAAGGCGTTCAGCGCGAATGCTTCGAAGGGGCATGGAGCGGTCAACCAGCAGCTGTTGCAGGCCGAGCGGCAGTTGCTCGACTCCGGCGGGCTGCCCAATCGAGACTGGTTCCAGAACATGATCTACGCGCCGGGGTTCTATACCGGCTATGGGGTGAAGACCTTGCCGGCGGTTCGCGAGGCGATCGAACAAAAGGAGTGGAGCGATGTCGACAAGGAGATCGCGCGTACGGCGGCAGCGATCGAGCGGGAGGCAGGACTTCTCCAGAGCGCGGCGCAGACGCTAGACAGCAATTGATCATGGCCATGCGTTAGCGAGCAAAAGGGGTGAGGTGCACGAGGCATCTCACCCCTTTTATTTTGGACCTGAATCGAGCACTTATTTGAGATGCGTTGGCGTGGCGGGACCGCAGAGCAAGCCATTGAAGAGAAACTTGAAGGTGGAGTGGGGCTGGCCGCGGAAGGTGACCTCCGGACCGTAGAGGAGAACCTTGCCTTTGCCGACGTTGGCTTGGGCGACGGCGATTGTGTTGTTGAGATACTGCTGGCCCCATGCCCAACCGCTGTCGAGCAGGTCTCCATCCGCGTACCAGGCAATCGTCTGCACGCCGTGCAGGTTCGCGTCTGGATCGGCGCGGAAGGCGGGGCTGCGATCGAAGAAGACATCGACCTTGGTCGGCATGCCGTAGGCGACGGGGTTATCGGTGTTGACCTGGGTGCGCATCAGCGAGCCGGGGATATAGAACTTCTCCGGCGAGATGGCGGTGCTCCTGCCCTTCACAATCTCGGTTTCGGCGCTTTCGAGCGGGAGGTGGAGATATTCGTAGAGGCTGGTGGAGCTTCCGATGGCGAGCAGGGTGCCACCGTCGTCGACGAACCGCTGCAACTGCGGAATAGTCTTCTCCGGCGTGATCTCGCCGAGCCAGGGGCGGAACTCCGCAGGGATGGTCTCGGGCTTCGGCTGCCGCGAGGCAAGGCGTCCGCTGGCGAGGCCATCTCTTCCGGGCGGGCTGATGGCACCGTCACTGAAGAGGATGTCATCGAACTTCTCGGTGAGGTTGCCGGCGTCGAGATTCTGCGGATAGATGACGGTGTAGGGGAATTCAAACTGCTCGAGTAGCCAGCGAATCCAGCCGGAGGGCATCAGGCCGCCGTACTGATCGTAGAGCGCGATGCGTGGCTGCTGCAGTTGCAGCACCTCTCCCGCGGGCTTCCTGGCGACGGCGAAGGCGTTGATGCCAAGCTCTTGGGTCGCTTTTTCGAGGATCTTCCGGGTGACGGTGGAGTAGGGCAGCCAGAGGGTTCCTGCGCCGACCTCGCGGCTGCCGAGGGTCGTCTTCGTGGTGAGCCAGTAGACCGGTTGCCCGGCTTTGAGCAGGCGGTTGGTTAGGGTGAAGGCGTCGTTGTACTCGTGGCTGACGAGATAGCCGGCGGCCTTGGCGGGGCCGGAGATGCTGCCGGGAAGCGGGGCGGCGAGATCGGTCGTGATCTTTTCGAACGGCCCGGTGAAGCCGTCCAACTCACGATCGAACTGCACTCCCATCTGGAAGGCGAGCGTCCATCCGGTTGCGTCATAGGGACGGTTCGGAGGACCGCCGGGATAGGCGAAGTCGTTGGGATGATCCTGCGGCTCGAAGAGATCGAGCACGTGCGGGCGATATGCCTGCGCGGCCATCACTACGTAGGAGCCCTTGGGGTAGTGTTTGCCGGCCACGGTGAAGTCCGCCGTCGCCTGCTCGATGGTGACGCCGCTCTTGAGCAGAGCGTTCACAAACTTGGTGGCGGTTGGAAAGTCGGGCTGGTCGGCGGAGAGGATGTAACCGCGAGGGTCACGTTTTGCGGGATCGTGGAGGACCTTGGTGTAGAGGTCCGAGGGGACAGCCCTCGCGTCGTCGAACGATGGCGCCAGGGGTGCGGGGGGTCCGGTGGGCTTGGAGGATGCTGCCGCGGCGTCAAGTGCCTCAATGCGCTTGGGGGTGATTGTCCAGGAGTCCTCGCTGCCGCGCTCGATGGAGTTCTTGCCCATCCGATAGGTGTCGTAGAGCAGGTGCTCCCGCTCGCGCGAGGCGTAGTCGAGGATGGCGCGGTTGTTGGTGAGTTCGTACTCGATGGATTGACGGTAGTGCCACAGCTGCGGCGCGACGGGGTCGGGGAGATCGTTGGTGGGCAGCTGGCGCGCCGGCACCAGAGGGAGCTGCATCGGCGTAGGACTGCCGATGATCTCGGTCAGGATGCCGGTCATGTTGTGGAAGTAGGTGACGGTCCTGAGACCACCGTTGTACCAGGTGGAGTAGTTCGCGGCGCTGCGCATTCCGGAGCCGGGTTTTCCCTCTTCGACGAGGCGTTCGTGCATGGCGGTGCCGACGGCCTGGATCTTCAAGGTGATAAGCGGGTCGTAGTGGTAGTTGAAGGGATCGCGGAAGGGCGGCATGAAGATGACGGCGCCCAGCGGTCCGGTCTGGTGGTGGTTGTACATGATCTGCGGGTACCACTCGCGGAAGAGGATGCGGCTGATGTTCGTGGTCTCCGGCATATTGTTCATGTAGAAGTCACGATTGTTGTCGTGGCCCGCGTACTTGTGCCAGAGGCGCGGAACGCCCGCCGCGGATCCGTCGAGCTTGCGCTTCTCGGGGACCGGCTCGCGCATGTACCAGTCGGCGACGAGATCCATTCCGTCGGGGTTATCGAGGACGCAGAGCACGATGTCGTCGCGCAGGAAACGCATGGTCTCGGGATCGGTGAGCGCATTGAGCTGGTAGACGGTTTCAATCAACTGCTGGGAGCCGACGGTCTCGCTGGCGTGAAGACCGCCGTCGATCCAAACGACCGCGCGTCCTTCTTCGGCGAGCGCGTGAGCCTGCCGGTCGGTCAAGTCTTCGGCGTGCGAGAGCTTCGCGGAGATTTCTTTATAGTGCTCAAGATGCGCCAGATTTTCCGGCGACGAGATGATCGCCATGTACTGGCGCCGACCCTCCGCGGTGGGTCCGATGTCGACCAGCTTCATGCGGTCGGACTCCTTCGCGAGGGTCTGCCAGTAGGCAGTGAGCTGGACGTAGTTGGCCATGTGATAGTCGTCGCCGATGTTGAAGCCGATGGCTTCCTTGGGCGTGGTGATCTTACGGGGGGCATCCGCGGCCTGGCCAGAGCAGGGAGCGACGGCGAACAGGATGCAGCCAAAGATGGAGAGTGACAGGTTCTGCTTGGTCATGAAGGCTGGCGTCCTCTGGGAAGTGGAGTCGAAGGTGGATGGAGGTGATTGGGTTTTCGTCACGGGCCGAACGCGCGTCCGGCTATTTCGCGGGTGCATCCGGGTGCAGGTACCTGGCGAGGAAGAGATAGATCTCGCGGCGCGATTCGAGAGCCAGTGGGGTGTCCATGCGATTGAAGTAATGGCCGCCGGGAGCGTTGTCGTAGACCTTGTAGTCGAACTTCTTGCCCTCCGCCTTGAAGGCCTGGATGAGGTGCTCGACCTCGAGGTAGTTCACGTCCTCATCGTTGGTGTTGGTGTGGAGGAGCAGTGGGGTATCCAACTCCTTGGCGTGACTGACGGGCGAGCGCTTGCGGTACTCCTCGATGTCGTCGTGCACACTCTCGCCGAGGTGGTAGGGCGCGGCGTAGAGCTTACGATAGGACTCCGGCTCGTAGCCCATTCTGGCCACGAGATCGCTGACCGGGACGCCGGCGTACGCGGCGGCGTAGTCCTTCGGGTGGGTGAAGATGTTCATCAGCGTGATGAGGCCGCCGTGGCTCCATCCGACGATGCCGACACGTTTGGGATCGAGGAAGCTGTAGCGTTCGAGCATCCACTGTTTGCCCATGTAGACGTCGTCTACCTCGCGTCCACCGTAGTCGATCTCCTCGTAGAAGCCTCTGCCATATCCGGTGCTGCCGCGATAGTCGGTGGCGACGACGGTGTAGCCCTGCTCGAGCAACTCGCGCACCAGGTGCGCATCGATGGAGGTGTCCAGGCTGGCATGCACGCCCTGGTGCACGAAGACGATCAGCGGCTGTTTCTTCGAGCGGTCGAGGTTCTTGGGGATAAAGGTGTAGGCGTGGAGGATGATGGGGTTCATCGCTCCCGGGGCCATCTTGTTGGGAACATGAGCCGGAGGCAGGCCGCCGTACTCGCACTTGTCGATCTCGGCGATATCGCCGAGCTTCTGGTACCAGAGCAGGTCGTCGATCTTCTTCATCACCTGATCGAGGCCGAAGTTGGGTGAGGCAGGTCCGCCGCCGGAGTCGCTCGAGGTCTGCGAGGATGGCTTCGGGGAGCCTTCCTTGGCAGGCTCCTGGCTCTTCGCTGTGCTCGTGAGCACGAGCGCGAGGAGAGTGGCAAGCAGCGCTGGCCGGGCGATCGAATCAGGCGGACTGGGTAGGGAAAGGGGGACTTGCAGACGAGAGACCGAAGAACTATAGGACAAGAGGGGAGCTCCTTGATTGGCCTGATAAGAGTTCTGGTGAGACTCGCACTATAGCCGATTGCTCCTTCGGGCGGTAGCGGAAAACGTCGCTATAAGAGAACGCATGCAGCGTGCATAGATCGCTCGAATACCGAGCGGGAGGACGCTGCCTGCAGCTTGCACGGGTACTCCTGAGAGGGGGGGCCTGCGAACTTGCTTCCGCGCGACGTCTCGGAGTCTGAACTGTCCACCGGTTTGATGGCTGCGGGAGTTCCAGATTTCGCACGACCCGGCGATATACACTTGGTACACAAATTTCCGTTGGTGCGGGATCGCCCGTGCTCTCGGCCAGATGGACTCTAATTGCTTTTGAAAGCATGGAAGACAAGATGACCTCCCCTGTTTCGCTCCGCGTCCCGAAGATCGCTTTCCATCTACTCGCGCTTGTCGTTGCTCCTGCTCTCATGGTGGGGTGCCAGCAGTCCCTTTCGACGCCAGTTGGGGTGCCGACACCGCCGACGACCACGGCGACCACCGCCTCTCCCGCGCCGACGGTTGCGCCTGCGGTTGTCTATGACGCAACCAGCAACGTCTATTACATCGCGAATGGCTTCGCCGGCACGGTGACGGCGGTGAACGCGACCTCGAACGCTGTGACCGGCACGATCATGGTGGGGCCGGCCGGTTCGGATCTGTACTCGATCGCGGTGAATCCGGTGACGGACCTGATCTACGTGGTGAGCAACCAGACTGGAACGATGACCGTGATCAACGGCGCGAACAACCAGGTCGCGACGACGGTGCCGTCGGCGGCGACTCTGCCGGTGGCGGTGGCCGTGAACTCGGCGACCAACATGGTGTATGTGCTGGGTCAAGGAGCGCAGCAGAACCTCAACGTCTATAGTGGCGCGACGAATGGGCTGGTGGGCGGCGTTGCGGTTGCTGGAACGACCTACGCGCTCGCGGTCAACAGCGCGACCAACACCGTCTTTGCTTCCAGCGTCGGCACGGTGACGACGGTGCCGGCTACGCAGACGACTCCGGCCACGCTGCTATCCGGTCCCTGGCTGACGGTGATCGACGGTGCGACCAATGCGATCACGAACACCGTGCTGCAGCAGAACACCCTGACGGCGCTGGCGGTGAACCAGACGACGAACACGGTCTACGGAAGCAATACGGCGCAAAATTACCTGACGGTGATCGGGCAGCCGACCACGCCGCAGGGGACACCCTGGGCGGTTGAGGCGAACATCATGGTGGGCGGATCGCCGGGACCGATTGCGGTGAACCAGACGACGAACACGGTGTATGTCGGCAACACGGCGACAGACTCGGTATCGGTCGTGAACGGCGCTACGGTGGCGACGACAGTTTCGCTGACAGGAGTTCCGACCGGCCTGGCGGCGAACTCTGCGGCGAACCTGGTGTATGTCGCAGAAGCGGCGAACGTCGCGGTGATTAACGGCGCGACCAACACGGTCTCGGGGACGGTTGCGGCGGTGCAGACGACTTCATCGACGAGTCCATCGAAGTAGACGCTCAGCTGGTTCAAAACAATGGCGTGGCAGCTTCGGCTGCCGCGCTTTTTTGGGTGCCGCTATAAGGTCTCCGCGCACCAGCTTCTCCACATCTGGCGGAAGGCACTGGAGAGGCCCTGCGCGGCGGCGGCTGGCTGTCCGATAGGGTGCGAGAGGAAGCGCTCGCGCATGCCGGCGCGGAGTTCTGCGAGAGCGTCAAGATGGTGGGCCCAGTGGACTCCCTTCGCCACGAAGTCCTGCGGGGATTGGGCGATGAAGTCACCGAGGCCTGCGTGTTCGAGCAGCGCGGGGCCGAGTCGCCCAGCGACGGTGCGGCCGGTGAGCGTGAGCGTCGGAACGCCCATCCACAGGGCGTTGCTGGTGGTGGTGGCACCGGTGAAGGGGAAGGGATCGAGGGCGATGTCGATCTGGTGGTGCAGCTCGAGGTAGGTCTGGTCGGCGCAGCGGCGGTGAAAGTGTAATCGCTCGGGGGCGATGCCTTCAGCCCCGAACCATCGGGTGAGGGACTCGTGTCGGCCATCGCGGGGCATGCCAGCGAGCAGGATGCGCGAGTCGGGCAACCCACGCATGAGCTGCGACCAGAGCGCAATGACAGGTTGGCTGAGCTTCGACAGGCGGCTGAAGCTGCCGAAGGTGACGTGACCGTTGCTGTGGGCGGGAAGCGGCTGAATGGCGGGCGCGTCGGGGCTCGGTAGGAAGGGCGAGACGATAGGCAGGTGCACGATCTTCTCGGTGAAGAAGGGCTCGAACTCGCCGGGTGGGAGGAAGTGGGCGTCGGCGAGGTAGTAGTCGATGCCGCGCAGGCCGCTAGTGCCGAGGTAGCCGATCCACCCGCATTGGATGGGCGCGGGCTTGCGGGCGAACGTGAGCAGGCGGCTGTGCGCGGTATGGCCCGTCAGATCGACGAGGATGTCGATGGCGTCGGCCTGGATCCTCTCCGCCAGCTCGGCATCGGAGAGCGCGAAGATGCGGTTCCAGGCGGGAATGTGCTCGCGCAGCCGATAGGTGACGCGGTCTTCGACGGCGTGATTGGAGTAGGCGTGCAGCGCGAGGCCTTGGTCCCGGGCGAGCTCGGCGAACATGGGCTCGATGAAGTGCGCCATGGCGTGGGTGCGAAAGTCGCCGGAGACGAAGCCAATGCGCAGGGGGCGCTCGGATTCGCGGGAGTTCGGGTGGCGTGGCCAGTTGCCACGCAGCGGGGCCTCGAAGCGGTCGGCGAAGCGGACGTGCTCCTCGAAGAGGACTTGCGGTTCGATCTCGCCCCCATGGCTGAGGCAGAAGAGCAGGCCGTGATGGGCGACCGTGAGATTGGGCTGGATGGCGAGCGCCTGGCGGTAGCTGGTGGCGGCTTCGACGAGCCGCGCCTGATCGGTGAGCGCGGAGGCGAGATTGCAGTAGGCCTCGGCGAAGTCGGGCTTGCACTGGAGAGCGCGGCGGCAGCTGGCCTCCGACTCCTCTGGTTTGGCCTGCCGCTTGAGTGTGATCGCGAGATTGTTGTGGGCGACGGCCAGCTCGGGTTGGAGCCCGAGAACACGTCGGAAGCAGGCTTCGGCCTCGGGATAGCGGTCGCGCCGCGAGAGGGTTTCACCCAGGCAGAAGTGGGCTTCGAGGAGGTTGGGATGAAGTTCGATCGCGTGGCGAAAGAGGGCTTCGGCCTGGGACAGGTCGCCGTCCTTTTGCAGGATGCGGCCAAGGTTGTAGCAGGCCTCGATGCAGTTGGGATCGGCCTCGAGGGCGCGGCGAAAGAAGGGTGCGGCGGCGGAGAAGTTGTTTTGTCGCTGCTGCAGCGAGCCCAGAATGTTCCAACCGTAGCCGGAGACGGGGAAGCGCTCGGTGAAGGAGCGGGCAAGGGATTCGGCTGCCTGGATATCGCCGCAATCGACGAGGGCACTCAGCTTGCCGGCTTCGGCGGCGGTGGGACGGAGTGCGGGCGTTGGTTTCTGTGGAGTCGGTGCAGGTTTCGGGGTCGGAGCCTTCGCGGCGGTCGTCGGATTTGGATTCGGGATGCGTGCTTCGAGAGCCTGCACCGCGGGTCCGTTCAGTCCGCTGTGCCTGCCCAGGTCGAGCATCTTGCGCGCGACGTCGAACTGCGCCGCCTGAATCAGGGCGTCGATGCAGCTCAGCCAGAACTGCGCCTGGCTCGGTGCTGCCTGGATGGCCGCTTGGAAAAACGGCAGCGCGGCGACAGAGTCGTTGAGCGCGAGGGTGAGGACGCCGAGATTGTGATTGGCGTCGGGATGGCTGGGGCGCTCGGCGAGGATGGCGCGATAGAGGTGCTCGGCCTCAAGGAGCCGGTCGGCGCGTTGCAGTGCGATTGCCCGCTGGAGCAGTGTGTCCAGAGTGGGCGCGATGGCCAGGGTTTCAGAGAGCAGCTGGGACATAAGCGAGGACGGCAGAGCCGGCAGTGTTCCTTTCACGCGAAGCTTCAAGATCTGGTCAGGCGGTGGGGCGCAGCCGGGCGAGGATCTGTTCCGGCCGGCGAAGATTGAGCTCCGGTTCGACTCCCATCTCCGCGCAGTAGCCAGGAAGTGTGATCTCCTCGAGCGACCAGCTCATCATCTCCGCGACGAACTGGTCGTGGTTGTCGGAAAGCATGGTATTACCGGGGTCCAGGTTGGTGATCAGCACCAGGCCGGTCTCCGCGGCGTCGAGGACGATGATCTGCAGGTCGGGGCGGCGGCGCTTCAGCAGCAGCGCGGTGCGCCAGACATCGCCGGTCCACATCCCCTGGCGGCGGGAGTCGACGGCGAGGGCATCGGGGTCGCGCTCGGCCATAGGAGCTTCGAGCGGAAGGCAATCGTGCAGTGCGATCACGGAGTTGCGACGACAGTGGCGTTCGGTGTTGAAGAAGTCCCGGAGCAGGAACTCGCAGCGATGCATGCCGTCAAGAAAGGCCATCTCGATGGGGCCGCCGAAGAGCGTGGTGGGACTGAAGCGCGCGAAGAAGTCGTCGCTGGGCATCTGGTAGAGGGCCACGCTGGGCTTGGCAACGATGGCACGCACGATCCCCATGTCCTGAAAGCGAAACTCGGGGTCGATGCCGATCGCGTGGCAGCGGGACAGCGCGAGGGTTTTACCGGTGTCGACGCCGATCTCGAGATAGGTTGCGGGAGCGAGGACGCTGTGCAGGCGGGCGAGAACGTTGAGGTAATTCTCGCCCGTGAGGTCGGGCAACCAGAGCCTCTGCTCGGCGGCCTTCGACAAGGAAAGCAGGCGGGTGTCCAAAGAGCGCAGCGATGCTTGGGCGACGCCGTGCTGCTGGGCTTCGGCTAGGCCCTGACGCGCCTCCGTCGCGAAGCCGCCCAACATCAAGGCGTGGAGATGGGTCAGCCGATATTGCGGATGTTCGGGCCGAAGTGCGACCGCAGATTTGAGGAAGGCCGCAGCGGCCTCCGGCCTCCGTCGCTGGATCTCGAGGATGCCGAGGTTGTGCAGGCAGTGTGCGTGGTTCGGATCGCGGGCGAGGATGCTGCGATAAAGCCCCTCGGCCTTGGCCAGGTTGCCGGCGAGGCGGTCGGCGATTGCCTGTTGCAGCATCGCGTCGATCGATTGCAGGGCGGCGTCGGTGGGGAGTTCGTCCGTGAGGAGAGCTGGCAAAGAGAACCTCGGGGTGCATCGGCGGGGCGTAAAAGGATTCGAGTCTCGGACAGGGGCGCTGTCCGAGACTTGTGTTTGGTTTTATCGGCAAAATAGGGACCTGTTTCAAGCGGGCGGCGTTGGTGCGCAGTTCCCGGCGGCGGGGCAGCTCCGACCGGTGTCACGGTCCGGTCGTTTCGGGTCAACGGTAATCGGATAAATTATCGGTGGCCTTTGCCGGTCATGGCTAGCGGAGGCTACGATCAATGCAGTCTTTTTCCTGGCGAAATGATCGCGCGGCGTTTACGCGTCGCGCCGTGGATGCGTGCTGGTTCAAATCCTGGTATGGAGAAACAGAAGAATGGCAACTAGATTTTCGAGAAGATCCTTTGCGCAACTGATCGGCGCCGCTACCGGCGCCTTGTCGCTGCCCGCGTTCGGCGCTGGTCTGGCCCCCGCGCCGGAACGTCCCCTCCACATCGGCGAGCGTGCCTTCCCGGAAGGCTTTCTCTGGGGCTCGGCGACGGCCTCCTACCAGGTCGAGGGAGCGGTGAAGGAAGATGGCCGCGGCACGACCATCTGGGATACCTTCTCGCATACCGCGGGCAAGACCGCGAATGGCGATACCGGCGACGTGGCGGACAACAGCTATCACCTGTACCCGGAAGACATCAAGATCATGAAGGACCTTGGGCTGAAGACCTGCCGCTTCTCGGTGGCCTGGTCGCGCATCTTCCCCACCGGCACCGGCGCGGTGAACCCCAAGGGTATCGAGCACTACGAGCGGTTCGTGGATGCGCTGCTGAACGCCGGCATCGAGCCCTACTGCACGCTCTACCACTGGGACCTGCCGCAGCCGTTGCAGGATCGTGGCGGATGGGAGAACCGGGAGACCTCGGAGGCGTTTGCCCACTATGCCGGCTACACCGCCGGCAAGCTGTCGGACCGCGTGAAGCACTTCATGACCGTCAACGAGATGCAGACCTTCGTGGATCTGGGCTACGGCACCGGCATCCACGCGCCGGGTCTGAAGGTGGGGCAGAAGCGGCTGGCGCAGGTGGCGCACTATGCCGTGCTGGGGCATGGGCTGGCGGTGCAGGCGATTCGCGCCTCGACCAAGCCGGGCACCAAGGTGGGACTGGCCGATAACCTGAGCGCTATCTCGCCGGTGTTCGACTCCCCGGAGCATGTGCACGCGGCGGAGATCGCGATGCGCGAGGAGAACGCGAGGTTCCTCACCGTGATCCAGGAGGGGCGCTACACCGACGCCTACCTGAAGCGGCTGGGCGCCGACGCGCCCACCTATACCGCCGAGGATCTGAAGGCGATCAGCTCGCCACTCGACTTCGTGGGGCTGAACGTATATACGGCGACCTGGGTGCGCGCGGACCACTCGGAGATCGGCTATGCCAAGGTGAAGAATCCGGCCTCGTACCCGCACATGTACAGCTCGTGGTTGAGCATCGGTCCGGAGGCGCTCTACTGGGCTCCGAAGCTGGTCGACAAGCTGTGGAAGGTGAAGGAGCTCTACATCACGGAGAACGGCGCCTCGTCGTCCGACCACCTGACGGACGACGGCCAGGTGCTCGATACCGACCGCACGATGTACCTGCGGAACTACTTGACCCAGCTGCAGCGCGCGGTGGCCGAGGGCGTGCCGGTGAAGGGCTACTTCCTGTGGAGCCTGCTCGACAACTACGAGTGGGCCGACGGGTACGACAAGCGCTTCGGCATCACCTATGTGGACTTCAAGACGGAAAAGCGGACGCCGAAGCTGAGCTCCCAGTTCTACAAGAACGTGATCGCGAAAAATAGCCTGTAAGTCTAGCTGGAACAAATGCAAGGCAGCCTGCCCGGGTCACTCCGCGGCAGGCTGTTTTGTTTCTGCCGCCGGGCTTCCCTTCCTTGCCGGTGAGTTCACTGGTGAGTTGAAGGTGATGCGGAGGGCGTAGGCGGGCTGCTCCTGCGGCTTCAGCGGCAGCTGGACGTGGAGCCCGTCTGCCTGCTGGGTGTAGGTGAGCGCGGCGTCGGTTCCGAGCAGATGGACGGCCTCGATGTGGCTGCCGGCTGGAATCCTCGAGGAGACGGACGAGGTGCCGAGTATGTGGATGACCGTCTCGCCGCCTGCGGGCCAGGCCAGCTCGATGGCGAAGAGGTCGTTGCCCTTGGTGGTGAAGCGGAAGTCCTCGGAGGTGTAGGGCTGGGTCTCGGCGTCGTGGAAGGGGCCGGGCTTCACCTTGGTCGGGCCCTCACCGTAGATCGTCCAGGGTCGCGTTCCGTAGATGGCGTCGCCGTTGATCTTCAGCCACCCGCCGACCGCCAGCAGCACCTGCTGTACCTCGTCGGGGATGGTACCGTCGGCGTGCGGTCCGACGTTCAGCAGCAGATTGCCGTTCTTGCTGACGACGTCGGCGAGCTGATGCACGATGAAGGCCGGCGACTTGAAGGTGTCGTGTTCGATGTAGCCCCAGGATTTATTGCTGACGGAGGTGTCGGTCTGCCAGTAGGTGGGGTGGATGTCGGCGAGCTGGCCGCGCTCGATGTCGAGCAGCCCGGCGCGCTGCTCCATGGCGAGATTCTTGTAGCTGATGACGCCGACGGGGCCGTGCGCGGAGCTCTCGTTGTAGTAGAAGGCAGCGAACTTGGCGAGATAGGGGCGGACCGCGGCCTGACCGATCCACCAGTCGAAGTAGATGATCTCGGGGTGGTACTTCTCGACGATCTCGGCCGAGCGGGCGAGCCAGTCTTCGGCGTAGGCGGGGCTAACGTAGGTCCAGTCGCGTTGCAGGTCGTTGCCGTCGCTGGTGTCCTTAAGCTCAGTCTGCGCGGGTCCGTAGAACGCTGCATAACGCGGGTCATTCACGTCGGAGGGAAGATCGCGGCCGCCATCGAGAAACCAGTCGTGTTCGATGCGGTGCGAGGAGGCGCCGAGATGGAGGCCTTCGGCACGAACCGCCTTCGCGAGATCGCCGACCACGTCGCGCTTCGGTCCCATCTTGGCGGCGGTCCAGTCGGAGAGGTCGCTGTCGTACATGGCAAAGCCGTCGTGGTGCTCGAAGACGGGGACGACGTAGCGTGCGCCGGCCTGTTTGAAGAGCCGCGCCCAGGACTGGGGATCGTAGTGCTCGGCCCGGAACATGGGGATGAAGTCCTTGTAGCCGAAGCTGGTCAGCGGGCCGTAGGTGGCGATCTGGTGCTTGTTAATGTCGGAGCCCTGCTGGTACATCTCGCGCGGGTACCACTCGTTGCCGTAGGCGGGCACGGAGTACACGCCCCAGTGGATGAAGATGCCGAACTTCGCGTCCTTGAACCACTCCGGAACCTCGAAGGCGGAGAGCGTGTTCCAGTCGGGGCGGAAGGGACCTTGGTGCGCCTGACGGTCGACGTCGGCGAGGATCTTCGCGCGCGCGCCGTCGTACTTCGCGCTGGCCTTGCTCCACTGGGCGGCGAGCGCTTCCTGCGACGGCTTCGCAGGGGGGGGGGTGGTAACCTGCGCCACGAGAGAGGGTGCGCAGAGCGAGGTCAAGAGGGACAAGAGGCAGAGAGACTTGGGGCGGATTTTAGGAATCATCGTTTGGGGGGCCTGCGGTGTCGGGATAACCATAGCGACTTGAGGCTGGGATGGGAAGATCGTTTTTCGCAGCCCCTCCGCAGGTGCAAAAAAAAACTGGTGGCAGCGGAAACCTCCGCTGCCACCAGTTTTGCTGGGTCCGGGGTGCGACCCCCGGACCGCGTGGGCTGTTAGTTCACGGTGACGGCGACTTGGACGGTCTGGGTCACCGGGGTGGGGTTGGTGGAGTTGGCGCTGGTGGTGCTTCCGGTGCCTGTGACGTTGACGCTGTAGGCGCCGGCGGTAGTGCCGCCGGTGGGTGTAGTTGGGGTGGTGGGAGCGGTAGAGCTTCCGCCGCCGCAGCCGATGGCCACACTGGCGACGACTGCGAAGACCAGCAGGCTCAGCAGCGCTCTCCAACCGCGCCGCCGTAGCGGCAGGCCGAAGAAGAGCAGTGCCGCGAGGGTGGCTCCTGTCGCTCCGCCGCCGATCGTGAAGATGCGGTCCAGCGGGTTATCGAGCGCCGCGCTGGTGCCTGCGGTGGTGTTGATGGTGAGCGTCGCCGTGACATTCGGAGTTGAGGTCATGATTGCTGTCGGCGCAGAGACGCTGCAGGTGGGCAGGTTGGTCGCGCCGCTGGGTCCGGAGACGACGGCGCAGGTGAGGGCGACGCTACCGACGAAGCCGCTGATCGGGGTGATCGTGATGGTTGAGGTGGCGGGCGTTCCTGGCGTGGCGGTGACGGCTGCTCCGGCCAGCGTGAAGCTCGGACCGTCGGTGATGGTGATGAGGCCTGACGACGGTTGGTAGGTGGGGGCGCTGCCGAGATAGAGCGCGGTGATCTGGTTCGATCCGGGCTGCAGGTTTTGGCTGTTCACCATGAAGGTCGCGGTCGACGTATTCGCGGAACCGGCCACAAGCGCAGCCTGGCCGAGACTCACGATCTGCCCACCCTCGGCGGTGGTGAAGACCACGGAGCCAGTGGGTGCCGCCTGTCCTGTGGGTGAGGCGACGGTCGCGGTCAGAGCAACTCCGGCGGTGATGGAAGTGGAGGTGGTGGAAGAGGCGACGGTCGTCGTGGTGGCCTGACCGGTGGTGGCCGCCGCGCCGATGGTGACCGTAGCACTGGAAGCGGCAACGTTATAGTTGGCGTCGCCCGAGTAGGTGATCGTCACCGTATAGCTGCCGGCTGGGGTGGTCGAAGGAGCGGTGATGGTCGCCGTGCCTTCCACGAAGGTGGTGCCGGCATCGAGCGTTCCGGCGAGGACCGCCGAGGTGGGAACCCCGGAAGGCAGTCCGGTGATCGTGACTGAACCGGTGGGAGCAGCGACGGGAACGAATCCGCCGACTCCGTAATTGGATAGGTTGCTGGCGTTCGAGAGGTTCTCCACCTGGATCATGAAGGTCGTGGGCTGTCCGGTCTGCAGCGTGCCTCCCGCTCCGGTCGCCGCGGGGGTGAAGGCGATCGTGGGCGTTGCCTTTGCGACGGTGAAGGCCACTGCGGCGGCGGTCGAGGCGCTATAGCTCGGGTCGCCGGGGTAACTTGCCGCCACCGAGTGGGTGCCCACGGCGAACGGCGCGTTGAACTCCGCGTCGCCCTCGGCATTAAGCAGCGCCGCGTTGAGGGTGTTCCCGCTGTCGGAGAAGGTGACGGAGCCGGTTGCAGTGGTAACAAACTCGGTACTGCAGCTGGCGGGCGGTTTCGGCGGTGTGACGCAGGTGGTGTAATAACTCGTTGGCAGCACCTGTCCGGAGAGAATGAGCTGGGTTCCGTAGGGGACCGTCGTTCCTGCAGCGACCGCGACGGTGCCAGTGGTGGTGCTGGCGGTATTGAGGATATTGAAGTAGAGGGTGCTGGCCTCCGGCGTCACCGTGATGGAGGTCGGGTTTGCCGCGTTGCTACTGGGGGCGTTGGTGCCGTCGCCGCTGTACTGGCCCCAAATGTTATAGGTGCCGCCCGGCAAGTAGTTGACGGGGTTGGCGACGGTGCTTCCGTAAGTTCCATTGCTGACCGGGAAGGTCGTCTGCCCGGCTTGCAGCGGCGTGGTGCTGCTGGTCATCAGGGCGACGTTGCCGGTCGCCGTCGTGGGGGTGACCGTGCCGGTGATGTTGATGGCGGTGCCGTGGACGAAGGTGGTCTGAGACGGCGTCAGGGTTACCGAGGAGGCCGCGAACTTGACGCTGCCCCAGTTGGTGACCAATTGGTTGGCGTCGATCGAGCCGAGGCCGGAGGACAGGTCATAGCCGACACCGGCCGCGTAGTCCACCGTCCTGGTGGTGGTATTGCCGATCTGCCCCTCGGTCGCCGGGCCGTAGGTGGGATCGGTCACGGTCTCGGCGGTCGCAGGAGGCGTGACGGGGATGCAGTCGAGCGTGGGCGATCCCGATGCGGTGGTGGTGATGTTGCAGGGAACGGTGTTGGTGCCGTTCTGCACATCGTGGAAGGCGGTTGGGAACTGCGTGGCGAGTGGATAGAGAACGAAGTCCGCTTGTCCCTGGGGACCGTACTTCTGGTTGACCAGCGCCATGATGCCGGCGAAGGAGGGCGCGGCGACCGAGGTGCCACCGACGCCGGTGATCTGGACCGTGCCGCCGCCGGCGACGGGCTGACAATCGCCATCGACTGCGCAGATTGGGGTATAGCTGGCGTTGGATCCGTCGGCGGCGAAGAGCGAGACGTCAGGCAGGTCGCGCGCGCTGTCAGCCGGCACGCCCGCTCCCTTCTGCCAGGAGGGCTTGGGGTACGGGCTATAGGTCGTCGATGAGACCCCGACGTTCGCGAAGCCGACCGTGCTGGCGCCACCGCTGCCAGCTGCGATGGTGCTCGTCCCGCTCGCGACGGTGTAGAGGTCGTCGCCGTACTGGCTATCGTTCCAGGGCTGCTCAGGGATCGGGGCGGTGAGGCTATTGATCGAGGTCGTCGGCGTGCTGTTGGTGGGGGTCAGGGTCCAGTAGTTCCCGAGCTGCCCGCTGATGGTGGTCGTGCTGCCGCTGTTATAGGTGGAGTAGAAGAAGTCGGTGCCGCCGACAGCGACGTCGTAGGGGGTGGAGGCGTATCCGCTGACCTGCTGGCCGCCGACCGCGTAGTACTGGGTGTCGGGGTTGTCGCAGCCGGCGGAGCCGTTGTCGCCGGCCGAGACCAGAACGGTGATGCCCTGGGCCGCAGCCTGCTCCCAGAGCTGATTCAGGAAGATGTTGCCGGAGGCGAGCACGCTCTCGCATTCACCAAAGCTCAAGCTCAGGATGGGCGCGACGTTGCCGTAGACGGCGTGCTCGGCGGCCAGGATGAGGCCGGATTCGAGCGCGGTGTCGGCGCCGATGACCAGATCGATGCTGGCGTTGGGGGCGACGGCGCCCGACCATTCGACATCGAGGTACGCCTCGATGGAGTCGTAGTTCGGACCATCCGGATTATTGATGCCGTCGATGCCGGGATCGTTCCCGTCGATGATGACGTTGGGCGCGCTGGCCGGCAGGCCGAAGAGGGTGCGGAAGTTGCTCACCAGCGTGGGGTTGATGTTGGAGTCGTTGACGATCGCGATGGTCTGGTTGGCGCCATTAATGTGGGTAGGTGCCGCGTTGTAAAGCGGGTTCAGATCGTACTGGACGGCGAAGTCGGCGGGTGCGAGAACCAGGTTGGGGTAGGGCTGGCCGGCGTTGGTGCTCGTCCACTGCGGCGTGGCCTGGTGGCTCGCGGGGTCATATGCTGCCCGGCCCAGCGTCTTGCTGTAGCGCTTGACGCGGAAGTTGTTGAGCGAGCTGAAGCCGCCGACGACCGAGGCGAGCGCCGCAGGGATCTGGGGATCGGTCGCGTTCGCGTAGTGGGCCTCGCCGTTCACCTGGTACTTGTGAACCTCAGCGTGGAAGGTGGTGCGGAACTGGGCCACGGATCCGGAGAACTCAAGCGTCTGGCGGCCGGGGTCGAGCTTCACGGACCCGAAGCCGTGGCTCTGGAGCCAGCTCTCGATGGTGGCGACGTCGGCATCCGAGGGGCCGAACTGCTGGCCGAACTGATCCGGCGTCAGCCACTTATGATAGCTGGCGGTGCCCGGCGTGTGCATCTCGGAGATGAGCTGCTGCAGTGCCGACTCCTGCGCGCTGCTGCGCTTGAGCACGATCTGGAGCCGGTCGAGCGGCATCCCATCGGGCGCGGCGCCGCGATCGTTGGCGGCGCGGGCGAGCGGATGCACGGTGCCGCTAAGTGTGATGCGGCTGCTCTCGTCAACGGGCTGCGTGATCCGGCTCGCGACGGCGGGTGCGGTGGTTGCGGGAGAGGCCGGGGTCTGCGCGCTGAGCGCCAAAGGCAGGGCAAGCAGAGCCGCGAGCGCGGTGGAGGCAAGAGTGCGAAGGGAGGAACGCCGAGTAAGCAACATAACCGTCCTATTCTTGCGGTGGAACGTACGCTGTAAATCGAGGTCTTCCAGAGGCTGTCGAGTGGGGCAATCACTGTCAACCCGGCAAGGCTCAAAATGTCTTGGCCCAGCCGAAAACTTTTTTGGGCGGTGTGCGGTGGCCGAAACGGCTGCCGCTCTTGTCTGGATGGCGATGACATGGTTGTAAGCGCCGGCCCACTGACTGTCAAGGGAGCAGAGAGACAGACGCGCGAGCGGTGACGCAAGACTACACGCTCTTTGTCGAGGCGCAATGAAGATTCAGTCGGCGGGACCAATTTGGGAAAACACACTGCATGTTGTGAAGATCTGAGCAGAGGCGCGAACCCGCAGCTGCCGGATAGGCAACGGCGCTTGGCCGAACAGGCCATTTAGCAAAGACCGAAGGAAATGTTAGCAAAGACCGAAGGAAATGCGGGCAAAGCGATGGATAAATTGCAGGCGCTGTCCAAAGCGCGCAAAAATGATTACGATACCATCGTTGCGCAAGCTGCTGTCTCGGAACCGTCCGGGTCTCCAGGTAGCAGCAAGGATCGAACCGCCCGTGTGCGCTCATCAGCCCCAGGAAACCGTCGTCGAGGAGAAGGACCGCATGTCCCAATGGAACGTCGCCTGTCGTATTGGAAGAAACATGATGATAGGTGCGGCATTCCTCCTGCTTCCTTCGTCTTCGAGCTGGGTAGCACGCGCGCAACGTCCGCCCGCACTGGAGCCCGCTCCCGCGGTGCCGGGCATCTACGGTCCCTTCAGTGCAACGAGCCTCGCGGACGGTGCCGGACTGCGCATGCAGTTTGCGGCGAACGACGCGGTCCCGTCAAGTGCGCATTGGATGCTCAGCCTCTGGGTTGAGCCCTCGGTCGAGCGCAGCGGCAAGCTGCTGATCGCCGGCGTGGGCGATCCGGCGGTGGCGGAGTCGGCGTTTCTCGGGCTCGAGGCGGGCGTACCGTTCCTGCGGATCGGCGGCAAGGATCTGGCTGCGCCAGCGACCGAGAAGCTCGGCGTGGAGGAGTGGCACCTGCTGACGGCGACCTTCGACGGCACGACCGCGAAGCTTTTTCGCGATGGCGTGCTGGTGGCGCACGCGGGCGGTGGCGAGGGCCACATTCGCGGTGCAGTGCTGATCGCGCCGGTCGTCTCCGCGACGCCGGATGCCCCGCACTTCGGCGGCGAGATCGCGGATCTCACGCTGCGCACGACCGTCCTGACCGACGAGCAGGTGAGCGCTCTCTTCGCGCACCGGCCCAGCTTCGACTTGATCAACTTCGAGGAGGCAGCCAAGAGCTGGCCGGTGCAGACCCGCGGGCAGGCCGGGTACCGCGCGCCGCAGGCCGAGTGGACGCTGCCGCATAGCGCTGCTCCCTTCTCTACGCCAGTGGCGAAGCCCGTACCTCCGGACCACACCAGCATCAGCGCCGACGGGGCCGATCATTGGGTGATCGATAGCACCTGGAAGCTCGCTGCGGCCACGGAGGTACACGCGCCCGCACCGGCGATCGCCGACATCGCCTTCGCCGCGACCGGCTGGTACACAGCGACGGTCCCGGGAACGGTGCTGACGACGCTGGTCGATCGCGGCGTCTATCCCGATCCCGACTACGGCCTGAACAACATGGCCATCCCGGAGTCGCTGAACAAACATAAGTATTGGTACCGCAATGAATTTGTCGCGCCGCAGTCGCTGGGCAAGAACCGCCGCTGGACGCTGATCTTCAACGGCATCAACTACGTCGCCGAGGTGTGGCTGAACGGCCAGGAGCTGGGCTCGATCAAGGGCGCCTTCATCCGCGGTACCTTTGATGTGTCGAAGTACCTGCGGCCGAGCGATACGAACACGCTGGCGGTGTTGATCTCGCCGCCGCCGCATCCCGGCATTCCGCAGGAGCAGTCGATTGCGGCCGGCCCGGGCGAGAACGGTGGCCTGATGTGTCTCGATGGACCGACCTTTGTTGCCACCGAGGGGTGGGACTGGATTCCGGCGATTCGCGACCGCAACATGGGGATTTGGCAGGATGTGGAACTCACCGCGACGGGGACGGTGGAGATCGGCGATCCCCGTGTCGTCACGCGGCTGCCGCTGCCGGATAACAGTGAGGCCGATGTCGAGATCGACGTGCCGCTCAAGAACGATACCAGCGTCGCGTTGCCGGGAACGGTGACGGCGGCCTTCGACGATGTGTCGATCCGCAAGCCGGTCGAGGTGCCGCCGGGCGGTACGGTGATGAAGCTGACGCCGGCGGAGTTTCCGCAGCTCAAGGTCGAGCACCCGAGGCTTTGGTGGCCCAATGGCTACGGCAAGCCAAATCTGCACAACCTGGCGCTCCACTTCAACGCCGACGACGGCGGTTCGGACCATAAGGAGCTCCGCTTCGGCATGCGCGAGATCACCTACGACCTGAGCCTGCTCGACCACCAGGGCCTCCTACGCCGCGTGGGCTACTCGCCCGAGGAGGCGAGCGACAGCAGGCCGGTCGTCGATGTCTCGCACACCGGGATGCGCGAGAGCAAAGTGGGCTACGTCTCCTCGTTCGCGCCCGGCGGCGAGAGCTCGCCGGCGATCCATGCCGCCGACAGCGAGAGTGTCGCGCCCTATCTGCTGATTCGCGTGAACGGTGTGCGCATCGCGGCACGCGGCGGCAACTGGGGCATGGACGACTCGCGCAAGCGCGTCTCGCGGGTGCGGCTCGAGCCGTACTTCCGTCTGCATCGCGACGCGCATTTGAATATCATTCGCAACTGGGTCGGACAGGATACCGAGCAGACCTTCTTCGACCTCGCCGACGAGTACGGCATGATGGTCTGGAGCGACTTCTGGGACTCCACCGAGAACTACAACATCGAGCCACAGGATCCCGCGCTGTTCCTGAAGAACGCCGCCGACGTCATCGCGCACTTCCGCAATCATCCGTCGATCGTGCTCTGGTGCGGCCGCAACGAGGGCGTGCCGCAGCCGATTCTCAACGAGGGGCTCGACGAGCTGATCCGCACGCTCGATGGAACGCGCTTCTACTCGCCGAGCTCAAACCAGGTCAACCTGCAGAACTCCGGCCCGTATCGCTACGAGAAACCGGATGACTACTTCACCACCTTCAATCGCGGCTTCTCCGTCGAGGTGGGAACGCCGTCGATGCCGACGGTCGAGTCGATGAAGAGCTTCCTTCCCAAGGCCGATCAGTGGCCCATCTCGGATGCCTGGGCCTATCACGATTGGCACCAGGCAGGGAACGGCGACGTGAAGCCGTTCATGGACGAGATCGCGAGAGAGTTCGGCCCGGCGACGAGCCTTGACGACTTCGAGCGCAAGGCGCAGATGTTGAACTTCGTCGATCATCGCGCCATCTTCGAGGGCATGAACGCGCATCTCTGGGCGCCCAACAGCGGCCGTATGCTGTGGATGACGCAGCCGGCGTGGCCGAGCACAATGTGGCAGATCCTGGGCTCCAACTACGACACGCAGGCCTCGTTCTTCGGCGTGATGCATGCCGCGGAGCCCGTGCATGTGCAGTTCGATCACAGCACCCACACCGTGCAGGTGGTGAATACGACCGACGTCACCAGCGGTGCGGTTGAGCTCACAGTGAAAGCGTTCACCGCGGCGAACAGATTGCTGTTCCGCAAGGAGACCTCGCTCACGCTGGGTGCCAACCGCGTCAAGTCCGGCCTGGTGCTCGACCCCGCATCGCTCCCCACCGACGAGCTACTCTTCCTAAAGCTCGAGTTGCGCGCCGCCGATCACTCCCTGCTCTCCGAGAACCTCTACTGGCTGCCGCCCGCGAGCGACATCGAGCACAGCCTCTCGCAGCTTCCGGCAGCGCAACTGAAGACCGCGGCGACCGAGGCGATGGTCGAGGGTGAGACGCAGATTACCGTGCATCTCACCAATGATGGCACCGTCGCTGCTCTCCAATCCAAACTGACACTCGAGGAGCGCGCGACCGGCGCGCTGATCCTTCCCGCGTACTACAGCGACAACTATGTCTCGCTGCTTCCCGGCGAGTCGCGCGATGTAACGGTGCGCCTCCCGGCGGGCACGACGGCGGCATCGGCAAAGCTTTTGCTCACAGGCTGGAACGTTCCTCCAGTTACCATCGAGATTCAGCCTCAACCAGTCACACAGAGCAATACGGAGTAAAAGCAGACGTATGAATGAACTTGCAATTGGAGTGGATTTAGGCGGCACCAGCCTACGCATCGGAGCATTTACCGGAGGGCTCGAGCCCGTGGAGAGTATCTCCATGGTGACCCGCGTCTCTGCTGGTCCGGACGCTGTGGTGGCGGACATCGCAGGAGGAATCCAGCGGCTGATCAAAGCGCATTTGGGATCGGGCAAGCTGGTTGGCATCGGCGTCGGCAGTCCCGGGCCAATCAATCTGATCAAAGGCACGCTGGGCCGTCTGCCGAACTTCCCTGGCTGGGACGGCTTCGCGCTGCGGGACGCTCTGGAGCAGGCATTGGGCCTGCCGGTCGCGCTTGAGTGCGACGCCAACGCCGCCGCCCTCGCAGAGTGGAAGGCCGGCGCAGGCAAGGAGATCGCGGTGGACTCGATGTGCATGCTGACGCTCGGCACCGGCGTCGGCAGCGGCATCGTCCTCGATGGAAAGATCTGGCATGGCATGGTCGGCATGGGCGGCGAGGCTGGCCACTGGCCCATCCTTCCCGAGGGCCCGATCTGTGGCTGCGGCAGTCGAGGCTGTCTGGAGGTGTACGCCTCGGCGACCGCCCTCGTCCGCATCGCAGCCGAGATGGTCGCGAGCGGCGAAGCGGACGATATCGCACAGTTGATTGAAGCGAAGCGGGCGGAGGGCAAAGGCATCACGGCACTCGATCTCGCGCTGTTGGCGCGTGCTGGTGGCGACGGAGCGATCGAGTTGTATCGCAAGCTGGGATTCCACCTGGGTCTCGGACTCGCAGGTCTGGTGAGCACGCTCGATTTGCCGCTCTACATCATCGGCGGAGGGGTCGCGAGCGCCTGGGATCTCTTCAGTGACGCGATGTTTGAGACGCTGCACGCGTACAGTTACGTATACCGCTTAGGAGAGCCCAGCCAGCGTCTGAAAAAAGAGAAGGACAAGACCTTCGTGTGCCCGGCGCAGATCGGTCCAGGCGCCGGTCTGCTGGGTGCGGCGATGCTGCCGGCCTTCCGCGCCAGTCGCGCGCACTTGTAGGGTTGGATTTTTTGGAGGCCGCTAAGGCTAAGGAGACGATGTTGATGGGTTCGCTACGCAAGGTGCACTTCGGAAAAGAGGTTCTTCTCTCGACTTTTGTCGCCGTCTCGCTCGCGACTGTGGCGCCGCTCGCGGCGGAGGTCCGTCTGCCGCACAGCTTCAGTGACCACGGCGTCCTGCAGCGCGAGGCGCCCATCCACATCTGGGGTTGGTCCGATCCCAAGGAACATGTAACCGTGCGGTTCCACGCGCAGACACGCGAGACGACCGCGAACGAGTACGGCGAATGGAGCCTGTGGCTCACGCCGGAGTCGGCCGGTGGCCCCTACACGATGTCGGTGACGGGAGCGGGCGGCGCTCCGATCACGGTCAGCGATCTGCTCGTGGGCGACGTGTGGCTCGCCTCCGGACAGTCCAACATGGAGTTCCCGCTGAAGGGATTTCCCGGTCAGGCGGTGTTGAAGAATGGCGCCGAGGAGATCGCCAACGCCACGCTGATGCAGGTGCGTCTGCTGCGCATCGAACATAAGGCTGCGAACTTCCCCACCAGTGATGTCGGCGCCACATGGACGACCTGCACCCCCGCGACCGCGGCAGACTTCTCCGCTGTCGCCTACTTCTTCGGTCGCGAGATCCAGCAGAAGGAGCATGTGCCCATCGGCCTGATCGACTCCACCTGGGGCGGCACGCCGGTCGACACCTGGACCAGCCTTGATTCGCTTTCGGCCGATGCCTCGCTGATGCCCGCCTTCGCGACCTGGGCGCGCATCGCCGATCAGCAGACACACCTGCCCGCGGTGATCGCCGAGGAGCAGCGCGAGGACGCCGCCGCCGTCGCCGCGCATCAGCCGAAACCCAAGCATCCCTGGCACCCGCCGCCGGAGTCCTGGCAGCCCGGCGCGCTCTACAACGGTATGATCGCGCCGCTAACGCCGTACTCGATCAAGGGTGTCATCTGGTATCAGGGCGAAACCAACAGCGCTCCCGAGCGCGCCCCGCTCTATGAGAGGCTCTTCTCGACCATGATCACCGGCTGGCGGAGCGCATGGCAGCAGGGCCAATTTCCCTTCCTCTTCGTGCAGATTTCGAGCTTCAACTCGCCGCAAGAGAACTGGGGCCTGCTGCGCGACCAGCAACGCCGCACGCTCGCGGTAGCGAACACCGCGATGGCTGTGACGCTCGACGTCGGCGAGGCGGACAACGTGCATCCCCCGGACAAGCAGACAGTCGGCTCGCGGCTCGCCGTAGCGGCCCTGGCGACGGTCTACGGCAAGCCTGTCGAATACTCCGGTCCACTCTTCCATCAGTCCGTGACCGAAGGCAGTGGCATGCGCGTCTACTTCACCCACGCCACTGGCCTGCGTGCACACGGCGACACGCTGCTCGGTTTTGAGCTCGCGGGCAAGGATCACACCTTCTATCCGGCCAAGGCGGAGATCGCCGACGCTGGCTTCGAGAAGGACTCCGTCGTCGTAACCAGCGACCGCGTTGCAGATCCGGTGTATGTCCGCTATGCCTGGCAGGGAGTGACCGCAGCGAACCTCTACAACGCGGCCGACCTTCCGGCCTCAACCTTCAGCTCAGAACCGTAGTCGGAGGGCCTTATCCGAAAACCAAGCACAACCCGCACCAGACCGACCATGCGCGATGTCGCCGAGCTGGCGGGCGTGGGGACCATGACGGTGTCCCGCGTCCTCAGCGGTAGCGTTCCCGTCTCCGACGAGACGCGCACGCGCGTCGAGCGGGCGATCGCGGAGCTGCACTTCCGTCCGAACGAGGTGGCGCGTTCGTTGCGCGAGGCCCGCACCCGCTCGATCGGCATCATCGTGCCGGAACTCACCGATTCCTTCTTCGCCATGTGCGCGCAGGCCGCCAGCCAGGCGGCCAAGGAGCATGCCTACTCCTTCATGATGACCACCTCGGACGAGAATCCCGAGATCGAATACGCCGAGGCGAACCTGATGCTGCGCCGCCATGTGGAGGGTCTGATCGTCATCCCGGCGGCCAACGGAGTCTCACGGCTCACGGAGCCGGAGTTCACCTCGATTCCTATCGTGGCCATCGACCGGCCGATTCGTGGCAGCCATTTCAGCACCGTGCTGGTCGAAAACAAACTTGGCGCGCGGATGGCTGTGCAGCATCTGCTCGAACACACCCACCGCCACATAGCCTTCCTCGGCCTCTCCGACAAGCTTTTCACCTTGAACGCCCGGCGTGCCGCCTACGTGGAGACAATGGAGCAGGCCGGCCTCGTGCCCGAGGCCTATCCCAACTGCGCCACTCAGCAGCAGACCCTCGATCTCCTGCGCTCGTTGCAGGAGGCCGGCCGCCTGCCGACGGCCCTGTTCATCGCCAACCATCCGGTCATGCAGTTCGTCCTGCACGCACTCCACCAGCTCCGGATCAAAGTACCTGAGACGATCGCGCTGGTGGGCTTCGACGACTTCGAGATGGCTGATCTCGTGCAACCCACGGTAACCGTCGTCCGCCAGCCCCTCGAAGAGCTCGGCCGGGTGGCCGCCGCAATCTTATTCGAGCGTCTGCAGGAGAGCTCCCTCCCAGCCAAGGCAAAGCGTCGGGTGCTTCCGGTCGAGTTGATCGTGCGTCGCTCCTGCGGCTGTATGCCTTAAAAGGATCGCGCAGCCTGCAACTTTATGCACTCGTGGCCGGATTTCACCGCATAAATTGCCGGTTTTGCTGCATATTGATCCATCTGGAACGGACGCCGCGAGACCACCCCGAAAGCGCGGTAGCATAAAGAAAACATTAACGGCCCAGCT
>FSYS01002350.1_pt1 | contig 39306 bp, 32 predicted proteins | sample 1638491 | NCBI WGS metagenome assembly FSYS01 (sample SAMEA3914788, study PRJEB12502) | metagenome | biome: forest; material: soil | place: Canada | collected 2011-07-03 | depth 0.1 m | reverse complement strand
CGCATAGGGGTCGAGCAGCAACTTGTTGGGGTTGAACCTGTGCCCTTCGAGCGGCGCGTAACGCCCATGGGCGCGATAGCCGTAAAGCAGTCCGTCGTAGGCGCCCGGCAAGTAGCCATGCCATACCTCGTCGGTGCACTCGGGCAGGTCCAAACGCGCGATTTCCCGGCGCCCGCTCGGCTCGAACAGGCAGAGCTGGATGCGTTCGGCATTGGCCGAGAACACCGCGAAGTTGACGCCCAGGCCGTCGAACGTCGCGCCCAGCGGATAGGGCGCCCCCGGCGCCAATCGATCAGGAATGATAGTCAAGCGCCTGCGCCCCCGGCTTTCAACACGACCACCCCCAGCGGCGGCAAGTTCAACTCGAGCCCTGCGGGCTGCCCATGCATCGGCTCGGACTGCGCCTCAACAATGCCGCCCGAACGGATGTTCCCGCCGCCGTAACAGGCTGCGTCGGTATTGAGGATCTCACGCCACAGGCCGGTGGCCGGCGCGCCGATGCGATAGCCGTAGCGCGGCTCCGGCGTCATGTTGGCGACGACGACCAAGGGCGCAGCATCGGGCGCGAACCGGGCGAAGGCGAAGACGCTGTTGGCATTGTCGTCGCCGACGATCCAGGCGAACCCGGCGGGATCGGCGTCCAGCCGATGCAGGGCGCCCTCCTGGCGGTAAAGATGGTTCAGGTCGCGCACCAGCCGCTGGAGCCCGGCGTGGTCGGGCTGGTCCAGCAGGCCCCAGTCGAGCTCGTGGTCATGGTTCCACTCCCGCGCCTGGCCGATCTCGCCGCCCATGAACAGCAGCTTCTTGCCGGGATGGCACCACATGAAGCCGAGATAGGCGCGCAGGTTGGCCATCCGGCGCCACGGATCGCCAGGCATTTTGGCGAGCAGCGATCCCTTGCCGTGCACGACCTCGTCATGGGACAGCGGCAGCACGAACCGCTCGGAAAAGGCGTAGACCAGCCCGAAGGTCATCTCGTTGTGGCGCCACGCGCGATAGATCGGATCCTGGGACATGTAATCCAGGGTGTCGTGCATCCACCCCATGTTCCATTTGAAGGAAAAGCCCAGGCCGCCGGAGTCGACCGGCGCCGAGACGCCGGGCCACGCCGTGGATTCCTCCGCGATGGTGATCGCCCCGGGGCGCCGCTGCGCCACCACCGCATTCAGGCGGCGCAGGAACTCGATCGCCTCGAGGTTCTCCCGTCCGCCGTAGCGATTGGGCACCCACTCGCCGGCCGAACGGCTGTAGTCGCGGTAGAGCATCGAGGCGACGGCGTCGACGCGCAGCCCGTCGATGTGGAAGGTCTCCAGCCACCAGAGCGCGCTCGCGATCAGCCACCCCGCGACTTCCTGGCGGCCAAGATTGTAGATCAGCGTGTTCCAGTCCTGGTGGAAGCCTTCGCGCGGATCGGCGTGCTCGTAGAGCGCGGTGCCGTCGAAGTCGGCCAGCCCGTGGGCGTCGGTCGGGAAGTGCGCTGGCACCCAGTCGAGGATCACGCCCAGGCCGTGGCGGTGACAGGCGTCGATAAAGGCGGCGAAGTCTTCCGGCGAACCGTAGCGTGCGCTCGGCGCGAACTGGGACAGCGGCTGATAGCCCCACGAGCCGCCGAACGGATGCTCCATGATCGGCAGCAGTTCGATATGGCTGAACCCCAGCCGGGTCGCATAGGGGATGAGCCGCTCGCCCAGCTCTCGCCAGCTGAGCACGCCCTCCCCGCCCTCCGGCCTCAGCCACGAAGCGGGGTGGAGTTCGTAGATCGAAATCGGTGCATCGGGGCCCTGGGCGCGCGCGCGGTCGGCGAGCCACGCCCCGTCGCCCCACGGAAAGTCCGGTTTCGCCGCGACCACCGATGCGGTGGCCGGCGGCGGCTCGGTGGCGCGCGCGAGCGGGTCGGCCTTTTGGCGCGCAACGCCATCGGCCCCGACAATTTCGAACTTGTAGCGCACGCCGGGTCCCAGCCGCGGCGCGAACAGCTCCCATACGCCCGCGCCATGGCGAAGCCGCATCGGGTGGCGTCGGCCATCCCAGGCGTTGAAGTCGCCGATCAGCGAGACGCGGCGCGCATTGGGCGCCCAGACCGAGAACGCCGTTCCCTCCACGCCTTCGAACGCGCCCGGCTGGGCGCCCAGCCGATGCGCCAGCTCCCAATGCCGCCCTTCGTTAAACAGGTGAAGGTCGAGCTCGCCCAGAACCAGGCCGAAACTGTAGGGGTCTTCGGTCTCCTGCACGGCGCCGGGCCATTCGATCCGCAGCCGATAGGGCGCCGGGTCGGAAACCGCGATCGTGAACAGACCGTCGTGAGCGCCCGCAAGGTGTCCGAGCCGCCGTCCGTCGTCGCGCGCGATCACCTCGACCGCCACCGCGCCCGGCTGAAACGTGCGCACCAGCGCTCCGTTCGGACCTTGGTGCGGACCCAGGAACGCGAACGGATCGGTGAGACGCCCCTCGATCAGCTCGGCGGCCGCCGTCTCGAGCGCGCTCATTGCGCCGCTCCAGCAAGCAAACGCTCGGCGACGGCGCAAAGACCCCGCGCGGGGACATAGAGCCAGTCAGGCCGGTTGGCCGCCTCGTACATCACTTCGTACGCCGCCTTCTCCAACAAGAACAGATCGAGCAAGCCGGAGTCTTCGGCCAATCCTTCCTGGGCGTAGCCCGCCAGGAACGCATCGACCGCCGCCTGCCTGAACCGGTCGACCAGCTCGTCGGCCCGCGCTTCGCCGGCCTCGGTGCGCCGCAGGTCCGTGTCGGACGCCGCCATGGCGGCGGCGTAGTCGAACGACCGCAGCATCCCGGCCACATCGCGCCATCGGCTGTCTTTCTCGCGGCGTTGCTCCAGCGTCCGCAGCGGCTCACCTTCGAAGTCCACGATCACCACGTCGCCGGCGGTCACCAGCACCTGCCCCAGGTGCAGATCGCCGTGAATACGGGTGCAAGCGGCGCCGAGCGCGCCTTGCGCCAACCTGGCGACCTCGGCCAGGAGCCGATCGCGATTGGCGATCAACGCCTCCACCTGCCCCGTGTCAGCGAGCCGCCGCTTCTGTCCCTGCAACATGTCGAGCGCCGCGCCGATTTGGGAGCCGACCCGCGCCTCCCAACGTGCGAGTTGGGCGGCGTCGGCCGCTTCCGGCGCAAACGCCGGATTGTCGCTCGGCAGCCCGAGCGTCGCGTGCATGGCGGCGACGCGGCGTCCGAGCACGCCCGCAAAGCTTTCGTAGTTCTCGAAGCCAAGATCGGCTTCGCCGTGGCCCGTGGTCTCGCCGTGGTCCTGCAGCAGCCGGCCGAGATAACCCGAGGTCCAGCTCCACCCGTCGCCCTGGTTTTCGATAAATCCCTGCAGAACGACGACGGTCGAGGGGACGCCCTGTTCGTCCAGCCAGACCACCTCGCCCAAAAGCGGCGCGACGTTCAGGAAGCCGCGCGCGCCAAGCTCACGCGTCATCTCCGCCTCGGGATGAACCCCGGCTTCGGTGCGGCGCAACAGCTTCAGCACCGCGTCCGCGCCGATGCGCACGCTGGAATTGCTCTGCTCGGCGGCCAGCCATTCAAGGGGCGCGTCCAACGACAGGCGCACGCCGGGCTCCAGGCGATAGCTCAGGGCGGGACCGGTTTCGTCCAGCCCCTCGCCGCTCATGAACCCCTGCAACAGCCCCCTTATGAAGCCGGGCGTGGCGAAGGCGTCGGTCAGCAGGCCCACCCGCCGCCCGCGCCGCACCCGCGCAAGCGCCAGGTTGTGCGCGAAGGGACCGGCCGGCTCGTCCTCCCAGGCCACCGCCAGGGGAAGCTGGTAGGCGGCCGAACCGTCCGCGGTGGCGACTTCGAGCTGCAGCGCGAACTGATCGCCTGAACCGGGCAGGCGCAGCCACCGGCTGGCGACGACACGGTGCGCGCCGGCGTCCTTGGACTGGAACCAGCGCCGCGCGGCCACGTAGGCCGGTAGGATTTCCTGCTCCAGTATGCTGCGGCTCTGCGGCTCCATCAGGTCGGGCAGATTCCCGCGCAGCACGAACGTATGATATTCGGGCGCGCCGGCGGTCGCGGTGCTCCAGGCCGGAGCCGCGACGCCCTCGCAAAGCTGAAACCAGTAGAAGCCGTAGGGCTGCAAGGTCAGCAGATAGGTGAGCTGGCCGATGGTTGGAAACGCGGTGCGCCCCGTCAGTTCGAGCGGCGTGCGCCCGGCGAACTCGGACAGCTCCAGCTCCACCGCCTGGGCGGTGCGCGACATGTTGGCGACGCACAGAATCGTCTCGCCTTCGTATTCGCGCAGATAGGCCAAAACCTTGCGGTTGTGCGGCCGCAAGAAGCGCTGCGCGCCGCGGCCGAAGGCCTGGTGCTGCTGCCGCACCGCAAGCAGGCGGCGCAGCGTGTTCAATAGCGAGTGGCTGTCGCGCACCTGCGCTTCAACATTGATCGCCTGGAAGCCGTAAAGCGGATCCATGATCGCCGGCAAGGTGAGCTCGGCAGGGTCGGCGCGGGAGAAGCCGCCGTTGCGGTCGCTGGACCACTGCATCGGCGTGCGAACCCCGTCGCGGTCGCCGAGATGGATATTGTCGCCCATCCCGATCTCATCGCCATAGTACAGCACCGGCGTGCCCGGCATGGTCAGCAGAAGGAAATTCATCAGCTCGACGCGGCGCCGGTCGCGCTGCATCAGCGGCGCCAGCCGCCGCCGGATGCCGAGGTTGATCCGCGCGCGCCGATCCGCGGCATAGGTCTCCCACAGATAGTCCCGCTCCTGGTCGGTCACCATCTCCAGGGTGAGCTCGTCGTGATTGCGCAGGAAAATCGCCCACTGGCACGACGATGGAATAGCCGGCGTTTGGCGCATGATGTCGGTGATCGGAAACCGGTCTTCCTGCGCGATCGCCATGTAGATCCGCGGCATCAGCGGGAAGTGAAACGCCATGTGGCATTCGTCGCCGTCGCCGAAATACTGTTGGGTGTCTTCGGGCCACATATTGGCCTCGGCCAGGAGCATGCGGTCCGGATAGGTGGCGTCCAGCTCGGCGCGAATGCGCTTGAGCACCTGATGGGTCTCGGGCAGGTTTTCGTTGGAGGTGCCGTCGCGTTCGACCAGATAGGGGATCGCGTCGAGCCGCAGGCCATCGACGCCGGCCTCCAGCCAGAACTTCATCACCGCGAGCACCTCGGCGAGGACCGCGGGATTGTCGAAGTTCAGGTCCGGCTGGTGGGAGTAGAACCGATGCCAGAAATAGGCCTTCGCCACGGGATCCCAGGTCCAGTTCGATTTCTCGGTATCCAGGAAGATGATTCGGGTGTCGGCCCAACGCTTGTCGTCGTCCGACCATACGTAGAAATCGCGCTCCGCCGAGCCCACAGGCGCCGCGCGCGCGGCCTGGAACCAGGGGTGGGCGTCGGAGGTGTGGTTGATGACCAGTTCGGTGATCACGCGGATGCCGCGCGCGTGCGCCTCCGTGATCAGGCGGCGCACGTCGTCCAGCTTGCCGTATTCGGGATGGACGTCACGGTATTCGGAGATGTCGTAGCCGTCGTCACGGCGCGGCGATGGATAGAACGGCAACAGCCAGATGGTCGTGACGCCCAGTTCAGCGATATAGTCGAGCTTGGATATCAGGCCGGGAAAGTCGCCCACGCCGTCGTTGTCGGAGTCAAAGAACGACTTGACATGCAATTGATAGATGACGGCATCCTTATACCACAAAGGGTCGTCATTGACGTTCGAGGACGGCCGGGCCTCAGGGGCGGGATGTGCTGTCGCCACGGGTCAGGCCTCGCGCCGGGGCTGAACGCGCCAGATCGCATACGGCGCGTCCGGCGTCAGGGTTCGGCTTTGCAGCTTTCCGCGCCAGACGAAGCTGCGCTCGTAGAGCAGGTCCTCCACCATCAGCGCCCCGTCATCCGGCAGGCCCCACTCCCAAAGCGGAATCTCGAAGTCGAAACTTTGAGCATGATGCGGATCGAGACTAACAGCGACCAATATCATCTCGCTTTTGTCGGGGGATGACTTGCCATAATAAATCACGTTGTCGTTGAAGGCGTTGTAGAACTTGATGCCGAGATGGCTCTGAAGCGCTGGATTGGCCTTGCGAATTCGGTTTAGCTTGGCGATGTCCGAGATGATGTTTCCCGGCGCCGCCCAATCCCGCGGCTTGATTTCGTACTTTTCCGAATGAAGATATTCTTCCTTGCCCGGCACCGGATCGGCTTCGAGCAGTTCGAACCCGGAATAGACCCCGAACAGGCCCGATAGGGTGGCTGCCAGCGCGGCGCGGATGAGAAAGCCGGCGCGTCCCGACGTCTGCAGAAAATAGGGATTGATGTCCGGCGTGTTGACGAAGAAATGAGGGCGGAAAAACGCTTGCGGCGGGCCTGACGTCAGCTCCTCCATATACTGCATAAACTCCGCCTTGGAATGACGCCACGTGAAATAGGTATAGGATTGTGAGAAGCCGATCTTCGCCAATCGATACATGACCTTCGGACGGGTAAAGGCTTCGGCGAGGAATACGGCGTCGGGGTGGCGACCACGCACGTCCGCGATCATCCACTCCCAAAATGGCAACGGCTTGGTGTGGGGATTGTCGACGCGAAACAAACGCACCCCGCGCTCGATCCAGAACAGCACCGCGTCACGCAGCGCCAACCAAAGGCCAGGAATCGAATCGGGCTTATAGAAGTCGACGTTGACGATATCCTCGTATCTCTTTGGCGGATTTTCAGCGTACTTGATCGATCCATCAGCCCGATAATCGAACCAGCCGGGATGCTCCGCCAGCCACGGATGGTCCGGGGCGCACTGCACGGCGAAATCCAGCGCCACTTCCAGACCGAGGGCGCGCGCGGCGTCGATCATGCGCGCGAACCCCTGCAACCCGCCCAACTCGGGATGCACCGCGTCGTGACCGCCCTCGTGCGATCCGATCGCGTAGGGACTGCCCGGATCGCCGGGCTCCGCCGTCAGGCTGTTGTTGCGCCCCTTGCGGTTCTTTTGTCCGATTGGATGGATGGGCGGGAAATAGACGACATCGAAGCCCATCGCCCGAACCGCTGGCAACCGGCGGATCACATCGTCAAAGTCGCCGTGTCGCGTTGCGCTGTCGGTCTGCGAGCGCGGGAAAAGCTCGTACCAACTGGCGAAACGGGCCGCGAGCCGTTCGGCGTCCAAGGCCTGGGGCGCCGACTGAACCTGAAACGGGCGCGTGTCGGCCTGGGCCATCAGCAGGCGCAAATCCGGCGAGAGCAGCAGACGCCCCAACGCGTCGCCGTCGGCGGCCTTCAATTCCGCGACGACGTCGCTGAACCTGGCGCGGCGGTCGCCGACCGCCTGGCGCTGCGCGGCCTCGACCAGGCGCACGCCGTCCTGGAGGTCCACCGGCTGAAGCCTACCGGCCTCGACCTTCTTGCCCAGGTCGCGCTGAAAACCACCAAACACGTCGATCCACGCCCGCACGGCGAACAGGTGGCGACCCAGCCGGTCAGGCGTGAACTGCGCGCGCCAACGGTCGTTGCCCAGCGGCGACATCGGCGAGGATCGCCAGGCTTCGACATCGGCCGCGCGCCAGAGCAGCTCGACGCCCAGTTGCTCATGGCCGTCAGCGAAGACGTCGGCCTCCACGACCACGGGCTCATTCATGACCCGCTTCACCGAAAAACGCCCGCCGTCCACGGCGGGCGAAAGATCTTCGATCGCGATCCGCGGCGCCTCGACAGCCAGGCGCGCGGCGGCTTTACCGGGCTTGGAGCGGAACAGGATCGGCCGGCAGCGCGCAGCGCGCAGCACCCGCACCTCGCCCGGGCCGAGCGGCGCGAACGGCTCGCCGCCGCGCAACCGCCGGAACGGGCCGAAGGCGGACCCCAGACCGCCGAGAAACGTATCTGGCGCCACCATCACCACGCGCTCGGCGTCTGGATTGATCAGCGCCACCAACACCGAACCCGCGACGCGCAGGTCGGGCCCCGATGCGCGAGCCAGCGCAGTGACTGCGGCTCCCGGCCCGGTCAGGCTGCGCAACTCACCGCGAAACTCTGCAAATTCCACGAGCTGACGGTTGGCCTGGCGCAGGGCTTCACCAAAAGCGGCCGCGTCGCCCAGGCGGGCGATCAGGCCCGAGGCCGCGGCAGGCGCCAGGGCCAAGGCGCGCAAACGCGCAGCTTCCGGCAGATCGTTGCGGCCCATATCGACGATCAACGGCGCCGCCGTTCGCAGCGCCTCATGCTCCTCCGTCATCCAGGCGGCGCGGCCGTCCCACCACGCCAAGGATGAAATCAGAAAATCAAACCGGCACGCCGCCAGCGCCGTCGCGGGCGGCCGCTGGCCGGTCACGTCCGCGATGCAGACTAGGTCTGGCCGCAGCGCGCGGGCGCGGGCGAATAACTGGGCGCCGCGCTCCATCGCGCGCGCGGTTCCCAGACCCCGCAACAGCAGTCCGGCGACGCCGCGTCCCTGCAGCCGCGCCAAGCCCTGCTCCAGGTCGCTCTCCGCCGCGGTTTCGCCCAGGTCGGATCGCTCGAACGGACGGCGCGGATCCGCCACGACGCCGTCGCTCTCGGCGGCCGGTTTTTGCGCGCTCGCGCCGCGAATCTCCACCGCCAGGAACAGGCCCAGGCCGTGTACCGCGAATTGATCGGACAAACGCGTCAGCTCGTCGCCAGACGGCTCACCCGAGCAGGGCGATGTCTCCAGTAAAATCCCAGTGAAGCCGACCTGGGCCAGCCGCTCGATCGCCTGCGCCTGATCCACCAGGGCCTTGGCTTCGGCGCAGGTCACCGTGCAGAGAATAGGGCCTGCAGCCGCATCGATGGTGGTCATGCTCTCTCCCAGACGGGAGCTCGATTGACCCCAATCGCGCTTCTCCGCAGACGGTCAAAAAGCGTTGGCGGCGGGCATACGTTCCGCGCCATCGCCATCCACGTGCACGCCCGGGCCAAATTATCGACGCCGAAACCGAGACGACCCGCCGCATTCACAGCCCGCCCCGCCTCCCCAACCATCATTGGATAAGAAGAGGCCCGATCGCCGACATCGCGCACAGATGCGGGCGGCGAATCGCAAGCCGGAACGGCGGAGGAAAAAATGCCGACGGTTGAATTCGAACCTGCTCAGATTTTGCTGTTTGGCGACGACTGTCACGGCCAGCTGGTGCTGATTAACGGCAGGCTCGCCGCAGTGGTGACCCGCCTCACCGCGGAATCCTACCCCGAAGATGTGCGAGGCCTTTGGCAGCTGGAAGCGGGTTTTGGTCCGTGCGGCGCGAGCGCCCGGCTGTTCGGGTCGCTGCACGATGTGAAGTGCTGGACGATCGAGGCCTATCAGTCCGGCTTCCAGAGCTCCTGGGAGCCTTTGTCGGTGGAAGGCTCGCTGGAGGCGGCTTAAGCTGGATTCGACTTGGAATCTAACTGTTGCATCTACTTCGCTCGTCCGATTTGCCGTCGCCGGCACACGGCCTCTTTGGACCGTCTTCGAAGGCTCGCTTCCTCCCAGCCAGGGCTCCCGCGCAGCAGTCCCGCGCGCCGGCTACTGATCGTGGTACCATCGCTGCGGGACCGTCGGTGAAGATAGGGTTTTAGGGCGTAAACGGAGAGGGTCGTGACGAGCGAGGCAGATCAAGGCGGCGTCGCCGCCGAAGCTCGGCTGGCTGCAGTCGGACGACTTCTCATCGGCGGCGGTGTTCCTGGCCTTGGACCCGGCGGCGCAGGTGCCGGGCGCCAAATATTAGATCACGGGCGGCGACGCGCGAAAAATGTCTAAAGCGAACTGAAGCCGCCCAGTTGCCTCAGCCCCACCCTCGACTCAGTCTCCGGCGTTCAACTGTACCACGAAGCAAAGCTATGGCGCGTTCATGCGGCTGCAGACAGGATCGCCTGGGGTGTGACTTCCTCGGTGACGATGCTGAACTCGGTGAGGTGAGTCGTTCCGAACGTCGTGCTGATAGGCACGTCCGCCGCGTCGCGACCACGCGCCATCAGTACGCGGCCGATTCGCCGCTCATTGTGGCGGGCATCGAAGGTGTGCCAGCCGCCTTCCAAATAGACCTCAAACCAGGCATGGAAATCCATAGCGCACGGCAGAGGCGGCACGCCGATGTCGCCAAGATATCCGGTACAATAACGCGCCGGGATGTTGAGGGCGCGGCAGAGCGTGATCGCCAGATGGGCGTAGTCGCGGCATACACCGGTCTCCTCGAGATGACTTTGGTGCGCCGTGCGGGTGGGGCGCGCTCTCTTATAGTCATAGGCGAGGCGATGGTGGGTCCAGTCCACGACGGCTTCGACCCGCGCCCAGCCGGGTGAGATGCCGCTGAACAGACGCCATGCCAGGCTGCTCAACTCGTCCGTTTCGCAGTAACGGCTTGCGGTTAGGAACTGCAGCGTCTCGTCCGGAAGGTCTTCGACGGGAATCTGCTGAGCGTGAGGAAACGCAGGCTCGACTAGCCCGCTGTCGACGATCAGAAAATCCGACGCGAAGGTGATCGGGCCGGGCGGCGCGGCAACGCGGGTCAACAGATTGCCGAACCCATCCTCCTTCGTTTGAACTCGACAGAGAACGCTGGGTTGGCAGACGTCGGGCGATAGCAAGTCGCCGCGCCGGTCGGGATGAACGCTTAACAGAAGGTGCATCGGCGTGGCGGCGAAACTATCGAAGCTGATGCGGTAACCTGCGCGGATTTGCATAACGGGGCCAGTGGAAGCGGCGAGTGGGACAATGGGCAGCTAACTCCGTTTCAAACTTTCGGGTTCCCGCCGTCGCCAGGCCAAAATTTTATCGGCACCCGGGTCCAAACCTACCCCTTACCGGGCGATGAGCTCGCCCACCTTTGCCGCAAGATCCGCCACCAAAAAGGGCTTGGTGACCACCTCCATGCCGATCGGAAGATGGCCGTTGCCGACAGCGGCGTTCTCCGCAAACCCAGTGACGAACAGAACCTTCAGGCCCGGCCGCGTCTGCCGAGCGGCGTCAGCCACTTGACGACCGTTCATGCCGTTGGGCAGGCCGACGTCGGTGATAAGCAGGTCGAGGCGTTGATCGGTCTCCAGGACGCGCATCGCCGATGGCCCGTCCTGCGCCTCGACGACGGAATAACCTGCCTCGGTGAGCACATCAGACATCAGCATGCGCACCGTCGGCTCGTCATCGACGATCAGGATGGTCTGACCGCTGCCAAACTCGGGGACGACGACCTGCGCGATCTGATCGTCCTCAACATCGCCCAGATGACGCGGCAGATAGAGGCACATTGTCGTGCCCTTGTTGAGCTCGGAGTAGACCCTCACCTGACCGCCCGATTGGCGGACGAAGCCGTGGACCATCGATAGGCCCAAACCCGTCCCCTCCCCGATCGGCTTGGTGGTGAAGAACGGATCGAAAATCCGCTTGACCAGGCCCTCGGGAATGCCGGTCCCGGTGTCGGTGACGCAGACAGAGAGGTATTGCCCGGGCGTCAGTTCGCGCGCCTTGGCGCTGCGGTCATCCAACCACTTGTTGGCCGTCTCGATGGTGATCCGGCCCCCTTGCGGCATGGCGTCCCGGGCATTGATCGCCAGGTTCAAGAGGGCGCTCTCCAGCTGCGCCGCGTCGATGAAAGCGGCCCATAGGCCAACCTGACCGACCACCTCGACGGTGATGGCTGGCCCGACCGTTCGCCGAATCAAATCCTCCATGCCGTAGATGAGCTTGTTGACGTCGGTCGGCTTCGGATCGAGCGTCTGGCGACGCGAGAAGGCGAGTAGCCGCTGGGTGAGCGCGGACGCCCGGCGGGTCGAGGACTGCGCGCCCTGCAAGTAGCGTTCAAAACCCTCGACGCCTTTCCTCGCCAGGCTCCGCTCGATCAGCTCGAGGCTGCCGCTGATCCCCATGAGGAGGTTGTTGAAGTCGTGCGCGATCCCACCGGTGAGTTGGCCAACGGCTTCCATCTTTTGCGCCTGACGCAAGGCGTCATGCGCCTCGGTGAGCTCTCGCGTCCGCTCCGCCACCCGCTGTTCCAGTGTCGCGTTGGCGGCTCGCACCTCTTCGACCAAGCGCGCGTTCTCGGCGGCGCTCGCGGCTTGGGCCGCTTCCGCCTGTTTTTGCTCGGTGATGTCGACGACGAACTTGAACGCGCTACCGTCCGCCAAGCGCTTGGCCGCGAAAAGGCCCCACCAGCGCGACCCATCCTTGCGCAGATACTCCTTCTGATTGGGCTGGGTCTCGCCGTGCTCCCCAAGCTCCGCCAACGTGGTTTCAATGGTATGACGCCACTCGGGCGCGGTCAGCAGGTGAAGGCTCAACAGGCCGCCTTCCAGGTCGAGCCGCGGATAGCCGCTCATGACCAGGAAGGCGTCGTTCGCCTCGATGATGCGGCCCGTCATATCGAACCCGATAGCGCCCACGGTGCTGATCTCGAGCGCCGTGCGAAACCGCTCCTCACTGGCGCGCAACGCCGCTTGCGCCCGATGCGCCTCGGTCGCGTCCGAGCCTTCGCAGAGCACGCCGACGACCTCTCCGTCGGGATCGCGCATCGGCTCGTAGACGAAGTTCAGATAGCGGGTGTCGGCCGCGCCATCGGGCTGACGGTACTGCGCGGGCGCGGCGTGGGCGACATAGCGCTCGCCCGTCGCGAACACCTCATCAAGGATTTCAAAGAAGCCCTGGCCCTCGATGTCGGGGAACGCTTCGCGGATCGGTCGGCCCAGCCACTCGCCGCTGCTGAACATCAGGCGATGGGCCGCGTTGACGAACTCTACCCGGTGTTGAGGCCCGCGCATGGCGATAATAAAGCCAGGCGCCTGCTCGAACGCCTGAAAGAGCCGCTCGCGCTCGGTCGCGGCGCGCCGATCCGCGCGCACCCGATCCGTCGTCTCGACCACCACCGCGATGACGCCAAGCGGGCGGCCGCCCTCATCCAGAACCGGTGAATAGTCGAGGTTCATCCAGACCTGTTCCGGACGACCGTGGCGGTGAAGGGTCAACTCGTGGTCCTTGTAGGCGAGGGTCTTGCCCGCCAGTCCGACCTTCATGACGTTGTCGTTGAACTCGGCCACCTCCGGCCAACCCTCGCGGACCTTGGAGCCGAGGAGCTCAGGATGGCGTCCGCCGGCGAACACCGCATAGGCGTCGTTGTAAAGCATGACGCCGTCTTCACCCCAGAGCATCACGACCGGCGTCGGTGAAGGCAAGATGAGGCCGAGCGCGCTTTTAAGGGACGCCGGCCAAGTCTCTATCGGACCTATCGGTGTTTTCGACCAATCCCGAGTCGCAATCAGGCGACCCGCGCTGCCGCAATGTTCGATCAGGGTCCGCTCGAAAGAGCCAACATCGTCCACGGTTTAGCGCCCCCAGGTCTAAGCACACGTCGTCGCCCGGTCGCCAAACGGGTGTAGGTCGCTAATCCTCAACACCTGACCTTGTTCCTCCGTTAGGGCGGACGGGTCGGGATCCTCGGGCCGATGAATGCCTTCCTGAGGGGCGCCGGCCGCAAAGATCGCCTCTTAGGCGTGGGCCGAGCCCCGGCAGCTCAATTTCAGTGCCGAGGAAACTATGACCGAAGCTCCATCCACAGCGCATCCGCAATAGCGCCGAGCAACGATCTGGGCGGCGCCGTGCGTTTTTTGGGAACGCCTGGGTGTGCGCGCACCGGCGGCGACCACCAAGACATCATCATGTCCGGGTGGGGCCGCGAGGTCACGCGGGAGAAGGCCCGTGGCCGTACCGCATGACCACAACCCGTTTAAGGCTTATATCCGCACGCCGCAGGTCGACGCGAACGCGGCGCGCCGATGACTTCATCGTTCGGCCAGGGCCTCCGACGCCACCGCGACTGGGGACTGCATGAGGTCGGCCTTTGCAGGCCCGACGGTTCGGTGGTTCGGATCAGCAGAGCGTCCCCCCTCTCGCGTCGCCAGCAGAATCGTCGGACGCGCAGCGAACGGACCGACGCCGCGTTCAAGCGCCTGGCCGTCCAATTGCTCGCCTCGGGAGATCTCATGCCCCAGAAGCCTCACCGACCCGATCGGTACGACGCCATCGTCATCGGCGCTGGTCCAGCGGGTTTGACCGCCGGCATTTACCTGGCTCGGTTTCGCAGACGTGTGCTCATCCTGGACGGCGGCCGGCCAAGGGCCTCTTGGATCCCACAAAGCCACAATACCCCGGGATTTCCCATGGGGTCAGCGGGGACGAGCTGCTGGGTCGCCTGCGGGCGCAAGCGCTCGACTATGGCGCCGAGATCCTCCAGGCGCGCGCCCTGACCCTTGAAAAGGGCGAAATATTCTCAGTCGGGGCGGAAGGTTCCCAGTTGGAAAGCCTCGCGATCGTGACAGCGACGGGGATCGTGGACGAGACGCCGCCCATCCCAGGCATCGACGCCGCCATCCGCGCCAGCCTGGTGAGGATGTGTCCCATTTGCGATGCGTTCGAGGCGATCGACAAGCGTGTCGCCATCCTCGGTGGCGGCCCGCTGGCGGCGCGAGAGGCCGCTTTCCTTCGAAACTACACCGGGGATATCACCCTGCTCGCGCCCCATGGAGCAGAAAGCCCCAGCAAGAATGCGCTAGCGGTAGACCCCAGCGACCTGCGTTTCGAAGGGGGGCGGGTCCAGCTCAGCGGGAGCGCAGGATCTCGCAGTTTCGATCACCTCTACCTGGCCTTGGGGTGCGAGCCGCAAAACCGGCTCGCCGCCCGAGTGGGGGCGAATGTCGATGAAGATGGCAAGCTCATCGTCGACGCTCATCAGATGACGTCGGTCGAAGGCCTCTATGGCGTGGGCGACGCGGTGCGGGGGTTGAACCAGATCGCAGTGGCCGTCGGTGAAGCCGCCGTCGCCGCCACCGCCCTGCACAATCGCCTAAGATCTTCCTGAGCGCTGAAGCTTCTACCGACAGGTTGGCGGACATTGCCTGCCCTTGGCAAAATCGCGAGGAGACCCCCTCGCGTCAGTTGCACGGGGTCGAGCTTCGATCCATTGGGTCGAAGCCAAACGCCCATCGACCAGCAAGAGCGGTCGGCTGGGAAGCCGGCCAGGATTTCCACTGGAAACCTAGATGGAAGTCTGGGCGGCGGTTTGCATGCCGGCCGGCATTCGCCTGCTCGAGGCGCTGGAACTCGGCCCCGGGCTACGACCGTCGCCCCCGCCTGTAAGCGCTTGCCCAACTACACGCTCTTGCCCTGCCGACGCGCTTGCTCACCCGCAGCGATCAAGCGCTCACCCGTCGTCACGGCGGCCTCGGCCGTGAGCGTGATGGCGATGCCGTCGGGCCCGTCAAGGACGACGTGGCCTTCTTCGGCGCAGGCGTGACCCGGCTCGTCAAAGGGTTCGATTTGCGAGGATGGGGTCATGTTTCACGCTCCGATGACCGGTCCGCCGGCTGTTCGAGATAAAGGTATGCAGGGTCGAAATCGCCGCGCCGCGCCAGACCCTCGGGATCGAGCACCTCGACCAAGGCTGAGCGGAACACGCACAGCCCCCCCTCGCGAAGCTGGCGCATCACGCGGTTGACGTGGACGGTCGTCAGGCCGCAAACCTCAGCGAGGTCGGCTTGGGTGAGGTCCAGGGCGAACCTGCGGCCGTCTGACAGCCCGACGGCGTGCAAGCGCGCATTCATCTCGCACAAGAAGTGAGCGACCCGACCGACGGCGTCCAGGCGCCCGAGGCGAAAGAGCCACGCCCGATGCATCGCCGCGTCGACCAAGGTTGAGAACCACAGCTTGCGCGCCAGCTCGGGGCGGGGCTGCAGGAGTTCGTCCAGCGTGTCGTGACGAACGATCGCCACCTTAACGGTCGTCAGGGCGCCGATCGAGTGGTCGAGCCGCTGCATGGGATAAGCGTGCAAATCGACGAACTCACCCGCGACGTGCACGGCGACCAGTTGGCGCAAGCCTTTGCGGTCGTCGATGTAACGCGACATCAGGCCTTCGAGCAGCAGGGTGCTGATGTGAACGGCCTCGCCGGCCTCCACCATGGTGGTGCGCGGCTCAAGAACGCGGATTTCGCAGATGGCGCGGTCGAGCAGCCGCCGTTCCTCAAGCGACAAGTCCACGCCGCGTCGGTTGGCGAGAAATTTGTCCGTGAACACAGCAACCCGCGGTTCAGTTAAGCCCTCGACATCAACTCTGCTCCGCCGTGCCCGATCCACGTGCGGGCAGAATTCGACATGATCATTGTTAGTCGGGCCGAAGTTCCCGCAACCGGGCCCTCTCACCGGGGTTGATGGGCTTGCGGCGCCCCGCTCCCCTAGCTCCAGGTTGATCCATGGCCAAGTCGACGAAACGCGCGAAATCCAAACCCACGCCCGCGCCCGACGTCGAATTGACGTTCACCGGCCCGCAGGCCCCTGGCGGCGAGACCCATCAGACGACCGACGGCGGCTTTGAGACTCTGACCACCAGCCAGGGCGTCCCCGTGGTGGATGATCAGAACAGCCTCAAGCAAGGGCCGCGCGGCCCCACCCTGCTGGAGGACTTTCACCTCAGGGAGAAGATCTTCCACTTCGACCACGAGCGCATCCCCGAGCGGGTGGTGCACGCGCGCGGCTACGGCGCGCACGGCTTCTTCGAGCTGACCGACAGCCTCTCGGACATCACCCGCGCGGACCTCTTCCAGCGCGAGGGGGAAAAGACTGAGGTGTTCGTCCGCTTTTCGACAGTGGCCGGTTCCAAGGGCTCGCCCGACCTAGCCCGGGACGTGCGCGGCTTCGCCGTCAAGTTCTATACCAAGGAAGGCAACTGGGACCTGGTCGGCAACAATATCCCCGTTTTCTTCATCCAGGACGCCATCAAGTTTCCCGATCTGATCCACGCCGCCAAGCCCGAACCGGACCGCGACTTTCCCCAGGCGCAGACCGCCCACGACAACTTCTGGGACTTCATCAGCCTCAGCCCCGAGTCGATGCACATGGTCATGTGGATCATGTCCGATCGGACCTTGCCGCGCTCGTTCCGCACCATGGAGGGCTTTGGAGTCCACACCTTCCGGCTGGTCGACGCCGAGGGTAAGTCGACCTATGTCAAGTTCCACTGGAAGCCTAAGCTGGGGCTCCAGTCGGTCGCCTGGAACGAGGCGGTCAAGCTCAATGGCGCAGACCCGGATTTCCACCGTCGCGACCTGTGGCGCGCGATCGAGGCGGGCGACTTCCCCGAATGGGAGCTCGGCCTTCAGCTGTTCGACGACGCCTTCGCCGACCAGTTCGAGTTCGACATCCTGGACGCCACCAAGCTGATCCCCGAGGAGCTGGCGCCGATCCGCGTGGTGGGCCGGCTGGTGCTCGACCGACTGGTCGACAACTTCTTCGCCGAGACCGAGCAGGTCGCTTTCTGCACCCAGAACGTGGTTCCGGGGATCGACTTCACCAACGACCCGCTGCTGCAGGGCCGCAACTTCTCCTATCTCGACACACAGCTGAAGCGCCTGGGCTCACCCAACTTCACCCACCTGCCCGTCAACGCGCCGCGCTGCCCCTTCGCCCACTTCCAGCAGGACGGGCACATGGCCATGCGCAACCCCAAGGGCCGCGCCAATTACGAGCCTAATAGCTGGGGTCCCGAGCTGGGCGGGCCCCGCGAGGATCCCAAACGCGGCTTCAACAGCGTGGCGACCCTTGAGGCGGGCGAAAAGCGCCGGATCCGGCCAGAGAGCTTCGCCGACCACTACAGCCAAGCCCTCCAGTTCTTCGCCAGCCAGACCCCGATCGAGCAGAAGCATATCGGCGACGCCCTGGTGTTCGAACTCAGCAAGGTCGAACGGCCGGATATTCGCTCCCGCATGGTGTCGCACCTCTTGAACATCGACGAGGACCTGGCCGCGACCGTGGCCAATGGCCTCGGCATGGACAAGCCGGACCCCGCCGTGGCCGCCAAGCCGACCAACAAAGATCTGGCGCCCTCCGACGCGCTAAGCATCGTCAAGAACGGCCCTCAAAGCTTCGTTGGCCGCAAGCTTGGCCTTCTGGTCACCGACGGGGCGGACGCCGGCCTCGTGGAAGCGTTGACAGAGGCGATCGAAGACGAAAAGGGCATGGTCGAGATCATCGCCCCGAAGATCGCCGGCGCAACCCTATCGGACGGCGTCTTGCTGCCGGCGCAGCAAAAGGTCGATGGCGGTCCCTCGGTTCTCTATGACGCTGTGGCCATCGTCGCCTCGCAGGCGGGCGCCCAGCAGCTGGCCATGGACGCCGCGGCCAAGGATTTCCTGACCGACGCCTTCGCCCACTGCAAGTTCATCGGCCTGTCGCCGGAACTTCAACCGCTGCTGACCAAGGCCGGCCTGGCCGACGATCTCGACGACGGCTGCCTGCCGCTGAAAACCAAGGCCGACATCAAGGCCTTCGTCAAAGCCCTCGCCCCGCTCCGGTTCTGGGCGCGCGAGCCGCTGACCGATCTCGACGCCCTCAAAGCCTAGTCCCCCTCTCCCAAGGAGATGACGATGACCGACATCACCGAAACTGACGCGCCAGCTGCCGACGCGGCCGCGCCCGACGCCATCGCCCTCTTGGAATCCGACCACCGTAAGGTCGAGGGCTTGTTCGTCCAGTACGAAGCCGCCGAATCCGACGACGACAAGAAGGCGCTCGCTGATCAAATCTGTCTGGAGTTGAAGATTCACACCATGATCGAGGAGGAGATCTTCTACCCGGCTCTGGACGGCAAGATCGAGGAAGACATCCTCGCCGAAGCCTATGTCGAGCACGATGGAGCCAAGGTGCTGGTCAACGACATCTCGACCGGCGCCCCAGAGGAGGACGACCACTACGACGCCAAGGTCAAGGTGCTGTCCGAGGAGATCAAGCATCACGTCAAGGAAGAGGAACAGCCGGACACGGGCATGTTCGCCCAAGCCCGCAAGACCGGCGTCGACTTGGTCGCCATCGGCGGCAGGCTGAAAGCGCGCAAGGCAGAATTGCTGGCGACAGCCCAGAGCGACGGTCTGCCTCTAGCCGAGCCGGTCGTGGTTCGGATCGTCGCCTGACAACCGCACCCATAACATAGATCAGTACGATTGCGCTCCGGACCGGATTTGCCCCCGGGTCCGGGGCGCGTAAAGTCGGCCTTATGGCGATGTCGACGAGACTGCTGCTCTTTCAGCCGAGGACCCGGTCAGGGTCTGCACTCGCGTTCACCACGGCGGAGGTTCGGGCCGGCGCCAGTCTTAGAACCTTTGCCGAGGCGGTGTTTCGCGATCACCTGACGGCGACGTCGATCGAGATTTACGACCAGGACACACTCTTAGACACGATCGAACGGACAACGATTCTGGATGGGGTCTGTAGCGGCGCAATCGTGGACCCTGACGCCCCGGTGGTCTGAACGGCGCTCCGCCTGACCCGTCGCGCCCACTAACCCACGCATGCCTGGCTTAGGCGCCCGCCATCCACGGGACCGTCGCATCCAACGCCGGCGCGATCACTTCCGCATCCTTGCGACGAGTTCGGGCTCCCGCCGCTTCAGCGGTCCAGCAGACGCAAGCGGCGGCTCGGAAAGATCGGCTGGGGCGATCGCTCTCGCGGACGCCTGCCAAAGACACTCTCAGGCGCGCCCACCGGCGTCGCCAGCTGGACCGGAAAAGCTGTCGTCGGGTCAGGATCAACCGCCAGGCGCAAAGCTCAGCGGGTCGCCCTGGCCGTCCCCAGGGTTGGACCTGCCTCGCCTAGGCCACCGTGGCCATCCACTTGACCGCCGCATCCAATGCGAGACCGAGCACCTCCGCATCCTTTCGTCCCGTTCTAGCGGGGACGTGGAAGGCGTGATCGGCGTCGACAGTGAGGTCGAGCGTGGCGCGGGCCCCGATGCGCGCGACGGTTTCCTGCAGGAGGTTCAGCTCGACCAAGGCGTCTTTCGACCCCTGCAGGAACAGCATCGGGATTGCGACGTCAACGAGGTGCTCCGCTCGCGTCACCGCCGGCTTGCCAGCGGGATGAAGCGGAAAGGCGAAGAAAATCAGGCCTGCGACCCCCACCAGGGGCTCCTCAGCTTGGGCCTGCGACGTCATACGACCGCCAAACGATCGGCCGCCCGCGAACAGCTTAGCCCCCTTCGCCAAGACGCGGGCTTCGGCGACCGCCGCACGCACCGTGGCCTTTGCGACCGGCAGTCCATCGGGCCGTTTGCCGCCTCTTTCCATGTATGGGAACTGGTAGCGCAGGGTCGCAACGCCGCGCGCCTCGAGCCCGTCGGCGATCTCCGCCATCGCGCGATGGCCCATTCCCGCACCTGCGCCGTGGGCCAGCGTTAGGACCACTAAGGGGTTCGCGCGCGCCTGCCATAGGGCGGAGACCGCCCCGGCCCCTTCCACCTCGATCGTCACCGCTGTCACGCTCATCGACGCAGAATAGCGCACAATCGCGCCACAGGCCCACGCCCCCAATGTGAGAGCCCGGGAACCGGACCGCCCTGAGCGAACTCACTAGGCGTGGCTTGCCGATTTGAGCCTCTTCCAGATCGAGGCAGACCGGCGATGTCTATCAAGGCGGTACTTTTCGATATTGACGGCACGCTTGCCGATAGCAACCCCTTCCATGTCGCCACTTGGGACGAAGTCTTTCGGGCGCGAGGCATCACGGTATCGCTCGACCGAATCCACGGTCAGATCGGCAAGGGCGCCGACCTGCTGGTACCCGCGCTCGTGGCCGGCGCGGACGCAGCAACCGCGAAGGCGTTTGGCGACGCCCACGGGGCGATTTTCAAAACAAAGTACCTGGACCAGGTGAAACCCTTCCCGCACGCGCACGATTTGCTGCAGGCCGTCCACGACGCGGGCGTGCGGATCGTCTTGGCCTCCTCTGCGTCCAAGGCGGAACTCGACCATTACGTCGACCTGCTTGACGCCTCAGCTCTCGTCGACGCGGGAACCAGCGTCGACGACGTCAAGACGTCTAAACCCGCTCCAGACATCTTCAGGGTCGCACTTCAACGCGCGAGGGTGTCGGCGGCTGAGGCCCTGGCCATCGGCGATAGCCCTTATGATATACAATCGGCGGGCCAAAGCGGGATCTCGACCACGGCCCTGCGCTCGGGCGGCTTCACCGACGAAGAGCTGATCTGCGCCGGCGCCGCCCACCTGTATGGCGATGTCGCGGAGCTGCTCGCAAATCTCCAGGACGTCTTGGCGGGTTGAGGCGCGGCTGCAGATATGTGAATCGCCATGGCGCGAGCCTACCCCGCCACCCCGGCCATCGTGTTCGGCCTCCGCCGATGCGCACCATGCGCCGCCCTTATTTGCAACTATCCTCACCAGCATTGAGAACCGGCGACACCTGCTGGCTAACGTAACCGTCCCGCCGATGTGCCGATCAAAGGTGGACTGTCAGTTGCGCAGGCTTAGGCTCCGACCCGACCTTCATCGACAAAGCCATCGGTGATTGCGACGACGCGGACTTCAAAGCGCCGAAGGCGAACGGTGGCGCCAGCATCGATGACCGCCGTCAGGACGCCGCACCAAGCGATAGCAGAGCCGTCCCGCCGCCAGCTTGGCCGCCTCATTCTGGCGGAACACGGTGTAAGCTGCGCCGTTGCCGTTGCATTGGACATGGTTGGGAAGGCGCCCGTGGCTACCCGGACGCCTCGCGCCAAGTGTCGTCAGCCAGCTGTGGTCAGGCAGGGTATGCAGATCGATTCGGTCAAACTTTGGAACTGGGCCGTGCTCGCGGCTTTCTTGATCCTGTCGGCCGTTGTAGCGGGCATAAGTGGTGCGGTCACAATTGGAAGCGTGCATAGCTGGTATCTCACGCTCGCCAAGCCGCCCTTCAATCCCCCCAACTGGCTTTTCGGGCCCGTGTGGACGATTCTTTATATCGCCATGGCCGTCGCGGCTTGGAGGGTCTGGCGACAACGCGGACAAAAGACCGTCCGTGGCGCCCTGACGCTCTACGGCGTCCAAATGGCGCTCAACTTCGCCTGGTCACTGATTTTCTTTGGGCTGCATTGTGTCGGCGCGGCTCTCATCGACATTCTGGCGCTCGTCGCCGCGCTCGCAGCCACGGTTATTGTCTTTTGGCGGCGAGACGCTTTTGCCGGCGCGCTGATGACGCCCTACCTCGCTTGGGTGTCCTTCGCCGCCGTGCTGAATTTCGCGCTCTGGCGCTTGAACTGACCGCATCGCCGCGGAGCGAAGTGTGCAGAAAAAAGCTGATCTCCCGTCCAAGCTTTGCGCCATTTGCGGTCGCCCCTTCGCGTGGCGGAAAAAGTGGGCCAGCTGTTGGGAAGACGTGAAATACTGTTCAAAGTCCTGTCGTGCGCGAAGACGAGCCGACCCGCGACCTCGGTCCATCCCAAACGCGACGGCGTCCCATAACCAGGAATCGACGCCTCCAACAGCGCAGAAGGCCGGGAACCGGCGCACCTAGGGGCGGTTGATCATCGCTAGGAATTTTTCTGGCCGCCCGCCGCCGGGACGCGAGCACAACGCCGCGCAGGCGATGGGGCGACGCCATAGCGAAGATATCGGAAATAACGTTCGCGCGATGGGGGAAGAAGCCGCGGAAAGCCCATCGCGCCCAACGCCGCTCGGCGACACGTTCAGGACGTCGCGCTCAGCTGACCGGAGGAGACACGATGACAAAGCTCGACCAATCAGACCGCGATCACCTGAGCGATCGACAATATGCCTTCGCCAAGCAGCGCAAAGAGCCATTGGAAGACGCAAAGCACGTTCGCAACGCCGTCGCGAGGTTCGACCAGGTCGAGGGCGTCACCGACGCGGAACGCGATGAGGCCTGGGAACGGATTAAGTCGGCTGCCAAGAGGTTCGACGTAAAGCTGGATGCGCAAAGCTGGCGCGAATTGGGAAACCCCAAGCGCTAAGCTTTCGGCTTATGCTAACCGGGACAAACGCAAGCGCTTCTTTACTCATTTGCCGCACCTTCCAGACACCCGAGCTTGTTGAAGCAATCATCGCGCGTTGGACTGCTGACCTCAAGCGTAGGCCGCTGCTTGGCGGCGGCCTGGCGTCGCCGTTATGAATGGGTTTGCCTGCGCCGCCGCAAGCGGCCGCGCCGTCCAACGGCCGCGCTTGGGCCGCGCGGGCGGCGCACTACCTATGAAACCTCGGTATAATGAGGTTTTGAGAATGGCGACCGGTTGGGCTCGAGAGGGCGCTGTTCTGGACCAGATCCACGACACGATCATCGACGGCGTACAAAACGCGCGCGCGCGCCTGCCCCGAGGCCTCTCAGCCGAACACTGCGTCGCGTGCTGTGAGGAAATTCCTGAAAAACGCCGCATCGCCCTCCCCGGCGTCACCACCTGCATCGCCTGTCAAACGGGTCGCGACGCCCGCATCGTCCACACGATGTTTAATCGACAGGGTAGCAAAGACAGCCAGCTCAAGTAGCTCACGCGCCGTGTCCGAACGTCGTCCTCGTATTCGCGTCATCGACCTTGAGACGGCTGGTAACGGCCCGCACGACGTTTGCGAGATCGGCTGGCAGGATGTCGAGCAAGGCGTAGACGGCAGCTGGCGCTTGAGCGCCGATCGCGGTTCCCGCTTGGTCAACCCGGGCCGGCCGATCTCGCCGGAGACGATGGCGGTGCACCACATTCTGGACGAGCACGTCGCCGCGGCGCCGTTCTGGAAAACGATCGCCGCCGAGGTCCTGCGGCCCCATGGCGGCGTCTTGGCGCTAGCCGCACATCGAGCCGCGTTCGAACAACGCTACTGCCGACCCAACCTTACTGGCGGTGCGGGTTGGATTTGCACCTGGAAAGGCGCGCTGCGCCTCTGGCCCCAGCTCCCAAGTTTCTCCAACCAGATGCTGCGCTACGTCCGCCGACCACATGGGCTCGTGCACGAGATGGGGCTGCCGGCCCACCGTGCGCTACCCGACGCCTACGTAACGGCCCACCACCTGCGCGACATGCTCAATGAAGCCACGGTTGAGCAACTCCTCGCATGGGGCCAGGAGCCCGGCCTACTACCGCGCGTGCCGGCCGGCGCCGATCGCGGCAAGCCGTTCCGCAATCTCGACGACGACGCCCTCAAGGCGCTTGTTGGGGACCGCAACGCCGATGTGCGGTTCAGTGCTGAGACGGAGCTGCGACGAAGGGGCGAGGCGCCGCCCCCAGAAAAGCCCAAAGCTCAGCAAATCCTTATCTAGGCGGGCGCCCCCGGCGCGCGCCGCGGGCCTCAGCGATTGAGACGGCGCGCCTTCCACCAGGGGCCCTGGCAAGTTCGATCCAGGAAGGGGCGTGGTCGCTCGCCCCCTCCTCCGCCCTTACGGCGCGGCAGACCCCGGCAACGATAAGGCGGCGCGCGAGGTCCGGACTCAGCAGCAAGTGGTCGAGCCGCATGCCCTTGTCGTTCGGCCAGTGGTGGCGCAGGTAGCTCCAAAAGGTCCAAAGCGGTCCGTCAGGGTGTAGCGCGCGAAGCGCGTCGGTCCAGCCCTGGTCGAGCAGACGCTGATAAGCCGCCCTTGTCTCAGGTTGAAGCAAGGCGTTGTCCTGCTCGTGATGGCCAGCCCAGATATCGGCCTCGGTCGGAACGACGTTGTAGTCGCCCGCCAGCACGACTGGCACGCCCGCCGCCATCAGACCGGCCGCATGGGTGATCAGCCGCTCGAACCACGCCAACTTGTAGGCGAACTTGGGCCCCGGCTGAGGATTGCCATTCGGCAGGTAGATCGAGCCAAATAGGACGCCGTCCACCGCAGCCTCAATGTAGCGGGCCTGCTCGTCGGCGGGCTCGCCCGGCAGGGACCGGCGCGTGAGCACGGGCGTCGCGCCGCGGGCCAGGATCGCCACCCCGTTCCAAGCGCGTTGACCGCGCCAGACCGCGCCATAGCCCGCGCCCTCGATCGCCGCGAGGGGGAAGGCTTTGTCCTCGGCTTTCAGCTCCTGCAGGCAGACCACATCAGGTCGCGTGGCCTCGAGCCAGGCGATCAGGGAGACTAGCCGCGTGTTGACGTTGTTGATGTTGAACGTGGCGATCTTCACCGCGGACGCAAACCCATGGGAAGGTCGAAGTGCAGCGTGCTGGTGGCGTGTTTTTGGACGACAAGGCGCAGCGGCTGCGACGGTGCGACCTTGACGTCGTGACCATAAGGCTCAGCCCTTCGCGAGAAGTCTCGCATCGCCTGGTATTTGGCGAGTTTGGTCGCGGCCACAGCGTTGCTCCGACTCGGATATGTTTGTAAACGAACGCTCTCGCAACCCGATCCGGTCGCGCGGCGGGCGCGCGAACGCTTTCCAGCCGCCCGCATTTGGACCAACACGCGACCCATTCATGGCGCAAGCCAATGCGATCCACGCTTATCGCGTCCATTCCCGCTATGTTGACGCGCACCCCGCGTCGGTGCTCCGAGAAAGGTCTTCCGAAAGCCCATGGAAACCTCTCGACTGGCTCGGAGCTCCAGTAGCCGGAACAGTTATAGAAAATATCGCCCTCCTCTCGCGCCGCCGCGCCAATCTGCGGCTTTGCTCTTGGACTGACCGCCGCGGCTTTTTGCTCAAGCGGTTTAGTCGCGTCAAAGCGCGGAAATTACCAACCGAGCTCGGGGACCTTCGGCCGATGGCGGCGGTTGTAGATGGCAAAGGGGAGGGCCGTCGTGAGCAGGGCTTCAGACGGAAGCCGCGTGGATCGTCGAGACTTCTTCCAACTCACGGCCGCGGCGGCTGCGATTGGCGGCGCTATGGCCAGCCGCGCTTCCGCCCAGCCAACGGAAACGCAAAGCGACATCACCCGACAACCTGCGCCAAGCTTCGCCGATGATCTGACCACAGCCGACATCCTGATCGAGACCGTAATCGCCTGGGGCGCGACCCATGCGTTCGGCGTTGTCGGCGACGGGATCAACTCGCTCATCGAAGCGCTGCGCAAGCGCCAGGACCGAATCCGCTACATCGGCGTGCGCCACGAGGAAGCCGCAGCCTTCATGGCGTCCGGAATGGCGAAGCACAGCCCCCGCCTCGGCGTCTGCATCGGCACGACCGGCCCCGGCGCGGTGCACCTGCTCAACGGGCTCTACGACGCTCAATTCGACGGCGCGCCCGTGGTGGCGCTGACCGGGCTGACCTTCCACGACCTGATCGGCGTGCGTTACCAGCAGGGCCTGGACACCACCAAGGTGATGCAGGACGTGGCGCTGTACAACGAGGTGGTCACCGGTCCCCAACACGCGGAGATCATCGCCAACCGCGCCTGCCGTGCAGCTCTGGGGGAGCGAGGCGTCGCGCACCTGACCTGCTCCAAGGACGTCCAGATGATGAAGCTGTCGGCCGATAAGCGGTCGATGCGCAACCCGGGCGCACGCACTTCCTCATCGTGGACGCCGCCGGCCTCCGCGCCCCCCCCAGATCAACTGCGAGCCGCAGCCGGGGTGCTCAATGCAGGCTCGCGCGTGGCGGTGCTCGTTGGCCAAGGCGCGCTGCCCGCCCGTGCCGAAGTGACCCGGTTGGCGGACACGCTCGGCGCCCCCGTCGCCAAGGCCCTGCTGGGCAAGGCGGTGTTGGCGGACGACTCGCCATTCACAACCGGGGGCATCGGCGACCTGGGCACCGCGCCATCCTCTTGGATCATGAAGACTTGCGACACGGTTCTGATCTTGGGCTCGACCATGCCATGGGAGGAATATTATCCCACGCCTGGCCAGGCCCGAGGCGTGCAGGTTGACCTCAAGCCCGACCGGATCGGTCTGCGCTACCCCGTCGAGGTCGGCCTGACGGGGGACGTCAAAGCCACGCTCCAGGCTCTTCTTCCGCTTCTGCAGCCAAAGGCCGATCGGAGCTTTCTCACCGCGGCCCAGCGTCGGATGACGGACTGGAACGCGCTGCTCGATCGGGTGGAAACCACTTCACGCGCGCCGCTGCGGCCGCAGATGGCGATCCGCGCGGTCAGCGATCTGATTTCAGACGACGCCCTGATCTCGTTGGACTGTGGCGCCAACACCCATTTCGCCGCCCGTTGCCTCAGGCTGCGCGAACGCCAGGGCTTCACCGGCACAGGCATGCTGGCCTCGATGGCGCCCGGCGTGTCCTTCGCCATCGCCGCCCAACTGGCCTATCCGCATCGTCAATCAGTTGCGATCGTGGGCGATGGCGGTTTCGCCATGCTGATGGCGGAGCTCTCGACCGCGGTGAAGCACCAGTTGCCAATCAAGATCATCCTGCTGAAGAACAACAGCCTGGCGGAGGTGAAATTCGAGCAGACCGAGATTGGCAATCCAGAATTCGGCTGCGACCTCGCGCCCATCGACTTCGTCGCCTTCGCCAAGGCCTGCGGCGCCGATGGCTTCCATTGTTCACGCCCCGACGAGCTTCGCCCGGCCATAGCGGCGGCGTTGCGCTCGGCAGGCCCCGCGCTGGTCGAAGTTCTTGTCGACGCCAATGAGAGGCCCAGCCGGCCGGACGAACTCAAGGTCTAGAGCCGCTCATCGGGCGCCCGCCGAGGGGGCCTGCGCACGCCCTCGACGGCGGGGATCGCGCTCGGCGTCGCCCCCAGCGCCAATCGAGCGGTCCGCACCGCTTTGATGGTGCGAGTTCACCAAAGCCACGCCGCCGGGTCAGCGCCGCTGGCCGCTTGCGCACAAGCTCGATCGCGGCGGAAGGTTCTCCGCGCCGACAAACTTGAACACCTTCGCACCAAACCTGACCCTATTGACCTAGAACCGGGAAGGCGTTCTCGACTAAGGCCAGCTCAAGGTCGTCGCATTTCTTGGCGCTCGCGATGAGGTGGGCGTGGAGAAGGACCGCGTTTAGCTGACCCTCTCGCTCGGCCTTGCCCCTCTCCGTCGCCTCAGCCTCGCCCCCTCGGATCGAACGCATGCTCATCAGCACACCGACCGGACTGGGCTTGTCCCCCGCGCCATGACGTCAAGCGAACCGCCGTCATCGGTCAGCGTCGAACGAATGAAGCCGAACTCCACCGCAAAGCTCGTGCCGGCAGCCAGCGCCTTGGCCAGTTCAAGGTCGCCCCCGAGTCCTAATCGGACTTGGCGAGATTTTTCCTTCGTCGTCTCAAGGATGACGCCACTGGAACCGGCCGTGGGGTCAAGCTCATGATGTGTCTGGGTAATATTTTGCATGATCACGGATTTACTGGCGTGTATCCGAAAAATTCGGCGCTTCACGACCATGCCAAGGCCGTGGTCGGCGGCACGATGTTTCGCACCGCCGGTTTTCGGGCCGGCCGGCTTGTGCCAACGGGGCGTCGCCGCCGCGGACCGGAACCCGCGCCATCGCCGGAAGCTTTCACAGGTCTCGCCCGCCCCCGGCCGCCGCTCCGCGACCGGGGCCAAATTGCGGGTTCGAAGGCGAGGCGCCGGGCGATGTTCGTATGTGCTGGAGATCTGAACGTCAGGTATGAGGATCGCGGACCTCGTGGCGCGCCGACGGTGGTCCTGCTTCACGGCTGGCCGGACGACGCGAGCACCTGGGACGCCGTCGCCCCGCATCTGAATGCGGCTGGGCTGCGCACGATCGCGCCGACATGGCGCGGCTTTGGCGAAACCTCGTTTCTCGAACCCACCGCGCTTCGCACGGGCGACAGCGGTATCCTCGCTATGGACGTGATCGCCCTCTGCGACGCCTTGGGCATTGATGAGGTTTGCGTCGCCGGGCACGACTGGGGTTCGAACGCCGCAGAAGCCATGGCGGTCGGCTGGCCCGCCCGGGTGCGCCGTCTGGCGATGCTGTCCACCCCGCCCCGCCTCGGCGGCATGCCGACCCCCGCGTTCGGCCAAGCCCACCGCCAATGGTATCACTGGTTCCAGGCGACCAGGCGAGGCGCCGAGGCGGTCGCCGCGGATCCTCGCGGTTTTGCGCAGATCATGTGGCGGAACTGGTCGCCGCCGGGATGGTTCGATCCGGTCACGTTCCGCCGCGTCGCCCACGCCTTCGACAATCCCGATTGGGTGGCGGTGACCCTGCACTCTTACCGCTCGCGCTGGGGCGAAGCTGAACCGGATGCTCGCAGCGCCTGGTTGGAGGACAGGGTGAAGACAGCTAAATCGCTCGCCCTGCCCGCCCTCTACATCCAAGGCGAGGTCGATGGCGTCAATCCGCCGGAGACGAGCGAAAACACGGCCGCAAAATTCAGCGGCCCGTTCCAGCGCGTCATTCTGCCAGGCGTGGGACACTTTCCGTCGCGCGAGCAGCCCAACGCGGTCGCCAAACTACTTTGCGCCCATTTCACCTAGGCGCATAAGACAGCAGATTATATTCGGAAAGTCCGAACGCTGCGCGATTCAGCTCGCGCTGGCGCCCGCAACCTCGCCCCGCATCCTCGCTAGGAGCTTTGGAAGCTCCGCAATTGCGCGCCACGGCGTTTGCCCCAAGCCGAAATGACCAGACACGAGCAAAGCGACGGCAAGGTTCGCATCTTCGAGTTGCTTGAGATCCTCGGCCTGGGCTAGGCCGCAGCGCCGTGCGAGCCGGAGGCTGTCGCGATAGGCGCACACCGCCTGCGTCGCCGCGGTGAAGGCTCGGTCGTCAACCTTGGGGCGGCTGTTCAACGCCTGGTCGATGGCGGTGATCGCCAGATCGAGGGGATGGTCGCTCATACGAGATCCGGTTGGCGCTGGCGCACCGGAAGCCGACCGGGGCGGATGGCGCAGGTCACGGCCTTGGTGGTGTGAATGGAGGTGTTGGCGTCTCCGGTGATGGCCAGCAAAGCGTTGACCGGCGCGCCGTGCGCATAACCCTTCCAGCCGTAGACCCACGGCATGCCGATTTGATGCACGGTCCTGCCGCTGATCACGAACGGTCGTATCCGCGCAGTCACCAACGCCTTCACCTCCAATTCGCTGCGAAGCGTGGAAAGCACCACCCAATCCAAATTCGCGACCCCGATCTCATCGGCGAGTTCGGGTGAGATTTCCACGAAAGCCTCGGGCTGGAGCTCGGCGGTATGCGGCATGATCCGGGTGGGGATGCCGCCGCAATGCATCTCGGTCAGGCGATAGGTGGTGAGGATGTGTGGATACCGGGGGTCTTGCGGTTCATGCAGCTCGTTGCCCGGTCGTGGATAGCGCTTTGCGGTCGGGCTGTCTTGCCGCCCGTAGAGGGGGTTGCTGGACGGGCTTTCGATCGGCTCATAGTGGGTGGGCAAGGGCCCGTCCTTCAGTCCTGAAGGCGCGAAGATGGCGCAACGCCCATCCGCCTCCATGATGAAAGGGTCGGTCCCTGAATGTGCATCCATCCCGCGCGGCTGCTTGGACCAATCCGGCTTATAATCGGGTCGGCGGGTCGGCAGAAAATCCGGCGTGTCCAGGCCGGTCCATTTTCCCTGCGCCTCCTCCCACCAGATCATCTTCTTGTTTTCCGCCCAGGGCTTGCCCTGGGGATCGGCGGAACAGCGGTTGTACATGGTGCGGCGGTTCGACGGCCAGGCGAAGGCCCACCCTTGATGGCTGCCGGGACCGTCCGGGGCGTCAGGCAGGTGCGAGCGAGCGAGGTTCTTGTCGTCTTCGGGATAGACCCCGGTGTAGATCCAGCAGCCGGCCGCCGTGGACCCGTCGTCCTTCAAATCCTGATAGGCCCCGACCTGCTTCCGATCGGCGGTGGTGTAGCCGTTGATCTCCTTGAGCACGGCCGCCGCGCTCGGCTCCTGACGCGCGTCTCGGACCGGATAGTCCCAGGTCAGGGCCTGGATCGCGCGATCCCGCTGCAGCGGACTCTCGGCGTACATCGCCTTCAGGCGTCGGCCTAGATGGTACATGAACCAGAGATCCGAACGGCTGTCCCCCGCCGCCTCGCAGACATGGTCATGCCATTGTATGAGGCGCGAGGTATTGGTGACGGTGCCTTCCTTTTCGCCAGGCATCGCTGCGGGCAGGAAAAACACTTCTGTACCGATATCGGCCGACGTTACTTCACCCTTCTGGACGCGACGCCCGTCTTTCCAGAACTCCGCCGTCTCGGTCATGGCGAAGTCGCGCACCACCATCCACTCCAGCTTGGAAAAGCCCTGCTCGACCAGTTCGCCGTTCACAGCCCCCACTGACGGGTTCTGGCCCATGACGAAGAAGCCCTTGACCACGCCATCGGCCATGCACAGCGTGATCGGCTCGTAGCTGACGTCGGCGGTTAATTTCGGAATCCACTGGTAGCCGTATTCGTTGTCCGCCGTCGCCGCATCGCCGTACCAGGCCTTGAGCAAACTCACGACGTATTTGGGCATGTTCGACCACCACCCCGTCGGCGGCGTTTCGATCTTGAGAAAATCGTCCAAGGTGGCGTGATCATGGAACGCGTTGGGCTGGGGCAGATAGCCCGGGAGCATGTTGTACAGGGTGGGGATGTCGGTCGATCCCTGGATCGAAACGTGCCCGCGAAGCGCCATCACCCCGCCGCCGGGCCTGCCGATATTGCCCATCAGGCCTTGCAGCAGGGCCGCCGCGCGAATGATCTGCACGCCCACCGAGTGGTGAGTCCAGCCGACCGCGTAGCAGATCGCGGTGGTGCGATCGCGTTTGGAATTGACGGCGTAGATCTCGGCTACCTTAACAAAGGTTTCCTTTGGGCACCCGGTCGCCTGCTCGACCATGTCCGGGGTATAGCGCGCGTAGTGGCGCTTGAGGATTTGGTAGACGCAGTTGGGGTTTTGCAGCGTCGGATCGCGCTCGGGCGGCGAGCGGGTCATGGCGTCGAACTCGTCCTTGCCGTGCTGCTCCTGTGTCGCCACACGATGTTCGGAGACCGGCGAGGGATAGACCTTGTTCTTGTACTGCCAGCTATCGTGCTTATAGGCCCCCGTCTCGGGGTCAAACCCCGAGAACAGGCCATCCAGCGTCTCCGGCCCGGCATAGCCGTCCTCGATGATGTGATCGAGATTGGTGTAGGCCAGGGCGAACTCCTTGAACCAAAGCTCATGCTCCAGGACGTAATGGATCAGTCCGCCGAGGAAGGCGATGTCCGATCCGGATCGCAACGGCGCATGTAGATCCGCCAGGGCGGAGGTGCGCGTGAAACGCGGATCGACGTGAATGATCTTTCCGCCTCGACGCTGCGCTTCGACCGCGAAACGAAAGGCGATTGGATGGTTCTCCGCCATGTTGGAGCCCATCACGATGATGCAGTCAGAATTGGCGAGATCCCACAGCGACATTGTGGCTGCGCCTCGGCCATAGGTGGCGCCCAGACTGGGCACCGAAGATGAGTGTCAAATTCGAGCCTGATTTTCTATGCTCACCATCCCGAGCCCACCTCCGAATAGCTTTTTGATCAGGTAATTTTCCTCATTATCCATCGTTGCGCCGCCAAGATGAGCGATTCCCACGGTCTGATTGATCGTGGTCCCATCGGACAGCGCCTCTACGAAGGTCTCGTCGCGGGTCTGCCTGGTGAGTTCGGCGATGCGATCCATCATCCAATCGAGCGGCTTTTCTTCCCATCGATCGGAAAAAGGCGCGCGATAGAGCGCCGAATTCACCCGCTTGGGGCTGAGCAGCATGCCAAGCGTACCGGCGCCTTTTGGGCAGAGCGTGCCCTTGTTCACCGGGCTGCGCGGGTCGCCCTCGATGTGGATCGGTTTTTTGTCCTTGGCGTAGATCAGCTGCGAACAGCCGACGGCGCAGAAGGGGCAAACGCTTGTCCCCACCGCGTCGGCGTCTTCGAGCCGTGGCCGGAGCTCGCTGGACACGCTGCTCTTAGAAGCGGTGGTGAAGACATCCTGCCCGGCGATCTGACGCGGAAGCGCCCAATCCTGAACGAACTTTCCCGCCCGTCCGAAGATCGACTTCGCAAGTCTGTTGGCCAAGATGCGCTCCAATCGTTCGAGCAGGCCAACCGATGGCAAGTTGAGCGAGTTCCTCAATATTAAATGGCGCGAAAAATATATCCTCCGGCAACTCCGTCGCACTGGATCGGGTTGACGCCGCTGAAATGGAGACGTCGGATGTCGAAGATGGAGGGCCTGATCACCATCGTCCAGGAAGGCCGTTTTCAGCTCACCGACGCCAAAGGCGTCTCCCATCACTTCGTGCTGTCCCGCCGTTCGTTCGCCGAGACGGAGCAGCTTTCCGCGCTCGCGCGATCACAGGCCAAGGTGCGGGTGCAATATGACCAGGCCCCCGGCCTGATCGCCTATGAAGCCAAGCGGATCGACCTGCTATGACCGGCGGCGTCGACCTCCCCTTCGACCTCAGCCCGCGAGCGCGTGAACACTCGCGGTCCATCCTGAACGGGCCGATCCCGCGTGAGGCGGAACTGACCGCGGACGTCACCATCGAGCCGGGGAAATCCTACGGCTTTTTCACTGACACCACGGTGTGCATCGGCTGCAAGGCCTGCGAGGTGGCGTGCAAGGAATGGAACAACCTGCCAGCCGACGAGGTCGGCCTGACCGGCCACTCCTACGACAACACCGGGGCGCTCTCGGCCAACACCTGGCGGCACGTGAACTTCATCGAAAAGGCCGGACGAGGCCACAATGGGGCTCGCCCAGGGGTACGCGACAATGACCAGGCGGCCTTCCAATCCGGCTGGCTGATGATGAGCGATGTGTGCAAACACTGCCATCACGCGCCATGCATGGAGGCCTGTCCGACAGGGGCCCTGTTCAAGACCGAATTCGACACCGTGGTGGTGCAGCAGGACATCTGCAACGGCTGCGGCTATTGCGTGCCGGCCTGCCCGTTTGGCGTGGTCGACATCAGCCGCACCGACGGGAAAGCGCATAAATGCACGCTCTGCTACGACCGTCTGAAAGGCGGACTCGAGCCGGCGTGCGCCAAGTCATGCCCGACGGATTCGATCCAGTTCGGCGAGCTGGACGTGCTGCATCGGCGAGCGGAAAAACGGGTGGCGGAACTGCACCAACGCGGCGTCACCTCCGCCTATACCTATGGCACGCCCGAGGGCCCGGGCGCGACCGGCGACATGAAATATCTCAACGCCTTCTTCCTGCTGACCGACCGCCCGGAGGCCTACAACCTGCCGGCCGCGCCGACCCGGCCTTCAAACCGTGTTGGCCCCGCCCTGAGCGCAGGCTTGGCGGCTGTGGTCGTCCTGACGCTCACCACCCTGGCCGCCTTCGTCGGAGCGCCTCGCCATGACCGCTGACGCCGGCCGCCCTTCGCATGGGCGCAAACACGAAGGCCTTGGCCGGGGTCACGACAACGTCTTTGACCGCATCGACGTGCGTCCGCGGGTCGCAACGACGTCCCAATCAAGCCAGCCCGAGGTGTGGGAAGGGCCGACCTATTATGGCCGCTCTCAACTCAAGGCGGCGCCCTTCAACGTCTGGATGGTCGGCGGCTATATCTTCCTCGCCGGCCTCTCGGGCGGCGCGGCAGGCGTGGCGACGCTGGCGGAAGCGGTCCGCGGCGAGCGGGCCGCCAAGCTCGGGCGGCGTGGGCGCTATCTCGCCATGCTTGCGCCCACCTTCGGCTCCGCCCTGCTGATCGCTGACCTGCATACGCCGCAGCGCTTCTACAACATGTGGCGGATCGCCAAGCCGACCTCGCCCATGTCGCTCGGAACCTGGATTCTGACGAGCTTCATCCCCGGCGCCGTGTTCGGCGCGGCGTCTCAGGCCTTGTCAGACGTGATGCCGAAAACCCGCTGGCTAAAATCCGCCGCCCGGATCGGGGGGGCGCCATCGGCGCTGAGCGGAGCCGGACTGTCGATCTACACCGCCTCGCTGCTCGCGGCTACAAGCACACCCTACTGGGCGGCGGCGCCGCGCGCGCTGGCGGTTCGTTTCGCCGCCTCCTCCATCGCCTCCGGCGCCGCCGCGTTGGTTCTGGCCGAACGCGACGCCTCCAACCGGGACGCGCTGAACCTAGCGCTTGGCGCCGCCTTGACACTGGAAGCCGCGGCGACGCTCGCCCATCACCGCACCGTGCAGGGCAAGGGCGTCGGCGGGGCGCTCCAAACCGGTTGGGGCCGCAGCGAAAAGGCGCTCGCCGAGGGCCTCGGCATCGCCGTTCCCATCGCCCTCCACCTTGCCAGCCGCTTTGTGCACAGCCAAAAGGCGAAGCGGGCTTTAAACGATCTCGCAGCCGCAGCCGCGCTGGGCGGGAGCTTGGCCTTGCGGATTTCGACACTGGGCGTCGGTGCAGAGTCCGCGCGTCGACCGGACGTCAGCTTCCGGTTCAGCCAGCCGGAAAACCTCTGACGCCGAGCCGGCAAGCGCCGCATTGAACCTCAGTCGGGCAAGCCAGGCGTCTGGGCGTTTCGATCACAGCCGTCCAACTCCAAACTTATAGTGAATATTTCTTAGATACTCTGCCAGCGCCGCCCTTGTTTTAGTCGAATACCGCCCCGCTTTAATTGCGCACTCACCATGGAACAGCCGAGACGCCCCAAGGTTCACCCTTCACCCTAGGAGATTATTATGAGCAATACTCGTCCCCTCGCGGTGGTCACAGGCGCCTCATCCGGGATCGGCTATGAACTGGCCAAACTTTGCGCCGAGCACGGCCACGACCTGATTATCGCCGCGGATCGCCCCTCGCTTGTCGAAGCGGAGCAGGCGTTGCGAAACCTCGGGGTTGATGTCGAGGCGGTGGAAACCGACCTTTCCACCGAGGCGGGTGTCGAGAAGCTCATCGACCGCCTCGCCGGCCGGCCCGTGGATATCCTCTGTGCGAACGCCGGCCACGGACTGGGCCACGGTTTCCTCGATCAGGAGTGGACGGCTGCGCGCCACGTGATCGATACGAACGTCACAGGCACGCTGTATCTCGTGCATAGGCTGGGGCGCGACATGCGTTCACGCGATCGGGGTCGCATCCTGTTCACCGGCTCTATCGCGGGCCTGATGCCGGGGTCGTTCCAGGCGGTCTACAATGGCACCAAGGCGTTCGTAGATAGCTTCTCCTTCGCGCTGCGAAACGAGCTGAAGGACACCAGCGTCACCGTGACCTGCCTGATGCCTGGGCCGGTGGACCCCGACTTCTTCGAACGCGCGGAGATGATGGACACCAAGGTCGGCCGGGGTGAGAAGGCCGATCCCGCCAAGGTCGCCCGGATCGGCTTCGACGCCATGATGAAGGGCGAAGGCGACGTGGTCGCCGGCTTCAAGAACAAGCTGCAGGCCGCAATGGCGGCGGTGACCCCGCAGTCCCAGTTGGCCGAGATGCACCGCGGCATGGCCGAACCCGGCTCGGGCAAGTCCTGAAGCGAGACAAGGGTGCATCGTGATCTCGAGTAGTTCAGTTCCCGACGACGCTCGCAAACATAAGGGCGACCGTGAAAACAGCGCCGCCGTCGCCGTTCGTGCAATCACCATCGGTCGGCCGCGCGAAGAGGTGTTCGGCTTCTTTCGCGACTTTTCCAATCTTGGGCGGTTCATGGAGAACATCGCGCGGGTGGAGGTGACCGACGCGACACGGTCACACTGGGTGGTCAAGGCTCCGGCGGGCCAGGTGATCGAGTGGGACGCGGAAGTGACCGAAGAGCAGCCTGGCAGGCTATTGGCCTGGAAAAGCCTTGCCGGCGCGCAGGTTGAAAATCATGGCCGCGTGGAGTTCAAGGACGCCCCAACAGGCCGCGGCTCCGAGCTTCACGCCACCATCGTCTACACGGCGCCGGGCGGTGCGCTTGGCAAGCTGATCGCCACCCTGTTTCAGGCCGAACCCGGGCAGCAGGCCAAGCGCGATCTACGCCGCCTCAAGATGTTGCTGGAGACCGGCGAGATCGCGACGACCGAAGCGCCCGACGCGGCCCCGCGCTACAAAAAGACCGAAGCCTCCGCCGAGGCCCGGGCGGCGCAGACCCGCTAAGCGCTTCGGCATGACGATCGTGTTCCAGCTCTCACTCCGATTGGAGGCCGCACATGCGCGCCGTAACCTGGCATGGCAAACATGACGTTCGTGTGGATACCGTGCCCGACCCCAAGATCGTCAATCCGCACGACATCATTATCAAAACCACGGCCACCGCCATCTGCGGCTCGGATCTGCACCTTTATGACGGCGTGATCCCCACCATGGTCTCAGGCGATATCCTCGGCCACGAGTTCATGGGCGAGGTGGTCGAGGTGGGTCCCGAGGTCGCCAATCTGGCTGTGGGGGACCGGGTGGTGAACCCCTTCACCATCGCCTGCGGCCAGTGTCATCACTGCAAGTCGTCCTATTTCAGCGCTTGCGAGAACAGCAACCCGGCGGACAAGGCGCCGATGATGGAGGCTCTCTACGGCTACGCTGGCTCTGGCCTGTTCGGCTATTCGCACATGATGGGCGGATACGCGGGCGGCCAGGCGCAGTACGTCCGTATCCCGTTCGGCAATGTCGGACCAATCAAGATCCCCCACGGCCTCGCCGACGAACAGGTTCTGTTCCTGTCGGATATCTTCCCCACCGCCTATCAAGCGGCCGAAAATTGCAACATCCAGCCCGGAGACACGATCGCCGTTTGGGGGCTGGGTCCTGTCGGCCAGCTGTGCGTGAAAAGCTGCTTTTTGCTGGGGGCGGAGCGCGTTATCGCCATCGACCACCGCCCCTCCCGGCTTGAAATGGCCCGGGCGTCCGGCGCCGATGTGATCAACTTCGAGGAAGCCCAGGTCAATCTGGCGCTCACCGAGATGACCGGTGGCCGCGGCCCGGATCACTGCATCGACTGCGTCGGGCTGGAAGCGCACGGTTGGTCGGTCGACAACGTCTGGGACTTTGTCAAATCCGCCTTGAAAGTCACCTTTGACCGGCCGCATGTGCTTCGCGAGGCGATCGTCGCCTGCAAACCCGGAGGCACGCTGTCTATTCCTGGCGTCTACGGCGGTCTGCTGGACAAGGTGCCATTCGGCGCCGCCTTTGGCAAAGGCCTGACCTTCAAGATGGGCCAGACCAACATGCACAAATATCTCGCTCCGCTGTTGGAGCGGATTCAAAATGGGGAGATCGACCCTAGCTTCATCATCAGCCATCGCCTCGACCTGGAAACGGCGCCGGACGCCTACAAGAACTTTCACGACAATCAGAACGAGTGGACAAAGGTGGTCCTGACACCGAGCTGAACGATCGGCTTTCCTGGCAAGGGCGGTGCGCCGGGCCACAATTCTAACCTCGGCGACGCGTCGCTGATCTCGCCGAGGGCTCGTGGACTCATGCACGCGTTCGCCGGGATCTAGGCGGCGATGCTAACGCCAAGGCGAAGGATCACGCCGACGCGCGACTCAAAGCGGATTTCGAACGCCACGGCGAGATCGCACCCGGCGCGGCCGTCTGACGCACTGCGCGCCCGCCGGCTCGCGTCCAAGTTCCGGGGCCGGCGCTGCTCGACGCCTGGGGTCATCACGGTGCGACGATCACGGGCTTTGAAGCTGGGCGCTGAGCCGTTGCGCCATCTCCAGGTGATGTTGGACGATGGGCGTGGCGCCCTGGGCCGCCCGGCGAAGGTTTGCGTCGCCGCCGGCGCTGGCGTAGCTCCGCCCGACCGCCAGGGCCTCCTGGTGTGCCAAAATCTGCTGGTGCAGATAGGCCCGATCAAATTGCGCCCCCCGCAGCGCCTGTAACGCCGACAGCATCGCGGCCTGGTCACGGCTCATCGCCACCGGCGGCGACGCGAGACCGGAGCGGCTCGCTGCCTGCGTCGTCGCCGCGCGCAAAGCCATGTGATCCTGGATCATCACCTGGGCGAAGGCGCGAACCTGTGGGTTTTGGCTCTGGCCAAGCACGTCCCTCGCCGCCTGGATTTCATACTCATCCGCCTGTGACGCGCTGTTGGCGAAATCGACGGCGCTCGGTGGGATCGGCGTCTGGCCAGCGGTCCTTGATGCAAACCCCAGGACGAAACCGGCAGCTAGCCAGAGGCCGCGCCATGCCCGACGCGATGGCCGGCTTGTTGTGCGCGACATCTGAACCTGGCTCACGGCTGGCCCTGCCCGCCGCCGGCTCCGTAAATATTGCCTGTCGTATAGCTGCCGTCTTCTTCGGCCAACCGGACATAGATTCCCGCCAGCTCTGCGGGCTGGCCCGGCCGCCCCAACGGCGCCGTGGCGCCGAAGGTCACCACCTTACCCTCCGGCGCGCCGCCGCTGACCTGCAGCGGCGTCCAGATGGGGCCCGGGGCCACGCCGTTGATGCGGATTCCCTTTGGACCGAGCTGCTTGGCCAGCGACTTGACGAAGTTCATCGTCGCCGCCTTGGTCTGTGCATAATCGTAAAGATCAGGCGAAGGATCGTAGGCCTGCTCCGAGGTCGTTGCGATAATCGCCGACCCGGGCTGCAGGTGGGGTAGCGCGGCCTTGATGATCCAGAATGGCGCATAGATGTTGGTCTTGATCGTCCAGTCGAAATCCTCATCCGAAACATCGAGGATGGAGGATGTCGACTTCTGGTGTCCGGCGTTGCTGACCAGGATATCGAGCCCCCCAAGCTGAGCCGTGGCCTCAGCGACCAGATGACGGCAAAACCCGGCTTCGCGAAGATCACCGGGAATCGCGACCGCCCTTTGGCCCGCGGCGCGGATCAAGGCGGTCACTTCACCTG
>FSYS01001582.1_pt1 | contig 40450 bp, 30 predicted proteins | sample 1638491 | NCBI WGS metagenome assembly FSYS01 (sample SAMEA3914788, study PRJEB12502) | metagenome | biome: forest; material: soil | place: Canada | collected 2011-07-03 | depth 0.1 m | reverse complement strand
GGAAGTAGGCGAGGAAGAGGATGAGGACGGGCGTCGCCAGCTCCGAGGGCTGGAAGGTGCCTAAGCCGCCGATGTGGAACCAGCGATGGGTGTGATGCGAGGCCGGCGCGACGAAGACGCCGACCAGGAGCAGCGTGGTGAGTCCGACGGCGGGGAAGACGACCCGCGGCGTGTTGTAGTGACGGTAGTCCACCTGCATGAAGATCAGCAGGGCCAGCAGGCCGAGGCCACCCCAGAGCGCCTGGGTCAGGATGAAGTGGTAGGGGGTGCCGTACTGCGCCTTGGCCATGACAGCGGAGGCGGAGAAGACGGTGATCAGGCCGAAGAGGACCAGCAGCAGCACGGTCCCGAAGAGCCATTTGTCTACGCCTACGCGCTTCGCCATATTCCCTCGGGGGCTCGCGCCCCCCGGTTGTTGCCGGGCTCAAGGCCCAGTGTTTTGCATCGCTTGCAATGGACACAGTCGCGGCTGTGCCCGGTGGAGAGCTCAGGCTGGGAGCTGCATGACGCAATCGCGGAAGACCTGACCGCGGTGCTCGTAATTCTCGAACTGGTCGAAGCTGGAACAGGCCGGCGCGAGAAGAACGACGTCGCCTGTGGCGGCCTCTTTCGCGGCCTGAGCCACGGCTCGGTCGAGCGTCCCCGCTGCAACCATCTTCACCATTCCGTGCAGCTGGCGCTCGATCTTTTCGGCCGCCGAACCAATGGTGTAAACAGCCTTGACCCGGTTGAGCAGGGGCGAGAGCTGGGTGTAGTCGGAGTTCTTGTCCTTGCCGCCGAGGATGAGGTGGATGTTTCCGGGGAAGGAGGCGAGGGCCTTGAGCGTGGCATCGACGTTAGTGGCCTTGGAGTCGTTGTAGAAGTCGATGCCGCGGACGGCGCGGACGAACTCGAGGCGGTGCTCGACGGCCTTGAAGGCGGCGACGGTGACGCGGATGCTCTCGGCGGAGATGCCGCTGAGACGAGCGGCGGCGACGGCGGCGAGGACGTTCTCGACGTTGTGAATGCCCTTCAACTTGATCTCGGAGACGGGCAGGATGGGCTCCGTGACACTGCCTTCGCGGGGGATCCAGCAGACGACGCCGTCGCGGACGAAGGCGCCCTGGCGGACGATCTTGGTCGCGGAGAACCAGTAAACCGGGGGCTTGGACGAGGCCTGCGCGTGGGCCGCGCACATCTGCGTGGTGAGGTCGTCGGCGTTGAGAATGAGGGCGTCGTTGGGGGTCTGGTGGCTGAAGATCTTTTCCTTCGCGGCGACGTAGTTCTCGAAGCTGCCGTGGCGGTCGAGGTGGTCAGGAGTGATGTTGAGGATGACCGCGATGCGCGGGTGGAACTGGTCGACCGTCTCGAGCTGGAAGCTGGAGACCTCGAGGACGTTAACCGTCTCGGGGGTGCTGTGCGGAATGAGATCAATGACGGGCAGGCCGATGTTGCCGCCGACCTGGGTGGGGCGATGGGCGTCGCTGAAGATCTTGCCGATGAGGGTGGTCGTGGTGGTCTTGCCGTTGGCGCCGGTGATGGCGATCAGGTCGCCCAGGAGGAAGCGGCTGGCGAGCTCGAGCTCGCCGATGACGGGCATGCCGTAGCGGAGGACCTGGGCGACCTCGGGGGTATCGAGCGGTACCCCGGGCGAGACGACGATGAGGTCCTGGCGGCGGAAGGTGAGCAGGCCGTGGCCGCCGGCCTCGACCATGATGCCGGCATCGAGCAGGGTGGGGATCTCCTCGGCAAGGGCGATAGCGGAGCGGGTGTCGGAGACGGTGACGCGGGCGCCAAGGCTGCGCAGAAACATGGCGGCGGAGAGGCCGGATTTGCCCAGGCCCACGACCAGGACACGCTTATTCTTCAATTCCATCATTTCATTATCGCTTTCATGATGCCCATTACAGTGCACGATCACTAGCGTAGCTTCAAGGTGGTGAGGGCCAAAAGGGCGAAGATGAGGGCGAGGATCCAAAAGCGGGCGATGACCTTGGACTCGGACCAGCCGAGCAGTTCGAAGTGGTGGTGGAGCGGGGCCATCTTGAAGATGCGCTTGCCCTTGCGCAGCTTGTAGCTGGCGACCTGGAGGACGACGCTCACGCCTTCGAGGATGAAGACGCCGCCGATGAAGGGCAAGAGCAGCTCCTGCTTGATGACGACGGCGACGGTGCCGATCGCTCCGCCGAGAGCCAGCGAGCCGACGTCGCCCATGAAGATCTCGGCCGGGTGGGCGTTGTACCAGAGGAAGCCGATGCTGGCGCCGACCATGGAGCCGCAGAAGATGGTCAGCTCGCTGACCAGGGGCATGCGCTGCAGCTCGAGGTAGTCGGAGAAGACGACGTGGCCGCTGACGTAGGTCAGCATGGTGAGCGCACCGGCGGCAACGATGGTGCAGCCAATGGCGAGGCCGTCGAGGCCGTCGGTGAGGTTGACCGCGTTGCTGGCGCCGGCGATGACGATCATCACGAAGGCGACGAAGGGCACGAAGGCCAGCCAGTGCAGGTGCGGGATGTGGCCGAGCCAGTTCCAGACGAGGTCGGGACGGAGGTGTTTGGCGAAGGGGACAACCAGGCGGGTGGAGTAGTTTCCGTGGCCTTCGAGACGCAGCAGCGTGATGGCGACGCCGGCGCTGACCAACAGTTGGAGGCCGAGCTTCTGGCGCGCGGTAAGTCCCTGGTTGGTGCGATGGACGACCTTGATGTAGTCGTCGGCGAAGCCGATGGCGCCGAAGGCGACGGTGGAGAGCGTGACCACCCAGACGAAGGGGTTCGAGAGATCGGACCAGAGCAGCGTGGGCACCAGAATCGAGATGCAGATAAGCACGCCGCCCATAGTGGGGGTGCCGCTCTTCTTCTGGTGCGACTGCGGGCCCTCGCTGCGGATGTACTGGCCGATCTGGAACTCGCGGAGGCGGCTAATAACGAAGGGGCCGATCAGCAAGCCGATCAACAGCGCCGTCAGAGAGGCGAAGACCGTGCGGAAGGTCAGGTAGTGGAAGATGCGAAAGAGTCGGAAGTACGGAAACAGCTTCTGATAGAGCAGCCAATAGAGCAATTCGAACCCGCCCCTCAGGTTCGAGCGATCGCCCAGCCCCGTGGCTGCGGGACGATGCGCGTCGTGACCTCGGTCAAAATATGCGCCCTTCCGATGCCGCGAGACAAGAGGTGGGTCGCAATCCCTATCTTATACAGCGGAGCGGGGAGGAAAAGCCTGCTCTGGTTGGCGTTTTGGAGACCCATGCCTCAAATTCGAGACATGGGGGACCCGGTTTGGCAGCGGAATCAGGGGGCGAGGATGTGGGTGAGGGCGCGCTCCAGGCGGACGCCGCGGGAGGCTTTGAAGAGCACGGCGTCGCCCGCGCGCAGGTGCTCGTGCAGCCAGGCGCCGGCCTCTTCCGTGTTGGGAAAGAAGATCGCTTCGGCGCCGGCGTCGCGGGCTCCGGCTACCAGAACTGCGGCGAGGCCGCGCACGCCAATGACCAGATCGATGCCGCGCTCGGCCATGCGGCGGCCGCAGGCGGCGTGCAACTCGTCGCCGGCGGGGCCGAGTTCGAGCATCTCGCCGGCGACGACGACGCGGCGCTCGGCGGGGGTGGCGCGCAGCGCATCGACCATGGCGTCGAGGGCACGGGGGTTGGAGTTGTAGCAGTCGTTGACGATCTTTGCGCCGTGCCACTCGATCAATTCGCCGCGGCGGTCGCTGGGACGCAGATTGGCCAGGGCGGCGGTGCAGTCGGTAAGCGACATACCGCTCTTGAGGCCGACGGCGATGGCCGCCAGCGCGTTCGAGACGTTGTGCCGGCCGGGCAGCTGGAGGCGGATCTCGGAGCGTTCGCCGCCGGCGAGGGCGGTGAAGAGGATACCTTCGAAGCCGTAGTCGACGATCTCCTCGGCGCGGACCTGCGCGCTCCAGTCGACGCCATAGAAAACATTGCGCTCGCCCAGCCCGCGGCCGAAAGCGGCGACGTAGGGGTCGTCGGCATTGAGGAATGCGAGGCCATTCTCGGGGAGCGCGGCGATGAGCTCGTACTTGGCGCGCGCGATGCCGGCGATGCCGTCGGGAAAGTGCTCGAGGTGCACCGGCGCGACGTTCGAGACGATGCCCCAGTTGGGCTCGGCGATGTTTGTGAGCGCGGTAATCTCGCCGGCGTGGTTCATGCCCATTTCGATGACGGCGAGGTCGTGTTCGGGCTCGAGCTTGAGTAGCTGCAGCGGCAGGCCGAGGTGGTTGTTGAGGTTGCCCTCGGATTTGAGGACGTTGAAGCGGGCGTCGAGCACCTGCGCGACCGCCTCCTTGGTGGTCGTCTTGCCGGCCGAGCCGGTGACGGCGATGACGCGCTTGCCCCACTGGCGGCGAACGGCCAGGGCAAGGCGCTGGAGGGCGTCGAGGACGCAGTCCGGACAGTCCGCAGATACTGCGGGCACGCGGAGCAGCTTGCATGAGTCGACGCGCTCGGGCTCGTCCGGCGCGAGCCAGTCCATGCTGACGACAGCGGCAACGGCACCGTTGGCGAGCGCGGCTTCGACGAAGTCATGGCCGTCGACGCGCTCTCCCTTCACGGCGAAGAAGAGTTCGCCCGCACTGATGGTGCGGGAATCGATGGAGTAGCCGAGCGCCTCGGCGGAGGTGGTGAAGTCCCCCTCGGCGTGAATCAGGTCGGCGATCTGTCCTAAGGTCAACTTCACTGCTCACCTCGTCTGGTGTGTGCCCGGTGAGGACCGGGCGGGCCTGCGCTACAGTTTCTGGACTATATCGGCAGCAACTGCCGCATCGTCGAATGGGATGGTTCCGGTGGCGAGAATCTGGATCTTTTCGTGGCCCTTGCCGGCGAGGAGCACAATGTCTCCGGGCTGCGCGGAACGGATGGCGAGTTCGATGGCGACCCGGCGATCGGGTTCAACGATGCAGCGGGTACCGGTGGGCTCGACGCCGGCAAGGGCCGCGTTGATGATCGTGGCGGGATCTTCGGTGCGCGGGTTGTCGCTGGTGAGGACAACCAGGTCGCTGCCCTCGCCGGCGACGCGGCCCATCTTAGGGCGCTTGGTGCGGTCGCGGTCGCCACCGCAGCCGAAGAGGGTGATGACACAGCCCGGCGCGTCGCCTGGACCAGTGGCGGTCACAAGTTCGCGGGCCAAGGTGATGAGGTTGCGGAGGGCATCGTCGGTGTGTGCGTAGTCGACGACGACGGTGACGCCGTTGCCGGAAGGCACGACCTGGAAACGGCCGGGGACCTGCGGACCCTGCGCGGCGCCGGCGGCGATCTCTTCGAGTGTGAGGCCGCGCGCCCAGGCGGCGGCGCTGGCGGCGAGCAGATTGTAGACGTTCACGCGGCCAGTGAGCGAGGAGCGCATCTCGATCGCGCCGGCAGGAGTGGTCATGCGAAAGCGCGTCTCGCCGGCGCGCATGGTGATGTCGGTGGCGCGGAAGCTCGCGCCCTCTCCGATGCCGTAGGTGAAGACCTGGGAGTGCGTGGCCGCGGCCGCGATACGCTCGCCGTGGGGGTCGTCATTGTTGACGATGGCCACGCGTGGTGGCGGCGCGCCGACGCCGGCGAAGAGTCTTTGCTTCGCGGCGAAGTACGCCTCCATGGTGCCGTGGTAGTCGAGGTGATCCTGGGTGAGGTTGGTGAAGAGGGCAACGTCGACGGGCAGGCTCCAGACACGCTCCTGTTCGAGGGCGTGCGAGGACATCTCCATGACCGCCTCGGTGGCGCCGGCGCGGACGCCGTCGGTGAAGATCTGGAGGACGTCGCGCGACTCCGGCGTGGTGTGGGCGGAGGGACGAACCTCGTTGCCAACGTGGTACTCGATGGTGCCGAGCAGCACGCAGGTGCGGTCCACGCTGCGCAGAAGCGCTTCGAGCAGGAAGGCGGTGGTGGTCTTGCCGTTGGTGCCGGTGACGCCGGTGAGCGCGAGCTGGCGCTCGGGATGGCCGAGGATCACCGCACTTGCGAGGGCGAGGGCGCGGCGGCCGCGCTCGACCAAGGCCGCGGGGATTGCTGGGTGCTGCGTCGCCAGCAGATCGAAGGCCTCGCGCGAGTCGGTGACGATGGCGGCAGCTCCGCGCTGGAGGGCGGCCTCGAGGTAGCGATTGCCATCGGTCGATTCGCCGCGCATGGCGACGAAGAGATCGCCGGGGTGCACCTGGCGCGAGTTGTAGGCGACGCCGGTGAGGGGAACGGAGGCGCCGTGTTGGGCTACGACATCCACCGCTGCGAAGGCCTTGCTTGAATCCATGTGAATCATTTTATTGCAGGGGTGGCAATAAGCTCATCAAGAAGAATAGGTTATCGGCTAAAGCGGACGGCGATCTGGGTTCCGGCGGGGACCATGGTGCCGGCCGCGGGCACCTGCTCGCGGGCGAGGCCGCTGCCGACGGGTTCGATGCGGAGGCCGACCTTATCCGCCTGCTCGACCACCGTGCGCAGCGGAGCGCCGTCGAAGGAAGGCACGGCGACGCGGACGCGCGAGTCGACGACGACGGCGCCGTTGCCGCGGCTCGCGACCGCGGGATCGATGGTGGGTGCGTGCAGGGCGACTTTGGCGCTCGCCTCGCTGGACATGGTCGAGCTGGTGCCGCCCTGGGCACGGAAGGCGGCAAGCACCTTGGCGGGAAGAAGATCGAGGATCTGGTTCTTGACCCCGCCTTTGGCGGAGCTCTGCGGGGTGTTGTTTGCCGCGACCTCCGTATGCGCCGGTGTTGCAGACACTGGCGGCACGGGAGGCGGCGGCGTGCCGCCCTCGGCGCTGCTTGTCTCGGCCGGAGGATCGGTGGAGTGGTCGGGATTCCGCAGTGGGTCGTCGGCGGGAAGGTTGTTCACGTCGGCGAACATGGCCTCGAGGTCGGCGTCGTTGTCGGACGGCGAGTCATCGAAGACGTTGTCGCTCTGGCTGGCGGCAACGAGCTCCTTCGGCGTCTTGAGCGGCTGATCGTGCGGCACTCCGAGGTACTCGAGGACCTCCTGAGCCACCTGCGAGAAGACCGGCGCGCTGACCGTAGCGCCGTAACCGTTGCCCACTGTGGGGTTGTCGATGACCACCGTGACTGCGATCGCTGGATTGCTGACCGGCGCGAAGCCGGCGAAGCTGGCAACCACTTTGGTGTGGGAATATGTGTGCGTGGCGGGATCGATCTTCTGGGCGGTGCCGGTCTTGCCGGCGGAGCTGTAGCCATTGAGGGCTGCCGCCTTGCCTGTGCCCTCGGTAACGATGCCCTGCATCATGCTGCGCATCTTGGCCGAGGTGAGCTCGGAGATGACGCGGTGGGAGCCGTCGGGCAGCGTGGCTGGGAGTTGATTCTCAGGGTGGAAGGCTGCCGGTTGCAGACGCGGGTCGCCCTTCATCTCGTCAGTCGACTGCAGCAGGACGTGCGGCGGCATGTAGACGCCGCCGTTCGCAATTGTGCTGACCATGGTTACAAGTTGGATCGGCGTGACTCCGACCTCCTGGCCGATGGCCATCGACAGAATGCTGGTCGCGCCCCACTTCCTCGGCGACCGCAGGAGGCCGCGCGTCTCGCTGGGCAGCTCTATCCCGGTGCGGTCCCCAAAGCCGAAGCTGCGCATATAGTCGTAGAACTTCTGGTTGCCCAGCTTGAGCGCCATCTTCGCCGCGCCCACGTCGCTGGAGTGCTCGAGCGCATACTGCACCGTCACACGACCGAAGTGATCGCTCTTGTCATCGTGCAACGTGCGGCCATACATCGTCATCGCGCCGTTCTGGCAGTCGACGATGTCGGTGGGCTGGACGCCGGCGGCATCGAGCGCCGCCGAGTAGGTGACCAGCTTGAAGGTGGAGCCGGGCTCATAGACGTCGCTGACGGCGAGATTGGTGAGCGATCCCGGTTCCATGTGGCGCGAGTCGTTGGGGTTGAAGCGCGGGGAGATGGCGAGCGCGAGGATCTGGCCGGTGTGCGGATCCTGCACGACGACGGTGCCGTGCAGCGCCTTGACCTTCTCCATCTGCGCGTCGAGCGCGCGCTCGGCCATGTACTGGATGTTGGCGTCGACAGTGAGGACGAGGTTTTCGCCGGGCTGCGGCTGGCTCTCCTCGCTGCCGAGGGCGTGGCGCTTGGCGTCGAGCTGCGTGAGCACGTGGCCGGGCTCGCCGTGCATGTCGTCGTCGAACTCGCGCTCCAGACCCCCAAGGCCGGTATCGTCAGTGCCAACGTAGCCGAGCACCTGCGCGGCGAGATCGTTGTTCGGATAGAAGCGCTTGAACTCTTTCTGGAAGTAGATGCCGCGCAGGTTCAGCTCGCGCACGCGCTGCGCAGTATCGGGATCGAGCCGGCGCGCGACCCAGGCGAAGTTTCTGGAGTCGTTGAGGCGGGCAAGGATCTGCTGCTGCGAGGTAAAGTTTTCCTGCGGGTCGGTGTGGACGATCTTGGCCAGCAGGGCGGCATCGTCGGCGCGGTTGTCCCCCAGCTCCGAGGGCACCGCGTAGACCGAATCGACCAGCACGGTCATGCCGAGCTCGCGCAGGTTGCGGTCGTAGAGCACGCCACGGCGAGGAGCGACCTCGAAGGTGCGCTGCTGCTGGCGAGCGGCGCGCTCGACAAAGTCCTGGTGGCGAACCACCTGGAGCCAGAAGAGACGGAACGCGATGGCGAGGGTCCAGCAGATGAAAAAGAGCGCCACATACGCAAACCTGACCCTCCGGATGGGAGCGATCAAGGTGTGACGCGGCGCTGTCTGCCGCGGTGCTGTCTGCCGTGGCGCTCGATTCATCGTGGTCTCAACTTCTAGGATGGTTGCTCCGCGCACCCACTCGCGAGAACGAGGGCGTGGAGTTCCACCGATTTAGTAAACGGGCAGAGCAGGAGCGGTCGCCTGCGCCATGACCGGGGCGTTCGGATCGCCCTCGGCGCGGACCACCTGTCCGGGCTCGGGGGTGTCGAGTCCGAGCTGACGGGCGATGCGATCGATGCGGCCGGGATCCGTCAACTGCGCTTCGGTCAGGCGCAGCTGGCGATTCTGCTCGCGGAGCTGCTCGACCTGCGCCTTCTGGCTCTCGACCTGGTAACCGATCTCGATGGCGGAGAAGTGCTGCCAGACGTAGACCATCACCAACATGAAGAGGACGCCCATGACAGCGGTGAAGGTGCGCATCTCGCGCTGGCGCTCGGGGTCGTCCGCCTTGACGATGCGGCTGTTATCGATGTGCTTAGTGAAGAAGACCTCGGGCGTGGGGCCGCGGCGGCCGCGCAGCTGCGCCTCGAAGAGGACACGGTTGCGCTCCGCGACCGACAGCGTGCGGCTGCGCGGCGCACGCGTCGCCTGCCGCATACCCTTGAGCTCCATCTCCGCCATTGCCGTCGTTACTGTCGCTATCGTCGCCATGTTCGTCTCCCCTGCCTTGCTTCAACTCCAGACATCTGCCTGGAAAAATTGGTTCGTTCTACTTCCTATCGACACCCCCACCCGATTGTCCAGCGACGATCCGGGCCGGGGTCGCTAGAGGAGGAAGGGACTGTTTGGTACAAGGGTGTCTTTCGCCTGAAAGCACGGTGGGACGACCCCGGCCCGATCTTGTGATCTCTCTCAGAGGTGCACATCGATCGGCGCCTCGAAACAGTGGAAGAGAGGTCAAACCTTAACTTTTCTGCCTACATTCTTCTCCGGGCGAAGCTTCTCTGCCGCTCGGAGCTTTGCACTGCGACTCCGCGGATTGCGTAACTCTTCCTGCTCGGATGCCACTACGGGCTTCTTGGTCAGGACCTCGTACACCTTGTCCCGCGCCGCATCACGGAACGCATCTTTTACCAGCCGGTCTTCCAGAGAATGGAAGCTGATCAGGACCAGCCTTCCACCCGGCTTCAGGAGAGAGGGCGCGCTCTTGAGCAGCGACTGAATCTCTCCCAACTCGTTATTCACGCGAATTCGAAGGGCTTGAAAGGTGCGCGTCGCGGGATGAATCTTGTCGCCTTTCATTGATGGGGCCGCGGCCGCTACGATCTGCGCTAGTTCCGCTGTGGTCGTAATCGGCCGGGCCCGCACAATGGCTCTGGCGATTCTCCGCGATCTCCTTTCCTCTCCGAATTCGTAAATCAGGTCGGCGAGCTCGTTTTCGTCTTCCTGATTTACCACTTGCTCGGCCGTTTCCCCGGAGCGCGTATCCATGCGCATGTCCAGGGGTCCATCGGACCGAAAACTGAAACCTCTGTGCGCCTCGTCCAACTGCAGGCTGCTGACGCCGAAGTCGGCGAGCAGGCCGTCGAGACTGTTGGGCTCGATGGCATCGGCGGCTTCGGAGAAGGCTCGCGGCTCGAAGGTCACCTGCGGCATCTCACTGCCCAACTCCACGGCAACCTCCTCCAGCCTTGCCTTTGCCTTGGCCATCGCCTCGGGATCGCGATCGAAACAGATCAATCTGCCCGTCGGGCCCAGCCTCCGGGCGATCGCCGACGAGTGCCCGGCAAGGCCAAGGGTGGCATCGACGATGACGCCACCGGGACGCACGTTGAGGTACTGCAAACTCTCATCTAAAAGAACCGGCACATGCTGCGGTCTATTCATTTCCTACCGCCCTTTGTGCTCCCCCTTGGGGGCTCGTGCTGCTTACAAACCAAACTCGGAAAGCGCCCTCTGCTCCTCGTCGGTCAACGGAGTCAGCTGCGCCTTGAAACTCTCATGATTCAAAACTTCCAGGTACGTCTGCTTGCCAAAGACCACAACCTCTGCGGTGACCTTGGCGGTTTCGCGCAGCAACTGCGGCAGCAAGATCCTTCCCTGCGCATCCATATCCGCCATCTGCCCGTAGTAGCTGGTGATGTCGAGAAACTTTTGCTTGGCTGGATTCATCGAGGGGATCTGGGCCAGCTTCTCCTCGATCTTTTCCCACTCCTTCAGCGGGTAAATCTCAGCCCGTTTTCCGTCCTTGCTGGTGATGTAAAAGTGATTTCCGTAGATCTCATCCACTCTGCCTTTGAACTCAGCCGGGATCTTTAACCGGCCTTTCTCATCGACGCGAGCTGGATGGTTTCCGCGAAACATAACAAAGCCTCGTAAGCTGGAAGCGAGGAAAGCAGGGTAGGATTAGCACAAATTCCTCTTGAGTTTATCCCTTTTGCTCCACTTTTTACCACTTCACTCCACAATGTTTGATTGCGCGGCCCATTTCTGTAAAGAACTAAATTGGTGGTTTCCGCGAAATTAATTACATCTAATGTGGAAATTCAGACTAATAGCGCACTTGGTCAATAAAGGCACTATATGTAGTGTTGGCGAGAATGGGTCTTAAGGTAACCCATAGCATTTCGCGCTTGCGCGAAGGACGATCGATCTGATAGCGAAAAAAAAGCGAAGATCGCTCGAAGCCCACAGACTCCTGCCCCGGCTTTCCCTTTTTCTTCTTTCCCTTTTTTATAGATGCCGCTGTCCCCGCTCGAACGTGCCCTTCCGCCGCAGAAGCCAGATCAGATACCACAACACTGCGAGATTGATGATGAAGATCGCCACCCGAATGGAGCTGGGGTGCGCGATCAACTCGAACATCTCCCAGGGAACGAAGGAGATGGTCAGGATGAGCGTCAGGTACTCGGCCCAAGTGCGCTCGAGCAGCAGGCCGATGCCCTCGGTCAGGGCGAGCGCGGAATAGGCGAAGGTGGCAATGCCGATCTCGCGCAGTCGCGGCGCGCCGATCAGATCGACCTTGTCGAGCACGAGGCTCACCGCCCTGCTTTCGGGATCGAACCGCAGCGCATGAGCCAGTTGCAGCACAGCATCCCCGAGATCCTTGTGCAGGAAGTGGATCGCTCCCATTCCGATGCAAAAGAAGAATGCCGACTTGCCCAGCTTGAAGATGGCGATGGTCAGCAGTCCACGGTCGTGAGATCCGCCAGAGCCCGGCTTCCGCGAAGACGTCTCCGCTAGAAGATGCGAGGAATGATGAGGGGCGTTCAACATGGGCACTGACTTTAGTTGACGGGGTGTTGCGGGAATTGTCAACGGCGGCGCAGGGAAGCGGGCGTATGCGACGGCGAACGGCGTCGCTGTGGTCCGCGGCCCACAGCGGACGACAGCCGACGAAGGGAGAACAACAGCGGGCGCCTACCAGCGAGCCGAATTGAATGCTGTAAACAATTTCCACCTGTTGTTGCCCAGCGAAGCAATCCACTCCGAAGGGGGCGGCGTAGATGCTATGAGTGCCCACGGGGCTCGAGAGACAAGCACACGCAACCGAGAGGAAGGATGACCATGAAGAAGATGATTTGTTTACTCGCACCGGTGGTAGGCGCGCTGGCGCTGGGTTCGCCGCAGGCACGGCACGCGGGCAGAAGGATCCGGACGTTGGCGGCGCTCCGATGTACGCCAACAAGACCATCGTCGAGAACGCGGTGATTTCGCCGATCAACAAGACGCTGGTCGCAGCGGTGAAGGCTGGCGGGCTAGTCGATACCTTGAATAGCCCTGCCCCCTTCACCGTCTTCGCGCCCACCGACGATGCTTTTGGCAAGTTGCCTGCGGGAACGGTCGACAACCTGGTGAAGCCGGAGAACAAGGACACGCTGGTAAAGATTCTCACCTACCATGTCGTTCCTGGACGCATCAGCTCCAAGCAGTTGATAGGCATGCTCCAAAAGGGCGGCGGCACGGCCACCCTGAAGACGGTTGAGGGAGAGGATCTGACGGCAAACATGTCCGGCGACAACATCGTGTTGACCGACGCAAAGGGCGGCACCGCGACGATTACGACGGCGAATGTATATCAATCGAACGGCGTCATTCACGTCATCGACTTCGTCCTGATGCCATAAGCACTGCTCCAGCGACTGTTCCACGTAGAATCGACTCGAGCGCCTTTTGCAGCCAGCGGAAGGCGCTTTTTCTACGTTCTGTAGGGTGCGGTTTGCACTCTGCTTCGGGCGCTCTTAGACGCACGTCACCCACGGACGCAAGAACTGCTCGCACGGATGTCACCTCGCAAATAGGCGAAATACTTTACCGAAGCGAGACAGGCGTGCTGTAATCAATGCCGCACACGGGCCACCCCATCACAACCAGTGGAGAACATCTATGCGGAAATTTCTGCTTGCATTCGCCCTGCTCGCTATCCCCGCGCTATCTGCGGCTGCGGCGAACAATCCCTGGATCGGTACCTGGAAGCTCGATCCTTCGCAGAGCCATTTCACCGGCGACACCTTCACCTACACCAAGGCTGCAAAGGGCCTGATCCACTTCTCCGACGGCAGCACGGAGAGCTTCGACTTCGGCATCGACGGCAAGGAGTACACGACGGTCTACGGCCGCACCACGGTCTGGACCGCCTCGGGCAGCAACGCGTGGGACTCGGTCACCAAGTTCAATGGCGCCGTTCTCGTCAACGTGCATCGCCAGCTCTCGCCCGACGGCAAGACGCTCACGATTGTCGAAAACGGCACCAAACCAGATGGTTCGAGCTTCAAGGACGAGAGCGTCTACAAGCGCATCAGTGGAAGCACGGGACTGCTGGGGAAGTGGCAGTCGGTCAAGGTCAATATCTCCGCACCGGATCTCTTCATCATTCAATTCCCCACTCCCGACACGATCAAGTGGGACATTCCTAGCTACAAGGAGTTGGTGGAGGGCAAGGCCAATGGGTCCGATCTGCCGATCACAGGGCCCACGGTCTCGTCAGGTCTGACGCTTTCGGTCAAGCTGGACTCCGCACATAAGCTGTCGTACATCGTGAAATCCAATGGGAAGCCGGTGGAGTACGGCGTGCAGACGCTCTCAGCGGACGGCCACTCGTTCACAGACGTGAGTTGGAGCTCCGGCAAGCAGAACGAGAAGGAATCCGGTTTCTACATCAGGCAGTAATCGCAGCCGGACACAACGACGGAGATCTAAGCAGCCCGTCGCTTCTTCGATCTCCGTCTGCTTCGAGCGAGGCGTACCGCTCAGCGCTTGGCCAACATCTGCTCGGTCATGCGCGTGAGGTAGGGCCTCGCCTTCGCGAAAGCCGCCTCCGCCGTGAGACCGTACTTTTCGCGCAGTTGCTCGACCTTGCCGTGCTCGATAAACTCGTCCGGCCAACCGATGCGCAGCACCGGCACCGAGAGCTCCAGTTCGCTGACGGTCTCGAGCACCGCGGAACCGAAGCCGCCCGCGAGGACGTGATCCTCGAGCGTAATCAACAACCCGGCGCGGCGGCCGAACTGGTCGACGCAGGCGCGGTCGATCGGTTTGGCGAAGCGCGGATTGAGGATGGCAACTGAGAGCCCTTCGCGCTCGATCATGCCGGCGAGACGAACGGCCTCGGGCAGCATCGCACCCAGGCCGAAGATGGCAACATCGCTGCGGTTGGTCTCCTCCTCAGCGCTGCCATCGCCCGTGTAGATCACCTCGGCCTTGCCGATGGCGAGCGCCACAGGCTTCTCCTTCACGGCGACTCCAGGGCCGGTGCCGCGCGGATAGCGAATCGCCGCCGGGCCGTCGTGCAGCATCGCGGTGTACATCATGTCCTGCAGCTCGTCCTCATCCTTGGGGACCATGTGGATGATGTTGGGAATGCCGCGCAGATAGCTGATGTCGAAGAGGCCGTGATGCGTCGGGCCGTCGTCGCCGCTGAGGCTGCCGCGATCCATACAGAAGACCACCGGCAGGTTCTGCAGGCAGACGTCATGCACGATCTGGTCGAAGGCGCGCTGCAGGAAGGTCGAGTAGATCGCGCAGAACGGCTTGTAGCCCTTGGTCGCGAGGCCGGCGGCGAAGAGGACCGCGTGCTCCTCGGCAATGCCGACGTCGAAGTAGCGCGTGGGATGCACGGGGCGGAAGAGATCGAGCGCCGTGCCGTTGGGCATGGCCGCAGTGATCGCGACGACCCTGTCGTTCGCGGTCGCAAGCTTTGTAAGGCTCTCGGCAAAGACCTCCGAGTAGGTCTTCTGCCCAACGGGCTTGGTCTCACCGGTCATGGCGTCGTAGGGTCCGAGGCCATGAAACTTCTTCTGCTTTTCCACCGCGGGCTGGAAGCCGCGTCCCTTCTGCGTGATCGCATGCAGGACGACGGGCCGGTTCTGCTGCTTGAGGAACTTGAAGGTCTCGATCAGGTTGGGCAGGTTGTGCCCGTCGATGGGACCGTAGTAGCTGAGACCGAACTCTTCGAACAGCATGCCCGGACCGATCAGGCCCTTGGCGGCCTCTTCGGCCTTGCGTGCGAGATGCGCGGCGGTCTTGCCGCCGAAGCGCTCGAGCAGGCCAGTGGCGCGGTCGTGCAGACCAACCAGAGTCGGATTCGTGACCAGTTTGTGCAGATACTCGGCGATGGCGCCGACGTTCTTGTCGATGGACCACGCGTTGTCGTTCAGAACGATGATCAGCCGTTTGGTCTGGGAGGCGATGTTGTTGAGCGCCTCGAACGAGATGCCGTTGGTGAAGGCGGCATCGCCAGCCAGCGCGACGATGTGTTCGCTGCCGCCCGACATATCGCGCGCCACCGCCATGCCGAGCGCCGCGCTGAGCGCGGTCCCCGCGTGACCGGCGCCAAAGCTGTCGTGTTCGCTCTCGGTGCGCAGCATGAAGCCGTTCAGGCCGCCCGGTTGGCGAATGGTGTGGAAGCGATCTTCGCGGCCGGTCAGCAGCTTGTGCACGTAGGCCTGATGGCTCACGTCGAAGACGAAGCTGTCCTTCGGCGTATCGAAGACGTAGTGCATGGCGATGGTCAGCTCAACCACGCCGAGGTTCGGGCCAATGTGGCCACCGGTTTTTGAGACTCCAATGATGAGCCGTTCCCGAATCTCCGCTGCGAGCGTCTCCAGTTTTGCCAGGGATAGCTTCTTTACGTCTGCGGGAGATTTGATGGTTTCAAGAATATTGCTCATTTAGTACCAGTCTGCCTCGAGTTCGCCGACGCGCCGTAGCCACTCGAAGCCTCAAGAACGCGCGGCTGAAGCGCGGCGGCCGAGGCGTGGGGGTAGCAAAGCGCACGCCAGCCATAGATTGTTAGTATAGCAATACTCAACAATTGAAGAAGATGGCGCGGTTCGGCCGGGAGCGGAAGCGTTTCCACTTATTCTGGGAGCGATACCGCTGGAACCGCTACTCCGCCATGCCCTCGAGAACCGCCTCCGAAGGCAGCTCGGTTTCAAACTGCCCCTCCCACTTGGCGACGACGGCGCTCGCCAGACAGTTACCGACCACGTTGATCATGGTTCGGGCCATGTCCAGCAGTGCGTCGATGCCCAGGATGACGAAGATCGGTTCGGTCGGTAGCCGGAACGTAGCGGCGGTAGCCAGCAGAACCACCAGCACCGCGCGCGGAACCCCGGCGACCCCTTTGCTGGTCAGAATCAGCGTTCCCATCATCAGCAACTGCAGCCCCCAAGTGAGGTGGACGCCCGCAGCCTGCGCGACGAAGATACTGGCGATGGCGAGGTATAGGGTCGATCCATCGAGGTTGAAGCTGTAGCCCGCAGGAATTACGAACGAAACGATGCGGCGCGGCACGCCCAGCGTCTCCATCGACTCCATCGCGCGGGGCAGCGCGGCCTCGCTGGTGGAGGTAGCGAAGGCGATGGTGGCGGGTTCGGCGACCGCGACCAGGAAACGCTTCACCGGCACGCGGAACAGCAGCGCCGCAGGCAGCAGCACCAGCACCGCGAAGGCCGCCAGCGCGGCGTAAAAGGTCAGCAGCAGTTTGCCGAGGTTTACCAGCACGCCGGCGCCCATATGGCCGACGGTGAAGGCCATCGCCGCACCCACACCCAACGGCGCGAAGTACATCACAACGTTGGTGAAGCGAAACATCACCTCGCTGAGGCTTTCGGTGAGGCGCACTACCGGCGCGCGCTTCGCTTCGCTCATCGTCGCCAGCGCGATGCCGAAGAAGACGGCGAAGACCGCGACCTGGAGAATCTGGCCCTCGGCAATGGACTTGGCGATATTCTCCGGGAAGATGTGCAGCAGGAAGTCGTCCCAGTGCATGGGAGCGGCGGCGACGACCGGCTGCGCAAGCGCGGCGGCGGGCAGCTGGAGGCCGACTCCCGCTTTGCTGACGTTGATCGCCACCAGGCCGATGCCGAGCGCGAACGTCGTCACCACCTCGAAGTAGATCAGGCTTTTGACGCCCATGCGGCCAACGCTCTTCAGGTCGCCGTGGCCGGCGATTCCGGTAATCAGGGTGACCAGAACCAGCGGCGCAACGATGGTCTTGATCAAGCGCAGGAAGATGTCGCTGAAGACCCGCAAGCTGACCGCGAAGGCCGGCGCATCGATGCCGATCTCAGTCCCGGCCACCATCGCGACGAAGATCCAGGGCGTGACGGAACGGCGGCGCCACGCGAAGACACTCAGCAGCAGCACGCCGAGCCAGCGCAGGGCTTCGGCCACATGCCACACGGACGGTCCGGCGATGGCGCGCAGCGTAACTCCAGCCAGCAGCAGCAGGAGCGCTGACGCGATCAATTGGAGATCGCTGCGCTGCAAGGGCATCGATCCTGAAGTCCGTGGGGTCTGTGCGTTGGAAGATAGCGGAGCGTCGTGGCGTGTGGTCTTGAGTTGCTGCATAGTGGCTTCTGCGCAGCATATCAGTTGCGAGCGTCCAATCAGCCTAAACGGCCGCCCAGGCGCTCGCCGCGCGGCATCTTGATCTCTCCCGAAGCCCGCCTGATAGCATCTCCCCATGCGTTCTCTTGCTGCTCTCGCTGCGCTGGCCTGCGCTCTCCTGACGGGCTCCCTGACGGCCCAGAGGTTGCCGCCGACGGCGGCGCAAACCGCATCCCAAACCATCCCCGGCGCAGCCCCGCTGGCCTCCGGACAGACGCCCGACCCCGGCACCGCCAACCTCGGCTTCGGACCCGGACTGGGTTCGCCGCCTGCCCCGAACCCGCTGACGCAGCCCACCCTGACGCCCGGCATGACCCACCTGATGGAGTTGGAGACACAGTTTGCCGCGGCCGTCGCGGCAGGCGGCGGAAAGGCATTCGCCAGCGGGTTCGCAGACGAGGGAATGACCCTCGCCAACGGCCGCCCGCCTGTGATTGGCAAAGAGGCCATCGCCGCCCAGGCGCAGTGGGATCCAAAGGATTACCAGCTCACATGGACGGCGGAGGGAGCCCAGATGGGGCCGTCCAACGATATGGGCTTCACCTGGGGGCACTACGACGGTACCGGCAAGGACGCCCACGGCCAACCCGTCACCCACTCCGGCCGTTATATTACGGTCTGGAAGAAGATGCCGGACGGATCCTGGAAGATAGTGCTGGACGTGAGCGCCGACGAGCCGTCCGATCCTGGAAGCTGCTGCGCTTTGCCTAAACCGTAGAAACAAGTACCTCTTAAGTGGCAGGAGAGGGGTCGCGCAAATCCCCTACCATTGACCTATCGCCATGAGCGCGCACCTCACCCAAGACGAGTTACTCCGATTTCAAGCTCTGGAGCAGTACGGAGTTCTCAAGGATCGCCCCGACCCCGCCGTGGAGGAGATCGTGCGTCTCGCCGCGGAGATCTGCGCCTGCCCCGTGGCGGGGGTCGTTCTCTTCGACGGCGACCGGCATCTCTATAAATCCCTGATCGGCGTGCGCATCTTCGAGCAGCCGCAGGGCAAGGCCCCCTTCGCGGCCACGCTGCTTGCGAAGAACCTCCTCGAGATCCAGGACGCGCAGGAGGAGCCGGACTACGCGCCAGTGGGCATCGCACTGGGAGCGCGGTGCTTCCGTTTCTACGCGGGCGTCCCCTTGGTCGCCCCCACCGGCGTGCGGGTCGGCTGCCTGTTCGTCCTGGATCTCGATCCGCGTGCGCTCTCGCCGCAGCAGGCAAATACGCTCGCGGTCCTGAGCCGCCAGGTCATCACCCGGTACGAGCTCGTCGGCCGCGACCGCCAGATGGACCTGGCCTCGCGCGCCCACCAGCGCATGGGCTCCGCGCTGACCGTGGAGCGCAACTTCGTCTCCGCCGTTCTCGACACGGTGGGTGCTCTGATCGTCGTGTTGGATACTGCCGGACGCATTGTCCGCTTCAATCGTGCCTGCGAGATCGTCTCCGGCTATAAGTTCGACGACATCGTCGGCGGGTATATCTGGGAAAAGCTCCTTCCCAAGGAGGATATTCCCGAGTCGATGAAACGATTTGAGTACATCCGCTCGCGCACCACCTCGCCCACCACCTTCGAGAATCACTGGGTCGGTGTGGACGGCAGCCTGCACCGAATCTCATGGTCCGCCACGGTCATGCTCGACAGCCATCAGCAGGTCGCGTTCGTCATTGCCACCGGCATCGACGTTACGGCGGAACGCGCGGCCGAAGCGACCCTGCGCGAGAGCGAGGCGCGCTATCGCATGCTCGTCGAAGGTTCGCTCGGCCTGGTCTGCACCCACGATCTCAACGGTGTCCTGCTTTCGGTTAACACCCACGGCACCGAGAGCCTGGGACGAACGCACGAGGAGATGGTCGGCCACTCGCTCGCCGAGTTCATGCCCCCGGAGGTTCGCAGCGGCATCGAGGTATACCTGAATCGCATCGCGACGACCGGCGAGGCGCAGGGCATGCTCTATCTCACTCACCAGGATGGCGAGACCCATGTCATCGCTTATCGCAATAAGCTGATCGAGGTTGCCGATCGAGCGCCCTATGTGCTGGGATTTGGCATCGACATCACCGAAAAGATGCGCGCGGAGGATCGCCTGCGGGCGCTGATCCGGCAATCGAATTCGATTCTGGAGTCGGTCGGCGACGGCATCTACGGTATGGATCTCGAAGGCCGGGTGACGGTGGTCAATCCCGCAGCCGCGCAGATGCTCGGATACAAACCGCAGGAGATGTTGGGCAGGTCGATGCACCAGCTCACCCACCATACCCGCGCTGATGGCACCCCGTATCCACTCGAAGAGTGCCCGATTATCAATAGCCTGGAGCATCTCACCACCATCCGCGTCTCCGACGAGATCTTCTGGCGCAAGGATGGCACCAGCTTTCCGGTGGACTACGTCGCACGGCCGCAGATCGATCCTAGCTCCGAGAGCGGCGACTCCAATGGAAAGGCAGTCGGCGTGGTCATCGCCTTCACCGACGTGACCGAGCGCAAGGCCCTCGACCGCATGAAGGACGACTTCATCTCCACCGTCTCGCACGAGTTACGCACGCCGCTCACCTCGTTGCGTGCCGCGCTGGGTTTGATCGGCGGCGGCACCCTGACCACGCGGCCGGAGAAAATGCAGCAGATGCTCGACATCGCGGTCGCCAACACCGACCGGCTGGTTCATCTGGTCAACGACATCCTCGATCTCGAGCGCATCAGCAGCGGCAAGGCGGAGTTGCACTCGACCATGTGCAGCGCCGACGACCTGCTACGGCGTGCCGCCGAGCTTGAGGGCGCGCGGGCCGCGAAGGCCAAGATCAACTTCACCTTCGACGCCCCCAGCGTTGGGGTGTGGGCCGATCCGGACCGCATCCTGCAGACCCTCACCAATCTGATCTCCAACGCGATCAAGTTCTCTCCGCCGCAGAGCAAGATCCATCTCGCCGCACGACTGCTGGCCGACGACGAGGCGCAAATCGAGGTGCGCGATCAGGGACGCGGCATTCCGCCCGACAAGCTCGAGCAGATCTTCGAGCGCTTCCAGCAGATCGATGCCTCGGATTCGCGCTCGATGGGAGGCACCGGGCTCGGGCTGGCCATCTGCCGCAGTATCATCACGCAGCACGGCGGCCGCATCTGGGCCAGCAGCACGCCGGGCGAGAGCACCATCTTCCACTTCACCCTGCCCACCAGGCCCAGCAGCAACCTGCGCTGAAGCTTACTCGTCGCCCTCCCGCAGCTTGGCGATCACGGCGAAGTCCTCGAGCGTCGACGTATCGCCCTTCACCTCGCCGGTAGCCGCGAGCTCACGCAGTAGACGCCGCATGATCTTGCCGCTGCGCGTCTTGGGCAGCGCGTCGGTGAAGCGTAGATCGTCGGGACGCGCGAGCGCACCAATCTCCTTCGCGACCCATTGGCGCAGCTCCTGGCGCAGCTCTTCGCTGGCCGCGTGGCCGTGCTCGAGCGTGACGAAGGCCGCGATCGCCTGCCCCTTCATCGCATCCGGCCGTCCCACCACCGCGGCCTCGGCGACCTTCGGGTGCGCCACCAGCGCCGACTCGACCTCCATCGTGCCCAGCCGATGGCCGCTGACGTTGATCACGTCGTCGACGCGGCCCATCAGCCAGAAGTAGCCGTCCTGGTCGCGACGCGCTCCGTCGCCGGTGAAGTAGCTTCCGGGAATCTCGCTGAAGTAGGCCTGCTCGTAGCGTTCGCGATCTCCATAGATGGTCCGCGCCATCGAGGGCCACGGCTTACGAATCACCAGCAACCCACCTTGCCCATCGGGAACCGGCTCGCCCTCTTTTGTGACCACCTCTGGCACAATCCCGAAGAATGGCCTCGTCGCCGACCCCGGCTTGGCCGGCACCGCGCCCGGGATCGGCGCAATCAAAATAGCTCCCGTCTCGGTCTGCCACCAGGTATCGACGATGGGGCAGCGCTCCTTGCCCACCTCGCGGTGGTACCACATCCAAGCCTCGGGATTGATCGGTTCGCCGACCGTTCCCAGCAGTCGCAGCGAGGCCAGCGAGTAGTTCTGCAGCCACTCGTCACCCCACTTAATGAAGGCGCGAATCGCCGTCGGCGCGGTGTAAAACACGCTGACCTTATGGTCGTCGATGATCTTCCAAAAGCGATCGTTCTGCGGGAAGTTCGGTGCGCCCTCATACATCAGCACCGTCGCTCCGTTCTGCAGCGGACCATACACCACATAGGAGTGGCCGGTCACCCAGCCAACGTCTGCGGTGCACCAGTAGACGTCGTCCTCTCGCAGATCGAAGATGTACTTCGTCGTCAGGTACGTTCCCACCGAGTAGCCGCCGGTCGTATGTACCAGCCCCTTCGGCTTGCCCGTCGTTCCCGACGTATACAGGATGTACAGCGGATCCTCGGCGTCCATCCACTCCGCCGGGCACTCGCTTCCGGCAAACTTCTCCAGCTCTTCGTGCAGCCAGTGATCCCGCGTGGGGTGCATCGCGATCTCACTGCCGCTGCGCTTGTACACCAGGACCTTCCGGACCGACGGGCACTTCGCCAGCGCCTCGTCCACGATCCCCTTCAGACGAATCTCGCTGCCGCGGCGATACGAAATGTCCTGCGTGATAACGGCCGTACACTGCGCATCGTTGATGCGATCGACAAGCGCCTGCGCGGCAAATCCGCCGAAGATCACCGAGTGCACCGCGCCAATGCGCGCGCAGGCAAGCAGCGCGATCGCCAGCTCGGGACACATGCCCATGTAGATCGCCACGCGGTCGCCCTTCCGCACGCCGAGCGTGTGCTTCAACACATTCGCGAAGGCCTGGACCTGGCTGTACAACTCGCCGTAGGTGAGCCGCCGGACCTCGCCAGGCTCGCCCTCCCACAGCAACGCGACCTTGTCCTTGCGCGCGCCCAACGCATGCCGGTCGACGCAGTTGTGCGAGAGGTTCAGCTTGCCATCCACGAACCACTGCGCCTGCGATCCCTCGCCCATCAAGACTTTGCTCCAGGGCGCGAACCACTCCAGCTCGGTCGCCGCCTCGCCCCAGAAGCCCTCGGGGTCTTCGACGCTACGCCGATAGAGCACCTCATACTGCTCCAGCCCCTGGACGTGGGCCTTGGCTACAAACTCCGCTGAGGGAGCGAAAACGCGGTGCTCGCGTAGACTCGATTCCAAATTCGTGCTCTCTTCCACCGCGCTCACCCAGTTTCCTCCGTCAATTCGCTTCCAAAAAGGTACGCTAAAGCACGGAATAACGGCAAACCGAGGAAGTCTCCCCCAAAACGGGAGCGGGGGCACCATCGCTCCAAGAGAACAGCAACGGTACCCCGCAAGGCTGTGTGAACCCGGCGTTATCTGGCCGGAGCCGGCGGCCGCACCAGCAGCGGCAGGATCGTCGAGATTGCCATCACCCCCGCGATCGCGTGCAGCCCGCTGACATAACTTCCGCTGGTCTGACGCATATGCGCGATCAGCAGCGCTCCGAAGATCGTCGCCACGCCCCACGCCGTCAGGATCAGACCGTAGATCGAACCGACGTTCGCCGATCCGAAGTAGTCCGCCGTGAGGGCTGGCATGGTGCCGAAACCGCCGCCGTAGCACATCAGGATCAGGAAGGTGACGCCGGTCACGCTCGCCACCGAGTGCAACGAAGGGAAGAGCCAGAACAGGCCAATCTGCAGCAGGAACATCAGCGTGAACGTCGCCCGCCGGCCGAGCAGGTCCGAGGCCGACGCCCAGAAGACGCGTCCCAGCGCGTTCCCCAGGCTCACGACGCCCACCATGCCGGCCGCGATCAACGCCGAGGTCTTCGCGAACTCCTGGAACATCGGCGACTCCTGCGAGATCACCGAGATGCCCGCCGAGGTATCCAGGAAGAGCAGCAGCCACAACGCCCACCACTGCCATGTCTTCAGCGCCTCGCCCAGCGTGAATCCCTTGGCGCTGCGCTCCCCCAACTGCTTCGCCGAGGGTTTCCAACCGTCCGGATGCCAGCCCTCGGGAGGGTTCTGCATAAAGAGGCTGGCCACCACCGTGATCACCAGGAAGACCAGGCCGAGGTCCGCGAAGGTCTGCAGCACGCCGACTTTCTGCATCAACCGCGTCGCCAGGGGCGCCGTAATCAGCGCACCCGACCCAAAGCCTCCCACCACGACGCCGGTCAGCAAGCCGCGCCGCTCCGGGAACCACCGCACCAGTACCGCGATCGGCACGATGTTCGCGAAGCCCACGCCCGTGCCCGCGATCACACCATAGCTGAGATAAAGCCACCACAACCCGTGATATGAGAAGCTCGTCAGGAAGACCCCGCCGCCATAGAGCACCGACCCTGTCAGCGCCACCACGCGCGGCCCCACCCGCTTCGACCACAGGCCGCCCGAGAAGGACGCGAGACCGGCCATCAGGATCGCAATCGTAAAGGTTACGGTAACCTGCGAGTTGGTCCAGTGAAACTGCCGCGCCAGAGGAACCCGAAATACACTCCAAGCATAGACGGCGCCAATCGCCATCTGCAGGAGTATCCCAGCGCAGGCGATACCCCACCGATTGAACTTCTTCATTCCTTCTCCTGTACCTGCAGAATTACCCCGCCGCCGCCCACCAGCAAAAAACAGGTAGGGGAGTCGGATTCGGCTCGCCCGTCGAACGACTCGTGCTTCCCGAGGGTTTACGGGAATCCTCAGATGAAATTGCGCCAAACGCAGAAGCGCCCGGCTGCTCCTCCTGCGGTATGCGGGAGGAACAGCCGGGCGCGGTGTGACAACCCGGTTTACTTGGCTTGGGCCGGCGGACGGACGAGCAAGGGCAGGACGGTCGAGACCGCCATGAGGCCGGCAAGCACATGCAAACCGCTGGTGTAGGTGCCGGTTGCCGTGCGCATGTGCGCGATCAGCAGCGGTCCGAAAGCGCTGGCAAAGCCCCAGGCTGTCAGAATCAGACCATAGATCGAACCCACATTGGCCGGGCCGAAGTAGTCCGCTGCGAACGCCGGCATGGTGCCGAAGCCGCCGCCGTAGCACATCAGAATGATGAAGCAGACCACGGTCACGATGCCAACAGCATGCAGGCTGGGCAGGAACCAGAACAGCCCGATCTGTAGCAGGAACATGATCACGAAGGTCGAACGCCGACCCACCAGGTCAGACACCCAGGCCCAGAAGACACGGCCGAGCGCATTGCCGATGGCCACAATGCCCACCATGCCCGCAGCGACAATCGCGGTCACGTTGGCGAACTCCCGGAACATCGGAGCTTCCTGCGAGATGATCGAGATACCGGCGCAGGTATTCAGGAACAGCAGCAGCCACAACGCCCACCACTGCCAGGTCTTCAACGCCTGTCCGAGGGTATAGGACTTGACGAGGCCGCTCGTGCCCGCCTTCTGCGGGGGAGTCCAACCGTCCGGCAGCCAGCCTTCAGGCGGATTCTGCATGAAGAGGCCGGTCAACACGGTAATGATTAGGAAGCCGATGCCGAGATAGGCAAACGTCTGCAGAACGCCGACGGTCTGGATCAGGTGCGTCGCCAGCGGGGCGGTGATCAAAGCGCCGAAGCCGAAGCCGCCGACCGCAATTCCCGTCATCAGGCCGCGGCGGTCAGGGAACCACTTCACCAGCACATAGATGGGCACAATGTAGGCGAAGCCAAGCCCGATTCCACCGATCACGCCATAGCTGAGATACAGCCACCACAGGCCGAGGTTCGAGAAGCTGGCCAGGAACAGGCCCAGGCCGTAGAGCACGCCACCGGTCACGGCAACCACGCGAGGGCCGGACTTCTTCGCCCAGAGACCGCCAAAGAACGAAGCGAATCCCAAGACCATGATCGCGATCGTGAAGGTAAGCGTGACTTGAGAGATGCTCCAATGGAACTGCTTCACCAGCGGCGCACGGAACACGCTCCACGCGTAGACTGCTCCCAAGGCAACTTGCATCAGGATTCCAGCAATGGCAATCCACCAACGATTTAACTTATTCATCTTCCCTCCCGGGTGGGCAAAACCTGACTCATGCGTTCCACACGCCGCGCCGAACGATTCCTGGACCGCGGTAGCGATTCCTCGGTGTATCCCTCGAGCGCGTGAAACCCCGAATTTGCTGGATCGTTCGTATTCACGGCACGTTCACGTCGGCTCCAGACAAAATTGCTCGTAACTCTTGGACTATATCTAACATGAAGCTATCGCTCAACGCCTACGTGCGGTAATCGCCCAGTAGAGCACCTCCCGTAATCTACAGCAGCCGACGGGGCTTCGCGCGCGGCGCCGAAGCCAGGGAACCCCAGTGCGCCGAGGCATCCCTCGCCGGCCCCGTAGCCTGGAGGGATGCCTCGGCTTTGCCGCTCGTCCACGCCCAAGACGCGGTACACTCCAAGCGCAATGAACTCTCTCTGGCCCACTCTCATCGGTGTCTTTCTGGGCTTCGCCTTCGGAGTCGGCTGCGCCCTCGCGGTGATGTACTCCATCTACATGGGCGGCTACCGGGCTGCGGTCCACGATGCACAGCTCGCAACGCCGCCACCACGGTATCAGAAGGCGCTGCAGCGGGTTAAGCCCTAGCGATGGTTCCAGAAGCAGGAGTTTCGTCGGCGATCGACCGCAAAAATTGTCCCAAAATGAAACAACAAAGCGTGCGGGACCTACCGACCATCCGGAATCATGCATCTGAGAGAATTGACATCGTCTTAGAATGAGATCCGAGGTCTGCAACGAAAGTGCAAGTGCGCTTCCCAACTCAATCAGGCATTCTGCTGAACATACGTAGAATTACCAACGAGGGCTCTTGCCCTGCGTTCGCTAACTGGCCTCGGGACGGGCGGGCGGTAGACAAATTCTGGCATTCTGGCAGGTGCCGATGTGCACCACTTTGCGGATACCAGCGTCTCATATCAACAGTCTTTCTATTCTCCGCGCGCATGGGGCCTCTCGATCATCGCCGAGATGTTCCGGCGCAGCTTCTACCTGGGGTGATCTACGAAACTGGCAGCCTGGTCGCTGCACCAAGGCCGTCGCTCGAGGTCAGTTCACGCCCCTAATCTAACCTCCCGCAGTCGGGTTTCAAGGATTCACCAGATATATATGCCAAAGCCGCTCAAGCCGCTCAAGTACGACACGTCCCGTCCTCCCGCCGACGTCCGTTTCAAAGATTTTGGCGTCCTTGACGCGGGCAGCCAAAGTAAGGCCTCGGTGGCGAGTGCCATCCTCCTGAACGGACTTGCGCTGGCCTTTGTCATTGCAATCGGCTATGCGGCCAAGAACACCATCGAAGAGACCCATCAGGTGACCATGCTGACGGCGCCGATGCTTCTGCAACCCGCACCTCTGCCCAAGCCGCTGCCCCGTCCCCCACTGCCTAAACCGCCGGTGATCAAGAAGGTCGAGCCGCCCAAGATCAAGGTCCCCGAGACCAAGCTTCCCGACGTTCCCAAGCCCAGTCCGATGAAGATGGCAGCGCCCACGCCGGTAGTGGCGCCCGCCGCGCCTAGACGCGTGATCGCTCCGGCCGCGCCCAAGGTGGTGAACCTCTCTCGTCCGGCGCCGGCCGCGGTCGTCAATGACACGCCGCACCCGACCGCCGTCGCTCTGGGCCGTCCCGATAATCCGATCGCACCGTCGAACCGGCCCGCGACTAGCGCCGTTAACCTCGGTCAGCGTGGCGTGCCCGGCATGCCGGCGGAGAACTCCGGCGGCGGTCCCCGCACCACCCAGGTCCGTCTCGGCTCCGGCAGCCCCGGCAGCCAGGCCACGAGCGGCTACAACGGCGTACGCGCAGTCGCCGGCATTCCGCACGGCGTGCCGGGGGCCACCGGCCCCAACAACTCCACCGGCCGCGAAGTCGGCCAGGTCAATCTGGGCCAGAACGTACAGCCCGCCGTGCGCGCCTCCATGCCCACCACCACCAACGTCGAGAGAGCTCCGAAGGTCCTCTTCAAGCCCACACCGGTCTACACCGCCGAGGCCACGGCGCTGCACCTCAGCGGTGAGGTCGCCGTTCGCATTCGCGTCTCCGCCAACGGTTCCGTCACCGTTCTCGGCATCACCTCTCCGCTCGGCCACGGGCTCGATCAATCCGCGGAGCGAGCCATCCAGGGCACCCGCTTCTCTCCCGCACTCGACGCCAGCGGCCGTCCGGTGGACTGGGAGGGCGTGGTTCGGGTCAATTTCCAGCTCGCCGGTTAGGTTTCTGTACCTAACCGGATTGATGCACTAGCATCGGTACACCAACGTCGATCCTTTCACGCAGGCAATCAAGAAAGTTGTCACAGGAGCAAAGAATCATGATCTTCCGGAAGCACTTTGTCGCGGGAATGCTGTTGGCCCTCGTCGTCTCCCTCTCGCTGCCTGCTCACGCCAGCATCTTTGGAGGCAAGAAGAAAAATCCGCCACCGCCCCCGGGCAGGAGACTGACCGCCGCGCAGAGCGCCTTGGTCGACAAGGCGGTCCTTCGCGAGCGCGAGGTCATCCGCGTGGTCAAGGAGCGCGCCCCGCTTGTCGAGACCTACATCCAGAACATGCGCGCCGACCCGATCCTGCTCCAGGTTCCGGAGTCCGATCAGCACTTCCTCGCCCGCGTCGACTTTGGCAAGGTCATCAACGACACCGCCTACCAGGACAATCCCGCCAAGGCCGACAACGGCAACAAGATGGGCGGCATGTTCAAGCACTCGCTCGGCGCCATCACCGGCCTCGGCGACAGCCTCCACCTCCAGTTCCACGAGTCCGGCTTCGTCCAGATGCTGCTGATGGACTCGACCAGCTTCAACCGCCAGACCTATAACTTCACCTTCGTCCGCAACGACTTCCTCGGCTCCATCCCCACCGCCGTCTTCGACGTCACCCCTATCGGCGGCCGCAGCATGGTTCCGGGCAACGACAGGAAGATGGGCCGCTTCTTCGGCCGCATCTGGGTCGAGACCCAGAACGGCAACGTCGTCCGTTTCAACGGCGACTTCGCCGGCAGCGAGAAGGACTACCGCGAGTTCTACCACTTCGACAGCTGGCGCACCAACGTGCAGGACAATCTCTGGCTCCCGACCTCCTTCTACGTCGAAGAGAGCGACCCGAGGAGCGTAAGCAGCACGCTGAAGTTCAAGGCCGTCAGCCACGTCTGGGGCTACGCACTGAAGGTGCCGACCAAGGAGGCCGAGAACACCTCGCTTGAGGTCGAAGGTGCCACCGACGTTAGCAACGATGCCCAGGATGTCAGCCCGCTCGGCGCGCAGCGCGCCTGGGTGCAGCAGGCCGAGGATAACGTCATCGAGCGCTTCTACCAGGCCGGTCTGCTCGACGCGCCCAGTGACTTCGACAAAACCCTCGAGGCGCTGGCCGGCAATATCCTCGCCTATAACAACATCACCGTCTCGCGTCCCATCCGCGTCCGCACCCTGTTGACCGAGCCCCTCGAATCGCTTGCCGTCGGCAACACCATCATCATTTCCAAGAGCCTCATCGACACCACCGCCGTCGTCACCCAGGACGGCGCCCAACAAATGGGCAACCTCAACGCCATCCTGGCCTTCCAGCTCGCCCACATCCTGCTCGGTCACCGGCTCGACACCAAGTACGCCTTCAACGACCGCATGCTCTTCCCCGACACCTCCGCCTTCAAGCGCATCCCCATGCACCACACCGACGCCGACAACATGGCCGCCGCCAAGAAGGCGATGGAGCTGCTCAGCGCCAAGGAGCTGGTCGACGGGCAGAAGTACTTCGGCCTCTATCTGGAACAGCTGCGGGCCCGCGCCGGCGCCCTCAGGGCACTCAACGAGCCCATGCTCGGCGACGGTCTGCTCAAGCCCGGCACCGACACCTTCTGGATGCAGGCCATGCTCCCCAAGGGCGAGAAGCTGGATATGAACAACCTCAAGCAGCAGGCCGCCATGCCGCTCTCGAGCTTCCTCCGCTTCGATCCCTGGACCGACCAAGTGATCACCATGCATACCGCCTTCGAGCCCATCCTCAGCTCGGCCGACAAGATGCCGTTTGAGGTCGAGCCGATCTACTTGAAGCTCGCCTACTACAAGGCTTCCGAACCCCCGGCGACGCCGACCACTCCGACGAATGCGCCTCCCGCGGCTCCCGGAGCCACCACCGGTACCGCCAATCCTCCGGCCGACGCCGACCAGCCGGGCGCAGCTCCCGCACCGGCTGCCGCTCCTGTCGCTCCGGCGGCCAACCCGCCGCAGGCTCAGTAAAGAGCGGGTGCGATGCGAAGGGGCAACCCGCCCTTCGCATCGCACCCGCTCTGTATCCCAATCGTTTCCCCGCAGCAGGGCAGCCCCAGTCGCAACCAGTCCGTCGCACCAGCCGCATCATCCGTCACATGCATCATCCGTCACATGCATCAAAGGAGACGAAGTCTGCAGCTTCAGAACTCGCTCACGGCCTAGCTTCCCTTTGCTTCGCCATGGTAAGAATGCTGCACTCAGCCAGTAACACGCGCCCGGGAAGAGATCTCTCGTCACCCGGACCTGGGGCATCGCGCAGGGTGCGTGGAAGACGATTAGCTGGCACCGAGTCAGCCGCGTCTCTCGGCTCCCGGACCACGCTTCACGGAGAATGTTCATGCTTAAAAAGTACTCCTTGCTTCTCTGCCTCGCCGCCAGTACCGTCCCCACCCTGCATGGCCAGGCCACCGCGACCGCCTCCAAGATCCTCGATATCCAGGTCGGCGGCAGCGTCGTCGGAGCGCTCTCCGACTACAAAGCGGGCCCCACCTACAACAACTACAAGTTCCTCGGCTACGGCATCTACTCCACCATCGACTTCCTGCCCCACATCGGGCTGATGCTGAACTTCAACCAGGCCGATGCCCACTCGCCCAAGACCGAGTATGAGCGCACCTACGAGATCGGCGGCCGCTACTTCGTCCGCTATGGCCGGCTGAAACCCTACGTCAAGGGCATGTACGGTCGAGGCGTCTTCAACTTCCCGCCCTACCCGAACGATCCCACCGGACCTGCCTCCGCGAACCTCGCCTACAACCTGTTCGCGCTCGGCGGCGGCGCCGACTTTCGCCTCAAGTCCTATCTGAACCTGCGCGCCGACTACGAGTGGCAGAAGTGGTCCGGAGGCCAGTACCTGCTGACCAACGGAATCACGCCGCAGCTCTTCTCCCTCGGCGTGGCCTATCACTTCCGCTAGGCCTTGCAGCTTCGCCTGCGGGCACACAGCAAGAGAAAAGCCCCGGCGTTTAACCGGGGCTTTTCTCTTGCCTCTTTATAGCCTCTTGGAAGAGGAAAATCTAGAAGTGGTACGCGACGCCGATCGCCGCCTGCGAGTTCACGCGATAGCGGTTGACCGAGAAGTCAGTGATGCCGAAGTTCGGCGTCTTGCCGAGGAAACCGCGATACTCGGCGCGAATGTCGAAGCTCGGGCTCAGCTCGTACGCCACACCCGCGCCGAAGACGCCACCGATCGTGGTCGACCGCTTGGTATCGAGGATGTTCGACTGATAGTCGTGGATCGGCGAGTAGAACATCACGCCTGGGCCGGCTTCGACGAACGGGTTATAGCGCTTGAACGTCTCGTTGAAGACGTACGCTGCGCTGATCTCCTGGTCGCGCGCATGCACCTGGTTCATCAACGTTCCAGGAACCACGTAGGTCGGCGTGTTCTGGGTAAACCCGTAGTTCACCTCGAGACCGCTGCGCGGCGTCAACAAATACCGGTAGCTGACCAGGGCGCCCAGTGTGTCGTTGTTGGTGGTGTAGGTTCCGGTCGCTCCATGAACCTCTGGGATAAAGGTTCCGGTCGCGCTAATACTGACATCCTGTCGGCTCTCTTGCCCAAAAGCGGTGATCGCGGACAGAAGCAAGGCAACCATCAACATCGTCTTCTTCATTCTTCGTCAAACCCCTTAACATTCGCGAGACGATGTCCCCGTCCGCCTGCACTGCTCTCGTCCGTGGCAAAATCGACCCGCGGACTAAGTCGCTTTGCCAATTGTACCCGCAGACAGTCGCATCGGGAATTTCCCAGCGCAAGAAGAGGGGCTGGCGAGAAGAATCCTCCGCCAGCCCCGGCAACCGTCATAACCATCTTGATACTCCCCACTCTCCCCTGGCTCCCAGTGCTCCGTCACGGCTACCGGCAGGAGGAGATGCGAGGGTCACTTCCCTACTACTCCGACGGAGGCGGCGGAGCCTGATCGTTCTGTCCGCCATTGCCGCCCCGATGCCGTCCCATGTGCTGCTGCTCCTGCGCCAGCAGAGCATCGTACTTCGGCTGCTGGTCGCTGGTCAGCACGGCGCGAATCTTCGTCTGCGCGTCCGTGTGAATCTGCATCATTTTCTCCCGCTTGTCGGACTGCGGGGTTTCTGCATCCTGCCGCAGCGCCATCATCTGGGTCATCTGGTTCTGCAGGATCGGCTTGACCTGCGTCGCCTGGTCCGGCGTCAGCGACAGCGCCTTGGTCAGATGCTCAAGCTGCCGGGCCACCATCTGGTCCGGACTCGGCCGCCCGCCAGGCTGTCCCGAATCTCCCTGCTGCGGCGGCGCGCTCGCATCCTGCGCCATCATGGGAATCGTACCCGCTACTGCCAGGCACAGCGCGAGCGTCGCGCCGCGCATTCCAAAGCTTGCCATCGCCGACATCCGGCTCGTCATCGTCGTCATCGCGTATCTCCTCAAAGCTTCCGATGCCCAGTCTCGGAGATCATCTCCAGTCTGGTTCGTGCTGGCAGTACAGACGCGAACTCTGCGCAAACGTTCCGCGACCCGCGAAATGTTTCCCGCCGCTCTGCAAACGGCTGGCGATCCGGCATCCATCGCGCGCTACAGCGGCAAGAACAGGCAACTGTCCAGATTGGCCACACAAACCGCCACCTTCACGACGTCCGTTCGGCCACAAAACTGTAGGGATCGCCCTGCGCCGCGGCATACTCCTCTACCACGCGCAGGAACGCAAGTGCTGCATGGGAAAGACTTGCCTGCTTGCGATAGACTAGCCGCAGCTTGCGCTCGATCTGCAGCTCCTTCACCTTCACCCGCACCAAGGATCCCCGTTCCAACTCCGTCCGCAGCGTCAATCCCGGCACCAGAGCCACGCCATTGCCCATCTCGACGAATCGTTTAATTGCGTCCAGCGATGGCAGCTCCACCCCCATCTGCAACGGTGTCTTGTACTTGCGAAAGGCTTGAATCACCTTCTGGCGCTGCGGCGAAAGGATATTGTGGGCGACGAAGTTCTGCGTCCCCAGCTGCCGGATCGTCACCTCGCCGGCCTTTGCGAACGGATGCGACGGATTCACCACCAGCATCAACTCATCGCGATATACCACCGTCGACTGCACCTGCGAATCGTCCGGCCGAAACGAAAGCACGCCAATCTCCACCGAATGCATCAACACATCGTCCGCGATGCGGCTTGCCAGCGACCGCTGCACCGCCACCTTAATGCGTGGATTCTGGCGGCGAAACGCATCCAGCAGCGGCAACAGATAGAGGCAGGTGTACTCATTAGCCGCCAGATTCAATCGCCCGCGATGCAGCTCGCGCAGCTCCGTCAAGGCGCCCTCGGCCTCCGTGCGCAGATTCAGCAGCTTCGCGGCATACTCACGCAACACGCCGCCCGCGTCGGTCAACGTGCCATCGCGCGAAGAGCGTTCGAACAGCACCTCGCCCAGTTCGCCCTCAAGCTTCGCGATCGCCTGACTCACCGCCGGCTGGGTTCGGTGCAGCCGCGTTGCGGCGCGCGAAAAGCTGCGCTCCTCCGCCACGGCCAGAAATGTTTCGAGCTGGAACAGGTCCACCCTGTCTCTCCTCTGTTCTTATGAAGTTGAATACGCCGATTAGATTTTGTGATGCGAGTAGAGACGATCATAAGCCTGGGTTATGATTAGGTCCAGAAGTCGAGCGCTTCTCCGAGGCCCTGTCCCTATGCCCGAATCCAATCAAATCGTCTTCTTCGACACCACCCTCCGCGACGGCGAGCAGTCGCCCGGTTGCACCATGCACCCCGCCGAAAAACTGCGTATGGCGCACCAGCTCGCAGCCCTCGGCGTGGACATCCTCGAGGCCGGCTTCGCCATTGCCTCCAAGGGCGACTCCGACTCCATCCGCGAGATCGCGCGCGAGGTCCGTGGTCCCCGAATCGCTTCCCTGGCACGCTGCAAGCGCGAGGACATCGAGGCCGCCGCCCGCTCCATCGAGCCCGCGGAGAAGACACGCATCCACGTCTTCCTCGCCTCCTCCGACCTCCATCTCGAGGCCAAGCTCCGGATCACCCGCGCCCAGGCGCTCGATCAGGCCGCCGAGGCTGTCCGACTCGCCCGCACCTTCGCCGAGGACGTCGAGTTCTCCACCGAGGACGGCACCCGCACCGATCCCGACTTCCTCGTCCAGATGATCACCGCCGCCGTGCAGGCCGGCGCGACCACCATCAATATTCCCGACACCGTCGGCTACACCACGCCGGCCGAGTACACCGCGCTCTTCAAGATGGTGCGTGAGCGCGTCCCGGGCATCGTCGGCACCGACGGCAAGTGTAACGTGATTCTCTCCACGCACTGCCACAACGACCTCGGCATGGCCGTTGCCAACACGCTGGCCGGCATCGAAGGCGGCGCCCGTCAGGTCGAGTGCACCATCAACGGCATCGGCGAGCGCGCCGGCAACGCCGCGCTGGAAGAGATCGCCGCCGCGCTGATGGTTCGCCACGATCGCTTCCCTTACACCAGCAACATCGTGATGAAGCAGCTGTTCCCCACCAGCAAGCTGCTCTCGGAGTTGATCAGCTTCGGCTGCTCGCCGAACAAGGCAGTGGTGGGCGCCAACGCCTTCGCGCACGAGTCCGGCATCCATCAGCATGGCATGCTTGCCAACCCGCTGACCTACGAGATCATGACGCCGGAGTCGGTCGGCGCCAACTCCACGCACCTGGTGTTGGGCAAGCACTCCGGCCGCCGCGTCCTCGAGCAGCGTCTGGCCGAGCTTGGCCACCCGCTCACCCGCGAACAGCTCGACCAGGTCTACGAGCGCTTCACCGAGCTGGCCGACCGCAAGAAATCCATCTACGACCAGGACCTGCTTGGCCTGCTGCAGCCTGAGAAGACCGCCGCAGCACTTGCCTAAGACTTCGCCTTTGTATCACTCTTGTATCGCTTAAACGCACCACTTCAGTAGCGCAATAGAAGTCCAGAAAAGAACGGGGCTTCAGCCCCTGAGGAAACACTCCATGCGTCTCAAGATTGCAGTCCTGGCCGGCGACGGCATCGGCCCCGAAGTTACACAGGAAGCCACCAACATCCTTCGCGCGGTCGCCGAGTTCGGCGGCCACGACTTCAGCTTCGTGCCGCATTTGATCGGCGGCGTCGCAATCACAGAGACCGGCGCGCCTTTGCCCACAGCGACCATCGACGGCGCGCTCGACGCAGACGCCGTTCTGCTCGGTGCGGTGGGCGACAACAAGTTCAACGGCCTTACTCCGGACAAGCGCCCCGAGGCCGGCCTGCTGCAGCTTCGCCAAACCCTCGGCGGCTTCGCCAACCTCCGCCCCTCCTATGCCTGGAACGCGCTGGCGGCAAGCTCTCCGCTGCGGCCCGAGGTCACCGAAGGCGTTGATATGCTGTTCATTCGCGAGTTGCTCGGCGGCCTCTACTTCGGCGCGCCGCGCTGGTGGAATCGCGAGACCGACGAGGCGATCAACACTATGCGCTACACCAAGGCAGAGGTTGCTCGCGTCGCCCGTGTCGCCTTCGAGCTCGCCGGCAAGCGCCGCAAGAAGGTCACCAGCGTCGACAAGGCAAATGTCCTCGAGGTCTCCCAGCTCTGGCGTGCGACGGTCACTGAGGTCGCGAAGGACTATCCCGAGATCACCGTCGAACACCAGTTCGTCGACTCGATGGCCATGCACATCATGAACACGCCGCGGAACTACGACGTCGTGCTTACCGAAAATCTCTTCGGCGACATTCTTTCAGACGAGGCCGGCGTGATCACCGGATCCTTGGGCATGCTGCCCTCGGCCACCATCGGCGGCGCCGTGAACCTTTACGAGCCCGTCCACGGCTCGGCTCCGGACATCGCGGGCCAGGGCAAGGCCAATCCCCTGGGCGCGATCCTCACCGCCGCCATGATCCTGCGCCACACCGCCGAGCTCGAGCAGGACGCGGCCGCCATCGAGGCCGCCGTCACCAAGGTGCTCGATGCCGGCTATCGCACCGCCGACATCGCACGCGGTCAGGCCGCCGGACAGACTCCCGTCACCACGCAACAGATGGGCAAGCTCGTCCACCAGGCGCTGGCGCAGTCCATCGATCAACGACAGGCGATGCACGCCGTCTAAGCATTGGCTACACCGATTGCTGCGGCTGCCTCTCTCGCAACCCCTCGCCCGTCAGGGCAGCGGAATCAGGCGGCAGCCGCTGAACTCACTCGATGCCAAACCATGAGACACGGACTCCAATTCGCGGCACTTCTCTTGACTGGAATCTTCGCCACCGGCGCCGGTGCGTCTGCCCTGCTCGATGCCCAGATCTACACGCAGCCACAGTCGGCACCGCCCGAGCCACCGCGCGCGAAGCCTGAGAAGCGGCCGCACTCCAACATCGAGTGGCTCTGGCAGTACTCGCCCTCGCCGCAGAAGCTGAACGGCAATGAGAACGCCCTCATCCAGGATCCGCGCTTCCTTCCCTTCCTCTCGGACAACCTGACCGCGCCGCAGTCCTTCTGGGGCATCGCCGGAACCAAGTACAAGCCGCTCGCCGACACCGCCTTCGACTTCCTCTCGGTCCCCGACAAGGTGTTCGCCGACGACAACCGTTACCTCTCGATCACCGGCTGCGTCTTCCACTTCTGCCCCTCGCGCGGGCTGCTCTGGGTCGATCTCAACCAGGCACCGAAGAACGCCACCGGCCCCGACCATCTGGTCGTCTTCGCCGCCACGGACTGGATTCGCGAGAGCAAGGCCAGCACCGAGCCGGGCGCCGCGTACACCCTCTGGATCTTCTCCAACCAGCCCTTCGGCCTCAACCCGGGTGATGCCCATCCCATTCCTTCGGCGTTCGTCCGCAGCCTCGTGCGCTGGACCAAGGAGCCGCTCGCCGGCTCCGGCATCGTCGAGAACATCACCCACGTCATCGTCGTCGATCCCGACGGCACGCCGCATCAGGTGCCCCTCGCAACCCTCGGCGTCACCGCATCCAACCCGCAGGCCGAACCCGCAACGCCTACCCAAGAAAGACCCTGAACGGACAAGTTATGATCGCGACGCAGACCACCAATTCGACCCCCCGCACCCTGTTTGAAAAAGTCTGGCAGCAGCACCTCGTCGCTGCCCCCGCGGGCGAACCCTCGCTCCTATATATCGATCTGCACCTCGTACACGAGGTCACCAGCCCGCAGGCCTTCGATGGCCTGCGCATGGCCAGCCGCAAGCTTCGCCGCCCCGACCGCACCATCGCCACCGTCGACCATAACGTCCCGACCTCAAGCATCGAGGACCGTCTGCACATCCTCGATCAGATCGCCTCCAAGCAGATCGAGGCCCTGCGCAAGAACTGCGCCGAGTTCGGCGTCGAGCTCTTCGATGTGCAGTCGCCCAACCAGGGCATCGTGCACATCATCGGGCCGGAGCTCGGCCTCACCAAGCCCGGCATGACCATCGTCTGCGGCGATTCGCACACCAGCACCCACGGAGCCTTCGGCGCTCTGGCATTTGGGATCGGCACCAGCGAGGTCGAGCACGTCATGGCCACGCAGACGCTGCCGCAGAACAAGCCCAAGACCTTCCGCATCAACGTCGAAGGCGAGCTACCCACCGGCGTCACCGCCAAGGACATCGTGCTCCACATCATCGGCGAGATCGGCACCGCCGGCGCCACCGGCTACGTCGTCGAGTACGCCGGTTCGGCCATCCGCGCGCTTTCGATGGAAGGCCGCATGACCATCTGCAACATGAGCATCGAGGCCGGTGCCCGCGCCGGCATGATCGCGCCCGACGCCACCACCTTTGCCTACCTCAAGGGCCGCAAGTGCTCGCCCGCTGGCTTTGCCTGGGATCAGGCCGTCGCGCACTGGTCGCAGCTTGTAACCGATGAAGGAGCAATCTTCGACCGCGAGCTCACCCTCGATGCCGCCGCCATCACGCCCACTGTGAGCTGGGGCACCTCGCCCGGCATGGTCACCGGCGTCAAGAGCACGGTCCCCCTGCCCGACCCCAGCGCCAGCGAGGCCGACCGCAAAAACTTCGAGCGCGCGCTCGAGTACATGGACCTCAAGCCCGGCACGCCGATCGAGGAGATCAAGATCGACGCCGTCTTCCTCGGCTCCTGCACCAATGCCCGCATCGAGGATTTGCGTGCCGCGGCCTCGATCGTACGCGGCCATCACATCGCGACCACGGTGCGCGCAATGGTCGTTCCCGGCTCGCAGGCGGTCAAGCGCCAAGCCGAAGAGGAAGGCCTCGACGCCATCTTCAAGTCCGCCGGCTTCGAGTGGCGCGAGCCCGGCTGCTCGATGTGCCTCGGGATGAACCCCGACATCCTGAGCCCCGGAGAGCGCTGCGCCAGCACCAGCAACCGCAACTTCGAAGGCCGCCAGGGCCGCGGTGGCCGCACGCATCTCGTCTCTCCGCAGATGGCCGCCGCCGCCGCCATCACCGGCCACTTCACCGACATCCGTAACTGGAAGTTCAAAGACTAGCTATTAGCTCTTAGTCGTTAAGCTTTTAGCGAATGGCTAAAAGCTCCTCTTCCACCAAAAGTTCGCACCAAGAGGAATTTCATGCAGCCCATCAACATCCTCACCTCCATTGCCGCACCGCTCGATATCTCGAACATCGACACCGACCAGATCATCCCGAAGCAGTTCCTCAAGCGCATCGAGCGCACCGGCTACGGCGAGTTCCTCTTCTTCGACTGGCGCCGTATCCAGGAAGGCCCCGGCGTAAGCAAAGAACAGGTAGGCCAGGAGAACCTCGCCTTCGTGCTCAACGACCATCGCTACAAGGGCGCGAAGATCCTGCTCGCGGGCAAGAACTTCGGCTGCGGCAGCTCCCGCGAGCACGCCGCCTGGGCGCTCTCGGACTTCGGCTTCCTGGCCGTCATCGCGCCCAGCTTCGCCGACATCTTCTTCTCCAACGCCGGCAAGAACGGCATGATTCTGGTGCGCCTCTCCGAGGCCGACGTCGACCTGCTCACTCGCCGAAGCGCGGCCGATCCGACCCATCGGATCACCATCAACCTTGAAGAGCAGACCGTCAGCGACGATCAGGGCTTCAGCGCCTCCTTCGAAATCGATTCGTTCCGCAAATACTGCCTGCTGAACGGACTCGACGACATCGGCCTCACCCTGCGCCACGCCTCCGAGCTCGATACCTATGAGTCCAAACACGACGCCGAGTTCTGGCTCAAACCACGCAGTATCGCAGCCTCATAGCCTTCGTCTTGAAGTCAGCCAACCGCTCTGAACCTTCAACCTGGAATGCCTGAGTACGGAGACACAGTGAGCAACGAGATCAATCCGAAGAAGTACAGCATCCCTCTCACCGAAGGCCCCTCGCGCGCTGCCGCGCGCTCCTACCTGCGCGGCGTCGGCTTCTCCAAGGAAGACCTGCACAAGCCCATCATCGGCGTCGCCAATACGTGGACCGAGATCGGCCCCTGCAACTTCCATCTGCGCGAGGTCGCCGCCGCCGTGAAGCAAGGCATCCGCGACGCCGGCGGCACGCCGATGGAGTTCAACACGGTTACAATCTCGGACGGCATCACCATGGGCACCGAGGGCATGAAGGCCAGCCTGATCTCGCGCGAGGTCATCGCCGACTCCATCGAGCTGGTCGCCCGCGGCAACCTCTTCGACGGCATCGTCTGCATCGCCGGCTGCGACAAGAACATGCCCGGCACCATCATGGCCATGGCGCGGCTCGACATCCCCGGCATCATGCTCTACGGCGGCAGCATCGCGCCCGGTCATCTGAAGCAGCCCGACGGCACCACCAAGGACATCACCATCCTGAACGTCTTCGAGGGCATGGGCTCGCATGCCGCCGGCAAGATCAACGACGATCAGCTCGAAGCGCTCGAGGCCGCAGCCTGTCCCGGCCCCGGAGCCTGCGGCGGCCAGTTCACCGCCAACACCATGGCCATGGCGGGCGAGTTCCTCGGCATCTCGCCCTTCAACCTCACCGGCGTGCCCGCCATGTCGGCCGAGAAGGCCTCGGCTAGCCGCGAGGCGGGCCGCATGATCATGGACCTCTGCAAGCACGACGTGCGCCCGAGCAAGATCCTCACCCGTCAGGCACTCGAGAACGCCATCACAGCGGTCTGTGCCTCGGGTGGCAGCACCAATGCGGTGCTGCACCTGATCGCCATCGCCAACGAGCTCGGCATCGCGCTCTCGATGGACGACTTCGACCGCATCAGCGAACACACGCCCTTCATCTGCGATCTCTCGCCCGGCGGCAAGTACGTCGCAACGGACTATCAGGATGCGGGCGGCAGCCGCGTGCTCGCCAAGCGTCTCATCGAGAAGGGCCTGCTCGTCGGCGACACACCGACAGTCTCTGGCCGCACCCTCGCCGAAGAGGCCGCACTGGCGGTCGAAACGCCGAACCAGCCCGTCATCCGTACCTGGGACAATCCACTGAAGCCAACCGGCGGCCTCGTCATCATGAGGGGCAACCTCGCCCCCGAGGGCGCCGTCATCAAGGTCGCCGGCCACGAGCGCCTCTTCCATCAGGGCGTGGCGCGCGTCTTCGACTCCGAGGACGCCTGCCACGCCGCCGTCGAAGCGGGCGAGATCAATCCTTCGGACGTCCTCGTCATCCGCTACGAAGGCCCGCGTGGCGGCCCCGGCATGCGCGAGATGCTCGCTGTAACCGCCGCCATCAAAGGCATCCCCGAGCTCTCCGAAACCGTAGCCCTGCTCACCGATGGCCGCTTCAGTGGCGCGACCCGCGGCCTGATGGCCGGCCACGTCGCTCCCGAAGCTCAGCTCGGCGGCCCCATCGCCGCCGTCCGCGAAGGCGACACCATCACCTTCGACATCCCCAACCGC
>FSYS01001548.1_pt1 | contig 41288 bp, 39 predicted proteins | sample 1638491 | NCBI WGS metagenome assembly FSYS01 (sample SAMEA3914788, study PRJEB12502) | metagenome | biome: forest; material: soil | place: Canada | collected 2011-07-03 | depth 0.1 m | reverse complement strand
GCCTGACTCGCCAGACTCTGCTGCTTCATCGAAACCACCTCGCAGATATCAGATTAAACAATCAGACCGCGGTTGCGGAACTTGTGCAGAGTCTTCCTAAGGAATGTTCCTAGCGGAAGCCTCCAGGTAGGCGCGGACCATCACGGTCAGTTCTCTTTCCATTGTCGCCATGGTGCTGCGCGTCACGCCCGCCTCGAGCATGCCTCGGCTCACCCCTGCCATCGCGCTCAACAGGGTTGCCGCTACGACGTGAGGTTCCGTAATTGGGTTCTCACGGGATGTCTCAAACATGGTCGTCATTGCCTTTGTAATTCGCGCATGCATCCCCCGCGCGATGCGCTTGCCTTCGACGTCGTCGCTTACGGCGTAGAGTGCAACACTGGCATCGATATTGCGAAACTTAGCCTGTACAAAGGCGGACGCGACGACCTCGCCCATCTTCGAAAGAGAGCCTCCCCGTGCGGCTTCGCACGCAGTTTCCACTGCGAGCGCGACGCTGTCCAGATGCTCCTTCAACAGAGCTTGAAGCAAGGACCGCTTATTGGGAAAGTACTGATACAGCGTTCCGACGGAGACACCGGCTCGCTCGGCGATGCGTGTCGTTGTCAGTTTCACCCTGCCGTCTTTCAGTAGAACCTGAATCGTGGCCTGCATAATGGCCGCGACGCTGGCCGTCGAACGTGCCTGGAGTGGCGTCTTTCTTGGCTCAAACCGTACTGCGGCCGCTTTGCTCAAAATGCGAACTCCAAACCTGAAGCTTCCTTCATCTAATCACCACGAAAGTATATCGGAGGGACGGATTTGAACACACAGAACAATTTCGGCGGCACATTCACGTTTCCCGGAACCTCAATTACAGTTCGGCGGATGGGGTATGGGGCGATGCAACTTGCAGGCCCTCATGTTTTCGGTCCTCCGAAGGATGTCGAGGCTGCGCTGGCGGTCCTTCGCGAGGCCGTGGAGAGCGGGGTCAATCACATCGACACAAGCGATTTCTATGGACCGCACATCACGAACCAGATCATCAAGCAAGCGCTTCACCCTTATAAAAAAGACTTGACGATCGTCACAAAGGTGGGCGCCCGTCGCGGAGACGATGGTTCCTGGATTCTCGATAGCTCTCCCGAGTTTTTGAAAAGGTCCATACACGATAACCTTCGCAATCTCGGTCTCGACGTGTTGCCGATTGTCAATTTGCGAGTCGGTGGCGTCGCGGCGCCGAGCGACGCACCGATCACGGAGCCGCTCACCGCGCTGGCTGAGTTGCAAGAGCAAGGACTGATCCAGCACATCGGCCTCAGCAACGTATCCCAGAGGCAGTTCGAGGAAGCTCGCCCAATCACGAAGATCGTGTGCGTGCAGAACTATTACAACGTGGCGCATCGAGAAGACGACGGCTTCGTGGATCGCCTCAACGCCGAAGGTGTAGCCTACGTTCCATTCTTCCCGCTTGGTGGCTTCACGCCACTGCAGTCGTCAACCTTAGACGATGCGGCCTTGGGAGGGCACACGACACCGATGGTCGTGGCTCTGGCGTGGCTACTGCAACGCTCTCCCAATATGCTGCTGATCCCTGGTACATCCTCTGTGGCTCACCTGCGCGAAAACCTCTTGGCTGCGTCGTTTTCGCTGTCAGAAGATAGTTTGCATAAGCTGAACGAGATGGGCCATAACTCCATGAGTTGAAGGAGGAGCAGAAAGGGCGGTAAGTCAATGACTGCCGCCCTGCGCGGCAACACGTTCAACCCTTGGAGCAAGCGTCGCATTTGGGTATACCTCATAGCGCAACGGCCACCGGAGCGCAGCAACAAACCGCAGAAACGACAAGACAAGAGAAATACAGGATCTTCCCGCTGTGCGGTGGATGATGAGGCTGCCCGCCGCTTCGGACGAGATGACGTGTTTTTTTGCGTACTCGTTGAAAAGGAGCGGTGGAAGACGGGCTCGCTCGTGCTCGATGCCCACTCATGCGATGAAGCCGCATAAATGGGCGCCCGGCAGGCCCCGGAAGCGACAGCTGTGTTGGTACCGAAGTCGGCGAAGGTGCTCGCTTATGGCGCGGGGCTAGACGAGGACCTCGGCGCCGAGATGGGCTTTGCTGCCGAAGACGCGGCGGTAACGGGCGATCTCGGTGGCGGGGCCGGTCGACTTGCGCTCGTTGTCGGAGAGCTTGATGGCGGGACGGCCGTCGACGCTCACGAGCTTGCAGACCAGGCTGATGGGATCGAGGGAGGGCTCGTTGCGCGGGTGGCAGTGGCGGAAGTCGTTGGTGAGCAGGGTACCCCAGCCGGCGCTGAAACGAATGCGGCCGTGGAAGTAGGCGTGGAGGTCGAGGATCTGCTCGACGTCGAGGGCGTCGGAGGCGATGAAGCGCTTGGTGCGCGGGTCGCGGCCGCGGGATTCGAGCCAGGCGATGTACTCGTCGCCGGCGAGGAACGGATCCTTGCTGTCGCAGCGCTGGCCGGTCCAGTCGGCGACCCAGTCGGGGGCGCCGCTGAGGAACTGGGTGGTGCCGAAGGTGTCGGGGAGGAGGATGAGGAGCTCGCCGTGGTAGCTCTGCTGCCAGAGCTCGAGGACGCGGTACTGGGCGGCGTAGAGGGCGGCGTCGTCGGTGGGAGGAGCGAGGGCGGCGAGGGCCATGGGGAGCTCGTGGGCGTTGGTGCCGATGGCTTCGAGGTCGTGCTTGTAGGCGAGGAAGGTGTTGGAGGTGCCGGCGAAGCTGGGGCCGATGGAGGAGCGGAGCGCCTGAACGACGTACTCCTGCCAGAGGAAGGAGTGGCGGCGTCGGGTGCCAAACTCGGAGATGCGGAGGTCGGGGGTGGTGCGGAGGCGCTCGATCTTGTCCCAAAGCTTGGTTTTGGCTCGGGCGTAGAGGACGTCGAGCTCGATCTCGCCGAGCTCGGCGAGAGCTGAGCGGGTGCGCAGCTCGCTGACGAGGGAGAGGGCGTAGATCTCCCAGAGGGTGACCTCGGTCCAGAGGCCGTGGAAGCGGAGGTGGAGCTGGCCGTCGGACTCGGTGATCTCGTAGGGGGAGAGGCAGAGGTCGTGCTCGAGCCAGTCGAGGAAGGCGGGCTCGAAGATGCTGCGGGTGCCGTAGAAGGTATTGCCGGCGAGCCAGATGAGCTCGGATTTGCGGAAGCGGAGCTGGGCGACGTGCTCCATCTGCTGGCGCAGAGCTTCGACGGGGACCTGGTCGGCGAGCTTGACCGAGACGGTGCGGTTGAGGATCTCGCTGGTGACGTGCGTGGTGGGGAAGTTCTTCCAGATGAACTGGAGCATGAGGAGCTTGTAGAAGTCGGTGTCGAGCAGGGAGCGGACGATGGGGTCCAGCTTCCAGTTGTGGTTGTGGGCTCGCTCGGCGAAGTTGACTTGCATGGGGAGATTGTACCGGCAGGGGGTAGGGCGCAGGAACTGCTCGGGTGGAGGGAGCCTTGCGCTCCCATCCTCTCCGATGTGTCCGGAAAGGATGGGTCAGCCTGGAGAACCGGATGCTTTATGGGTTCGTTATCGATCTTCCCTTACGATCAGCTTGTAGTAAGAAGGGAGGCATTCTTCAATGCCTATTGTGCATGGTATCGAGTTCCCGGTGAATCAGGCGGAGCTCGTGAAAGACTTGATCCGCGAGTTGCTGAAAGAAGGCAACTGCGTGGTGTATGCGTTACCCAACATGAAGCCAGACGGGGAGTTGCGCGTGGCTGCAACCTCGCCCAATCCGGGGCCGAAGAGCGCTCGCGGCGTGTTTGTCCGGATCCGTCCTGGACTGCATGAGGCGACGTTGATTCGACCGATGAATGCAAAGGCGGGAGAGCCTTTTTCGAAGATCACAAAGATCGCTCAATCCGAGCTACTTCGCATCATTCGAATTTGGCGAAAAGAAGTGCCGGCGGACAGCGCGCCGTTGGGTAAAGTAACTCTGGCTGCTACGCATTCTCTCGTGTAGGGGACGGCTCGCCATTCATTTACATCGGAAGACAGAAGGATCGCACGGCGTGGTTCGTCGTGCGATCCTTTCACGTTGGAAACAGGTTGTGGTGATGCTCATGCGCCCTGGTGGTATGCTCCAGAAAATCTATCTGGTGTGAGGGGTGGCGGTTGCGACTAGTTTTGGCGGGCTTGATGGTGGCGGGGTTGGGTGCTTCGGGGATGTCGGCGCAGGTTGTGGCGCATCGGACGGCGATCGTGAAGACGGCGCAGGTAGACCTGAGCTATGAGACGTTTGGGACGGCCGGGAGTGGGCTGCCGATCATCGCGGTGAATGGCGGGCCGGGGCTGTCGCATGCGTACATGGTCCAGAACGATATCTGGGAGCGGATCGCGCGTCATCGGCTGGTGGTGCTCTATGACCAGCGCGGGACGGGCGGGTCGAAGGGAGTGAGCGCGGGCGCGCCGCAGACGATGGAGGCGCAGGTGGCTGATCTCGAGGCGATCCGGGCAGCGCTGGGGGTGGAGAAGGTCGCGGTGCTTGGGGACTCGTATGGCGGCTTGATCGCGGCGGCGTATGGGGCGGCGCATCCGGAGCATGTGGCGAAGCTGATTTTGTCGGACTCGCCCGGGGCTTCGTGGACGGGGATGGTGCACCTGCTGCCGGAGGTGTTCCCGGATATCGAGGAGCAGGATGCGGCAGAGGAGAAGCGGCTCGGGGAGGATAGCGACGCGGCGGCGCGGGCTGGGCTGCGGAATCACTTCAAGATGATTTTTTATTCGCCGGAGATCCGGGACGAGTACATGGCGAAGATGGGCGATCTGGGATACGAGCCGAAGGTAGGCGAGGCGGTGGAGAAGGCGACCGAAGGGCTGGATCTGTCGGGGGAGCTGAAGGACTTTAACTTCCCGACGCTAGTGCTGAGCGGGCGGTACGACATGAACGTGGCGCCGATCACGGCTTGGAAGCTGGCAAGGGCGATTCCGGGTGGGAAGGTGGTGTTCTTCGAGAAGAGCGGGCACCTGCCGGCGTATGAGGAGGAGCAGCGGTATCAGGCGGTGCTGGAAGGATTTTTGGACGGGCGGTAGGAGCGCAGTCTCACTTCGCTCGATGCCCACTCATGCGCGGTGTAAAGGATGTCTTGGAACTTGACACTACGACTGCACATGAATGGGGCACCCGGATGTTGGAAAGCCCCACGTCTCCGATCGAGATGTGGGGCTTTGGTTTTGGGGCGCGGCTACTTGGCGGTTTGGGCCATGAAGTCGATGAGGTATTGCTTCCAGACGATGGCTTGGGTGTGGGTGCCATGGCCGCGGGTGGCGTCGGAGATGGGGATCAGGATGAACTTGGCGTGGGGTATCCTGGTGACCATTTTCTCGGCGATGCCTAGCTCGGGCGGGTTGATGAAGTCGTCGGCGGAGTTGATCCAGAGGACGGGGGCGGTGATGGTGGCGAGCCTGGGCTCGGGGTTGTAGTTGCGCGAGGCGTTGACGTAGTAGAGGAAGTCGTTGGCGTCGGTGCGGGCGAGGCTGGCGGTCATGAAGCGATCGACGAAGGCTTCGGCCTGGGCGCGGGTGGGTTGGTTCTTCTGTTGCTGCAGCGGAGCGCTGCCGGCGATGAGGATGAGGTCGTTGGCGCCGCGCAGGCCCTCGAGGGGCTCGGTGGCGTAGTCGCCGTTCTTCCAAGCGGGATCGTTCTTGATGGACTCCATGGCCATGTAGCGCCACATGCGGTTGCGGCCGGCGAGTTCGACGGGGAGGCAGGCGAAGGGTGCGAGGGCGTCGGCGAACTGCGGGTAGGTCTCGCCCCAGACGAAGGACTGCATGCAGCCCATGGAGGTGCCGAGGATGAGGCGGAGATGGTCGACGTGGAGGCCGTCCTCGAGCATGGCGTGCTGGCTGGCGACCATGTCGTCGTAGTCGTACTGGGGGAAGTGCATGCGGAGGCCGTCGGAGGGCTTGGAGGACTGTCCCTGGCCGATGTCGTCGGGCAGGATGAGGAAGAACTTGGTGATGTCGAAGGGCTCGCCGGGACCGAAGAGGACGTTCGAGAAGACCGGGTTCATCAGCGAGTGGGCGTCGCCGCCGGTGCCGTGGAGGAGCAGGATGGCGTTGTCGACGTGACCCTGGGCGTCGCGGTGCGGGGTGCCGAGGGTGAGGTAGTGGAGACGGAGTTGGGCGATGGTCTCGCCGTCTTTGAAGCTGAAGTTCTGGATGGTATAGGTGCCATCCTGCGTGGGCCACGTGGTGGCGGCGGGCGGTGCAGCGGGCTGCGAGGACATGGTCTGCTGGGCGGGCGCGGCGATCGCGAGGGAGAGAAGGGCGACGGCGAAGGCGCGTGGATGAATCAGGGTCACGCTGGAAGCTCCTAAGGGGAGGGATGGCCGGACGGTGCCTCAAGGATACCGCAGAGGATATTGTTTGTTCGCGGGCTCCCGAGCGGCACCCGGGTGTGGCGGAGAGCCAAGGTCTCAGAGGCGAGACCTTGGGCACCCGGTTTTGAGCTAGGTTCGAGACAAATACAGGGGTCTCTCCACTGTGCGATGCACGATGAGGCCGTGCGGCGAGGATGGGCATCCGGCGCGGGTTCTAGAAGATCATTTAACCAAACGGTTGACTCTGCGGAGGGGTGGGCGTATGGTATTCAACCAGATGGTTAAATCTAGTGCAGTTCGTCTCGACTCGATCTTCCATGCGCTCGCGGATGGGACGCGGCGCTCGATTCTGCGGGATATCGCAGCACAGCCGAAGACCGTGGGCGAGATTGCAAGGCCGCACAAGATGTCGCTGGCCGCGGTGTCCAAGCATTTGAAGGTGCTGGAGGCGGCGGAGCTGATTGCGCGGGAACGGCGCGGCAGCTTCCATCTTCTACGGTTGCGGGCAGCAACGCTGAGGTCGGCCGAGGAATGGCTGGCCTATTACCAAACCTTCTGGAGCGAACAGCTCGATGCGCTTCAGAGTCACCTGGAAGGCGAGAGAGAAGGAGAGGACGATGGCCATATCGACGGTTGAGGTACAGGGCAAAAGCGGGCAGGCTGAAGGGATTCAATTGGAGATCAAGCGCGTGATTCGGGCGAGCCGGCAACGGGTGTTCGATGCCTGGTGCAGGCCGGAGTTCATACGGCAGTGGTTTGCGCCAGGGACGATGAGTATGGCGAATGCGGAGATCGATCTGCGCGTGGGCGGAGGGTATCAGCTGCAGATGAATCCGCCGAATCCTCCTGTGGAGGGAGGTCATGCGAACGAGGGGAGCAGGGTCACCGGAACATATACGCGGGTGGAGCCCTACGACTTGCTGGCGTTCACGTGGTGCGGGAACTGGGATCCGGGGGAGGAGACGCAGGTGACAATCACCTTCAAGGACGTGGAAGGGGGAACGGAGCTGACGCTGCTCCATCAGCGGTTCCAGAGCGAAGTCTCGTGCAGCAGGCATACGGAGGGCTGGACGAGCATCGTCGAGAAGCTGCAGCGGTTCACTGAGGCGTAGGGTCTCAAAGCCGATGCTTCGGGCACCCGGTCTGGAGTCCTACCCATGCGCGGTGAGGCGCACATGGGTGAGGCACCCAGCTGAAACTGCGCGGCGTGGAGATTGAACTCCACGCCGCGCGGTTTGTTGTGTTGCGACAGACTACTTTGCGGGTGGGGTGGTGCGGGGCTTGGTGATGTCGTCGAGGTAGTCGGGGGTGCCTTCTACGCGGACGAGGACGGGGTACCGCTCGCCGTCGTGGTAGTTCAGGTCGGCGAGGGTGACGAAGCCGTCCTGCTCGAGGATGAGGTGGATGGGTTCGGCGGTTCCCTTGGCGGCGCGGATGGCGGCCTTGAGCTTGTCGCCGGAGAAGGTCTGGCCGTTGACGGCGTAGATCTTCTGGCCGGGGGCGAGCTTGGCGTCATCCGCAGGGCTGGACCAGCGGACGTCGGCGATCTGTCCGTCGGCTCCTACGCGAAGACCGAGCGAGTACCAGACGTCGATGCCGGCGCCACGACGGCTGCCGACCGAGGCCAAGGTCTTCTCGGACTTGCTGGGGGTGTCCTTGTAGACGAGCTTGTAGCCGCCCTGTTCGATGCCGGCGAGGTCGGCGCGGGGGTTGATGTTGTCGATGTGCTCGTGGATGAAGGTAGCCCAGTCGTAGGGGACGACCTGGTTGAGGTCGGCGATCAGCTCGGGGCGCTCGTAGGGGACGATGGCGGGGCCAGTGTTGCCGCCCTTGCCGAGGAAGATCGCCTCGAAGTCATCGAGCGACTTCTGGTTGTTGGTGAGCTTGCGGATGAGGGTGTCGGCGTCGAGCCAGAAGAGCTCGCCCTCCTGGTAGTAGTCCTGGCCACGCTTCCAGTTGGACCACATGGGATTGCCGCCCCGGAGGATGCTGGCGGCGATCGCCGTGTCCTCGGTGGAGCGCCACTCGCGGCCGACCTTGGTGTCGAGGTTGGCAGCGGAGAGGGCGAGGATGTCGCGGTATTGCTCCGGCGACTTGAGGCCGGAACGGGCGGCGAGGACGTTGCCGAGGTATTGGGTCATGCCCTCGTAGACCCAGAGGAGATCGCCCTGCTGCATCTTCGAGAAGTCGTCCTGGTAGAGGCGGGCGGGGCGGCGGTACTTGCCGTTCCAGGAGTGGGTGAACTCGTGGGCGAGGAGGTCGGCCTCGCCGAGCTGGTGGGCGTCGTCGGAGAAGCCCTTTTCGCCGATGCCGTTGTCGGAGGACTGGCCGTGCTCGAGGCCCTCGCCGCCGGCGACGTCAGAGAGCGTGAGCAGGAGGTGATAGGTGTTGTAGTGGTGGGATTTGTACTCGGCGTCAGCCTCGCGGACGAGGTTGTTGACCTCGGTGAGGGTCTCGGGACGTATGTTGGAGTCGTCGGGCTCATCGGAGACGACGTCGAGGAAGTGCTTGGGGGTGATCTCTGGAGCGAGCGCGAACTCGTGGAAGTACTGGCCGGTGATGACGGGCGAGTCTTCGAGCTGCTCGACGGTCGTTACGGCATACTTGGTGGTTACAGTCGAGACGGCGGCGGTGTGGTCCTTCTCATCGACGCCGGTGTTGGCGGGCGCGGCGACGGGGCCGATGGGCTGCAGCGCGGTGCCGGCGCCCCAGCCGGCGGGCACGGTGATGCTGGGCTGGATCGCGATGTCCTTGCCCGGGATGTTGGCCGGGTAGAGGAGGAGCTTCTCCCACTCGAGGACGGCCATCTTGGTGGTCACGCGGGCCGGGGCGATGCAGTCGAGGTGGGCGTGCAGGCTGGTGACGCCGGCGGGGACGGTGACGTGGAACGCGTAGAGGTCCTCGTTGTCACGGCGCCAGGGAAGGACCTTGCCGTCAGCGGTGAAGACGACGCCGGTGATGTCATCGACGGGGCCGGTGGGGCGGTGGTTGCCGGGGATCCACTTGGGAGTGATGAGGGTGAGGGGGCCGGGCTTGACGGGGATCTCGAGCTCAGCGTGGTAGAGGTGGCGGGCGCCCTCGGAGAGATCCGCGGTGATCTGTATGGGAGCGGTGTGGCTGGGGACTGCCTGGGCGAAGGCGCCGATAGGCAGGAGCGCAGACAGCAGAAGGGTCGAGCGGCGGAGAAGCTTAGCCATGAGCGGGAGTGGATCCTCTCGAGTGCTGGTTGGGATGGGATGCTTTTGCTGTTTGACGGATGCGGGGCGGGGAAGGACGCAGAGTGCCGGCGGAGGCCGCTGCGCAACGGAGAAGCCCCACTTCGCGCCTGAGGCAGGCGCGAAGTGGGGCTTCGGGAGAGCGAAGAAGCTACTTCTTGAGGGCGGCTTCGATGGCCTCGGTCACGAGCGGATCGTCGGGCGCGGTCTCGGGGGAGAGACGGGCGACGACGTTGCCGTTGCGATCGATGACGAACTTCTCGAAGTTCCAGAGGATGGCCGGTTCGGGCTCGGCCTGGATGCCGTAGCCGGCCAGCTTGGTGCGGAAGACGCCCGGCTCCTTCGCGGTGGCCTGGGGCTTGGCGGAGATCAGCTCCTGGTAGAGGGGATGGGTGTCGGCGCCCGTGACGGAGATCTTCTGGAAGAGGGGGAAGCTGACGTTATAGCTGGTCTTGCAGAAGGCAGCGATCTCTTCGTTGGATCCGGGCTCCTGGCCGGCGAAGTTGTTGGCGGGGAAGGCGAGGATCTCGAAGCCGTCGGCCTTGCGCTGCTGGTAGAGCTTTTCTAGGGCATCGTACTGCGCGGTGAGGCCGCACTTGGAGGCGGTGTTGACGACCAGCAGCGCCTTGCCGCGATAGTCGGCGAGCGAGGTGGTTTCGCCGGTGATCTTGTTGACGGGAATGTCGTAGAGGTTTGCCATTCCGCTATTATGGCGCACTTAACGATCTCGGAGGAGTGAGGAGACAGTGCTTCCGCGTCGGGCGGAGATTCTAGTGTGGTTTTACGGATCGTGCGGTAAACGCACATCGGCGCAGGTTCCTGCAGAGAAACTGAAGCAACCAATTACCATTGGGGACGATATGTCATTGAGCGACGTCCTGTTTGGTAGACCCCTGGCAACAAGTGAAGAACGTGCCGAGCACATCGGCGTAGCGGCAGGCATCCCGATCTTCGGGCTCGATGCTTTGACGAGTGCGGCCTACGGTCCGGAAGCAGCGATGGCACTTTTGATTCCGCTGGGTCTGTCCGGGGTTCACTATATTATCCCGATCATCACGGCGATTCTAATCCTGCTGACGATCGTGTTCTTCAGCTACCGGCAGACGATTGCGGCGTACCCGAGCGGCGGCGGGTCGTATACCGTCGCGAGCGAGAACCTGGGCGAAAAGGCCGGGCTGCTCGCGGCGGCGGCGCTGATGATCGACTATATTTTGACCGCGGCGGTGGGTGTGTCGGCCGGTGTGACGGCGGTGACCTCGGCGCTGCCGAGCCTGCAGCCGCATACGCTGGGGCTGTGCCTGCTGATCCTGGGGGTGCTGGCGCTGGTGAACATGCGCGGCGTGCGGGATACCGGCGCGGCGTTCATGCTGCCGACGTTCCTGTTTATCGGGACGCTGCTGACTGTCATTGGTGTGGGTGTGTACAAGGCGGTGATCACGGGATTCCATCCGATTCCGGTCGCCGCGATGCCGCCGGCGTTGCCGCAGACAGTGAAGTATCTGGGCCTATGGATGCTGATGAAGGCGTTCTCGAGCGGATGCGCGGCGATGACGGGCGTGGAGGCGGTGTCGAACGGAGTAATGGCTTTCGGCGAGCCGCGCGCGAAGAAGGCGCAGTTCACGCTGACGGTAATTATCGCGATCCTGATGGTGCTGCTGTTCGGGACAGCGTGGCTGGCGAAGACCTACGGCATCATGGCGATGGACCCGGATGCTTCGGGCTATCAGAGTTTGCTGAGCTTGCTGGTGAGCGCGGTTCTGGGGCGGGGATGGTTCTACTACGTCACGATGGGCAGCGTGTTCTTTGCGCTGGCGTTGAGCGCGAACACGGCGTTCGCGGACTTTCCGCGACTAACGCGCGCGATTGCGCTGCATGATTATTTGCCGCATGTGTTTATCCTGCGCGGACGGCGGCTGCTGTTCTCGCATGGCATCTATGCGCTGACGACATTTACGACGATCATCCTGATCCTGTTCGATGGGGTGACGGACCGGCTGATTCCGCTGTACGCGATCGGCGCGTTTCTGGCGTTTACGCTGTCGCAGGCGGGTATGGTGCGGCACTGGCAGAAGCAGAAGGACGACTCACGGGGAAGCCGCGCGTGGCACATGTTTGTGAATGGGACCGGCGCGGTTGCGACGGGCATCACGACGGTGATCGTGCTGGCGTCGAAGTTTATGGCCGGGGCGTGGGTGACGGCGCTGCTGGTGCCGACGCTGATCCTGATCATGTACAGCGTGAAGCGGCATTATCGTCGCGTGGAAACCGAGATGGTCGACAGCACGCCGCTGAACCTGGTGAACCTGCAGCAGCCGCTGGTGGTGATCCCGATGGCGAAGTGGGACCGGATCACGGAGAAGGCGCTGCGCTTTGGGCTGCTGTTGTCGCAGGAGATCAAGGTGGTGCATGTGCACTCCGAGGATGAGCCGAATACTCTGCAGCCATGCTGGGAGAAGATGGTGCTGGGGCCGCTGAAGGCGCAGGGGATGCAGGAGCCGGAGTTGGTGACGATTCCTTCTTCGTTCCGCTTTATCATCGCGCCGCTGATGGATTACATCCTGCAACTGGAGCAGGAGCATCCCGACCGGAAGGTTGCCGTGCTGCTGCCGGAGCTGGTGGTGAAGCACTGGTGGGAGTATGCGCTGCATGGACAACGGGTCCAGTTGCTGAAGCTGCTGTTGCTGCTGAAGGCCAAGCAGCGGGTAGTGGTGGTGAATATTCCTTGGTATCTGTAGCCCGATCCAGCAGACGTAAAGGAAAGGCCCGTCCAGCGCATGGCGCGCGGGGCGGGCTTTTTTGCGGCCGAGGCAGGTCAGGCGAGAGCGGGAACCGCTTTTTGCCAGGGGGGGGAGAGGGTGCGCAGGCGGCCGACGGCTGCGGGAATGGTGGCGAGCGCGAAGTCGACGTCTTCAGCGGTGGTGAGGCGGCTGAGCGAGAGGCGGATACTGGCGCGAGCTCGCGCCGGGCTGAGGCCCATCGCGGTGAGGACGTGCGAGGGTTCGGTGGCGCCAGACTGGCAGGCGGAGCCTCCGCTGACGGAGAGGCCTTTGAGATCGAGGGCGATGACGAGCGCCTCGGCCTCGACGTGATCGAAGTAGAGATTGGTAGTGTTGGCGACGCGAGGGAGCTCGATGCTGTTGACGCCAGCCTCTTCGATCGCGGCGAGGAGGCCTTGTTCGAGGCGGTCGCGCAGGGCTGCGAGGTCGGCTGGGCTGGAGCCGGCGAGCCACTGCTGCGCGAGCTCGGCGGCCTTGCCGAGGGCGACGATGCCGGCGACGTTCTCGGTGCCGGGGCGGCGCTGGCGCTCGTGTGATCCACCGAAGAAGAGCGGCGAGAGGCGCACGTTGCGCCGGCTGAAGAGGATGCCGGTGCCCTGCGGCGCGTACATCTTGTGGCCGGAGATGGAGAGTAGGTCGACCGGCGCGAGGGGCCCGGTTTTGGAGAGATCGAGCGGGAGCTTGCCGGCGGCCTGGACGGCGTCGGTGTGGAAGAGCGCGCCGTGTGCGCGGGCGATGGCGGCGAGCTCGGAGATGGGCTGGAGGACGCCGGTCTCGTTGTTCGCGAGCATGATGCTGACCAGCTTGGTGTGGGGGCGCATGGCGGCTTCGAGGGCGGCGGGCTCGATCAGGCCGGAGGGGGTGCAGGGGAGGAAGGTGACCTCGATGCCGCGATCGCGGAGGGCTTCGGCGGCGTGGAGCACAGCGTGGTGCTCGATGGCGGAGGTGATGAGGTGGGCGGGTTCCTTCGACGCTCCTTGCGACGCGAGGTAAGGCTGCAGGACGCCGAAGAGGGCGAGGTTGTCGCTCTCGGTGCCGCCGGAGGTGAAGACAATCTCGGTGGCGCGGCAGCGAAGCAGCGCGGCGACCTGCTCGCGGGCGTTCTCGACGGCGGCGCGGGCATGCTGGCCCTGCTGATGGATGGAGCTGGCGTTGCCGAACTGCTCGATCCAGAAGGGACGCATGGCGTCGAAGACTTCGGGGAGCAGCGGGGTGGTGGCGTTGGCGTCCATGTAGATCCGGCGCATGGTTTAAGTTTACGCTTGTGCTCGGGTCCGCAGGCCTGGGAACAGGGTGTAGTGTGTAGGGTGTAGAAGACGCAGCAAACGTGGAACTTAGAGGAGACGAGGATGACGAAGCGAATGATCTTGGCGGTGACGCTGGCGGTGTGTACGACCGGCGCCGTGGGAGTTCAGGCACAGATGGGTGCGGCGGCGAAGAGCGGCGCGCTGACCCAGGTCGATCCGGCGAAGAGCTTCGATGCGGGGCTGAGCTCCTTTGAAAAGGAGCTGGTGCCGCTGGTGCAGGCGATGCCGGCGGAGAAGTTCAACTTCGCGCCGAGCGCGGCGATCTTCGTGCCCAGCCAGACGACAGAGTACACGGGCGTGCGGCCGTTTAGCGCGATGGTGATCCATCTAGCGCAGGCGAACTACTTCTATGGGAGCACGTTGAGCGGTCTGAAGCCGGATGTGGACGTGAAGGCGCTGAGCAATCTGAAGAGCAAGGACGAGATTGTGGCGGCGCTGGAGGCTTCGTTCGTCTTCGCGCATAAGGCAATTGCAACTCTGACGGCAGCAAATGCGTTCGATGGCGTGCGCGGAGAGCAGACGCGGGCGAGCCTGGCGGGCGGGATCGTCGCGCATGGCTTCGACCACTATGGGCAGCTGGTGGAGTATCTGCGGATGAATGGCATCGTGCCGCCTGCGAGCCGAAAGTAGCCTGACTGAAAATACGAAACGGGAGCGGCTGACTGTCCGCTCCCGTTCGATTTGAAGCACCGGGCGAAGCTTACGAGCGCTGCTCCACCGGGATGTAGGGCGAGGGATAGACGGGACCGACGTAGTCTGCCCGGGGGCGGATGAGGCGGTTGTCGTCGTGCTGCTCGAGGACGTGTGCGGCCCAGCCGGCGATGCGGCTGACGGCGAAGATCGGGGTGAAAAGATCGATGTCGATGCCGAGTGTGGTGTAAGTGGAGGCGGAGTAGAAGTCGACGTTGGCATTGAGCTTCTTTTCGGCCTTGACGAAGAGCTCGATCTGGCGCGACATGTCGAACCACTTGGTGCTGCCGGCGGCGCGGCCGAGTTCTTCGGACATGCGGCGGAGGTGGGTCGCGCGGGGATCTTCGGTGTGGTAAACACGATGGCCGAATCCGGAGATCTTCTTCTTCTCGGCGAACATTTTCTTGACGTACTCGACTGGATCGGCGCCCTCGGCCTCGATGGCGTAGAGCAGGCGCATCGTGGCCTCGTTGGCGCCGCCGTGGAGCGGACCACTGAGCGCGCCGATGGCGCCGGTGATGGCGGAGTGAATGTCGGCGAGCGTGGCGGCGATGACGCGCGCAGCGAAGGTGCTGGCGTTGAGTTCGTGATCGGCGTGCAGGATCAGCGCGATGTCGAGGGCTCGGGTGGCTGTTTCGGAGGGCTTCTCACCGTTTAGCATCCAGAGGAAGTTGCCGGCGTGCGAGAGCGAACGGTCGGCATCGATGATGGATTTGCCCTTGCGGATGCGATCGAAGACGGCGACGATCATGGCGATCTGCGCGGTGAGGCGATAGGCCTTGCGGACGTTGGCATCGTGGGTGGAGCTGCGGTCGTCGGCGTCGTAGATGGAGAGCAGGCTGACAGCGGTGCGAAGGATCTCCATCGGCGTGGCTTCGGGAGGAACGCTGCGCAGGAACTCGATGATGCGCGGATCGAGTTCGCGGGCGGCTGCAAGCTCTTTGGTAAACGCTGCGAGTTCTGCTTGCGTGGGCAGCTTGCCGAACCAGAGCAGATAGGTGGTCTCTTCGAAGGTCGATTTGCTGGCGAGCTCGTGGATGTCGATGCCACGGTAGGAAAGGACGCCGGCCTCTCCGTCGATGAAGCAAATGGATGAGGTGGTGGCGACGATACCCTCCAGCCCTCTGGTTGCGACAGCGTTTGGCATTCGATCTCTCCACGGACCCCTTTTGGACGTTCTGCCCGGGTCCTTGATTCTTCCCCTTCGTTATAGCGCAGCGACGAAAGCATTGTCTAAGATCGGTTCGAATATCGACTTCGTTGTGCGAAAGTGAGCCGATCGTTGCGGTTAGCGATGGAGAAGAAGAGGGTTCCTGCTGGTGTTGCGGGGGCGATCGTGGATGCGCTCAGGAGACCGAAACGCGCTCTTTTGCGAAGCGCGCGGGTGAGAAGGCAGTGAGATCGAGGAAGCCCGTGGCATTCGATCGCGTCCTCTTTGCGTCGTGCGACTGATCGAGCAGCAGGTCGGCCATGACTTGAGCCGTTGCGGGAGCGAGTAGGATGCCATTGCGGAAGTGGCCGGTGGCGACGAAGTGGTGCGGCTTGGTGGGATGCGCGCCGAGCAAGGGAAGGCGATCGGCGGTCGCGGGGCGGAGGCCAGCCCAGGTATCCACGATGCGGACGTTGGCAAGTCCGGGCACGAGCGCGGCGGCCTGGGCGTGCAGTGCTGCGATGTCGGATGGGTGGACGGTCTTGTCGAAGCCGACGTGCTCGAGGGTTGCGCCGATGATGGCGCGGCCGGCCTGCGGCCCCTGTAGTCGTGGAACGATATAGAAGTGGGCGGTGCGGACGGTGATGTCGAGGGGAAGCTCGGGGGGGATCGCGAGCGCGAGCATCTGGCCTTTGACCGGAATGACGGAGTAGGCGGACTCGGGTGTGGCGGAGGTAGCGAGGTCGCTGGGGTCGGTTGTCCAGGCGCCGCGACAGTCGATGAACTGCGTGGCTTCGATGGCGCCGCTGCTGGTTTCGATGTGGACCGAGTTGGGGGTGGTTCGAGTGGAGCGTACCGAAGAGTTGGTAAGGAGCTGAATGCTCGTCGCGCGCACCGCAGCGAGGAGCGCTGGCGCCAGCTGACGGGGATCGATGGAGTGTTCGCGCAGGAGTTGGAAGCGATCGAGTGTGGCGCCCGGCGCGAGGAACTGCGCGAGGTTGTCGGAGGCAAGGGCAAGCGGCGTTTCGGCGGCGATCTCGTCTATAGAAGGTGTACGGTTATGAGGGACTGCGCGCGGGTGTTCGCGCTCCTGCAAGGTGAGGCTGGTCTGAAAGGGAACGGCGATGCCGCTGAGGTGCTCGATGTACGCGAGGAACTCGGGGTAGAGGGCGCGGCTATGGCGGGAAAGCGCGAGCAGCTGAGGGGGATTATCGGGATCCTCCGCGGCGAGCATACCGGCAGCAGCGGTGGAGGCTTGCTGGAGAGGGGCGGAGGCTTCGGCGACGATGACCCGGGCACCACGATGATGGAGTTCTAAAGCTAGCGAGAGACCGATGATGCCGGCGCCCGCGACGCAAATATCCGCGTGCAGCATAGGATTTAGTTTACAGGTCTATAGTTTGTAGTGCAGGGCAGTGTGTCTCACAACTTGAAGACTTGTGGAGGAAGACGATGAGCGAAACAGAGTATGGAGAGCAGCGGTCGGCTTCGGGTGCGTTTATTGCCGTGGTCGGCGTTGCATTACTGGCGGCTGTGGGTGCGCTGGTGTGGTGCTACGCATTGCAGAGCCATTTGGGCGCGACTGAGCAGAAGCTGGCGGTGCAGCAGCAGCAGAATGTGGATCTGCAGGCGAAGCTGAATGCGACGAACGCGCGGCTGCGCGCGACCTCTGAGACGCTGGGCCAGAGCGTGGGCATGACGCAGCGGCAGATTGAACTGCGGACGCAGAGCATTCTGGCAACGCAGAAGGCGGAGAGCGCTCGCCTGGAGCAGCAGCAGGCGGCAACGAACAAAGAGATCGGCGCGGTTTCGAGTGACGTGGCCAGCGTGAAGACCGACGTGGGCGGCGTGAAGACCGATGTCGCGGCGACCAAGACCGATCTGGAGACGACGAAGTCGCAACTGAATCGCGTCGTGGGCGATGCGGGTGTGATGAGCGGCCTGATCGCAACCAACCATGGCGAGCTGGAGGAGCTGAAGCACCGCGGCGATCGCAACTACTTCGAATTCACGCTGCAGAAGGGCGCGAAGCCGACGTTGCTCTCGACGATCAAGCTGCAGGCGAAGAAGGTGGACGAGAAGAAGTCACGTTACACCCTCGTCGTCAGCGCGGACGATCGCAACATTGAGAAGAAGGATCGGAACCTCGATGAGCCAGTGCAGTTCTACACGGGCAAGGATCCGGTGCTGTACGAGTTGGTCGTGAACTCGATCGAGAAGAACCGGATCTCGGGTTACTTGTCTACGCCGAAGAGCCCGCAGCATCCATCGGGGTCGTCGGAATAAGCAGGATTGACACGGTGAAACGCAAACGGGGGACGCTTTCTAAGCGTCCCCCGTTTGCGTTTGCCTGTTGGATTTACTTCTTTTTTGCCGCTGCCTTTTTTGCCGTTTTCTTGGCTGCTTTTTTGGTTGCCATTTGCCTGTTCTCCCTATCGATCAAGCTTTGGAGTTGCAACACGATCGTTGCAACTAACGAAGGTATAGATTTAGTGAAAATCAGTGTCAAGAGAAATCGATAGGGTGCGCACTTTTTTTTGTGTTCGCCTCCCGCTCTGGCGCCGACATTGCGATGTGAAGTAGGAGGGCGTGCAGCTCTGCAGCCAGCTCGCCGCGCTGCGCCGTATACTTCGCGTCTGGATCTGCGAGGCGTCGCCACGTTGCACTGGGCTGCGCGATTCGCACTTTAGGAAAAGGAGAAGCGATGCGCGAGGTTGTGATCGTCGCGGCGGTGCGGACGCCGGTTGGTAAGTTTCAAGGTGCGCTGTCGGCGAGGACAGCGGTGGAGTTGGGCGCGATCGTTGTACGTGAGGCGGTGGCGCGCGCAGGTGTCAATCCCGCGAGCGTGGACGAGTGTGTGATGGGATGCGTGCTGCCCGCGGGATTGGGCCAGAACCCCGCGCGGCAGGCGGCGCTGCAGGGCGGGCTCGCGGACACGGTCGCGGCGCTGACGATCAATATGGTGTGCGGATCGGGATTGAAGGCGGTGGCGCTGGCGGCGCAGGCGATTGTGACCGGCGCGGCGGAGATCGTGGTCGCGGGCGGGATGGAGTCGATGTCGAATGCGCCGTACCTTCTGCCGGGCGCGCGCAAGGGGCTGCGCTTGGGCGATGCGGCGGTGGTGGACTCGATGGTGCGGGATGGGTTGTGGTGCGCGTGCGACGACCAGCATATGGGCATGACGGGAGAGCTGGTCGCGGAGAAGCATGGCATCACGCGCGAGCAGCAGGATGCCTTTGCGTTGGAATCGCATCGGCGCGCGACGGTGGCGTGGAGAGAAGGCCGCTTCGATGCGGAGGTGGTGCCGGTCGTGCTGCCGGCGAAGAAGAAGGGGGAGGAGCCGATCGTATTTGCGCGCGATGAAAGTGTGCGCGAAGAGGCGGTCGATGACCCCGTTGCGGCGCTGGCTGCTTTGGCTGCGCTGCGACCGGCGTTCAAGCGCGATGGTACGGTGACGGCGGGGAATGCTCCAGGGATGAATGACGCCGCGGCGGCTGTGGTGATGATGGCGGCGGAGCGTGCGGCTGAGTTAGGGCTCAAGCCGATGGTGACGATCCGCGCCCAGGCGATGAGTGGGGTCGCGCCGCGCTGGGTGATGCTGGCGCCGGTGCTCGGCGTCGAGCGCGTGCTTGAGCGGGCGGGGTGGTCGCTTGCAGAGGTGGACCTGTTCGAGCTGAACGAGGCGTTCAGTGTGCAGGCGCTGGGCGTCACGCGTGAGCTGGGTATCGGCTTGGGGCGAGTGAATGTGAACGGTGGTGCGGTGGCGATCGGGCATCCGATTGGGGCGAGCGGCGCGCGCGTGTTGGTGACGCTGATCCACGAGATGCTGCGGCGGGATGCGAAGAAGGGCGTGGCTGCGCTGTGTCTGGGCGGAGGTAACTCGGTGGCGCTGGCGGTGGAGAGGAGCTAGCCGCCCGGGTGGGAGCGCTTCGCAGGCGCGGCGCTGCTAGGGCCAGAGTTGTGAGGCGTGGCGGAATGCGAGGGATGCGGATGTTGTCTTCCCTGACTCGATAGGCGGCGATGTAGGGCCATGGATTGAAGATCAGTTCTCGGGTTCCCAGGACATCCTCGGCTCTGCCGATGTGGGCATCGGCAGCAAGCTGCATGACCTAGTCGTAGATTCTGTTCGCGACGCGGATTGCCGCGTCCGGATCGTCTGGCAGATGAAGTCCACCATTGCGTTGAGGTCGTATGTTGCGCGCGGCGTCCAGAGGACCCTCGCGCTGGTTTCATTAATCGCTTATTGAGGCTCTCGAAGACCTCTTCGTTGGTCAGCCAGCCCTCGCGCTCGGCGGACTCTTCGGCTTCACAAATGTCAGCCATAAGAGGCTCGACGTGCTTGAGATAGCCGTCGAGCGCTTCTTGCGCAAGCTCATCTGAGGTACGACCGGTCTGCGCGGCCAGCTGCTTTAGCCGTTGTTCGAGCTCGGCGGTGAGGTGGAGCAGCATGGCTCGACTGTAGGCGCTTGGACGGGAGCGTCAATCCGAGGACTTGCCCAGAGGATTCGTAGTGCAGTTGGGCGCGGCACAGGAGTATGCCGCGTCCAACTGTCCGATCCTTTCAGTGCCTACATCGGGTCGACCTTAGCGAAAATAGTCAGCACTCGATGATGTTGAGGGCCAGGCCGGCGAGCGAGGTTTCCTTGTAGCGGGATTGCATGTCGAGGCCGGTCTGGTACATGGTGGCGATGATCTGGTCGAGGGAGAGTTTGTGGTCGCCGGTCTCGTGCATGGCAAGACGGCTGGCGTTGATCGCTTTCACCGCTCCCATGCCGTTGCGCTCGATGCAGGGAATCTGGACGAGGCCGCCGATGGGGTCGCAGGTCATGCCGAGATTATGTTCCATGGCGATCTCGGCGGCGTGCTCGATCTCGTCGTTGCTGCCGTTGAGTGCGGCGACCAGGCCGCCGGCAGCCATGGAGCAGGCGACGCCGACCTCGCCCTGGCAGCCGACCTCGGCGCCGGAGATGCTGGCGTTCTCCTTGTAGAGAATGCCGATGGCGGCGGCGGTGAGGAAGTAGCGGATGAGGCCGGCGTCGGTCTCATCCGAGGAGAGTTCGCTGCCTGATAGCCCGGCGATGAAGCGCAGATAGTACTGCGCAATGGCGGGGATGACGCCGGCGGCGCCGTTGGTGGGCGCAGTGACGACTCGTCCTCCTGCGGCGTTCTCCTCGTTGACGGCCATGGCGTAGACGGTGACCCAGTCGATGGGCGCGAGCGGATCCTTCGAGCCGCCGTTGTCGAGACGCTTAGAAAGGCGGTTGGCGCGGCGGCGCACGTTGAGGCCTCCTGGAAGAATGCCTTCGGTCGCGATGCCGCGTTCGATGGACTGCTGCATCGCGTGCCAGAGGGCGAGGATGCTTGCCTTGATCTTTTCTTCGGGAGTCGATGCCGTCTCGGAGGCTGCGCCGAGGGGACGAGTAATTGCGAGCTTGGGATCGCTGAGCAGCGCGACCTCGTTCGCGAGGAGCAGCTCGGCGATGGTGAGCTTGTGGTCGGCGGCGAGCTTGAGCAACTCCGCGGCGCTGCGGAAGGGATAGGGGACGTTGCGCGGCGCGCTGCCGATGGGCGAGGTGCCGGCGGGCGCGGCGCGCTCGGCCTCGGAGACGATGAAGCCGCCGCCGATGGAGTAGAAGATCTGCTGCGCGAGCGTCGCGCCCGTGGCGTCGAAGGCGGTGAAGCGCATGCCGTTGGGGTGTGAGGCTTCGGCGGCGGTGGGATACATCTGATCGCGATGGAAGAGCAGGTTCTCCTGTCGTGTGAAGGGGATGGTGTGGCGGCCGAGGAGATTGAGGGAACTGGTTGCGGCGACGCGATCGAGGGTGGCTGCTACCTGCGAGGGATCGACCTGGTCCGGCGCTTCGCCCAAGAGGCCGAGCAGGATGGCGCGGTCGGTGCCGTGGCCGATGCCGGTGAGCGCGAGGGAGCCGTAGAGATCGACGGTGACGCGGGCGGTGCGGTCGAGGCGGCCGTCGGTGGAGAGATCGAGGGCGAAGCGGAGTGCGGCGCGCATCGGGCCGACGGTATGGGAGCTGGAGGGGCCGATACCGATCTTGAAAAGTTCAAATAGGCTGGTGTTCACAAGGCTATTCTAAGCGTTTTTGGCGCTGGCTTCGCAGATCGGGCAGTGGAATCAAGCCTGTGCCGCATCCTTGCTGCGCTGTCTGCCACGCTTGCCGCGCGTGCGATCGGCCGCGCTCAGTTTGGTGGTGACGTTGCGATGCGCGGTGCGGAGGGCTCCGAGCAGCGTGTCCTGCGCGACCGCGTCCAGATGGACGAAGGTCATGCCGGTGCGGCCCCAGCCGCCGTGGACGGGCTCGAAGACCTCGGGCAGTTCGGCGTGGAAGGACTGCTGCTGCTCCGGTGTGAGCTTGAGGACGCCGCAGCCGATGGTCTGGCCGGAGAGGGTGGCGAAGATGCGGCCGTTGACGCGGAAGTCGGGATGGCCGCAGTGGGCGCTCTCGGCGGCTCCGGGGAGGCTGAGGGCGAGGGTGCGGAAGAGGTCGACCGTCGCATGCGTTGAAGTCGTCGGTGTCGAAACCATCGGCGTCGCCCTCCTGCCGGGTGGTTATTGGATGCTGCGAAGGTGAGGCAGGTTATTTCGTGGACGGGAATGGCAGCGCACGCTCATCGTGGTGTTTGCTCTCGGGCGCTCCGGGAGCGGCGCCGTTGGAACGCAGATAGGCGGCAGCGGCGGTTAGACAGACGGGAAGTTTAGGATCGTAGAAGACGTTGGCGAGCGCGGTGCGGACCTCCTTTTCGCGATATCTGCCGAGCTCCTTGGCGGCAGCGGCGCGGACGGCGGGGTCTTTGTCGCCGAGCGCGGCGACCAGCTCATTGCGGATGGCGGCGTTTCTTTCCTGCGCGATCTGCTCGACGGCGAGGACGCGCGTGCTGTCGCCGCCGTTCTTGTGGATGTACTCGTAGGCGGTGATGCCGAAGCCGAAGGGGCCGAGCAGCAGGGACGCTCCCTGCAGCGCGCCGATGCGGGCGAGCGCGCTGGGACTATGCAGATCCTGGTTGACGGTGTGCATGGTGCCGTTCACCAGGCCGGCGTTGGTCTTGCGCTCGCCGTCGACGACGGCACGCAGGATGGCTTCGCCGGAGTGGTCGTTCTGCCTCCATAGGGTGGTGGCGGCGGCAAAGGCGACCTGAGGCTCCTTGTCGTTGAGCATGTTGCGCAGGGGAGCAATCAGGTTGCGGTCTTTGCTCTGGCCGGCGGCGAGGACGGCGGCGGTGCGGACGTCGAGGTCGGGATCGCGCAGGGCGGTGGTGAGCATCTTCTCTGCGCGCGGGCTAGCGCCGAGGGTGCCGATCGCGGCGAGTGCTTGGATGCGGTGCTGCGGGTGCTTGGCGTCGGCGACGGCGGTTGTGAGCAGCGACCACGCGGTTGCGATGTTCTCGGCGGCACTGGCGGTGCCGGGATCGCGTGTGGGCGGAGGGGTATCGGTCTCGTCTTGAACGTTTGTGGTGTCCGGTGACTTGGTCGTGTTCTGCGGCGCAATCTGTGCCATGGCGCGCGGGATCCCGGGAACGAGGGGCGATGTGATAAAGATCGCGAGCCCCAGTCGAAGCGCGCTCCGGTGACGTGCTCTCGCAAGGGCGGCTACCGGAGTAATCGCGTAAGGAACCGAGGCGCGAGGCGGAGGTAAGGCAAGAAGATCATGCATACAGCGTGCTCCCTGTCAGAATGCCTACCACTATCCGCGCAACCGGCGCGTTGTGCAATCCAGATGCTATACCCGGCGCACTCCATCCGCCTCAAGGACGCATCAGGCATGCTTCTAAAGCACGAAGCGGGGCCGCTTCCTTTTTTGCCTCCTGACTTAGCCCAGAGCCCACCCCCGGGATCATTTGGGCCGGCAAAGAGATCCCCTTCCCCCAAAACCGTCGTCACGGCCGGACAGCATATCACCGCTCCATCTGCAGCCAAGATTCGCTCCAGATCGATGGCTGCCGTTGGGACTGGGGCAGCGGAATCGTCTGCCATCTGAGAAAGTCGTATTCTCAGGCGGCAGAACCTGACCCCATGTGTCGCAAGTGTGTCGCTTCCCAGAGGAGTTAAAATTGAGGGAGACGCAGCAAAGTAACCAGGAAGGTAGGGAACAGTGCCGAAGGTTCAAAGTTGGCGGAGCCGGATCGGAGCCATCATCTCGGCGCTCGAACAAGCCGAGGCGACGGTGCTGGATCGCAGCGATATGGAGGAACTCTTCAAGCTGCAGCGGCGGGCAGCTCTCCGGCTGATGGAACGCGTCGGACCAACTGAGGAGGCGGGCGAATGGCGCATCGACAGGGTGGAGCTGCTCGAATGGCTTCAGAAACTCAGTTCCCAAGAGAGGGATGAGGACGAGCGGTCTCGGAAGGTGCGCAATGCTCTGCGGCAGGCGGAGCAGGAGAATAACCGACTTCGCGCCGAGCTGCGCCGGCTGGGACGGCCCGACCCGGCTGCCTGGACCGTTCCCCCGGAGGTGTTCGCCGCGCGGATGAGCTCCCTTCCCGAGGGGATCGAGGTCGGCCCGGGGCGGGTGTCGGTGAGCTTTGCTCCCGAAGATCCACTCTCCGGGGCCAGGATGCTGCACGAGCTCTCGCTCGCGATGCTGAATGATTGGGAGGGATTTCGCCGCCGGGTGGGAAGCGTCGACCAGACCTCGTCTGATGCTGCGATCGATCTGCTGACGGCGGAGCTGGAGGCGCTGAAACAGCACGGCGTAGACGGCATCTAGGCCGTTGGGCCGGATGGGGCGGCCCGCTCCCGTCTTCTAGGTCCCTGAGGACTTGAAATCGGGGCGACCAGACCCAGCTTCCTCGCCCACGCAACCGGCAATTCGACCAGAACCTGCGCTTCGCCCTCTGGAGAGCTAGAGGTCGTAAAGGAGCAGCCGGTCAATTCCAGTGAAATCCTGCCCCCCTCGTAGAGATGGAATGCTTGGCGGGTCGCTTCATCCTTTTCGTACGCAATCGAAGACTTTGTGCGGGAGGGCGTGGGTCAGTTCTCGGACTCTTCGCCCTGGAACGTGTAGCCGAATCCGCCCTGGCATCGACCTCGCCAACTAGGGTGGTTGGAATATAACCCCTTTGCGCCGTTCTTCTTGCTGTTGCACGGCGTGCAGGACCACTGCAGTCCTGAAGTGTCGTTGTGGTTGTACACGGCTGTCACGTCGACCTTGAAGCAGGCGCCCCAGTGGTGTGTGCGGTCACAGATTACGGAACGGGTGATCTCCGATTGAGTGGAGGCGAAGTCGTTTACGTGATCGATGCTGTCCGCTCCGCCTGTGCAACCAGGGTCCTGGATCTGGCAGCCGCCGGCGGCGCTCGTGGCCATGGCCCCAGTGACCGCTGTGTTCCAACTCAGGCCGGCTCGCCGGCCGTCCCAGACCTGATTCCCCAAGCTATCTGTCGGCGGGACATAGTTCAGGGCAACGGGGACGGTCCCGCCCTGGGCGATAACGACCGCTGCCTGCCTCGCAGTCAGAGTCTTCTTCTGCTTGATGTACTTGTGTTCCCGCGCGGCTTTCCGCTTCGGCTTCTTGGGCGCAGAGGATTGCTTGTAGGGCCGTTTGTAGGGATTATCGTCAGTTTGCTTCTTCCTCGTCGCCTGCACAACGACCTCTGCTGCGAAGGCTCGTGCCGGAGGAAACACCTTTGGGGGGCGGCTGCGGAAGCATCGTCCGGACTGGCGACAGCGTGGCTTGTAGACCGCGCTTGATTGGGCATTCTGGTGAGTCGCGGACGTTACCGCAGTGGGGGCACGAAATACAGGAGGCGCTCGTCGCATCGCCTCTGGCTTAGCCTGCGCGCTCGGTGAAGCGGGTCGGTAGGTGGGCGGAGCCGGAGACCCGATAGGCGCACGCGTGGCGTCCGGCTTGGGCTGTGCGGTGGGCGGTGAAGCAGGTCGGTAGACAGGAGGCGGCTGTCGAATCGGGTCCTTATCCGGACGGTGTAGAGAGGGGCGGCGCCACCCGCAAATTCTCTCATGATTTCCCCTGAACCCCGGACGATCGCCGATCGGGAGGGTGCTGCTGGATGCCGGTTCGCTCTCCTGTTTCTGGAAGAATCATTTTGGAAAGTTCCTAAAAAAAGTATTGACCTGACGGCGCATAAACGTTACTTTCATGAGGGCCAAGGGAATGACATGCATTTTTTGCTCATTTTCCTGAGCATTTTTCCGGCTTGTACTGTTGGTCGGATGTGGACTCGTATTGTCGGTTAGTCGGTTTCTTTCAGTGAGATGCGCTCGGCATCGAAACCTTCGAGACGAAATTTCGTAGCAGATGAGCGGGGCCCACTCCCTCGGTCGCTCCCTTTTGTCGAATTTGTCGAAGGGAAGAATATGATTTCGCGAATTTTGGAGCTTAGGCCTTAGCTGTAACGTCTAAGTAATAAGAGAACGGTTTTAGAACGGTCGCTGGGGCGGTTTGAACGGCGTCGACAAGAAAAAACTCGGGCAGGCGATGGCGCCTCAGCTTGAGATTCATATTTAGTTTAGGAGAACAAATTATGCGCTCAGATCTTATTTTTGGAGCTCTCACGCACGTGACGAACCGCTACCAATTGTGTCAGCTGGCTTCCAAGGCAACCCGCAAGCTGCACAAGCCCAACACCCGTCTGCAGGACACCACGAACGACGTCCTCGACCGGTTCAAGGATACGGTTCCGATGGATGAGGCGGTTGAGCCCATTGTCGAAAAGGTGTCCCACGAAGATCGCCGCGCGGCTTAACGCGCGGCTTTTTTTCTTTTTTCTGCTTCCTCCGTTCTGCCCCCTACCCAAAATCATCGGTTTCGCGCTATAGTTTCACTATCGCTTCTCGGAATTCCGCACGACCCCCCTTTCTTCAAGAAGAGTCAAGCTGATCCCGCCTCGATTCAAATCTTTCCCTCCTGCACCAACCATCTTCACTAGGTAAAACATGACTATTTCCGAGTTAAAAGAGCACAATATTGCGGAGCTAAGCAAGCTTGCCCGCGGCCTTGATATTGCCGGTACCAGCGGTCTGCGCAAGCAGGACCTTATCTTCAAGATTTTGCAGGCGCAGAGCGAAAAAGAGGGACACATCTTCGCGGAAGGTGTTCTCGAGATCCTGCCTGATGGGTACGGCTTCCTTCGCTCGCCCGATTACAACTACCTTCCTGGTCCGGACGACATCTATGTTTCGCCGTCGCAGATCCGCAAGTTCGACCTGAAGACCGGCGACACCATCAGCGGCAACGTGCGGCCGCCGCACGAAGGCGAGAAGTACTTCGCGCTGGTCAAGATCGAGGCGATCAACTTCGAGTCGCCTGAGGAGACCCGCAACAAGATCCTCTTCGACAACCTGACGCCGCTGTATGCGCAGGAGCGGGTGAAGATGGAGACGGTCCGCGAGCACATCAGCGGCCGCGTGATGGATCTGCTGACGCCGGTGGGCAAGGGGCAGCGCGGTCTCATCGTCGCTCCGCCGCGTACCGGTAAGACCATGCTGCTGCAGTCGATCGCGAACAGCATCACGTCGAACCATCCCGAGGTTGTGCTGATCGTTCTGCTGATCGACGAGCGCCCGGAAGAAGTCACCGACATGCAGCGCTCGGTCAAGGGCGAGGTTATCTCCTCGACCTTCGACGAGCCGGCGGCGCGTCATGTACAGGTTGCCGAAATGGTGATCGAGAAGGCCAAGCGGTTGGTCGAACACAAGCGCGATGTGGTCATCTTGCTCGACTCGATCACGCGTCTGGCACGTGCATACAACACCATCGTTCCGCCGTCGGGCAAGGTACTCTCGGGCGGTGTGGACTCGAACGCGCTGCAGCGCCCGAAGCGGTTCTTCGGCGCGGCCCGCAACATCGAAGAGGGCGGTTCGCTGACCATTATTGCAACGGCTCTGGTCGATACCGGATCGCGCATGGACGAGGTCATCTTCGAGGAGTTCAAGGGAACCGGCAACATGGAAGTGATCCTCGATCGCAAGCTGGTCGACAAGCGCGTCTTCCCGGCGATCGACATCCAGCGCTCGGGCACGCGTAAGGAAGAGCTGCTGATCCCGAAGGAGGACCTGCAGCGGACCTGGATTCTGCGCAAGGTGCTGAACCCTTTGTCTCCGGTCGAAGCCATGGAGTTACTGACGGACAAGCTGGCGAAGACCCGCAACAACCAGGAGTTCCTGCACAACATGAGCTCGATCTAGTCGAGTTTCCGGCAGAGTTCCAAACGAAAACGCAGCCCTTCGCGGGTTGCGTTTTTGTTTGCTGCGGTGGCTTAGAGGCGGCTCAGTAGCCGTTGGCGATCAGGTACTGCTCGGTGAGCCACTCCTCGGCGCCCTTCGCTTCGCGGCGTTCCGCGTACTTGGCCAGCACGTCGACCTCGATGTTGAGCATGGAGCCGGGGAGCAGGCCGTGGAGGCTGGTCGCCTGATAGGTGTGTGGGATGATGGCGATCTCGACGATGCGCTCGCGCAGCGCGGCGACGGTGAGGCTGATGCCCTCGATGGTGATCGATCCCTGGGGGACGACGTAACGGACGAGGGTCTCGGGGAGTTCGAGGCGTAGGCGCCAGTCGGTGTTGGGGGCGTCGGGGGTGATGGGGTCGAGCGAGACCAAGCGTGCGGTGCCGTCGACGTGGCCCTGGACGACATGGCCGCCGAGGGGAGAGCCGGCGGGCGTGGGCAGCTCGAGGTTCACGGTGGAGCCCTCGCCGAGGTGGGCGAGGGTGGTGCGGGAGAGCGTCTCGGCGGCGAGATCGGCGGAGAAACGCGGTGGAAAGGCGTTGGGCTCGATGTCGAGCGCGGTGAGGCAGACGCCGTTGACGGCGATGCTGTCGCCGGGGTTGAGTTTAGCCGCGAGCGTGGGCGCAGCGATGGTGATGCGGGTGCTGCCTTCGCTCCGGGTGAGGGCGAGCAGCGTGCCGGTGGTCTCGATCAATCCGGTGAACATAGCGTCTCCAATAGCTTCAAGATACAGAATGCGGGTGCAGCGACGGTACGCGATGCGGCGACGGGTCAGGCGGGCGGCCAGGGGTAGTTTAGGTAGCCGGTGACGCAGGCATCCGGTTGCTCCGGCGGCCCAAAGCTGGTGCGGGTGATCCGGCGGAGGCTCTGTTCGAAGAGAAAGGGCGACGGGATGCCGGTGGCGAAGGGTAGGGCGCTATCGCCGAGCTCGGTCTCGGCGTAGAAGAGGACGGCCTTGTCGACCAGGCCCTGGGTGAGGAAGGCGCCGTTCAGGTGGGAGCCGGCCTCGAGCAGCAGGCTGAGGAGGTTGCGGCGGGCGAGCTCCTTGAGCACCGCGGAGAGGCTGAGGTAGCCGTTTTGCGCCGTCACGGGAAGCACCTCGATACCGTGGGCGGCGAGTGCGGCCAGATGACGGGGCGGGGCATCGGCTCCGCAGACGATCAGGAGATCGTTCGCGGCGGTGCGGACCAGCTGCGAGATGAGGGGAAGGCGGAGGTGGGTGTCGAGGACGACGCGGAGCAGGGGGCGGCGGCGGGGTTGACCGCCGGGGCCGAGCATCGCGCTACGGTCGGTGAGGGTCGGGTCGTCGGCTAACACGGTGCCGATGCCGGTGAGGATGGCGTCGGAGGCGTGGCGCAGGCGATGGACCTCGGCGCGCGTCTCGGGGCCGGTGAGCCAGTGGGGCTGCCCAGCCTTGCGCTGGGCTGCGGGCGGGGCGAGTTTGCCGTCGACCGAGAGAGCGGCCTTGAGGGTGACGAAGGGGCGGCGGGTTTGGACGAAGCAGGCAAAGGCGTCGTTGAGGTCGCGCGCCTGCTGCTCCAAGACTCCGACGGTTACGTCGATGCCTGCGGCGCGCAGCTTGGCGATGCCTTGGCCGCTGACCAGCGGGTTGGGATCGACGGTGGCGACGACGCAGCGGGCGATCCTGGCGGCGATGAGCGCGTCGGCGCAGGGGCCGGTGCGGCCGTGGTGGCTGCAGGGCTCGAGGGTGACGTAGGCGGTGGCGCCGGCGACGCTGTGGCCGCGTTCGGCGGCCTGCTTGAGGGCGGCGATCTCGGCGTGGTCACGGGCGTCGTAGAAATGCGCGCCTTCGCCGAGGATTTTTTCTTGGTGGACGAGGACGCAGCCGACCTGGGGGTTGGGGCTGGCGAGGCCGATGGTCGCGCGGGCGAGGTCGACGGCGCGGTGCATGGAATGCTGGTCGAGTTCGTCTGCCATCGTGGTCCCCCTTCCGCCAGTAGAGTATTGGCCCAAAGTCTTCGAAAAAAAGGGCTTAGAAGATCAAGGGCGAGCCTGTCGCGCTGCGGCGGAGCTTCGGCAGAGTCTTCCTCCCTATATCTATTGTATCGGGTTAGGGGACCCTTTATGACAGCTCTATTTGGTTTGTTTTGTGGTAGATGGATGGTTTGAGGCTTGACAGGTAAGCAGGGAGTAGGAGCAGGGATCAGGGAGTGGCGGACAGCTGCGAGTAACGGGCGGATGGCACGCCTTTGGGGGCATACCCCGAGTGCAACCGAGACGGATGGTTCGGGGCCGGATTAGCGCGAGGTGATCTTCCGAAGCGCAGCCGTGCCGCCAAAATCAAATGCATTTGCTGCTCGTGACTGGGCGTTTCCGGGCTTTCGTGCATCGATCCTCTGGGGGCTGGAGTGGAAGCGCCCCAGTGTAGCTCAATCGAGGAGGGAGTCGATGAAGCTGTCGCTGTCGAAAGGGAGAAGGTCTTCCATCTTTTCGCCGACGCCGGCATAGACGACCGGGAGATTGAGCTCGGTGGCGATGGCGAGGACGATGCCGCCCTTGGCGGTGCCATCGAGCTTGGTCAAGACGATGCCGGTGACGTGCGCGGCCTCGGTGAAGAGGCGAGCCTGCTGCAGGCCGTTCTGGCCGGTGGTTGCGTCCATGACGAGAAGGGTTTGGTGAGGGGCACCGGGGACCAGCTTCTCGGCGGTGCGGCGCATCTTGTCGAGCTCCTTCATCAGGTCGGTCTTAGTATGGAGGCGGCCGGCGGTGTCGACGATGAGGATCTGGGAGCCGCGGGCCTTGGCGGCGGCGCAGGCGTCGTAGAGTGCGGCGGAGGGGTCGCCACCCTGCTTGGTCTTGATGATGGGGGTGTTAGAGCGGCTGGCCCAGACTTCGAGCTGTTCGATGGCGGCGGCGCGGAAGGTGTCCGCGGCGCAGAGGAGAACGGATTTGCCCTGCGCGGTGAAGTGGGCGGCGAGCTTACCGGTGGTGGTGGTCTTGCCGGTGCCGTTGACGCCAACCATCATGATGACCTCGGGCGCGGTGGCGGGGTGGGTCACGGGGCGGGCGACACGGTCGAGTACGGCTTTGAGCTCGAGCTTGAGCAGGCGCTTGAGCTCGGCGCCGCCCTCGATGCCGTGGCGGAGGGCGCGCTGGCGAAGGTTTTCGATGACCTGCGCAGTGGTGGTGGTGCCGATGTCGGCGGCGAGCAGGACGGCGTCGAGGTCGGTGAGCGAGCGGGTGTCGATCTCGCGGGTGAGGGCGATGACCGAGCCTATGGAGTCGGAGAGGGTCTCGCGGGTGCGGGTGACCGCCTGCTTCATGCGGTCGAAGAAGCCGAACTTGGAGGCGGGCGGATGGGTCTCGGCCGCAGGGGCTTGGGCCGTCTCGGGGACGGTTGGGGGTTCGGGTTCGGGGGTGCGCTTGCCGAAGAAGGAGAAGGCCATGTCAGGGTCTAGTCTAGCGGATGGACAGGATTTGTATGGTGGGGAGCGAGGGGTGAGGCAATGGCCGCTTCGACTACGGTTCCTTTGGACGCGTATCTGCGGACCAGTTACCGGCCGGATCGGGACTGGATCGATGGCTAGGTGCGGGAGTGGAATATGGGAGAGTTGCCGCACGCTGCGGTTCAGGGATTCTTTACTCGAAGGATTGGCAACCATGCGGCTGAGTGGCAGGTTCGTGTCTATCCAGAGCTGCGGGTGCACACCTCGGCCGCGCGCTTTCGGATTCCTGACGTCTGTGTCCTGCGTGACACGGCGCCGTTTGAGCAGATCGTGCGGACGCCGCCGCTTCTGTGCATCGAGATTCTTTCCTGGAATGACCGGATGACCGGATGACTGGATGATCGAGATGCAGGAGCGGGTGGACGACTATCTCGCGATGGGTGTTGTCATGGTTTGGCTTGTGGATCCGCGGCGCAGGAAGGGGGTTGTGGTCAGTACGCTAGGACAGCATCCGGTGGAAGAACTGGCTGTGCCAGAGACGGCGATACGGGTGGCGCTCAAAGACGGGTTTGCAGAACTGGATACGCTGGAGGGGAAGACCTAGGCGACGGCAACGGCAAGGGCGAAATACAGGAGTCTCTCCACTCCGCTTCGCTCCGGTCGAGTAAACGCGTGGAATAAGGGAAGGGGGGGAGCGGCTGCTGCGGCTACTCGTCGCGGCCGGGGCGGGTCATGAGCTCGCGGATGGCTTCCTTGGGGCTCTTGTCGTGGTGGAGGATGGCGGCCATCTGCTCGGTGATGGGCATCTCGACGCCGTAGCGGGCGGCGAGGCCGAGCGCGGCGGTGGTGCAGCGGACGCCCTCGGCGACCTTGCCGTTCATGCCGGCGAGGATCTCGGGGAGCTTGCGGCCCTTGCCCAGCTCGACGCCGACGGTGCGGTTGCGGGAGAGCGCGCCGGTGCAGGTGAGGACCAGGTCGCCAACGCCGGAGAGGCCGGCGAGGGTCTGGCGGCGGCCACCGCAGGCGACGGCGAGGCGGGTGATCTCGGCAATGCCGCGGGTGATGAGGGCGGCGGCGGAGTTGTTACCCAGGTCGAGGCCGTGGACGATGCCAGCGGCGAGGGCGATGACGTTCTTGAGGGCGCCGCCCAGCTCGACGCCGGCGATGTCGTCGTTGGTGTAGACACGCAGCGATGGGCTGGTGAACTCGCGCTGGATGGTCTGGGCGAGGACGGGGTCGGCCGCGGCGGCGACGATCGCGGTGGGGCTGCCGATGGCGACTTCCTGCGCGAAGGAGGGGCCGCTGAGCACGCCGACGGGGTTGTCGGTGATCGAAGCGATGACCTGCGACATGCGCAGGAAGGAGCCGTCCTCGAGGCCTTTGCTGGCCGAGAGGAGGATCTGGTTGCGGGTGAGCAAAGGGGCGATGTGGCTGACGACGCCGCGCAGGTGCTGCGAGGGGGTGACGCAGAGCAGGATGTCGGCCTCGAAGATGGCGACGGGGAGATCTGCGGTGACATGGATGCTGCCGGGCAGGGTGGCACTGGGTAGATAGGTGGCGTTGCGGCCAGTTTGGGCCATGGTCGCGGCGAGCACGGGCGAGTGGGACCACAGCATGATTTCATGACCGCCACGGCGGGCGAGCGAGATTGCGAGCGCCGTTCCCCAAGCTCCCGCGCCTAGCACTGCAATGCGGCTCAAGCGACCGCCTTTCTGCTACCGAAGCGAGACTCCGTGCCTGCGAGGAGCCGGCGGATGTTCTGGTGATGCTTGACGATGATGAGCAGCGGGATGAAGAGGAATCCCGTGATGACGATCGGGGTGCGCAGGGCGATGAAGTGGAAGCCGAAGAGCGGGAAGGCCGCAGCGGCGGCGATCGAGGCCAGCGAGACGAAGCGGGTCAGGAAGAAGACGACGAGAAAGACCGCGAGGATGCAGAGTGCGCTGGGCCAGGTGAGCGCGAGGAAGACGCCGAGTCCGCTGGCGACTCCCTTGCCGCCGCGGAAGCCGAGCCAGACGGGGAAGACATGGCCGAGGATGGCGGCGATGCCGGCGGCGACCGCGAGATCGTAGGGGTTGGGCAGAGAGGCGCCGAGACGCTGGGCGAGGAAGACCGCGAGCCAGGCCTTGCCGAGATCGAGCGCCAGCGTGGCCAGGCCGAGGCCCTTGGCGCCGGAGCGCGCCACGTTGGTCGCTCCGATGTTGCCGCTGCCGGTGGCGCGGATGTCCTGCTTGCGAAAGATCCTGACGAGCAGGTACCCGAACGGGATCGAGCCGAGCAGGTACGCGAGCGGGATGGAGAGGAGCCAAGGATTCATCGCTGCATCTTTGTTATCAGTTCCGGTATGCGAAGAGCAAGCCGAGATCGCTTCAAATTGTGGAAGATGAGCGGGCTGGGCGCAAAAACGAGGGTGGAGATACCGGGATCTCTACTACGCAACGACGATGAGGCTGTTTGTCGCTTCGGTCGAGATGAAGTGCTCTTTTGATTTTTTTGAGTTGCGAGGACGGGCTCTTTTGAGCGTGGCTAGAGCAGGGTGCGGCGGATCATCTCGAGGGCATGCTGGGCGGCCCACCAGCGGATGCGTTCGCGGTCGCCCTGCAGGTGCAGCTCCTTAACCTGGGTGTCGATGCTGTCGGCGACGGCGATGTAGACGAGGCCAATGGGCTTGGTCTCGTCGGGGCCGGGAGCGCCGGGGCCGGGGCCAGCGATGCCGGTGATGCCGACGCCGAGCGAGGCGCCGGTGCGGGCGCGGATGCCTTCGGCGAGGGCGCGGGCGACGGGCTCGCTGACCGGACCGTGGGTTGCGATCATCTCCTCGGGGACGCCGACGAAGAGCGTCTTGAGGTGGTCGGCGTAGACGACGGCGCCGCCGAGGAAGTAGCGGGAGCTGCCGGGGACGGCGGTGAGGCGTTCGGCGAGCAGACCGCCGGTGCAGCTTTCGGCGCTGGCGAGGCTGAGGTGGCGCAGGCCGAGCATGAGCAGGACGACCCCCTCAAGGGATTCGCCTTGGGCGGAGAAGATGGCGTCGTCCATCTCCTGCTCGATGGCATTGGTGAGCTCGTTGACGCGGGCCTCGGCCTCGGCCAGGGTGGGTTTAGAGCAGAGGAAGTGCAGCTGGATCTCGCCGGAGTGGGCGAGGATGGTGGTCTCGACGTCCTCATATTGCTTGTAGATCGGGGCGGTGCGGGCGTCGACCTGCGACTCCGGGAGCAGCGCCATGCGAAGCAGGCGCTTGGCCAGATAGCGCGGCGGCAGCAGGGCGGCGAGGCGTGGCTTGCAGAGCGTGTCGAAGAGCGGCTTGAGCTCCTTGGGCGGGCCGGGAAGCAGGATGACGATCTTGCGGCGGCCGTCGACATCGAGCGCCAGGAACTGGCCTGCGGCGCTTCCGTTGGGGTTGTCGAGGACCTCGGCGCCCTCGAGCACGTCAGCCTGCTTGGCATTGTTGGGCGGCATGACGATGCGGCGGGCGGCGTAGCGCTTGTAGAGGCCGGTGAGGAGCTCGGTGCTGCGATGGAGCGACAGGCCGAGGGCGGCGGCGATGGCCTCGCGGGTGAGGTCGTCCTCGGTGGGGCCGAGGCCTCCGGAGAAGAGGACGATATCCGCGCGGTGGACGGCGATGCGCGCGGCGTCGGTGAGGTGCTCGAGGTTGTCGCCGACGATGGTCTTGAAGGCGACGGTGACGCCGAGGTCGTTGAGGCCGGCGGTCAGGTAGAGCGAGTTGGTGTCCTGCCGGTGGGGGGTGAGCATCTCGGAGCCGGCGGCGATGATTTCAGCGATCATAAGAGGAGGTCGTTCCGTGTGCGCCCATGCCCAGGGCCAGGTTTGGAGTGGCTTGGTTCGTGTCGATCCGGTTAGCCGGGGGCGTGACGTTTATGGAGGGGCCGGCGGCTGCATCTTCATCATAGAGGGTTCGATGCCGGGTGCGCCGGTTTGGCGCGACTTCTCAAAGACTTGCACGGACTTGCCGCAAGGGGGGCGTAACCGGGAATTGACCAGACGCCGCTATACTCGCGGTATATGAAACGGCTTTTTGTTCTCTTTTTGCTGACTTGTGTAGGCAGTGCGCCTTGCTGGGCGTGGGGACCGGTGGGACACCGGCTGGTTGCCGATGTGGCGTGGGATCACCTGACGCCGGAGGCTCGGGCGAGCGTGCAGGCGCTGCTTGGGCCCGAAAGCCTAGCGGATGTGTCCTCGTGGGCGGATCACTACCTCGATGGGAACACGCAGACCGCGCGCTGGCACTACGTGAATATTCCCGCTGATGCGGCGGGCTATGATCGCGATCGCGACTGTCCCGTGCAGCCGGAAGTGAAGCCGGGCACGCCGCGCGACAGGTGGCGCGACTGCGCGGTCGACCGCATCGAGTACAACTACGAGCGCGCGGCCGATCCTTCGCTCGACCGGCCCGATCGGGCGGTGGCGCTGAAGTTCCTGGTGCACTTCGTGGGCGATCTGCACCAGCCGTTCCACGGGCTGGGCGTGGAGCGCGGGGGCAACGGCATCGCCGTGTCGGTCTTTGGTTCGGCGACCTGCGGCAACTATCCCTGCAATTTGCATGCGGTGTGGGACGAGAAGCTGATCGATCACGAGCACCTGGATGAGGCCGCTCACCTGAAGCTTCTGGAGGCCGATATCGTGGCGAAGAAGATGGTCGCAGGTAACGGGAAGGCGGCGGACTGGGCACTGGAATCGCGCGATCTGGGGCGGGCGGCGTTGGTGGCTCCCGGCACCAATATCGACGAGGCGTACTACGAGCGCAATATCGGGATCGTGAATCAGCGGATGGAGCAGGGCGGTCTGCGGCTCGCGGCGCTGATCAATGCGGCCTTCGCGGCGGCTCCGGTCACGCAGTAACGCTCTGGCGAAGCAGGAATTGGAAACAGTGAAGGGCTTTTCGGCGAGAGAATCGCCGAAAAGCCCTTCACTGTTTAGACGAGGCGGCGGCCCTCGATGTCGAGCGCGACATGGAAGAGCGCGTCGCGGGTGGCGAGCACGGCGCAGCCGTCTTCGAGGAAGGCAAGACCGACTAGGTCCGATCCCGAGATGGCAAGGCTGGCCTCGCGGTTGGGCGTGACGCACACGATGCCGCGCTGGCCGTGCAGGGAGGCTGCGACGTAGAGGTTGTCGTCCACGTCGAAGGCCATGCCCTGGGCGCGGCCGAGGCCCTGATAAAAGACGGTGGTGGTGCCGTCGGGGGCGATGGCGTGGATGGCCTGGTTGGAGCTGGTGGTGGGGCCGGTGACGAAGAGCGTGCCGCTGGCGTTGAAGGCCAGATGGTAGGCGGCCATCGAGGGCTCGAGCGTGGCGAAGACGAAGATGTTGCGGGGCTCGGGCGCGGTGGGGCCGCCTTCGATCTTGAAGATGGTGCCGGAGCGGTCGCCGACGTAGAGATTGCCCTCGCCGTCGAAGGCGAGGCCGGTGGCGATGCCGAGGCCTTCGGCGTAGGTGGAGACGGCGCCGGCGGTGGAGACGCGGTAGACCGTTCCCTCGGCGCGCGAGCTGACGTAGAGATAGCCGTCGGCGCCGAAGGCGAGGCCGGTGGGATTCACCAGATCGCGTACGAACGGGCGCATCTGGAAGTCCCGATCGATGGCGAAGATGGAGACGGGAACCTGCTGGCCGCGGGCTCCGGAGAAGGTCGCGAAGACGCGCCCATCTTGATCGACTACGGGGTTCGCGACCGGGTGCAGGTTCTCGGCCATGGGAACGGCGACCCGCACCGGCAGCGGATTGCTGGAGGAGCCGTTGCGATGGAGGACGAGGTCGCCGGGGATGCTGCCCTCGGGGATGCGCACGATGGCCTGGGTGGGCCGGGTGAGGACGAGCGAGGCAGTGGTGTCGCCAATGGTGGCCGAAAGCAGGTTCGAGGCGTGCGGGCCGAGATGGGTTCCGTGGACCTCGATCTCGCCGCCGGGCATGGCTGCAGGCGGTGCGAGGTGGTGGAGGTGCGGTGTATCGGGCCGTAGGAAGTCCAGGAGCGAGCTCATTTGTGCCTAGTTTAGACCAGCTTGCGGTCCTCGGCTGCCGATTCGCCGACACAGCGCGGTGGACGCGCTCCGAAATGGTCGGGCTCGCTTGGTTTGTTCGCTCGATCTAGACGGTGAGGTCGTCGAGCAGCGCCCGCATCTCGCTGGTCGCGTGGGCGTTTCCGGTGCGCTGGGCGGCGGCGAGGCCCTGATGGAGGATGGTCACGGCCTCTTCGCCGCGGCCGCTGCGGGCGAGGGTCTGGGCGGACATCTGGAAGGCGGGGACGTAGTCGGGGTTGTGCTCGATGACACGCGCGAACTCGGCCAATGCTGCGTCGGTGTGGCCCTGGTTGAGATGCTCCATGGCGAGGCCGTAGCGGGCAAAGGCGTTGGTCGGGTCGAGCTCGAGGATACCGTTGAGTGAGGCGATCTTGTCCATGGGGTTATGGTGCGGGTTGGAGGGAGGGAAAGGCAAGTTGGGGGACGGTGGATCGAGCTCGGCCGGGCGTCTTGGAAATCGGGGGCCCCCTACTATTGCCTGGCCGTAAATTATTCGGTTTCTATTGGTTATAGCTAGTCGGCGCCGCTAAGATATTCAATCCAAATGGTTTTCTCATAAATTATTGATTGTAAATGGATTAACTTGCGAGTCCCCTTTTCCCACCCGGAGGGGATCTTGCTTTTTTTGAACCTTGTTTAATTACAGCGATCTGACGGTACCCTTTCATCACTTTTTTGAAATTCAATTTTCCTCGTCTTTATTGGCGATTTCTCGCTTTTGAGGGTTTGGGGGCGTGACATGAAATCGTGATCGCAGGTTCGGGGCGAGCGGAGGCTTCCGCTTGCGGAGGTTGCGGGTTACGCTGAGCGCAGCTAAATTAGGTGCGAGAGTTGGAGCTGTTTATGAAAAAGGCCGTCCCGGTGGAATCTGCCTCCGCATGCATCGACAAGAAGATCAAGGAGCTTGGGGACTGGCGCGGGAAGACGCTCGCGCAGGTGCGCGCAATCGTACACGCAGCAGACCCCGAGATCGTCGAAGAGTGGAAGTGGATGGGGACTCCCGTCTGGTCCCACGGCGGCATCGTCTGCACGGGGGAGACGTACAAGAACGTCGTCAAGATGACCTTCGCCAAGGGAGCTGCGTTAGAGGACTCTTCTGGTCTGTTCAACTCTAGCCTCGAGGGGAATGTCCGGCGCGCCATCGACGTCCACGAAGGCGAGAAGGTGGATGAGACGGCCTTGAAGGATCTCATCCGCGCTGCCGTTGCGCTCAATCTCGAGGGTAAGAGCAAGCCGAAGCCCGGGCGAACGAGCAGCAAGCGGGCCCATTAGCTTCCTCGCAGGTCGCGGCCCAATCTCCTTCCGTAGGGGAAGAGCTGCGGCGATCTTGCCAATCCCCCTGCAAGGTGGCAGCCGGATGCTTGCTTTCCAAAGTTGTCCGTCAGCGTGAGAGGACCACTCCGAGGGGAAGGCCGATCGCGGCCATCCATGCGGCCAGACACGATTGGCAAAGTTGAACCTGGGCTTTCCCTCCGCGTCATGAAAAGCAGTATCGAGGGTGATCGCTCCGGTGGTTTGCCATGGATTCAAATGAGCGTGGAGGGGAGACGAGGCCTGACAGGAAGACAACACACTCCCGAAACGGAGCGCCCTAGGAGCCGACCCGGCTGCAGGGACAGCTCGATTCCCGGGGGATTGAGGTGGGATTTAGACTGGTAGGGATGAGTGAAACGGAGTTTGGACGGACGGTGGCGGAGTCGCAGGCGGAGCGGAGTGAGATTATCTTTCCCGCCGACTCGAACGCGCTGGGCAATCTTTTTGGCGGGCGGCTGATGCAGTACATCGACCTGGTCGGCGCGATGGCGGCCAGTCGGCATGCGCGGGCAATCGTGGTGACGGCGAGCATGGACCACCTGGACTTTGTGGCGCCGGTACGGGTTGGGGAGTTGCTGATCCTGAAGGCCAGCGTGAATCGGGCGTATCGGACCTCGATGGAGGTCGGCGTGCGGGCGATGGTGGAGGATGTGAGCGAGCAGAAGCTGCGCCATGTTTCCTCCGCGTACCTGACGTTCGTGGCGGTCGATAAGTTGGGGCAGCGCCTCGTGGTACCGCCGCTGGTTCCCGAGACCGAGCACCAGAAGCGGCGCTACGAGGACGCCGGCCGGCGCCGCGAGATGCGCGCCGGAGAGACGCAGCGCAAGAAGGAGTGGCGCGCTGCTCTGCCGGACGGCTGGCAGGTCTAAAGGCAGGCTGTAGGGGATAGTGCGTAGGGTGTAGCGAATCCCAGAGGGGATCACAGGTTTGCAGGCGGGACAAGAATTAGGTCCTCCGCCCGCGAAGGATGACAGATTTAGATCCTTCCCTCGGGCAACAGAGCTTAGGGGAAGGGGACGGACTCGGAACGAGGAGAAGGTTATGGGACACATGGGAGCACAGGTACCGCAGGGGCCACAGCCTCTGCCGGGAGTTTCGCACGTCGTTGCGGTCGGCAGCGGTAAGGGCGGCGTGGGTAAGACCACGGTTGCGGTCAACCTCGCGGTCGCGCTGGGGAAGTTGGGATATAAGGTCGGCCTGATCGACGCCGATATCTATGGGCCGAACGTGCCGATGATGCTCGGCGTTAGCCGACAGCCGAACGTGATCGGTGACAACCGCATCGAGCCGATCCTGTCGCACGGGGTGAAGTTTATTTCGGTCGGCCTGATTTCGCCCGGCGACAAGCCGATGGTGATGCGGGGACCGATGCTGCACCAGATCATTCGGCAGTTTCTGCAGCAGGTCGAGTGGGATGTGCTGGACTTCCTGATCGTCGACCTTCCGCCCGGAACGGGCGACGTCGTCATCTCGCTGGTGCAGACCGTGCCGCTGACCGGCGCGGTGGTGGTTTCGACTCCCAGCGACGTTAGCCTGCAGGACGCGCGCAAGGCGCTCGAGATGTTCCACCAAGTGAACGTCGAGGTGATCGGCATCGTCGAGAATATGAGCCACTTCACCTGCCCGCACTGCCAGCAGGTGATCGACATCTTCTCGAGCGGTGGCGCGGAACGGACGGCGGCGCAGTTCGGACTGGAGTTCCTGGGCTCGCTGGAACTCGATCCTTCGATTCGCAAGGGCGGCGACAGCGGGTTGCCGGTGACGGTCGCGGGGCCGGACTCGGAGATCGCCAAGGGCTTCTATGAGATCGCGCGGAAGGTCGCAAAGTCGGCGATGGAGATTGCGGGCCGTACCCAGGATGTTCTGGAGATCTCGTAGCTATTTGGTAGTCGCTTGCAGGTCAATAAGATAGCCGGCAGCGCCGAAGATGCTGCCGGCTTTTGGCCGGGCGATAAGGTTTGAGCTTGACCATTGGAGTATCCTTAATCTTGAGTGGGATACTGTATGGGTAGACTGTGAGTTCCCGGGGAGTGAACGGATCGACCGGAGACGGAGGTGGCTAAGGATGGCGGAGGCGGTACACTGCACGGTGCGTCAGCAGGCGATTCTGACGGCCATCATCGAGAGCTACATCGAGACGGGCGAGCCGGTGGGCTCGGCCACGGTGGCGCGTGTGCGGGTGGTGGATGGCCTGGGCCATGCGCTGGGGATGTCTCCGGCAACGATTCGCAATGAGATGGCGGAGCTGGCCGAGGCCGGTCTGCTGGAACAGCCGCATACCTCGGCGGGACGAATTCCGACAGCGCTCGCCTTCCGGCTGTATGTGGAGGAGCTGAGCGGCGGAAGCGCGCCGCGGATTGCGCTGGCGCGGCTTTCAGAGCAGTCGCGCTCGCAGATCGATTCCAATTTCGTGGGGCTGGCGGGAACGCAGGCGGTGCTGCAGCGGACCTCGCACGTGCTGGCGACGCTTTCGAGTGGCGTCGGCGTGGCGATTGCCAATGTCGCAGATGGCGACCTGCTGGAGCATGTGCACTTTTCGCGGCTGGCCGAGGCCCGGGTGCTGGCGGTGGTGGTCACGCGCTCCGGGATGGTGCGCGACCGCGTGCTGGCGCTCGATCATGATCTTTCGCTGCGAGACCTTGAGACGGCGGCAAACTTTCTGAACGCGAACTTTCGCGGCTGGAGCGTCGAGCGTGTGCGCGCGGAGATCGCGCGGATGCTGGAGCAGGAGCGTAGCCAGTACCAGCTGCTGCTCGGTCAGGTGCAGCAGCTGTGGGCGCGGACAGTGCCCGAGAGCCATGCGCAGGTGCAGGCGGTCTATGTCGAGGGTGTCGCCAATTTGATCTCGAACGAGGGCGTGGGCAGCCAGCAGGATGCGGCGCGGCTGCGCGAGGTGCTGGC